>Ga0265797_10009917_pt1 | contig 12231 bp, 14 predicted proteins | sample P2T30metagenome_FD_192433 | JGI IMG/M metagenome (GOLD analysis project Ga0265797, IMG submission 192433) | Plant litter microbial communities from East Loma Ridge, Irvine, California - P2 T30 | ecosystem: Environmental > Terrestrial > Plant litter > Unclassified | place: USA: California... | reverse complement strand
TGCTGCTTTGGCCATGATATCGTGTGCTTGTCATTATCATCGCGACGCCTCAAGCCCTGCACATATTTCGTGATCTTATCCCAGCCGACCGCAGTCCTTTCCACCTCCCACTCAATCACTCGCAACACCCTTCTTCCTCGCATCCTCCCTCTGCTTCTTCGTCCTCCCCTTCGCCTCCTCAACCCACTTCTCATACGCGCCATTCCCCTCCTCCAACTTCGCCTTGACCACGCCCTTCAACAGCTCGCTAATAAAGCCCACGAAATTATGTCTCCGCAGGGAATTCTCCCACAGCCAGCGCGCGCGCTTGTCCTCCTGCTGCTCCAAGCCGTCCTCGTCGCCGATCTCGCGCGCCCGGATGCGCAGATCGCGCACGCAGGCCATGAGGTTGAAGCGGATTTCTGTCTCGGGGTAGCGTGCGATGCGGCGCTGGAGCACGGGGATGATTTTGTGGGGGAAGTCGGTGGGGGTGCAGGCGCCGTGGAGGATGGGGGCGGGTTGTAGGCCGTCGAGTTCGTAGAGCTTGTTGTTTATGGATGTGTAGCTGTGGGTATATGTTAGGGGTGGGGAGGGAGAGTGTGGGTGGGGGGCGCGCTTACGCGATGAAGTGGTAGACGTCGTCGTCTTCCGTGGCGGCGCGTGTGGTCTCGTCGATGAAGGGGGATGAGCGGGCGAAGGAGTTGTGGGTTTCGCGGATGAGGTCTGAGTTTGAGAGTGTCTCGCCGCGTAGCTGAGGATGTTAGAGTCTATGTGATGCATGCGCTTCCAAGTCAGTGTGAACATACGTCTGGCGGGAAGTCCCCAGCAAACTCCTTGAACTCCTTCAACTCTTTGCCTATCTCTACTTGTTCCTCCCTGTTCAGCAAGAGTGAGACTATGGCCTGTGTACCGCAAGCATTCTGTATCGTTTGCGCGGGGAAGAAGAGGCTATTCGCCGCCTCGTGGTCGTAGGTGCCGTCTTTCGGTGTGTCGCCTCGCGTCTCACCGGTCGGGTACTTGAAGAGGAAGATGACGCCGTATATTGTGCCCAGCGCTTGTAGCTCCGAGACTTCAAGCGTGGTGAGTTCTTCGAACTGTACGTCCTTAACGCCGAGCTTCTCGATTAGATACGTGAAGACGCCCTGCATTTGTCAGTCTTGGTCGCACAGAGAGTTTGAGACATACGCACGGCATCCGACTCTATTGTGTTCCAGCCGCCCGACATGACTGTGGTAAGAGTGTCAAGGAGAGAGGACGAAGGTTTGCACTGTGTTCAATGTTGTCACTGACAGCTTGCAGGCGCCCGCACTACCGGGAGGACTAGCGCATCTCGGAATCTGAAATTCGGAACGTTCCCGTTGCTTCGCAAAGATCATCATCCAGCATCATGCTTGCAAGGTGCCGCAAGACAGTCATATCGGTAGGTACAAAGACGGCGTCACACAGTTCAACAAAACGATGTATCTCCCAATTCAATTCTCAGATACTCCAAACAAATGCTCATCTATCGACGCATGCACATCACAAATCCATATACACACCCCGTCTACATCCCCTCTACAGCTCATCGTGTCCCTTCTTCTCGCCCGCCTCCTTCGTCAACTCCTCAATCGCTCTCTGGATATCCTCCTCAGTGCTATCCTTATCGATATTGAGCTTCTTCAGCTTCCTGCCCGTCTCATCCGTCATCTCATCCTTGAAGCCCATGTTCTTGAGCTTGACGCCGTCAGCGTTGATTCCCGCCTTCTTCAGCGCCTCAGCTAGTTCTTCGTCTGAAGGACCGTCGCCGCTATCCTGAGGCTGCTCAGGTGCGACTGGTTTCTCCTCCTCCGTAGGTGTCTTCTTGCTCTTCTTGCTGGCCTTCTTCTTCGGCTTGGCTTTGGGCTTGGGCTTGGGCTTTTGTTGGCCCGGTGGCTTGAAGTGGCGCATCTTCTTCATCATCATGTCCATGATGACGTCGTCCATGCGCTTCTTCTCGTCGGCGATGTCCTTTGCTGTGAAGGCGGGGTCGTCGGTGGCCTTGAGCTTTTCTTGCTTGGCCATGTTGTCGTCAAGCCATTTCTGAGCTGAGGTCGAGAGTTCTTGGAGCTTCTTGAGGTCGTCGTCGTTGTAGATGGTGGGTACTTCGGTGATCTCGGGCTCTTCTACTTCAACTGAAGATGACGCAGTAGCATCATCGTCGAGCTCGTCAAGAGGATCCGCCGATGAAGAGGATGGAGAGGGCACGTCAGAGGATCTCGAAGCGACCGATTCGCTGCTCTTCGAGCTGTCACGAATTTGAGTCTTGATTTGGCCATCGACGAGCTGTACGACCTCTTTCAGGTGGGCGATAGTGTCTTTGAGGTCCTTGATAGCATCTGGGCGCTTGATAGCCTCGGTCTTACGACTGAGAACAGGCTTGACAATGTCTTCCAACTCCTTCAGCTTGGCCTTGAGTTCTTTCTCGGTAGCTTCCGCGCCAGCAGAATAGATCCAGTCAGATGCAGCACCGAGCTTCTCTTCGAGCGTGGTCCGCACAGATTCAATGGAGGCACCAATGAATGACTCGTCCTCAAGGTAGTCGCGCGACTTGTAGGTGAAAGCTTCTAGAGAGTTCAGGACCTCTTCGCGTGTGCGACGAGACTTGTCTGAAGAGTCAAAAGCAGCGATTCTATGTGACGTTAGCAACTGATTCGATGATGGGCGATTGAAGAATTTACCTGTCCTGCATCCTCTTGAGCTCTTTACGAGGGTGCTTCTTGTAGCCCAGCTCAGTCACATCGTATGTGATCGCAGACTTAATGACCTTCTTCGTCTTCTCCTCGGCCTTGGCAGCATCACTACCCTTGGCCTTGGCCGACGACGAAGATGTAGAAGCTGAAGAGCCAGACGAAGAAGCCGAGCTAGAGGAGCTGTCACCCTCCTTCAACGCCTCCTGATCTTTCTTGCCGCCCATGCCAAACAGGTTCTTAACACCATCGACAATGCCGCCCTTCGCGTCTGCTGCATCGCTCTCGCAAGTCACCCATGCTGAGAGGACCTCAGGAACACCGGTGACGGGGCTCAGTCGGACCTGAACGTAGTTGTTGAAAGAGTCACGATCGCATTTATCGTCATCGATCATCTTAGTGACCGCGCGAGTGAGATTACCGCTTGAGAAGTGCAGGACAGGCTCCTTTGAGGCGGCGCCCTTTGCTCCAGGAATTGCCTGGTAGACAGTGAACTCAAACTCGCCCATCATCTGGAACGGCAAGTCCTTGGTAGCGCCGAGCTTGGTATGGGGAGTGAAGATCTTCTGGTCACGGTCCTTCATGTTGAAGGAGTACTGAATGCCATGCTCATAGCCTTGGGTATCTGCATCACGGATCTCCTTGACACGGAAAGATGGGCTGAGACCAGCAGCCTTGAAGGCAGCGCCAAACACAGCAGCCTCATCTGAGTTGACGTTCGCGCGGATCTTGGCTTTGGTAGCGAGCTTCTCGAGGCGGGCCTGGACGAACGGCGTGCGAGTCATGCCTCCGTGGACGATGACTGAGTCGATGTCCTTCCAGGTCAGGCCAGCGGCCTTCAGAGCGTCTTGAACAGGGATGTCGATTCGTGCGGCATGGTCGGCAGAAAGCTTCTCGAGCGTCGCACGAGAGAGCTTGTAGCGGAGATCGACATCCTCGTAGAGGCTCTCAAAGAATGCGGATGTCTCGCTGTTGGCGCTGAGAACTTGACGGATACGCTCGGCTTCCTTGAAGAGCTTAGCTGCTGTACGTCCGTGACCCTTGACTTGCTCTGCGGTGATAGAAGCGCTCTTCGCGCCTGGAACGTTGACGAAGGATTTGACCATGTCGTCCACGATGAGAGAGTTGAGCGCGTCGCCTCCAAGTCTCTTGTCCCAGCCGACACCGAGGACCTGAACTTCCTGGATGGTTTTGTTGCGCTTTCCAACGTCCTTGACTGTCCTGCCAGCGAACTTGAGAATAGTCGCAGATGTAGATCCAGCGCCCATGTCGAACACCATGTTGATCTCAGCTTTTCCATCCTTGGTGACGTCCGGGAATGTCCTTGTCACAGCGTAGTTAATGCCCACAGCCAGGCTGTCTGACACCACACCAAGAACCTTCATGCCAGCCAGCCGAGCTGAAACCTCAAGTGCGCGCCTTTCGGCGACCGTGTAGAAAGGTGGAACGGTGAAAACGACATCCTGGACATCCGAACCCTTGCCTGCCAGCGCCTTTGCGTTTTCCCGGACGTTCTTCAGTTCCATAGCCATCAACTCCTCAATCGAGAACACCTTGTCCTGTTCAGCAGCAAAGGTGCCGCTCTTGAAGCTAACAGTATCGCGTCCCTCCGTGGTCGTGACCTCGAGGGCCGGGTACCGCTCTTTGTACATGCTGACTACATCGCTGTCGCGCGAGACACCCAGAAGGTGCTTAAGGTTCGGGTATATGTCGCCAGGGAACCGGCCCTGTAGCGCCATGGCATCTCCGCCATAGAAGCGCTCAGGGAAAGAGCCGGACTCGTATGCGCCGCTCTTGGAGGGCTTGAAGGCAAGAGCAGATGTCTCTTTCCGCTTTGAGTCTTTGGTGAGGACGATTTCGAGGGGCATGCCCGGTTTGACGAGCACGGCTTTGATGTATTCGGTGCCAAGGTCGACACCCAGGACGGCAGACGCAGCGGAGGCGGTCGACGCGAAAAGGAAAGCGAGGCCGAGCAGCATTGCTGCTGGCGAGAGACGTACTCTCCGGCGACCCGGTGGTGCCATTTTGTGTGTTAACGTTTTGTGAGGTGGTGATGTGCAGGTACGAGAGGTGCAACGTGGGGGATTTGCGGACGTCGCGGGGGTTGGAGAAAGATGTCGTTGAGTGAGGTAAAAGAGAGGAAAAGGAAATTGATCCCAAGCTAAACAGACTTATGGACAGAGTGCACGCAGTCTGTAAACGTGACTTGGTACTCGTTGTTTGGTACGCGGGTGAAGGCTAGCTTTATGATGCAGGCGCGGAACTTCCACCTGTCTCTTTGAAACTCTGAAAGGCCACATCGACAACGACGTCTCAGCTAGCACAACACCACTGAAATGACTCAGGACCGATTCACACTCAATTACTGCTGCCTCAAGTATATTTCAACATTCAAACATGTGTTCTTATTACTCTCGTGTCTAACTACAATTATGTGCAGCGAAGTGTTCACCGAGCTGTCTGGCCAATCACCGTTCTCCTTCGCCGCAATCCTCCAGCTTCACACAAAACCATCTTGACCAAAGCTGCGAGCGCACATGCTTGGTAATTCGATCCATACCTGGTCTTTCGACGACTTGGCCCGTTGGCTATAGTCCCTCTTGCACATGATGACTGCTTTATATACCACGGTTAAACTCCACCATGCCATCCTTACCACCTCGCTCGTGGAATTCAGCCTCCAGTGTCTTAGCACCCACAGCCTGCCGCTGCGGGAATGCAGCCAGCGCAAGTGGCAGTGCGAAGATCGATGTCGCGAATATAAGGCCTACACAGGCGTTAGCTGACTTCATGCATAGCCCTACAGCTACAGTCCAATCTCACCTAGTTGCACTGGGATTACCATCCTCGGTCTTTGCTTCAGCCACTCTGTCTTCTGCAGTCTGACGAGCAGCAGTGGGGGCAGAGCCATGACGGGCGTCGCATTCAGCACACGGCTTATCGCCGTCTCTCCAACAGCGAGCGTGGCTGCCTTCTTGCTTCTGCCTAGCGACTTGACCTCCATCTCGCCTGTCTCAACCTTATGCCTCTCTGCTTCAGTCAGAACAGGAAAGACGTCGATGCCTTGTCGTATCTCCTCGCCGCGCATAAGGAACACGTTGAGCACACCTGCACTGGCGACCGCTGCGAAGGGTACCAGGCGGCCGGCCAACATCTTTGCGTTGGGCGAGAGGCTCTTCAACCTAGGCACGAGAGCGTTCAGGCCCAGCGCAACACCGCATGATGCTGTCACCGCTGTGAAGTATGATTGTACGATTGTAGAGGTCGCTAGTGGCGTAGATTTGTTCGCGTTCGAGAAGTTGATGCCGACGTTGAGCGATTGATTCGTGATCTGCCATGCAAGCGTTCCAGCCGTCTGCTACATGTTAGCATATGCCTTAATGTTCCGTACCATCCACATACCCCAAGCCCAGGTGTGAGCATGCCGCCAGTGACTACCAAGTTGGACAGCACGAAGCAGGACATGCGAAACGGCATGAAGACTGGCTGGCCGGTGTCTGCACGCGATCAGTACAGCCTCTGTGTCTTTCCTGCGCGCAATGTCGTACCAGGATGCAGCGTGGAGTCTATCGTCTTCTTCGCCTCCCACAGATCCGGCGTCATGTCCCGTATCTTGCCCGTCTTGTATGCTGTGACGAGCTGCTTTGCATTTTCGAGGCCGGCGGCGGACGTAAACAATGTTCTATGAAGCGCAATGTCAGCAAGTGATTTCTGGCTCTCCCTAGACAATTGAGAAGCTATCGGTCGTGGTACTCACCACACCCAGCATGCATGCACGGAATCACTCTTTGCGCAGCTGTCTCACCTCGGGTCTGATATGGTTGCCGACTCCTTCACGCGACCCCAGTAGGTGCTGAGATCGTACTGAGAGGATGGCAGGTCGCGATTGCCTGGTAGTGAGGACGTCATGGTGTGCGGAGAGCGTAGAAGCTCCACGAGAGCTTGTAGAGCTTGCAGTGGAAACTCGCGTGGGTAGATGTCGATGTGAATGTCGGGTCTGTGAGTTAGCGGGCGAGCGAGATCGGCGATAAGATCAAAACAGGCGATGGTCGTTCATTCAAATAGATTCAAGACTACAACTACAGTCACACATCTTTCGAAAGTAATTACTTGCGATACAGAGTTTGCAATGTGCCACTCACTCAATTATTAGATCTTTCCAAGTATTCACAAGTAACAATCCCAACAAGCGCTTTTTCTATGCAACAAAATCGTCGTCTATCTCATGCCATGCCGTATAACCATCATATCTCATTCACTTCTTCTTCTTCTTTTCCTTCGCGGTCGGCGGCGGCGCGGCACTCGTTCCTAGTATCGCATCAAACGTCTTACTTGGATCACTGCTCGAAGCAGGCCTTATAGACGGCGAATTGGCCGAAGGCGGCGCAACGCCCGGTGGAAGAGGAAGCGCCTCTAGCCCAAAATTCATCACACTTTCTCGCCGTGGGCTGTGCGACCGAGAGCGATCGCCCCCAACTGCTGAAGGATCCAGCAAGCCTGGTGGCGGAGGCAGAGGCGCAGCATTGGTGCTCAGCTCCTGCATAGCAGCATTAAGCAGTGTGTCATTGGCCGCCCATTGTTGCGCTCGCTTCCAGCAGTGAGACCGTCGGAAAATGCCTTCTACGCCGTGCTCGACAATGTCGGTGGGCAAGCTGACGACTTGTGCGCCGCCTCCGACGCCGAACCAGGTTCGCGCCTGCGCGGTGTCTTCGCGGCCCCATGGGACGCCGCTGCGAGGCACTTGGCAGAGAAAGTACTCTACGCCTTCGGTGAAGCGTACGCCTGGTGCATCGACGACCAGCATGGGGAGCGATTGGATGACGGCGTAGAGAAGCAGCCACTGTCCGGAGCGTAGGTCCCAGAGGTCATCCATGGTTGCGTTGGATGCTTGCTTGTACTCAAATTGCCGGAAGGCTTCTAGGAAAGGCGTTTGTTGCTCAGCGTCAATGTTGTGTGACTGCTGGAGGACCTTGATGATCTCGTCTTTGTGCAATTTCTTAGCCCGGGCTTTCGCGTCCTTCTTGTTGTCACCAGTGCTGACGCCCTTGGTGGTTGGATATAGTGGTAGATCGAAGGGCACTGGTGGCTGCACCGGTGGAGTACTTCGATCGTACTCGCTGAGAACCTTCCGCATCGACCGTCGCACGACTGAATCATAATCGGTTCCTTCGTCCTCGGCCAGAAAACCATCTGCGGTGCGAATAGTCAAATTGGTCCTGTCTACGAGAAGGTCGTACAGGCTAGCCATGTCTCTGTAGACATCCAGAAGCACCAATCGGTTCAGTCCACTTGTCGTCAGTGTATTCTTCTTCGACCTTGCCTTTGGTAGCCACGAGCCGTATTTCGTCTTGTAGTAGTCGACAACGAAAGAACGCGTGGTGTTGAAAGCTGCCCTCCACTTTTTGAAGCCCATCATCTTTCGTTCTTCCGCCATTGCACTATTCATGAGGCCAGAGAAGATAGCTGGGAACTCAAAGTCTGTGAGTTTTAAGTTGATACTTGACTCGCGGCTGTCTAGATCCATAGCTGCCCGGGCAAGCCTAGTGGCCGTCTTGTGACTGATCATCTCGAACTTCGGTGATTGCAGTTCTTTGATGCTGTTGAATTTTCCAGCGGCATGCACGAAGCCTTCGGTATACAGTGCCAGGGATCGCAACCGCTCTCCGAGCACGATTGCTTCGATAGTCTTTTCACGGCTGTTCCTCACATCGCCCAGATTTAGTTCTTCCACGTAGCAGTCGAAGCTTGCTGCGGCGACCTCTCCAAAAGTTGAACCATCGACATTCGAGAATGCGTAGTGCTGGAGTATGTCAGATATCCGAAGGAATATGTCAAATATGTCAGAGTGCCGCTCGGTAGCGATAAGTGACTGTCCGATGAGGAAGGCGAAGAAGTTGCGGTAGGTGACAAGAGTGTCGGTGTCTTGCATGCTGAGTGGCGCTTCGTGAGGAGTGATAGCTTTGTCTGTGCTCAGGGCGATTGGCATGTAGAGATGCCTTTCAGTGTGATCATCCTCCGTTGCATCGCTCAACGCTCTCGACCCTTTCGACCCGTTTGAGCTGCCTATCTGACTCTGGTCTGGCGAGGCTGTGCGCGACTGCCCATGTGTCTCGCGCGAGACTTGGCGCGATTGTCTCTCTACTGGCGGTGTTGCAGTGCCATCGCTGTATAATGAACCGTGTATCAGGCGAGTAAGCAGATGCGATGCTGCGTATACCGAGGAGTCGATGCGGAAGGAAGGGCCCTTGTTCGATGTTCGTGGAAAGAGATAGATTAGAGTATCCCCAGATTCATCCCACAGTTCTGGTACCTTGACACGCGTCAGTCTTCTCTCACAACGTCCCAACTATGATCCAAATACCTTCTCGCCATTGAGTAACAACGCCAAATCGTATTCCACCTTTCCCCTGTGTCCTGCGATCCAGGCGAGCGGACTGTTGTGGCCCTGTTCAGCGCCAGCGCCCGTATCGCCTGGTCCATTGCCGCCAAACATCCTGCTCCTCCGTCTCAATTTCTTCAGATTGCTCTCGGTGGCAGAGTCACTTGGTGTACCTGGACGACTTCTGTTCCCAGAAGGTGAGGCATTTCGAGAGCCTGGGACTGATAGTGTAGGCGGCGGCTCCAGAGGTTGGAGGCTATCTATCGACTCGACTGGCTGGATAGAGGAATTCATGAGAGAAACTTGGCGAGGGGCAGCTGGAGCTGTAGGCGGGGCATATTCTGGGGCAAGGAGTCCCGCAGACTCGGGAGCTGGTTTCGAGAAGAGACCCGATAATGCTCGCTGCGCTCGCGGCGTTTTCGTGAGTCGACCACTTGACTCCGAAGAGTTATTGGATTGAGGTTTCGCGTCGGCATCGGGTGGTGGTTTAGAAAACAGACTCGATAGTCTGTTACTCGATTTCTTCTTGTCACTCATTGTCAAGAGTTCGCTAGTTTGTAAGATCTGCTGAGGAGTATGTGGAGGACGTAATGTTATAACTCGTGCATATGTCAGGCTTGTGCGTGAAGCTGGGTGTTTGAGGGTTCCAACTTCTACGCGGCAACGCAAGGTAGCAAACAGGAAGCCATGCGGTACTTCGGTAGCAGACAAAGCACCAGTGCAGAGGTTTGCGACTAGAATACTAGCAGATGGCCGAGGGTCTATTATTGACTTGCAGCGACGCAGATCCGGGCAGTGATGCAGACGTGCATCAGAACAGGCGAGCCGCGATTTAGCGTTTGACGCCCCACGACCCTAGACAGGGTTTTCCTAATGGGGCGTTACCGTGATCTTCCGCAGTTTGTCCTGACGATTTCATTCGTGAGAAGTTCGCCCGAAATCGGGTTTCTGAGGCGCAGTGTTTCAAGGCCGCGTTGCCGAGAAGGGTCGAAGGCTCCCATTTTCCGTGCAGTGCTTCTGGCGCTGGCGTCAGGCATGTCGCCGCCTGTTTTAAAGCTCCCATTATTTGAATTGCGCGTGGTATGCGGTAAGAAGCTGACTGGTTCTGCCAATAATGGTGGTTGTACGAGGTGTTGTTCCCATTTTTGTTGTTCGCGAGGCGTGACGTAACCTTGAAATGCTATGTGGGACTGCAATGCACGCGTAAGACTGACAGCCGTCTATCCAACATCCAACATCGAAGGACCAAATACACAGTAATGTCTCAACATCAGAGCAATCTGATATAAGCAAGGCAAATATTGTTGAGGCTTCGACTGCCACACGAGCATACACGAGCCACACGAGTCACGCCCGCATCAATAATCACATCGAATATCCACTAGTCACGTTCGGAGCACGCGATTCTTCAGCATCCAATATCTGCGTCGTACTACCAAAGTACAGCATTGGAATGGGTGCATTTTCGGACGTTGCAGCTTCAGCTGCGAATACGAAGCAGCTCATCAATCTACTCCGAGGGTACAACATATCTCGCTCAAGAGGCCACCCGGTCATCATGTACTAACTGCCTTAGGTGGCCCAATACATCGCTTTTGCCTACTGAGTTGCTCAGCAAAGCGACTCATAATGTGCTTAAGAACAAGGACATCGCTTTTCCAGCTCTAGAGTACGGACCAGAGCAAGGAGACCCAAGACTGCGTAAAAATGTAGCTTCATGGCTGAGCAAGTTCTACGGGACAGCAGATCCCATCTCTGAGGACCGCGTGTGCATTACAGGAGGCGCATCGCAGAATTTGGCTTGCTTGCTTCAAGTCTTCACAGATCCCGCATATACCAGGAATGTATGGATCGTCGCGCCGGCATACATGCTATCTTTCAACATATTCAAAGATTCAGGCTTCAACGACAAGCTCCGTGCTGTCCCAGAAGATCCTGAAGGCTTGGACATTGAATATCTTCGTTGGGAGATCAGAAAGAGTGAGCACAAAGCGAAGATCGCTGGTAACAACAAGCCGGTAAGTCATGCCAAATGCGATGATCGACTTGCGAGCTTGAAGACCTTCTTCTCAGTGTCAAAGTTGCGGTCGTGTCACACCTCTCGTGAATATGTTGCTGACATCTGCTCTAGCATTTCAAACCTGCACGACCATGGGGTAAGATCTACAAGCACATCATCTATGCTGTTCCTGTATTCTCCAATCCTAGTTCCAAGACCATGAGTCTACGAAGGCGGCAAGAGCTGGTAAGTTTAGCGCGGGAGTACGACGCTCTGGTCATCACAGACGACGTCTACGACTTCTTGCAATGGCCTTTAGAGGTCTCTTCCCAGTTCATGTCGCTTGAAAAGGCCGTGCTACCCCGTATAGTTGACATCGACCGTTATCTCGACGGCGGCGCGGAAAGGGAGGGCGCTGATGGCTTCGGAAACGCAGTGTCGAATGGCAGCTTCTCGAAGATTAGTGGACCTGGTCTACGGACTGGCTGGTGTGAAGGGACGACGAAGCTGGCGTATGGAGTGGCGCAAACGTGAGCATCTCATTCTCTCAACTTATCCGTACTGCGCCTAATAGCCGCACCTCCTGACAATGTCTTTTGGGCGGCATGGTGGCAGCCATCGCAAGAACGCGATTGTTATAGGCCCTATAGACCGAATCGCTTCAGCCCCTACTTACTCTATCCGTAAAACTTGGCGACTGACAAGATAACAGTGGCTCGACTGGCTCAGGCGGCGCACCTAGCCAGCTGTCATCATGCTTCATAGCCGAGATCCTGGAAACCGGTGAACTGCAGCGATTTGTGTACGACACTCTGCAGCCCACGTACCGGAAGAGATATCACAAAATGGTTGAAGCCATTGAGAAAGAACTTGTCCCGCTAGGTGTTCGCATGCCTCAAGCAGATAGAGATGTAGTGGGAGGCTACTTCATCTGGCTTACCCTACCGGAGCCGCTGAAAGGTGCAGTTCTTGCGCAACGTGCAAAGGAAGAAGAGAACGTTGTAGTAGCACAGGTGAGTACGAAACGCGACACTACATCCTGGACGTAGGCAGAGCTGATAACGTCGTGCCACAGGGCGAAATCTTTGAAGTAAGCTCAGGCTATCTTTGGACGAGCTCTTGGCTAATGCTTCCAGGTTCCTGGTGACACTGAACATCCCAAAACC
>Ga0265797_10009916_pt1 | contig 12232 bp, 12 predicted proteins | sample P2T30metagenome_FD_192433 | JGI IMG/M metagenome (GOLD analysis project Ga0265797, IMG submission 192433) | Plant litter microbial communities from East Loma Ridge, Irvine, California - P2 T30 | ecosystem: Environmental > Terrestrial > Plant litter > Unclassified | place: USA: California... | reverse complement strand
GTGTCCGAGCATCGCGATCAGGTTTTGGAGCGTTTGCTGTTGTCCGCGAGTCGTGCGCAGGGCTGAATGTGGGAACGCTTGGCTGGCGGAATTCCACCACTTTGGCTGAGTCAGGGTTGGACAAAGGAGGTTTGTGGTAAGGCAGGACATAGATATGGCCGCATGGGTATTAATCGTGCATGACTTACCAGATCCTTCAGAAATATGTATCTATAATGGCTCTTTGCTGCCTTGGATCCAATATGTCCCTCCTACACACCCTCGACCCTCAGCATCACCACCACCATGCTAGGCTACATCTCCAGCACCCGCAAAAAGTCCTGCTTCGCATGCGTCAAGGCCAAACGCCGCTGTGACTTGGGCTTCCCCTACTGCAAGCGCTGCTTCGTCAAAGGCCTGGATTGCAAATACCCAAATGCTACCCCGCGCGAGACCAATAGTCAGCGTTCCGGAACCGCGACTGGCGAAGTCGTGCTGCGCCAGACAACGCCGGATATTAGCCTGCCAGTTGACACTACGACGGATCTCACATTCATTGATACAAACATCAGCGACTTCAACATCGACTTCTTCCTCGGCCTGTCAAGCTCGTCCAGCAGCTCAAGCTCAACGAGTCCAGAAAATATACCACAGGACCTCTACTTCCAAGATGACTGGAGCATCGATATCCAACCACCCGTTCACGATGAATGGAGCGTCGATATGCCCCCTTTACTCCCACCTGCAATATTCACGGCTCAAACACAAACATACCTCAACCGCGATCAAGTCTCGTACGTAATCGCCGGCCTCTTAGCATTTCCGGCATCAATGGCCTACGCTGGCGTCACTCCCTTTATACACAAGAACTTGTACGACGCGCACGAACCGGAAGCGTATCAGGACTGCGTCGCGTTGTGTGCACTATACATGACCAAAACAGCACGCAACAGAAGCATACTATCCAACAGCATTGGGCGCAAGATATCACTCCTAACCAGCGCGAGCACAACCTGGACTCTCATCGAGCACCTAGCCGCCGTGCAAGCGCTACTCATATACCAAGTAATCCGCCTCTTCGACCCAGACTTAAGCCTCCACAGCGCCGCAGAAAAAGACAACGCCGTGCTTGAACTCTGGTCCGCGCATCTATGGAAGCGCTTCTTCAACGAGACACAATCTTTCAATACGCCACACGCGCGCTACGTATTCCACGAATCGCTTAGGCGCACGGTGCTCATGTCGGTGTTTGTGCGCTGTGGGTGGGGCTCGCTGATGAAAGGCGGGTTGGCGGAACATGTTCCGGTGCTTGGGAGGCTGCCGATTGCGAGGGACTTGGGTGCGTGGAAGAGGGGGGCTGAGGAGTGGGGTGTGGGCATGCTGGAGGAGGAGGTTGTGGCGTATGGGGAGTGGAGTGAGGGGTGGGGTGCGGATGGAAGGGGGATTGAGGAGTTGGATTCGTTTGGGAGGATGTTGTTGGGGGCGTGTAGGGGGAGGGAGGATCCGAGGTTGTTGGGTGATTGAAGAGAGTTTGTTGCATGCTGGAGAGGAACACAAGTGGGTAATGGGTTGATTATACGATGAATACGTACGCTCCAGCACTTGGAGTCGGTCTATCTTCTATCAACGCCGGAGAATGCAAAGCAAAACGAGGTCAGCACCGCCTCGTCATGGGATCGTGGTTGTAGTCAAACGCCTTCAACAAACCCATCAGATGAAACGCGGCGCCGCCAACAGCACACAGATGGAAAATCTGATGCGAGCAACCAAATAAATCGAACCAACCTGGGCGAAGTCGTTCCGGAATACGAAGCTTTAACTCAAGTCAGCATGAAGTTCTCCGAATAACGTCTCGCGCAACTCACGGCATATATGATAGCTCCAGAAATATACCAAAACCCCTCGAGGAGGAAGTACCACCAGCCCATCTGTCTATCAGCCTGCTCAATCCCAAACGTCTGCGCAGCATGCGTCATAGGAACCGCGCCAGACCATCCAATCGCACAGAAAAGAGTCGCTCGTGCCCACCGCCACTTGGGCGTCCTGAAGCGCGGCACAGAGCAAAAAGTCGCAGCCGTGCTCACAATCGCCGTGATCTTGAGCACTCGTTAGTTCCGCATTCCATTCCAGGAACAGTTGACGGTACTTACACCCACGGAATACCCAACCCAATACCCCCTTTCACAATAAAACCCATAATACGTCCCCGAATACACCGTCCCCGCAATTAGCACAAAAATCCCATACAAATCCAGCAATAACCACGTGTGATACACTCTACTCGAATGATTGCCAAAAACATGAAACGTCGCCGAAATGCCAAAACACACTATCGCGCTGCCTATAAACACGCCGAATGCGAGTAAATCGTACGCATCGGCTGTGGAGTAGCGTGTCGTGATTAGATCGTACGTCGAAAATGCGTACGCTAGGAATGCGAGTGCTGGGAGGAGGTGCGAGTATATGTTTCCTGTTTGGTTGTGTAGGTATAAGAGACTTTTGAGGCTTTCGCGGTACGAGCCGGATATGTTGCGGTATTTGGCTTTTAGGAATTCGTTGTCGCGTTGCCAGGCTTCGATTTCGTGGAAGGTGTGGAGGACGGGTTTGGAGGCTTTTTGGAGGGTGAAGGCGAGTTTTAGGTCGGCCAAGGTGGGCTTATGGTGGAGGGAGGGGTCTGTCATGGTTGGGTGGAAGGAGGTGAAGGACGGAGTGGTGGTTGTAGGATGTGGGATGTGGGATGGCGAGCTGGGCTACGTATGTAGGTGTACACGACGTATACAAGCACCTACCCGTGTCGTCTAGCGCTGTTGGCGGGTAACGGCACAGCCTCTTTTGCCAAGGGCCTTCAGACCTCAAGGAGATTGGAATTGTTCTTGTTCCTACAGAGACGCTAGGAGACCTTCACGAATGCCGCATGCGGCTGTCTGTGAGCGCAATGATGGATGTTCTTCGCACTGCCATGTGGTTCGTTTTGTGTGGTAACTGGAGTTGATACAGAATTGTTCCGTAGCTTCTTGTGACACTTCGAGTGTAACACGTGCTGGTGGCCGTCGGTCTGATTCCTCCAAGGTATGCCCAGGTACGTGCCCCGGATAGGGGCATGAGCTAACAAGATGTGGCGCAGGCTGGCCACGACTTCATCTAGAACGTTGTCTTGGAACTGTGTACAGTGTACCCAATTCGCTTGGATTCGTAAGCCGTATAGACATATGGTTGATTGTTGCTCTGGAGTATGTGCTGTACGCGTACGCGTGGGACTGTATTTTACGTATGTGCGGCACATATACCTCTTTGCATGTTCTTGCAAAGAGTCTTACTTCCTGTTTTCGATCATGCTAAGGTTCTTCACGAGCAGTACCAAACCGACTGTCCAGTTGTCACAGGAGTGAACAATATTGGAGCGTGATTTAAGAATTGAAGTCGCAATTGGAGGCTGTGGAAGAGTAACAATTAGCGAGCACGTACGGCAAGCGCAGCCGGCACCCTAGCCACACCAAAAACAGGGTTCTCGAACACTGCGTCATCCATCACGACCCGCAGCACAACATTGAGACGCGGGACGTTGCGCAAGGGTTTTCCATGCGTGCTCGATAGCCGTTGGACGAGAGTTGATGATGGGCCGCAAGGATGCGTAGCCCTGTACGTCACTGATGGTAGGTGAGGCTTCCGTTACTTGAGATTCGCCTTCCAACTTCGCCTCCATCGTGGACCCAGTACACACCTATCGCACTAAAATCGCCAGCTTCCTGAATGTACTTTATCGTGTAGTCACCGAACAACTTTCAACACGGCGCCGCCAATCTCCTCACGACGTGCCCTTGCAGGCATCGCGATTGTTTCCGTCCTCTCGGCTATAGAGAGACAGCAGAAGAAGAAGATACAGGACGCAGAACCCGACTTCGTTTCAGAAGACATGTCGGGCGAGCTCCAGACGATCCCTGCGCGACATGGCGTTGCGACGTTTGTGCCGCGAGGCCGGACCATCAAAGTCATCAATACTTATGGCAAGCAAGTTGTCAGCATGTGGGCGTTCAGTCTCGGAGCTCCACCTGAGGACGGTGACGACGAGAGAGAGGCCAAGGAGGTAGATGAGGAGAAGGCGAAGGAGGAAGCTGAGGGCTTGAAAAAGGCTGTTGAGGGCCAGGGCGATGAAGATAATGAGTTGGCGCAGAAGGTGGAAGAAACAGACAGCAAGGAAGAAGCCGGTCAAAAGGAGTCACAGTCGACTTCCAAAGACGCCGAGAAGCCGCAGGACGACGACGACCCGCCGGAGCAAGCGCCTGATACTCCAGACGAAAAGGTTACAGAGTCCACTGAATCATCCTCGAAGCAGCCCACAAAACGCACGTGGGGCTCATATCTCCCTTCGATCCCTTACCGCAATAAGGGCGGGTCGAAGAAGGCCGGAGAAGCCCAGAAGCCCAGCGCTGAAGAGGAGAAGAAGCAAACGGAGGAAAACACCAAGAAGTGGTCTTCCTACCTCCCAACCGGCAAGGGCATCTCAAGCTACGTACCAAACGTCCAGATCCCCGACTCCAAGACGGCCATAAGCGCATTCCAGGCCACCCACGGCCGCGACCCGAACAAGAGCTACGCAGAGCAACTCTACGATTTCTCCAAGACACCAGTTGGAGCAGGCACAATCGCTGGTAAGCCTCACATTACCTTCTTTCCACGCCTGCGCTGGTCAGATGTGGACGAGCGATGGACCGACGACTAACACCTGTTCACAGCTGCTACTGGTTCCGGCTATGCCTCCTCCGTGTACGCCGCGTACTCTGCGTACGCCCTTAAGCACCCCTCCAGCGCTTCCCAGCCACCGATGGAGTACCTCTCCCTTCCACATACGCGCGCCGCTTCGCACAAACTTGTTCCTGAAGTCGACGACGAGCTTTTGACGAACCTGCGTAATCCCATCATCACGCTGGTAGAGGACACAACGCCTGGTGCGCACGACACGCTTACCGCAGCGTGTGATGCAAATCAATACACGGCACTTGGCGTCGACAAGCCAGAGGAACATGGCAGCTGTGCAGAGAACTTGGTACTCGCGCTCAAGGAGCTTAACGAGACCGCTGGTTTGAAAGGAGCGAAAGCCGTAGGAGCAGACATCACCGTCAACATCGCACCCACACCTCTTCACCTATTCATGAACGTCCCCATCGAAGTCAACAGCAAGTCACAAAGCGAGGGCGCAGGCGCAAAAGGCACAACACTGAGCGTCGAAGAACCAAAAGGCAAGAAGCGCAGCTTCGTACGCTTCAGGGCTGACCGTGATGTTGTTATTGTGTTCAGTGCTTGTCCCATGGACGTAGGCCAGCAGAATGGTGGAAGATGCATGGCGGCGAATTTCATGGTCGAGGATGTTCAGGAGGGCGAGGACCTCGCTAGTTCGGTTGCGTCGATGAAGAATAAGAAGCCTGCGCCTAGGAAATTGAACGGGGAGAAGAAGCCTGAAGCAAATAAGGACAATGTCAAGCAAACAGCCGAGCCTCAGAACGACAAAAAAGCAGAGCCCAAAGACGAGGAAGCAAAACAAGAAACCAAAGACGTCGAGCAGCCCAAACAAGATGCACTCGAACAAACAGACGCCGACGCCCCAGCACACCAAACCCCCGAGTCCAAAGAGCAAACGAGACCCAATCCCCGCCGCTCAACCTCCACCCCCAAGAAACTCGAGCGCAAAAGCCCCCAACAACCCGCGTCAAAATCTGACTCTAAAAAGGATAAACCCATCCCTGAAGAGCAACAACCCACTCCCAGCAAGAAAGAAGATCCCATCCCCGAAGAATCAAAGCCAGACGACGCGAAGCCCAAAAAGAAGCCTAAGAAATTGCAAGTCCGGTCTGGCACGCCTGCGCCGTCGACTCAAGAGAACTAAGTTGCTGAATCTTGTTCCCTTGCATTCCGATGAAAATTGTATACAGACGTTTCTCGACTTTTTCTCCAAATTCTTGTAGTTCATCGATGTTATTTCAGCGAGCTTCGTGTTCGAGTTCTACTTTCTGCATAGTACACAGGATACGGTGTATACATAATAGACTGAAGCCTGCATGTGGAAAATTTAAATATGTGTACGATATAAGTTATTCGGTGCACGAAACATGTTTGGATGCTAGTGTTCGGGGGCTCCGAGCGTGTCTGATCCTATTGCCCTGCTTATCGTCAACACTGTCAAATGTACTCAACGCAAGCACGTTGCCGTGTTCTGATTGTACTTGGGCGGCAGAGAGCTTGAGTAACACACATGCATGCATTGGGCATAACTACACGAACATGAATCGCAAATTGGATAACTTACGTGCTCCGCTTTTGGGTACCCCACATGTGCTCAGAAGAAGCGTATGTCGAAGCACATGGAAAAGATATCAAAGTCCGCCTTTCAAACACCACGCCCTCAAAACCACACGCACACCCTTCCCACCAGCCCCTCCACCCACACCAGCCCCTAGCCCAGCCCATCACACCCAAATCCAGCCCACATAACCGAAAAAAGAAAGAGAAAGTCTAAACCTCATCCTCGCTATTAACAACAACAGGCCGCTTTCTCTTCCTCCCCGCCGCAAGCCGCGCCCCACCCCTCGTCTTCCAAATCGCCACAAACGCACCCATCGACGACGGCGCAGATTTACGTAGTCGGGCTGGGGGCTTATTTGTGCGAGGTGCGATGTTGCCGTACTGGCGCTCTGAGTCTGGGTCTTCGACGACTTCGGCGGGTTCCTCTTGCGTTGGTTCAAAGTCCGTGTCTGAATCCGAGTCTGAGTCTTGTACTACGAGATTAGATACCCCGTCGTTGTCCTCGCTGGCTAGATCGTGCAGACCGCGTGTCGGGGCGCGCGACGAACTGCGCGAGTCGGATTGTTTATGCAGCATGTGACTCCCACCCACAGATTTGCGTGCTTGTTTCTGCGCCTTTGGAACAGGCAGAAGGCCCTGAGCGAGCATGAATTCGCGCTTCTCAGCTTTTGCGGCGCGCGCTTTGGCCGTGGCGGCGTGGACCCACGGTTTCTCGACGCCGCCTGGGGGCTTGTATGATATTTTAGACTTGGGCTTCGCGGCGTGCTTGACGGCGACGACTTTACCGGTTCCGCGCGGCTGCTTGAAGTGCCGGGTCACGTGTTCGGGGTAGTTGTAGTGGAAGAAGAGTTCGGTGCCGGCTTTGAGGTTGGTGGCTGCGTAGATTGCCACGCGGAAGACGGTGTTGCAGAGGAGGACTTTGGGGTAGCCTGGGACAAGAGTTAGTTGTTGAACAAAAAGAGAGTGACATTGAGGTGTAAGCTTACAGTTTGTGAGGTTCTGGTTTGCGTTGTTGATGAAGCGCATCTTGTTGCCCATGTATGTCGCATCAACCTCTTGTTCTGGACGATTGTCAGTTTGATACAAGTATGGGTACGTGATCAGTCTCACCCTTGTTCAGCTTGAACAGGTACATGGTGTTCTGATACTCGTACATGCTTGCACGTCGGTTGCTCTCCTTGGTAGAGATAAGCTCCCCGGTGTACTCGCCGATGATATCGTCCTTAACGATGTCCTGGCCTGTGTAGAGACCGAAGCCGTGCACCTCAGACTGACCAAGCAGCGTCTTCTTGGGAACTCCACGCTGGATGCCTACGTTCGTGCAACGCTCAGTCAGCACGTCTCCGTCGTAGCGGTTCACGGGGTCCAGAATCTCCGTAGCTCCACAGGTCGCGCAAAGGTCAGCGTCACATTCTCTATTGAATTTGACGCAAAGACATATCATGGTGCCGCATACGCGCTTTCCTGGCATAGAGGCGCATCTACAGCCTGGAAAGCGACGGTTGCAGGTTTTTAGACATCGACATGACTTCTCGCAGGTAACGCCCTCGCGAAAGCAACGGCAGTTGGCTTGAATACAGCTGCCTTCATGGTGACACGGAACAAAAGGCTTCCGCTTCTGCAATGACGTGATGAATATGTTAGTGCTTGTCTCATCAGTGATTTGATAGATTGATGCTTACCTCCCATTTCATATTGCTCACTTGTTTCAACCACCAGCTAGTCTTCCAAGGCCCAGGTGGAGGGACTTGCGCCTTTGAAACGTCAAACTCAGGTACCGCGTCGTTGGCTAGCACCTCAGGATTCACTGCAAGCCTGTAATTGATGATGTTTTCGACGTCCGAGTCATCGTCATAATGCGCCGGCTGAATGACTGGACTGCTTATGGGAGAGCGATCGCTTCCGCCGTTCGGACGTGTGCTGCCCAGTTCGGGGATTTTGGTGCTGAAGCCATCTTTTTTGTCATTGGTATCACTCGACTCGTCATCGCTGTGCGGTCGCTCTCTGATCTGACCGTGGGAGAGACAGTTATGTCTGTGGTTCACGGGTTAGTCGTTAAGTATGACACGGATCAGCAGGACTTACGTATGGCACACTCGACACACAATCTTCCTGAAGCTGAAATCCCGTGTAGACTGCGCAGCCAAGGTTTTTTTCTTGACATGATTCCGCATCGTCTCGCACTGTGATACCATATACCACGGGCTGAGGTTACAGTGTGTGAAAATCGCTGCGCAGACAAGAGCTGCAGTTCGAATCTCTTCCACAGAGAGCGCTTTGAGTTGACTAAGAAGGTCGCGCCAAAGATCGGGGTCTTGTGCAAACAATATCGCCTTCTTCTTACCATCCCGCTGGAACTCGTCGCTCTCAAAAGCTGATCGATCTAGAAGACCAATATCGGAGCTTCCCTGAGTGTAACCGACAGCGTGCTTGAGGCGTTCGGCTGGCAGCAACAGCCAGTAGAGTAATGCATCCCAGGTGATCCCGATGTCGGTCAGAAAGTCGTTGACACTCTCGGTGTAGAACCGGCATTGCTCCATACGGATATCATACATGGCGTTGACGTCGTGCCTGATTTCATATAACGTTGGCAACGTCAATACCAGTGCTTCTTGCGCCTCTTCCGTCTTCTTGTCGTCTGCGTCGCCCAGGTAAGGCAGTGTCATAAGCTTTGACTCATTGTCGGCGAGGATATTGGCTTTCAAGCTCACATACTCCTTGAAAGAAGGAACGTGTACACCGCCAATGCGATACTTGGTTGTGGGCACAGACCAGCTCGATTTGATGACCGGGTCTTTTGACGTCTTCGGAAAGATCTCTTGTGAGATCTCTTTGTTGTTGTGCCCTTTCTCCAGCGGTACTTGTATTGCTTTCATCTTTGCAAATGGCGAAACATGCTGTATATACTTCTTGGGAAGCTGGTACTTCTTCTTCGTGGTGTTGCCGCGGCTTTCTGCTCGCAGCTCGCGCTCGAAGCATGTGCGTTGCCGCCACATTGTGTTCTGTCCCTAATCAGCCGACGCATCTTGATGCAACTCAGAGCCAGTTCTACCTTGACGAAATACGCATGATCCTCAAATCGCTCGTCTAAGCGTCGCGTGAGGTGGGATTCGATTTCCTGGCGATTGAGGTTACCCGCTCGAGCCTCTTCATTGTCGAGCAAATCAATGGGTGGAACTACATTAATGTTAGTTATCGTCACGCCTGCGTTGTTACTACAGCATGTTCAAAGTATTGCCATCCTTACTTGATTCATCGTCGCCCACATTTGGGCTGGTTGGCTCGGCCAGTTCGCCTGATGCCTCGACTGATTTACGGGATGCATTGGTAGACTCAAACGCTGGATGCGAGGAAAGGACTTCTTCATGAACACCATCTAACACCTGTTCGGACGGTGCAATCACGGCCGCAGATACTTGAGCACCCATGTCCGCACGACTGACGTCGTCGATGGGTGGAGCGGATGTGTTCTTCAATTGGCGGTCAAGACTAGGCCCTTCATGTGAGTTGTTCACAAAAGATGTGCCTGAGTTCTGTCTAGGTGATGGTCGTGCAGGTTGTGCAGGGCTAGCCAATGATTGTGCTTTGTGTCTCGGGGGGCTCACTGCCCTCTTGATGGCGTTCGGTTTGTGCAGTGGTTGAGGCTCGCGGGTGCGACTTCCACTTGCGCGTTCAGAAATTCCTGATGCGACATTTTGCTCTGCTTCTGTGATTGCGCTGGCGCGCTCAAAAGTCGAAGTCGCGTTTGTCTCCACATGCTTAGAGGTGGTCTGTTCACTCTCGGCAGAGATTCCGATTGGGACATCCGCCGAATTCTGAACCATCTCGTTAGGCTGCACAGATGTGGGTGTTGAGGCAGTTTTCGGACTCGGCGATTGTTGATGAGGTGAAGGTCGCGATTGCAAGTCTGAGCCAGCTTGCGCAATCGCCATATGTTGTGTTTCTCGAACGCTTTCTTGAGTCACAGCAGGCGTCACGTTACGCGTAGCTTGTGGCTTTTCGGCAACACTTGAGGATGCTGAGCGTCTCATCTGACCAATTCCTTCGTCAGAGAGTTCTGGTTGCTCTTCTCCAACAGTAGGGGTCTTGGCCTTTGGCTGGGTCAGAGAATTGGCTTTTGAGGGAGACAGCCTTGACCCTGGACTCGCTTGGGACCGAAATCTTTGTGGAAGACGAGCACTAGCAGAACCAGGCTTCCTATTTCCTAGAGAAGAGACTGGGCTGCTTGGTCCTTGGATCGTGCTGCTTGCCCGCGAAGCATGCCTGGCTGGTGCAGGTTCGTCATCATCCGAAGATATCTCGATATGGGTCAAGCTTTGATCTGGTGGACTACGATGCGGGCGACGATCTTGTGGGCGAGTAGTCTGTGGGCGAGGATCCCCTGGTAGACGCTCGTGTGGGCGATGCTCTCGTGGTCGACTTCCTCGCTGGACTGCAGATCCCGGAGTGCTGCGTCGATTCGACTTGCCGTTCTTTCGATCGAGCTTCTTAGGGCCATTGCGTGCACTCTCCGGGATCTCGCTAGCAGGTCTCGATATGAAGCTGTCTTCATCGTCGTCAAGCTCATAGTACGCTGGCGCCTTTTTGGCACCCGAATTGGGGACAACTTGAGGTCCAGGATCAAGAAAGATCCGGTCAGGTCGGGCAACCTCTTGCACTTCGTCATCGTGGAGCATAACAGGGTTGTCTGCTCTTGAGCCTCGAGTCGAAGCCATTGCTGATCACGTGTAATTGAGAACGCAGCTCCACGCGTGGAGAGTAGAATGTCGAACTGCAAGTGCGACGATCGAGGTGAAGGCCGAGCACGTGAGGGGAAGTGAGCTGTTGTAACGCGCCGAGAGATTTCTGCATTAGTGATAGTGACAGGCCATTGAGTTGCAGTTGTAGCAAGCGGAGCGCCGAGTAAGAGTGAGAGATACCAATACTACCATCACCTCGGTGACAGCAGAAGTGGTCGCTGTCAGGACGAAACGGGATGTTTGTGAGGTGGAGTTGGCGGTGGATTGAGACGCTAAAACACGCAATCGCGCTCTCACGTGCCCTGTCCTGTGCTACCTGCTGGCTTCGACCTTCACTCGCGACTCGGGATAATGAGCTCTTGCTAACAACTTTGAAGGAACTCGAATGCCATCGCGAGGCAACTGGGGACCAGCAGCAGTAAACATCATGGCTAGACAAACACTCCGCCTCGTCTTTAGCGACGACGATCAGTACCCACAATGTAAATCATGTCCAACAAAAAATTGGCCTAGAAACAGGTCTGCTATCGGCATCTATTCGAATGAAGAGTAATTCCACTCAACACGAGTGCGCATCGTGGTGTCTTATTCTTCCAGGCTGAACTTCGAGGTGCCAGCATCGATAGTGTTAGTGCGGGACCAAAAGCTTGGCATTGTTTACCGACTCGGGCCTTCCTGTTTACTTGCTTCTATCCCAAGCAACACCACCATGACATCCCGCCGCGACTTTGCACACACCATGGCCGACACCAACGCCGACGGCAAAGAGAACATTGCGGACGGCCTGGTCGCCAACACCTCCTTCAATGCGACCACATCCTTCGACGCGCCCGCACTGTCGCCGCGCAAGTCCTCACGAAAGACGCGTAGCAAGAGCATCGGTCCCGGCGGCCTTGCGGAGAGCGAGCCACCGGCGCTGAAGCAGAGCAGCGGGAACAGGCGCAAGTCCGCCTTCATCCCCGCGGTCAAGTCGATTCTGTCGTCCAACGATGAAGACGAGAAGAAGCGCAAAGAGGCCCGGCGCAAGTCGCTCGGTACGTCACGTGCATGTGCCATACTGTTAGGAGAGTACTGACAACACGCAGCGGCGCGACGCGTCTCTTTTGCCCCAGAGGCAACCCTGCATACCTGGGACGTAGTCGAGTATCTGCGCGACGCGACGAGCTCCTCTGCGTCCTCCGATGTCACCAGACGCGCATCGAGCGTCTCCCAGGCGC
>Ga0265797_10009913_pt1 | contig 12234 bp, 9 predicted proteins | sample P2T30metagenome_FD_192433 | JGI IMG/M metagenome (GOLD analysis project Ga0265797, IMG submission 192433) | Plant litter microbial communities from East Loma Ridge, Irvine, California - P2 T30 | ecosystem: Environmental > Terrestrial > Plant litter > Unclassified | place: USA: California... | reverse complement strand
GCGTGCTCTTCATGCAAAGGCGCCCTGCCCTTCGGCCAGCCGAAGTACAAGGCCAGCGCGATCAGGAACAGCGCAAACGCCACATGCAACACATCGGCATCGATCCCGACCGCGAAGCGCGCCGCCAAATACGTGGTGACCATCGAGAACACGCTGATCATGGCGACCGAACGGAAATCAACCGGACTCTTCTGGTGGTAGCGCAGCAGCCCGAGCAAAACGTTGGGCGCGATCATCACCAGCGCCGTGCCCTGCGCCAGGTGCTGGTCCATGCCGTACAGCAGCCCCAGCACCGGGATGGCGATCAGGCCGCCCCCGATGCCGAGCATGCCGCCGGCCACGCCGAGCATGGCGCCGAGACCGGCATTGGTTGCGAAGGCGAGCAGGGAGAGCGTCATGTCAAGGCGGTGATCAACTGGAAACGAGCGTAGTGTACCCGCGGGTTGTGGTCTTATAATGCAGCCATACCTCATCTATTAGTAACATCATCTGAATAATAGGTTGCCCCATGAGCCGCATCGCCGACCTCGAATTCTTTGTCGACCTGCTCAAGCACGGCTCCCTGGCGGCGCTGGCGCGCGAACTGGGCGTCACGCCGCCAGCGGTCAGCGCGCGCCTGGCGCAGCTGGAAGCGCGGCTAGGCGTGCGGTTATTGAATCGCACCACGCGCCGCATGGGCGTCACCCACGAGGGCGAGCTGTATCTGGCCACTGGCGCGCGCCTGCTGGGCGAACTGGAAGACCTGGAGCAGCTGGTGTCGAACAGCCGCGCGGTGCCGAAGGGGCGCCTGCGTGTCAACGCCAGTTTCGGCTTCGGGCGCCAGCACATCGCGCCGGCGATCGCCGCCTTTGCACGCCGCTATCCGCAGGTCGAGGTGCAACTGGAACTGACCGACCGCTCGCTGAACCTGGCCGACCGCGCCTTCGACGTCGGCATCCGTTTCGGTGACGTACCCGATTCGCGCATGGTGGCGCGGCGCGTGGTGGGAAACCGGCGCCTGCTGTGCGCGGCGCCGTCGTACCTGGCCGCACATGGCACACCAGTCACGCCGCGCGAACTGCAGGCGCACCAGTGCATCGTGCTGCGCCAGAACGACGGCGCGTTCGGCACCTGGCATTTCACCAAAGGCAGCCGGCATGAGGCGGTCAAGGTGCGCGGGATCTTGAGCTCGAACGACGGCGACGCCGGGGTGCTGTGGGCGCTGGACGGGTTCGGGATCATGATGCGCTCAATCTGGGATATCCACGCGCACCTCGCCGGCGGGCAGCTGGTGCCGGTGCTGGAGGATTGGGAGTTGCCGAGCGCGGATGTGTATGCGGTGTATCTGGAGCGCGCGACGGTGCCGGCCAAGGTGACCGCGTTTATCGATTTTCTGGGTGAGTGGTTCGGGAAGGAGGCGGCCTGGGTGGGCAACCTCAAGCGTGCGGCGCCCGCTTGAACGCCCCGGCCTGCAATGGAAACGACCCTTGTTGAGGGGCCGTTTCTATTGATGGGGCAGCGCGCGCCGCCCCCTGCGCCACGACCTTACTTGGCCTCGGCCGCCGCCAGCGCCGTCATGTTGACGATACGACGCACGGTGGCGCTCGGGCTCAGGATGTGCACCGGCTTGGCCGCGCCCATCAGGATCGGGCCGACCGTGACGCCCTTGCCCGCCGTGACTTTGAGCACGTTGAACAGGATGTTGGCCGCGTCCAGCGACGGCATCACCAAGAGGTTGGCGCTGCCCGCGAAGGCGCCGTCGATGCTGTAGATGTCACGGATCTCTTCCGACAGCGCGGCGTCGCCGTGCACTTCGCCGATCACCGCCAGCTCGGGCGATTGCTCGGCCAGCAGCGCGCGCGCTTCGCGCATGCGGCGCGCCGACGGACGCTCGGACGAACCCTGCGACGAATGGGACAACAACGCCGCCTTCGGCTCGACGCCGAAGTGCTGCAGCATCGACGCGCCCAGGCGCGTGATCGCCGCCAGCTCCTGCGCACTCGGGGTTTCGTTGACGTAGGTGTCGGTGATGAATAGCGTGTGCTTGTCCAGCACCAGCGCATTCATCGCGGCCAGCACTTCGGCGCCCGGCGCCACGCCGATCTCGTTTTTGACGTGTTCCAGATGACTGTCATAGCTGCCGGTCATGCCGCAGATCAGACCATCGACCTCGCCGTCTTTCAACAGGCGCGTGCCTTGCAGGGTGCTGTCGCCGTCAAGCTCGACCAGGGTGTAATCGCTGCCGCGCTGCAGGCGCAAGCCGCTTTCCTTGATCGCGCGTTCGACCGCATCGGCCTCGCCGATCAGCACCGGGTGCGCCAGCTGCTCGTCGACCACGGTCTGCACCGCGCGCAGCACGCGCTTATCAAGCGCTTCGGCGTACGCCACCTTGCGCAAGTTGGCCTTGGCCTTGGTGAACACGGGCTTCATGAAGAAACCGGTGTGATAGATCATCTGACCCAGCTTGTCGCGGTAGGCGTCCATGTCTTCGATCGGACGCGCAGCCACGCCAGAATCCGCGGCGGCTTGCGCCACGCGCGGCGCGATCGCAGCCAGCAGGCGCGGATCGAACGGCTTCGGGATGATGTACTCGGGGCCGAAGGTCAGGTCCTGGCCTTCGTAAGCCAGCGCCACCACGTCGCTCGCTTCGGCTTCGGCCAGTTCCGCGATCGCGGTCACGCAGGCCAGCTTCATTTCGTCGGTGATGCGGGTGGCGCCACAATCGAGCGCGCCGCGGAAGATGTACGGGAAGCACAGCACATTGTTGACCTGGTTCGGATAGTCCGAGCGGCCGGTGGCGATGATGACGTCCGGACGCGCGGCCTTGGCCACTTCGGGACGGATTTCCGGCTCTGGATTGGCCAGCGCCAGAATCACCGGCTGCGACGCCATGGTCTTGACCATCTCGCCGGTAAGCACGCCCGCGGTCGAGCAGCCCAGGAACACGTCGGCGCCATCGACGATGTCGGCCAGCGTGCGCGCATCGGTCGCCTGCGCATAGCGTGCCTTGTTGACTTCCATGTTCGCTTCGCGGCCTTGATAGATCACGCCGCGCGAGTCGGTGACCCAGATGTTCTCTTGCTTGACGCCCAGCAGCACCATCATGTCGAGGCAGGCAATGGCGGCGGCGCCGGCGCCCGAGGCGACCAGCTTGATCGCACCGATGTCCTTCTTGACCACTTTCAGCGCGTTGAGCAGCGCGGCGGTCGAGATGATCGCGGTGCCGTGCTGGTCATCGTGGAAGACCGGGATGTTCATGCGCTCGCGCAGCTTCTTCTCGATGTAGAAGCATTCCGGCGCCTTGATGTCTTCGAGGTTGATGCCGCCGACGGTCGGTTCCAGCATCGCGATGGCGTCGACCAGTTTATCCGGATCGAGTTCGTCCAGCTCGAGGTCGAACACGTCGACGCCGGCGAACTTCTTGAACAGGCAGCCCTTGCCTTCCATGACCGGTTTCGACGCCAAGGGACCGATATTCCCCAGGCCCAGCACCGCGGTGCCGTTGGTGATCACGGCCACCAGGTTGCCGCGCGACGTGTATTCGGCGGCCATTGCCGGGTCGGCGGCGATTTCCTCGCAGGCATAGGCCACGCCCGGCGAGTACGCGAGCGACAGGTCGCGCTGGTTCGACAGCGGCTTGGTGGCCACCACTTCGATCTTGCCGCGCGTCGGGCTGCGGTGGTATTCGAGCGCGTCGAGGCGCAGCTGGGTGTTCTGGGTTTCGTTGAGCGTGCTGTCGGTACTCATGTGTTTTCCTATAGCTTGTGATGCGAAATCTGGTGCCGCCGCACCGGCGGCGCTGCTGCGCTGTGCCGGTGCTTGTTGGTAGTGGCCGCGCAGCGACTTTGGCGTGCGCAGGGGTGGGACATTCTATCCGAATACCACCATTGATGGGATGTCAACGGCCATTTCACAATGACTGCGTCCTTACATCTTCCGCTGGAAGGTAAGCGAACGTTGTCGAAATAACCAACATGCTAAGCTGGTCCGACCTGCATTCAAGCTTAGGAGAACGTAATGACAATGACGACCGATCGACCACTGGCGCTGATCACCGGCGCCTCCAGCGGCATCGGCTACGAACTGGCGCGCCAGTTCGCTGCCGACGGCTATGACCTGTTTCTGACCGCGACTCAGCAGGCGGGGCTGGAACGCACTGCCAGTGAAGTCAGCGCCAGCGGCGCGCGGGTTGAGATCTTTACGGCCGACCTGACCGAATACGATGGTGTCGAACGCCTGTATGCGGCAGTGCGCGCGACCGGGCGGCCGCTGGCGGCGGCGGTGCTCAATGCCGGTGTCGGCCTGGGCGGATACTTTGTCGGCGGCACTGCGCTGGCCGATGAACTCAAGATGATTCAGTTGAATGCGGTGTCGCAGGTGCACCTGACCAAACTGATCGTGCCGGACATGGTGGCGCGACGCGCGGGCAAGCTGCTGTACACGGCTTCGATTTCGGGCACCATGCCGACGCCGTACGAGGCGGTGTATGGCGCGACCAAAGCATTCCTGATTTCGTTTGCGGAAGCGGTCAAGTCAGAGGTCAAGGACAGTGGCGTCGAGATTACCTTGCTGCTGCCGGGCCAGGTCGATACCAACTTCTGGCCGCGTTCGGGGATGGTGGACAACAAGCTGGCGGTGGGCGAGAAAGCGTCGCCGGTGAAGGTGGCGGAGGAAGGTTATGCGGCTTTCAAGAAGGGGGAAGACCGGGTGGTGGCTGGGATGGTGAGCAGCAAGATCATTGGGAACGTGGTGAATAACCTGGCGCCGGATACGGTGAAGGCGGATTTGCATGCGAAGGAAGCCAAGCCGGGATCTGGGCTGAAAGACTGAAATATCAGCAAATGATTGAAAGACGCAGCCATGGCTGCGTCCTGCGATATTGTACTAAGCCGAATTCTTCTGCTTAAAGCAATTATGTATAGACAAGGCAATCGCGAGAAGGTTGCGTAAATTAAGCAACTTCGACACTTCAGCCTATTAACCGACCTCAAGCTTAAAACAAGCCGCCAATATCTTTTGCGGTACGCTTTATCCAGGCCGTGCCGCCATCCTCCGGCGCCACCGGTTTATCGGGCATCCCGGCGCCCGCCGCATCGACGCTTTCGCCGCTCAGCATGCCCGAGGTCGTCGTCAGCAGCGCCTGCAACGGGGCCTCCTTGTCGTCCAGCTTGCTCGCATTCGGTTTCGCCGCGCCCATGTGCGACGCGAACGCCACCGTCTGGTGCGTGGTGGCGGCGTCGCTGAACGCCTTGCCCAGCTGGATCGCCTGCTTGAGCAGCGCGATACCCGCCACATTGTCGCCGGCCGGATCGCGCGCATTGGCCCCATGCGTGATCTTGTAGCTCGACACCAGCAGCCCGGTGCCGGCGCGCACCGCGCCATAGCCGTCGGTGCGCAGCTCGGCGCCCAGCCCGCGCAGGCTGCCGCGGTAGTTATCGGCAGCGTGGATCAGGTGTCCAAGATTGAGTTCGCTGGCGGCATAGCTGCTTTTGAGCTGGATGCGGCCCTGGTTGTCGGTGTCGTCGAACAGCAGCTGGTTGTAGCCGCTGCCGCCGAACTCCTTGCTGCGGATGCCCCACTGGGCCGCGGCGTTGCGGTGGCCGCTGCCGCCGGCGGCGGCGCCATGCCATACCGGGCTGTTGCCGCCGGCCAGGTTGCCCTGGGCCGAGACGGCGTGGTCGTGCGCCGCAGTGAACACCCCGGTGTCGCTATCGCGCTCGCGCTTGCCGCCCGGCGTCGGCGGATCCCCGCCCTCGCCCTGGCCGTTGTACAGCGCGCCCACCACCAGCGGCCGGTCGATGTCGTTTTCGATGAACTGCACCATCACTTCCTGGCCGATGCGCGGCAGGAACTGGCTGCCCATGCCGCCGCCCGCCGAGCGCTGCGCGACCCGCACCCAGCAGGTGGCGGCGGCGTCCTGCTGCCAGTGGAAGCGGATGCGCACCCGCCCCAGGCGGTCGCAGTAAATCTCGTCAGCGCCATGCGCGCTCGATCCGCCGTCAGTACCGACCACGATCGCGCTCTGGCTGCCGTGGGCGGTCGGTTTCGGATGGTGGCGCAGGCCGTTTTCGCCCACCACCGGACGCCACGGCGTGTCGGCCGCGATCGCCTCGAAGTGATTGGCATAGCCGATTGTTGCGGCCTGGGCGATGGTCGCCGCCAGCAGGTCATCCTGCGGCTGGTGCGCTTCCTGCAGCACGTCCTGCAGCAGCTCGGGAATCGGCCCGAACAGTTCTTCCAGCCCCTGGCGCGCGCGCGCCGGCAGGTTGTTCACGCCCACGCTCACCACGCGCAGCACCACGTATTCCGGCTCGACTTCGCTGCCGGCCTGCAGCGGCCCCTGGGTTAGATGGAAGCGCGTGCCGACGCGCAGCGTGCGCACGGTCGAGCACGCCTGCCACAGTTGTCGCCCCGCTTCGTTGGCCTGCATCTGCAGCAAGGCGTAGCGGCGCGCGGCGTCGCCGTCGGCGAAGAAATACTGGCCCGGCGTGTCGTAGCTTTCCAGCGCCGGCGCGTTGGGGCCGCCCACGGCGCCGGCGGTCGGCACGCTGGCCGCGACCGCCTTTTTCGCCTTGTAGTCGTAGCTCAGCACCGTGGACATGCCGATGCGCAGGCTGCGCCGCGCGCGCAGGGCCTGGATAGTGTCGTGCGCTTCGCCGGCGCGCGCGCCGTGGTAGCGGATGCCGCCGCCGGCCGCGCTGCTCGGGTCTGGCGGCGTGGCGCGGGTATCGGTGCTGTCGGCGAACAGCACCACGCGATGTCCCCCGTCGCCGTCCTCACCCTCTTCGACGCGCCAGGCCAGGCCTTCCTCGGTCAGCAGGCGGGTGACAAAATCGAGATCGGACTCGCGGTACTGACAGCAATAGCTGCGCGCGCCGGCATGTGCCATGATGGCCGCGACTTCTTCGCTCCAGCGCCACTGCGCCAGCGGCACGTGGGCGCCGAACACGGCGTCGACGATCTCGATCACGGTCTTGTCTTGCCACACTCGGCTGTTATGCACGAGGCCCATGCGCTGGATCCAATGCCTGATATCGACCCAGTAACGGGCGAAGCAGCGTTTACTGCTGAGCAGTATCGTTTCGTTGATCACACCCGCGAAACTAGCGCGGCTACTGTCCGCAGAGCTGATCTCAATGTCACGGTCAGACTAACAGCACACTGATGGCAACATTGCTTTAGAAAGCGGATATGTGTTGGTTCTCACGCCGCCCGAGGTGACAACTTAGCATTGCTGCCAGGGGCGGCCTCAGTACACGCATGCATTTGGTGCTCACTGTCGGCAGGACGCCAGTTCGATAACAATTGGTTGTCACTGCCACCATAAATTCGTCGAAAGCGGAAATATCCGGCACGCGCTTTACTGTAGGGCTCCCGCCCCTCGACCACGTACCGAGGGAGCGTTTGAAGTCGGTCGTAGTCTTCGGCCGCCATCCGCGCATTGGTCGGTAAGCCATAATCGGGAGGGCCGTCGAAAGTTCTATTTCCAGTCATGGTATTGCTAGCGTAACGCTGTTTGGCAAATTTAAGTTGTCTTGACCACTTCTTTACTAGCTTAAGCGCGTCCTCCTCGTTATCCTGCCCACTCAGTTTAAAGGCAGCGCGCGAGTCGTGGACGTACTCGTCAAAAAAGTTCAGGACCGAGGCAGATGGAATTTGCAGCGGCCAATATACCGCTAATTCTTCCCACTCAAGTTCGTTCGATTCCTTAAAACCAGGTTCTTGCCTCGCTGGTCGTCGATCGCCACGCGCTGCAAGCCATTTCTCAAAATCACTCAATTCCTGATCAAACTCTTTATTGGATGAATCAAGATCGTTCAGGACGTCGCCCTGCGCCGCGATCAGCTGCAGGCCAATGTTGTCCTCGCCCGCCTTGACCGCCCCGCCCAGCATCCCGATCGCCTGGCCGCTGTGGATGCGCATCTGCCCGCCGGTGACGAACTGCGTATCCTGCCCGCTCATCGGCGTTCTTTCAGCCCCTTGGCCGGCGCGCACCAGAGTGTGGCGAACAACCTGGCGCCGGATCCGAACAGCTTCAAGCAATCGCAGTCTGACCATCACCTGATTGATCTTTCGGCAACAACATTGCCTCTTTCAGCCCGCCGGAATGCGGCTTCAGCCCCTCGTACCGCCAATAGAGGAATTTTTTTCCGCGCTTGCCCACGAAGTACTGCCGGTTTCGGCTCCAGCGGCTGAATTCGATAATCCCAATGCCCGAATCGCTCATCTGGTTTTTGAATCCCGCCACCGAATCGTGCACGTAACGATCAAAGAACTTGTCAAACAGGGCGCGCTCGGCCGCTGGCATGGATTTACGTAGCGTACCTTTCCAGGCATCGAAGATGACGTCCTCTAGGGGTTCTGTCGAACTGCGGAAAAACCCGGTTTTTTTCTCGGCGATATCCTGGACATCAGCTTCCCATTCGCGGTCCGTCGTCGTCATGTAGACGTCGGGGGTGGCATACATGACCGTCTGACCTTTTGCGATCATGGCCTGCCGCTCTTTGAGCGCGGCTCTCTGTCGTTCGGTACGGCCCCACCGCCAGTGGTAAAAGCAGCCCATATGGCTGATGACCTGCTTTTCAAGGACATTGCTTGCCTCGACGTGTTTCATGTATGCCTGAAAACTCGATTGCAATTCAGCCGAAATAGTGAACAAGGATCTGGATTCCGCCAATATCTGCGCTGGAGGTGCAAACGGCACCCCGGCGGCATACGCAGTCAAATACATATTACACAAGGGAATTCTGGATAAATGGTGCGAGCGTCCCTCCTGGTTCAAATCATCGTACCCACCGCCAACGTCGGAGTGGGCGCCGGGGTAGAATATCTCGCGACAATTTGCCGGTATGGTCTGGGCTTCGCGCACCGAATCGGACGGGAATTTTTCCCTCACTTCATGCGCGGCAACGTAATGCTCGCATTGACGAACGTACCACGGAATACGCAGGTCCGACGCCCAGGCGGCGTGCCCGCCGTCATCGGCCGAATAAAGCGCCAGTCCACCGATAAATAATGGCAACACCGATTCGAAGCGGCTGCCGCCGTATCCAACTGACGCGACCGTATCAAATATCCCAAGAAAATAGAATTCCAGTCGAGGAGGAACGGCGCCGCCACTTTTTGTCCAGATTAAATGGTCGCCGCTGCGCTGGCATTGCGCTGCAAGCTGCCTGACGAACGCACGTGCCTGCGCAGCGCCGCGACTGAAACCGAACACTGCTACATTGATCTGATTCACATGCGGCATGTGCGCGTCAATGCGTTTCTTCAGCTGATCCAACATCCAGGTGATCCGCGCCTGTCCTTTGGACGACTGCGCCATCCCAAGGGCCTTGTCGATACCACCGCCGCTATCCCCGATATCGGCAAACCGGGTACCGACTCCGGGCACGTACAAGCCATAAATACGGTCGGTCTTGTTGGTATCGACGTGGCAGAATTTCGCCAGTTTTGCAATATTGCTGTATTTTTCGATATCGGGGTCCAGCTCACCGTTGCCATCATCGTGGAAATTATTTCCAGTCCCATCGAAGAAGCAACTGATCCAGACTGGCTTCTTGCAGGTTTTTGGAGCATCGCATTTGTCCACCCACCCCAATCTGGTGCGATTCGCGCTCCTGGAAGCCGCTTCGCTTTTAGTCAGGTCGGTCAATCGACGAATTGTAGGCTTGCTCATGATTATTCCCTATGGGGCTTGCGAGGAATCCCGTAAAACGGATTATCAATTTCGCGTTTGCAGTACTGTCCTTCGGGGAACGCAGTCGCATGTTGCTCGACCAGGGCGGCGGGAAGCGGCTGCATGGATGCGAATGATTCCAGGTTTGCCCGGACCGTGCCGTCGGCAAGGAAATGGAATACCACCCTGTCGGCTTGAACATTGGCACTGGCTGGCGCGACGTCCACGACGGCTTCACACCAGGTGCTGCCGCGGCCACGGCCCTTGAAACTCCGCTTGTCCCTTTGATCGTCCAGCTTGCCGTCAAACGCATTGAGATCGTAAATCACGCTCCAGACAACCCTGATCTGAAGAGGCTGATCGGTGGGCTTGCTCCAGATCACACAGCAGGCGTCGCCGCTGCTGGGAATTTCCTGACCGTTATCCAAATTGACCTTATTGAGACCGCGGAAGAATACCGAGCCACCATCCGCAGCATCGTCAATAGAGAATCGGACCGAAGCATCCTGATACAGGATGTTATACAGGTTGAATTTGGTGTAGTTGTAGGCAGTGGTCGTGAATGTCGTCTTCCTCAATTCCTCAAATTGACGCGCGTCGTTTTCTTTGGAGTCGCATCCCAGCAGTACACACAGGCCACATAGCGTGATGAATAAATTTCTCATGGGTGATCGTGATAATTAAACCGGAGACAGCTCTTTTTCAAACAGATTCCATTGCTCGGGTGTCCAGGCCAGTACGCGCTCGGTGAATGAGTTATCCCTGTCGGCGCCCTGCACGGCGGTAGAAACGAGTTGGTGCTTGCTGAATTCCGGCCCGAACATGGTCGCCAACAGGCAAAACATCTTGACATCACCTGGAGCGACAACGTCGAGCTTCTTCGCGCTTTCTAATTGCTGATAAAAAAAATCGTAGCGCTGCGTGCCGGGGATTGCATCCAGCGCTTGTGGATTATCGCCGCACAACTGGTGCATGACGATGTACGGCATGGTCGCCTTCATCAAATCATCGCATTGCTGCTCCATCAACAGCATTGGACGCGTTTCCGACAGCGGCGCAAGATCGACGCTTCCGACATCCACGGACTGGTTATCTCCGCGCACATCCGTGAACAGCCACTGCAGCGTGCCGGAGAGTGCCTGCTGGCGCTGCCTGTGCTCGAGTACAGCAAGCCAGTGCGGCAGGATGAGCGGATCATAAAAGCGCATTACCCACTCGGTGCCATCCTCGTGCCTGACCTCGGTAAGCCAGACCAGCCGCTTCAATATATCCGTCAACGGTTGGGCGGATACAATCAGGGACATGAAACCGGCGCTGTCCTGCTCACTCATCAGCTTCAATAGCAAGGCGCACTGCTCACGCGTTTTATGCCGGATAAGAATGGGGCCGGCGTAGACGGCGTCGGTCGCAGCGGCCTCGCCCAGCAAAGAGAAGAATTCGATCGACCCGTTTTGTGCCGACACCATTCGGCCCAGTCGACTGAATTTGGCGCCGTCGATCAGGCTATACAGGGATGCGCCATCATCCAGAAGCCGGCGATCGAGCAAATCAAGCAACGCGTTTCCGGTTCTGCCGGAAGAACTGGTCTTGTCCCCCAATGTCATTCTCCCTTGGCTGCAAACGGCGAACCCATCGCTGCAGCATTCAACAAACATTCCTTGCAAATCGAACGGGGCATGACCGGCAACGGATAATCCAGCTGCTCGGGACCCGTGAAACTCTTTTTCGCAGCGTGAATCGTGATCTTGCCGGGACACTGCACCGTGATGTTGCCGCCCTTGATCGTGATGTTCGCCCCGCCCGCCGTCGACAGGCTGATGCTCTTGGCCGCAGCCCAGTCGATGTGCGCATTGGCGCTGACGATATCGACCTGGTCGCGCGCCTGCACGTTCAGCACGTCGCCCTGCGCCTGCAGGTCGACCGCCCCTGCGCCGCGATCAGCTGCAGGCCGACGTTGTCCTCGCCCGCCTTGACCGCCCCGCCCAGCATGCCGATCGCCTGGCCGCTGTGAATCCGCATCTGCCCGCCTGTCACGAACTGGGTATCCTGCCCGCTCATCAACGAAATGGTTTCCCCATTGACCAGCTGCAGATCCTGCCCCGCCACCACGCCCAATCCCGCCTTGGCCGCGATGGCAATGATCGCAGCGCTGCTGTGCGGCAGCTTGCCATCCTCGGGCGCCACCGGCTTGTCAGGCATCTCGGCGCGCGCCGCATCGACGCTTTCGCCGCTCAGCATGCCGGAGGTTGCAGTCAGCAGCGCCTGCAATGGCGCCGCCTTGTCGTCGAGCTTACTCGCGTTGGGCTTCTCCGCGCCCAGGTGCGATGCGAACGCCACCGTCTGGTGCGTGGTGGCGGCGTCGCTGAACGCCTTGCCCAGCTGCACCGCCTGCTTGAGCAGCGCGATACCCGCCACATTGTCGCCGGCCGGATCGCGCGCACTGGCGCCGTGCGTGATCTTGTAGCTCGACACCAGCAAGCCAGTGCCGGCGCGCACCGCGCCATAACCATCGGTGCGCAACTCGGCGCCCAGCCCGCGCAGGCTGCCGCGGTAATTGTCAGCGGCGTGGATCAGGT
>Ga0265797_10009912_pt1 | contig 12235 bp, 14 predicted proteins | sample P2T30metagenome_FD_192433 | JGI IMG/M metagenome (GOLD analysis project Ga0265797, IMG submission 192433) | Plant litter microbial communities from East Loma Ridge, Irvine, California - P2 T30 | ecosystem: Environmental > Terrestrial > Plant litter > Unclassified | place: USA: California... | reverse complement strand
GCCTGTGCATATATACCTTATTTTGACCCGACTTCAACGGGCCGCTGGGATCTGCCTGCCTGTCTGGCTGTCGAAGGGGGAGATCCCGAGCACCCCGACCTTGTCCGCGGATATGATAGGCGCCGTGGTCTTGGGGTGTCCCGGCGGGAGGGAAAGGGTGAAGATGAGGGAGGCGTCTCCAGGCACGAGTGAGGGATGGATGGCGAGGTTTGTTGTTGAAGAGTAGATGAGCGACGGGCGGGTGTCTCTTCTTTTCGTGCAACGTGCTTTGTCTGTTCCTGTCCTGTCTGTCTCTCCTTGGAATTTCTATACTCGGGTACGAGAATTGCGCGAACCGGGCCTGTGAGTGCGAGCTGAAAAAGTCCTTGATGATACGACGAGTAACCTATGATGATGATGATGACAGTGGTTACTTTTTGATGACGGAGGTTCACGGTCCTGCAACCATGTGCACCCATATGCTCCATCATCATTGGATTGCTCTATGCAGAGAACCAACCTCCTAAACACATGAGTCGGGGGACTTGGTCCTGAAACGCAGGGCCACGAGAGTTAAGTATGCAGTAGTAGCGTGTCTGGTCGAAGTAGTAGTAAGTGGCAGGCCAAGGTACGTACCAAACCTACGGACCTCCTCCGATAGAGTTGACCTTCAGGCTGCAGGATCCGAAAGTGGTCCACCAATACATAGCAGAATGTACTTGATCGAATATTTTCCAGTTTCCCGGGATCAATACTGCTCGTGACTATTATTGATGCTGTAGATCGCGGCGCGCAGGGCTAAGGAGGAGGCGCAACGCAACGCAACGCCGAACGGCGTCAGACTGTGTGCATTTACTGCATTGCATGCCTGTCTATATAGCTGCATATGTTGCTCTTATAGGCACGCGCAACGGACCGACGTCCGACGCTGCGGGCGCTGGCTCGTAGGGCTGGAGCCGATATTCCGTCAAAGGGGTGGGCGCGTTTCAGGCTGGCACGTTTTGGGCGAGCATGTATGAGATCGACTGACTCTTAGTTGGCGGCAGCTGTTGTTGCCATTGAGGTTTCGAGGGGGTGGGTATTTGGGTTTTCCTCGCTGCTGCTGTTGCTTTCCGCGTTTTTTTCTTTTTGAGTTGTTCGGCTGTGTCTCCGGTGAGGCGCTCAGGAATGCACATCTAATATACCCACTTTCCGAGTTTGGGTTGTGTGGAAGGGCTGGTTTTGGTGGAGTAGTAGTCTGGGGACCGAACTGCTCAAGGAGTGGATGCCATGTGCAGTAAACTAACTCCTTCCGATTCACATACGTACCCGTACCTGCCTCCGCAACATACGCATGCATAGATTCGTCACTTTCCTCGGGACTACTCGGTCGTAGGAGCACAGCTCCGTGCAGCCTGGAAGCAGCAATTGATGGGATCAGCAACGTATTATTGACAGGGTCGCGAGTCGTCTGGGCCAGCCTCTGCAGAATTGTTCATCGTGATCATCACCAACATCGCACCGTGCAAACCCAGCGACGCGGCGCAGTGTCTCACCCACAACGCGAGATAGACTTTGACGCACTGTCGTTGTTATTGTCATTGTCGTTTGTCGTCGAAGTTCGCACGAGAGAATCCGTCGTACGATGTGGCCAAGAAGCTTCCACTTCCAACGTTCGGGAGTGTCAGCCCGCCAGGCCGCTGGCGCTGGCGCTCGTTGATTGATTACTGTGGCCAGACAAATTGACTTCCGCCGCCGCGCCCTGCTGCTGTCGTTGCTCAGTGCTGCATGGCCTTGGTTTAGCCCTCCCTGGGGCCTTTCTGTTGTTCTTCGGCCCACAGCGCGACTCGCGGGCCTAAGGTTGAAAGCCGGGGCGGCTCGACTCATCCGCCTGCGCATCAAGCCTGATGAGGCTTGATATATGGAAATTCGCCGTTTGCGTGCCCTGGCTGGTATGCACCACTCTACGTCGCACGGCACCGGTCTCTTCGAGGCGGAGCGGTTGGCGTTGACATGGAAGGGATGCGGGAGTTGTAACCCGGCAAGGATTATAGAGGTACCTTGATTGAGCTTTACCAGAGCCTATCGTGTCACTGGTCAGTCAGCGTGCCAACCGAGGCAGACAGGCACACGCGAAGCAGGCCAAAGACAGGCAGGCGCCGGTCAAACGCAAGAGATGCAATCAAGAAGACGGCGATGATGCGACAGGGCAAGGGTCTGTCTGTAATGGATTGTGTGTGTGCAGCAGCAAGCTGCATGCATATCAGTCTGGACGGCCGGGCGATCCGCTGAGATCTGGTCAGGTAGCCTCGCAGGACCGACGCTGCAGCATCGCGGCGCGGACAAATAATACCTACTCTGATAATTCTAGTCAGTGACCAAGCCCGGTTTGCCTACGTTTCACAGCAGAACAAACCGCCACCCGCGGTTCGGATCTCGCGCTGCCTGCCGCGCTGCGAACGCTTCTAGGCTCTGCTGTACGGCCGTTGGACAAACGCGCGCTAGCGCTCCGGAAAAGGTGCCCGACGGGGTGGGACGAGAGATCCGATGCATGGAGAACGTCAAAGCAAAGCAAGACAGGACAAGACAGGACAAGGCAAGATCCGGTGAGGCAGCACGAGACAGGGAAGCATAAGAAACCTCGTCAGCGGACATGGGTCGGAGAGGCTCACCTCAATGACGGGGCCCAGCATCCGACAAGGGCAGACCGCTGATAGACAAAAGTATCGCGACAGGAAAACAGCAAACGCCCGTGTTTTGAGATGTTACAGTACCAGGTAGCCCATCGATGGTTGGTGCTGACGGGCCTGTGCCTTGTTTGTTCTAGCGAGAGAGTTCGAAAGGGTTTGCGACAAACTCCGCGAGGGCGAGGGTACGATAAAAAAACACGAGATGGGAAGAGTTGAGGAAACGCGGGGATCGGGCTACCTTGGGACTCCGAAATATATTGATTCTATAATGTGGCCGAGAGTGACGTGACGTTGTCAGTATACATGTCTCTCTCTTATACTTATACATTCTAGCGGCACTGCCTGAGGAGACCGAGTAGATTGTGAATTTTTCTTCGTTTGTTTCGTAACTGCGGAATCAGCCTTTATTTTTTTTTCTTTCCCCGCGGAGGGTGGAAGATCGAGACAGCTAGTAATCAGGCTCGGCAGACGTGTTTCTAGTTTGTAGACGATGCTCGTTTGGGCGAAATTGAACAGGCTAGGACGAGCGTTTCGGCAGAAGGCAGCTGGGCTCTCAGACTTCCGTCGCGTGCCTGTTCTGCAGCCTTGTGAGCGAGAGGGCCGGGGCAAGCCTGCGATCCCGATTTGGAGGCGGGCAATGCGGGTTGTCAATCAGGCGATCTGAGCTGAGCCGGACACGGGTGTGCAGACGACGCCTCGACGACGCATCGTTGCTTCTTTGGGCGGACAGGGGAGGAGGTGGAAGGCAGAAGAACAAGGGAAAAAGGGTACAGACTACTTCAGAGATGTGCATGATGTAGCGGGTTGCGGTACTACAGTAAGTAGCGACAGGACGATCAAGTCGCAGAGTGGTGGTGATTGTGTTTCGTGCGCTGCAAGGAATGACGGGTCGCGTGCGTGGCAGGTAGGGATGTTGGTGGTTGTGTCAGGCCAAAAGCTTCTCGAAGGAAGCAAGTTGGGGCGATGGCAATCTCGGCAGAGCCGGAGACAGAAGGCAGGACCAGGGTATAAGATCTAGGAACAGGATCCCGACGGCCGGGGGGAAGGCACTCCAAGGCTCGAAGCACAGCACAGTGCAGCGACGGACATGGCCTGTTTCTACTGTTCTGGTGGCATTCTAGCGCGCAAGGCATGTAACAAGCGCGAGTCGTCGACCCGTCTGAGCTAAGAAGAAAAGAAGGCAGGGCGGTGCTGGGTTTGGGAAGGTCCGAGCTGGTGGGCAAATTGGATGGATGCTTGCCATGACACGGAAGGGTTGCGCCAGACGAGTCGGACTGGGTGAGAGGTGGAAGGTGGAAGAATGCTTGAGAGGGTGAGAGGTGAGATGTGAGAGGTCTACGAGCGATGATGTATTGTATACAGTACACAGAAATAGATAAGCGTGAGGTGTATACGCCGCATATAGGCATCCCTCATCTGTCTATGTACAGTATGTACATAGTATGTGTTGTATGCATGCATGCATGTATGTTATCACTGTGCATAAAGCTGATAGACAGACAAGACTACAGGTACATCAATAAAATCCCGTTGGCCAGGTCATAGGTAGGCTCGCAATAGTACATACAGGACATAGCTAGTCAAGTGACAGCCGCGTGGTACGACGGCAGGACGGATTTTCGAATTTAAGCTTGGGTTTGTGGACTCTGTACCTGCATTAGATTGACCAAGTGGCCGGCGCCAGTGCCGTGCTTGGTAACAAGGGGACGAACGCACTGATGGTAAGCCAGCCGGGGCGTCGAAGCGTCGATCGCCGGGACAGAATAATGGACACGGAAAGGAAAGGGGGTTTCAGTGTTTCAAACCATCGGCACCCTCTTCCCCGTCGAAACACTGCTCACACCGTCCAAAGCCTCAGCGCACTGACGTAGCCCGCGACTGCCATAGCAAATTATTGTCTTGCTCGCTTGTCCAGGGGTCGAAAATGTGTCCGTCCGCGCAAGATTGGGCGCAGACACGACGGTTTGGGAGCCTCTGCCACCACAGACACCGAAATCATATACATATCCTCCCGGCGCCTCGTCCACATCCTTTCGTTTTTCTTAGATCCATTCCCATCCCATCCCATCCTCGCGCCCCCGTGACAACGCCTCATATCACCTCTCTTCGCCTCGCCTACAACCCACCGAGCTGTCACCGGCCTTTCTCTCTCCAACACGACCTTTTACCGCGCGCCATCCCGGCCATTACACTCCTTTTGCACATCGCACCAAGGCGCCGCCTTATTTTCCCTACCGCGCCGCATTCCAGCACCGACCGACGACCACTGCGCAATCAACCAACCCGAGCAAGCCTTCCGTCCGCGCAATCGCCCTGAGCCTGTTTGTCCCACCCAGGCTGTCTGTTCGCCCAACCCCGGTACATAGCTGCCCTTGCTACAGGTGAGTCAACCCTTGTGCGACTTGCATTCCGCCGAGCGGAGCCCCCTTTGGACATTATATGCTGACTGCCCGCCGTCCAGTCCTTCACATCCTTCAGAACAATGATCACCCGGGAGTCTACTGAATCCGACATGATCATGGGCCGCGGCGCATACGACACCACTGGCACTCCCAAGCCCAAGCCGCCTCCAAAGAAGCGCTAAAGCTTTCGCAACAACCAATCGCACCGTCGCAACAGAACCTTTTCTTCTCGACAACATGTCATCACTTTCGCAAAACGTCGCCGGCATTGCAGCCTGCTTGCTGGAGGATCCAACAGGGCCGCCGCGTCCTTCCTGTAAGTACCCACTCGGCTACCAGGGAGCTTCCATGCAATGCAGCCCAGACCCCAGATTGCCGAAAGCCAAAGCTAACGCACTCCAGCATTTATTCCATGCACGCACAACGACGCCAGCACCACGCACCGTCCAGTCTACGGCGCACACATTCGCTTCTATTCACCACCATTACCGACTACCAGCCTTCGACTTTACTCTCGGCTTTGCATAATATCCTGTCCAGCGTTCTTAGCGACATCATTCATTCTGCTTTCCCGGTCCACTGCCGCGCGGTGCTCCTCGCTCCAACACCCGGCGTTACACCTCACCACCGATGCTATCTCTTGCAACACAAAATCTGCTTTCTCCGGCACCGGCGTTTGGGCTTCCTAAAACAAAAATGGCGGTGGCGACACCTGGGGTTCTTGGATAGAACAACGGCACGGGCAGAGCAATCTGCTTTCTCGGGACACTTTCTTATCATCACCTGTACAACTACTTTTGGGCATATTACCGCAGCTCGGCGTCCTGGCATCAATTTGCCTGTCACGGAATGGTCGGATTATCAGGACGATGATCCATCCCGTTGGACACAGAAACGGCGGGATTGATCACAGACGTTGTCGTCTGCTTCTTGCCCATTGGCGCGCCGGGCGCTCCAGTGTGAGCTTAATGGAAGAAGTGGACGGCATCTGGGCCACTTGGCGATTCTACGGGTTTCATTCTTTTGGTTTTCTCTTCTTTCTCTCGTTGTAATCACAGATACCCATAGCTGCAACTTTCTTCGTGTATTGGAAATCAAAAATGGAGATCGAACCTTGCATCATCTGTTCACCCGCACGACGGTTCATACCGGCCTGCACTACTAAGACTGTAACACGATCTTGGATCATAAATCGACGAGAGGCGCCGGTGATGTCGACCTGCAGCTGTCACCTGCACCAACCTTGCACCACTGGCGCTGTGCTACGCCAGATGCCGAAATAAGATCGTGTGACCGCCGCCACAGTGGGATTGACAGCACAGGAGGCGTCTGCCGTGTCTTGAAGCCAAGATGAACGCCAGCAGGGACTCGCTGTCAAGGGCACTGTGCCACAGCCCGAGTTTTCCATCTACTCTGGCCGCCATCACACCGTCGCGCCCGGGGCATCCTGTGCTCGCCTGAACATGGCCTATTATAGCCCCTGCAACACGACGACGCGAACATGAAGTCCTCAACACTCCTCAAACAGAATGTCCACTTGCCCATCGTCGACTTGCTGCCGTATGTCACGCGGTGGTGCATTGCTTCCGCCGCTGCCCGCGGTCTGCAATACCAGTGCCAATTTCAGCACGCTGCCTGATCCCTCCTCCGCCTCCGCCGCCTGGACTCGCACCCAAGGCTCCTTGAGTCCATGGACCGCTTTCGGAGCGCCGAGCACGTACTCGTCGTTCTCAACGATGGCTTGGACCGAGCCTCTCACCGCTCCTACCCTGCCATCGTCGACCGAGACCCTCACACCGGCTACTCCCAATGCGCCGGAGGCGTGCTTGGTGCCTTCTGGCGAAATCGGCACCCTCTTCTCCCTCTCTGTCACATCATGACACCAGAACGGGACGACTCCCCGATCCACGCCCGTGGGGAACGTGACTTTCCATTGAAGTTCGATACCATCTGGGCGCTTCCTGCCGCCTGCCACCGGTTCCGCGTATCTCACGATGGAGCCTTTGCGTTCCAGTCGGGTGTTGATCGCTTTCACATCGGGCTCTTCTTCGTCAGTCGACGTCAACGCCCAGTCTACGATGCCGTAAGGTTTGTCCTGCAGTAGAAGAAGAAGGAATCGTTAAGGATGTTCGCTTCAAAAAGAAAGCAATGGTTCTTTCTCTTGTAAAACTCACCCACCAATGGCCTTTGCGAAGAGCCGGATCGTCGTTGATGAAAGCTATCAGCTCAATGTACGAGCCGTCGGCGAGGAGGATCAAGCGGTTCTCCGTTCGGTTATCTGCATGGCGACCGCCCGAGGAGAGGGTGAATGCCGATGTCAACCAGGAGGGCGGCGAGGTGAGCAGCTCGTATGGGACGAGGATGATGACGTGACTTTGAGAAGAGTTGGAGTCAGTCAAAAGTGTCGTGGCCTTCTCTTCTCATCTGCTGGATGATGGAAACATGACTTCGAGCCCATGAAAAGGCTTGACTCGGGCAAGAGTCTTCTGCTTGTGACTTGAAGGAGATGAGACATACTACAGAGGTGTTAGTATGCTTCTTCAATTCGCGTTGCTGTCTTGGAGGTTGTTACCTCGATCTGAGGCTTGTTTGGCATCGTCGCGGTGATGCTTGTCTGCTATCTCTACGTGGATAGGTAGATGTTCTGCACGGAAGGAGTCTTGCTAACAAGTTAAGGGAATGACATACTATCAAAGCAGTGGTGACTGACATACATAGTAGTAGTCACCACTGCTTACTGGTGTCTACCGAGCTTGAGTGGAGCAGGTGGAGACAAGAGAGCTTTCCCCAGACCGGCGAAAGCTTCCATCGTGCAATACCGAGCTCTCGCCTTCAAGGCTCGTCCAAGGTTCTATGCACCCACGCTTCAAGTCTAGCAAACCCATCATTGAGACTGATTTCCATGAGTTAGCGACAAAGATTTGGATCAACGTTACAAAGATGGCTAATCTCGCTCGTCTTGAGAGAAGGCTTTGCCTAGCGCTCTCGAACCATTTTCTGGAATTTCTTACGCAACCGCTGGACTGCTATTCGGAACGGACTCGACGGATACTGATGATACATCTAGCACTGTTGAAGCTAAAGACGGCTTCTGACCATATGCACGCAGCTTGAAAGCAACCAGTCTTCTCTCCAAGCATGGAGGTTTTGCGGAACGCCATCAAAAAGACCCCGAGCATCAAGACAACTCAAAGCTTTGAATCCGGTACCTTTTGTCGGACTCACGCTGTCAACTTTCGACGAAGAGAAGTGGTCCAGACTCTTCTACCATCAAGCCGCTCTTCCAAACAGCCCCGGCGAGCCAGGTCGGGACATTACTTGCCTCAATGTGCGAATCTGGGACGGCTCTCATAACGCAAGTCTGTCCGATGGAATGCAATTAGTGTATCTCCGCCGTTCGTGCGGCTTAACACGCACACTTCCATTGGCCGAGCAGTAGGAACACTCGACAAGGCCAAATCGGGCCACGTTCATCGTGTTGTTTGGTGGCCAAGATGACGAGCCGAGAGAGAGGCTTTGTCGCAGCTGAAATCACCCAAAAGGAGAGATTCTGAAGCAAAAAGAAATTTCGAGTGGCGAGATTTGAGCATGACAAAGAACACAGAGTACGGTTTCTGACGATTTGCATCTATCAATTACCTAGGCTTGAAGACACCAGCGGAAGAGCCAGCGGCGTCCATGTCAGTGGCCGTGAAGGATGAACCACCTCGACTCTCGTAGTGCCGTACGTCCACAGGCATCACAGGTTTGGAGAACTCAGGACGGGTAGCCTTGCTACCTAATGCTCCCGTCACTACTCTATTGCCTGGTGGAATTAGGAAACGGGACAACTCAGGCAACCTTGCCTTACCAAAACACGCATGAGTATGATCCAAATGATGTGAGTCCTCAAGATGTACCGATGGGACCTTAAGAAACCCGACAAGTACTCAAATGTTTACTCTTTCAAATACCCCAGTAGCATCTAGCCATACCATACCCGTACCGCACTTCCACAACTCATCTCCACAAACATCTTCCACCGCCGTTCCTGAACCCACAACCTGTCCACCCAAACCCGTTGGCTAACCTACACATTCATCCTTTCAGCCCAAGAAAAAAAACCCGTCAGTCCTAAAAGATCCACAACTCACGTCGAAAGAATGGCACCGCACCTCCCTCCGAACCATGGTAACGTGACATCTGCAGACACCCGTTAGTACACCGCGACAAGCACCCTATAGACCACCTCCCGAAGCGAAGAGTAATCCACAAAAACGCAACCGCAATCAAAATCGTTCCAGAGAAAAGAGGGAAACGGGCTGAACGCTTCTTCGAAAGCTACCGTCTTCACGCACGTGGCGGTCGTAGCATCGCAATTTCCCACAGGAAAGAAGCAAAAGCTTACTTTATATATAGCCTAGAAGCGCCTTCTAGTGAATCCAAGTACGGTACTTCAATAGGTAGTAAGAGAATGGTGCACACCTCACGGCCGAGAACAAGGAAAGGAGTGAATGGACTCAATAAACATAACACACATAAAAACTCCTACAGTCAAGCAAGGCACAGCTTCTTCTCTTCTTGACGTCTCTGCGGCTTGCGGGCGTTTTAGGTTTTCGACCCAACCGCCAACCGCCAGGACCCAGACCGCAGCACCGAGGCACAATGATCCGAAGTGCGCGGTGATGCAACGATCAGTATATACGCGGAGCGGTAACAACGACATTGTCAGGCGGGAGTCTGAACCTATCGCTCTCAATCGTGCGCATAGGTCTGAATCGACTCGAGGCCCTCCGGGCTTGCAAAAAGGGTACCTGGCATAAATGACTTGTAGTGCTGATATACTGATCCATGTACCTGTAGACAACGCTGGTCTATTCAAATCACCCATTCACCACACCAGGCAGCTAAAAGTCACGGAACGGTGGAAAGCATTTCGTTTCCTGTGTGGCGAGCTTCCGGTGCCGCATTCTGTGGAATTGTGCGGTTTAGCGTACCATTCGTGTAGCCAGACTACCTAAGTAAGAGTCGGATTGCGGGAGCTGCTGAGTGCATCAACGAGGCGACCCACCTGTTGGAGTAAGAGTTGACGAGTGGATCCAAAGAGGTGTGTCGCAACACGAACGTATGATCGAAACTGCAATGAGTAGAGATGAAAGACTTGGTTGATCGATATCCTTATCATTTGAATTTTGAACCATCTCGGTACAGAAACTGAGAGCTTAAACCCTATCTTCGAAGATTGTAAGAAACAAACAAGCAACCCATAGAACGCTTTACACATGTCGCTTAGCCGTCGTTGCCACATTCCATCAGAAAGCAACATAAAATGGTATAGTGCTATGAAAAGCCACGTTCTCTTCGCCAACAAGCAGAAGCCAAACCAGAAACACAGAAGAAAGTCATGCCGGTTATCGATCCGAATCCAGGAACAAGCTATAGCTGGTAGCAGTTGGCATTGCCCTGACAGCTTGCTAAAATGTATCTGGACCAAAAAGCAAGAGTGTGACGTCTCGCATCGGCTGGTGAGAATTTCGAGTTGCTCGGAAGTTTCTCGTCGAAACATGCGTGTTGTCATAATCATTATGCGTCATGAAGATGTGCCTGTGGTGAGAGGGTCGAACTTTGACGATTTGAAGCAGTCGCTTTTGCATTAATGCCCCGACAGCAAGGGACCACTGTTGCGTGTGCGACAGAGCATCCAGTTTCAGCGTATCGGGTGTGACAGATGAAAGGTGCCAGCGGTCTATGCCGCCGCCTCCGGAATCTGGCTACGACGCATCTTCTCCGCCTCGAGGTTCTCGTAGAGCAAGTAGAGCGCCTTCTCGTTGGCGCTGGGTCCGCCGGTGATCGTGAACATGCGCTCTCCAGTCTCGTCGTGAGGAGCCTTGGCAATGCTGATGCGGGCGCCAGAGGACTTGCGGATTTCACTGATCTTGCTACCAGCACGGCCAATGATGCAACCAACCATGTCGGCTGGGATGGAAATGTTCTGGGTCTGGATGTCTTCACCCTCCTCGACAGTTGGCGATCCAAGGCCGCTCGCACCAACGTCCGGACGCGCAGGGTAAGAGGGCGGCGAAGAAGCGGTGAAGTCGGCACCGTTTCCAGTACGGTTGAAGCTGCGAGGCGCGCCATATCCGGTACCGTTTGCAGGTCCACCAGCACTGCCTCCCTGGACGCGGACAGACGGGCTGTAGAGAACGGTGCCGTAGCCGCGCTGTTCGTCGTCGACGAGGCACTTGCCGATCTCCCAGACAGCCTTCTGGACACCATCTGGGGTGCCTTGGACTTCAACGATGCGCTCAGTCGATTGGGGAAGCATTTCCTTCTGCGCAACCATGCGAACACCGGATCCGTCCTGGATCTGCTTGATCTTGGCGCCCTGACGGCCAATGATGGTTCCCATCTGGTTGTGCGAGATGAGAAGACGAACAGCTGCATGAGACTTAGTATCCAGTTCGAGGATCCGATCAGGCATTGTTTGACTTACGGTGAGTGTTGGGATTTGCGACGACACCACCCATGCCCATCTGCGGCGCGCCCTTGACCAGGCAGTCCGCAACAAGGCCGTATGCGTCGGCGATGGAGGCGAGAGAGCCGGTGACAGTGAGGACGCGGTCGTGGACGCCAGGCACGACCTTGCTAACGCCGGCGCGAACTCCAGTCTTGTCGCGAAGGTCGGCGACGTTCTGGCCAGCCTTGCCGATGATCACACCAGCTTCCTTGGAGGTGACGACAGCGCGCAGAGTGATCTGGGCCTCGTTGTACTCCTCCTCGGTGCGAGGGTGCTCGGCGCCATCGGTGTTGAGGGAGCCGAGCTGGTCAGCGATGTTGTCAACGCCGCCATCGACGTGCGGCGACTGGACGTCTTCGGCAGACATGGCTGGAGGGTTGGAGAGACGGGTTTTAGTGTGAAGTGGGGTGAAGTGGAGGTAGTGAGGCCGAATATTGGGAGAGAGGAGTTGGGGTGGGTTGGGTGTTGGCGGTCAAGCTATACGGCGTCAGTTCAATTCAGTCACTGCGCGCGCTGGGGAAGGCGGGGCAGGGTCGCGCGTACGCACCGAGAAGTGGTGGAGAAGGTCGCGAGAGAGTAGAGGCGGCGGAGCGGAGGAGAGGTGGCGGAGGGCGTGGGTGGGCGAGGGAGGACTATTGCGAGCAGTGGAACATGAGCGGATAGTTGGAGGTGGACAGTGGAATAGAGGA
>Ga0265797_10009911_pt1 | contig 12236 bp, 13 predicted proteins | sample P2T30metagenome_FD_192433 | JGI IMG/M metagenome (GOLD analysis project Ga0265797, IMG submission 192433) | Plant litter microbial communities from East Loma Ridge, Irvine, California - P2 T30 | ecosystem: Environmental > Terrestrial > Plant litter > Unclassified | place: USA: California... | reverse complement strand
CGAACGTGACCGTCCACTCGGGCGACCCTCCGATCTTGCGGCGCAGGTACACCTCGGTCCCGGACGTCTCGAGACGCAGGACGACGAGCCCGGTGTCGACCGTCGTCTCGTCCCACGACGTGTCCACGGCCTGCGGTACGGCGGCGTCGACCTGCTCGGACGAGTGGAACTCGTCGATCCAGCCCGTGAGCTCGTCCATCGTCAGTCGCGGCACCGCGGTCTCCTCCTGGGTCGGCGTCGGCTCGTCCTGCCGGCGAGCTCTGTCCGTCCATCTTGCCCTGGTCCCGAGGCGAGGTCCCCGAGGACGGCGTCCCGGTGTGCGCCCGAGAGGCCGCTCAGTTCCGGATCGTCAGAACACGGCCACCGTCATGCCGGCGGTGCTCGCCGGACGGTCCAGGGCGGCCAGGGCGCCGGGCAGGTCGTCGAAGCCGATGGTCAGGCCGATCGACTCGTCGGGTCGCAGGCGGCCGGCGACGACGTCCGTGATCATCGCGGCGTACTCGCCGACCGAGATGCCGTGGCTGCCCAGCAGCTCGAGCTCGTCGGCGATGACCCGCCCCATCGGGATGACGGGGGCGGCCTCGTCGTCGAGGAGGAGCCCCACCTGGACGTGCCTCCCCCTGGGCCGGAGGGAGCGGACCGAGGCTGCGGACGTGGCACGGCTGCCGTAGGCGTCGAGCGCGACGTGAGCACCGCCTCCGCTGAGGGACCGGACCGCGTCGACCGCCTGCTCGTCCATCGGGACGACGTCGGCGCCGAGGGCGGCCGCGCGCTCGAGTGCCGCGGGCGAGATGTCGACGGCGACGACGCGGGCGCCTGCGGCGACGGCCACCGCGATCGCCGAGAGGCCCACGCCGCCGCAGCCGAAGACGGCCACCTGCTCGCCCGCGCTCACCCTGGCCCGGTCGTGCAGTGCGTGGTACGCCGTCCCGAAGCGGCAGCCGAGCGCGGCCGCGGCCTCGAACCCGACGGCGTCCGGCAGGGCGATCACGTTGACGTCGGCGTGCGGCACGACCACGGACTCGGCCCACGAGCCGGGCAGGGTGAAGCCCGGCTGCTCCTGCCGTGTGCACACCTGGGTCGCCCCTGCTCGACACTCGTCGCACGTGCCGCAGGCGAAGACGAAGGGGGCGGTGACCCGGTCACCGACCGAGACCCGGGCGACGTCCGGGCCCACGGCCGCGACCACCCCGGCGAACTCGTGCCCGGGGACGTGCGGCAGCCGGACCGAGTCGTCGTGCCCCTTCCAGGCGTGCCAGTCGCTGCGGCAGACGCCGGTCGCGGCGACCCTGATGACGACGCCGTCGGCAGAGGGTACGGGCTCGGGGAGCTCGACGATGGACGGGACGGACCCGAAGTGGTCGTACTGGACGGCGCGCATCCCCCGATCCTGGCACCGTCGTGCGACGGTTCCGGCCGCTCGGTGCCGAGAAAGGGACGATCTGCCACGGGGCCCCGCGGCAGATCGTCCCGTTCGCGCACACGTGGCGTGTGGCGGGCGGCACGCCTCAGACGTGGGTCCCCTACGCTCGTTCCACGAACCGGAAGGTCCCCTCGTGGTGTTCGCGATCACCCTCCTCGCCCTCGGGCTCGTCGGGGTCGTCGGCGGCGCGCTCATCGTCCGTCGGCGCGACGGCGGCAGTGCCGCGCCGGGCGTCGTGATCATCGTGCTGGGCGCCGTGGCGGCTGCGCTGGCCGTCGCGCTCCTGACGTTCCCGGGTGTCCCCGCCTGAGGCTCGATGCCCACGCCGCTCCCCCGTCCGCCAGACCTCGTGCCCACCACCTCGAGAGGATCCGCAGCATGACCTTCGGAATCGTCTGCATCATCGTCGGGGTCCTCGGCGTCGCCGGCGGCATCTGGCTGGCGATGGACAAGCGCACCGCGAGCGTCATCGGTGGCGTCGTCATCGCGCTGCTGTCCTTCGTGCCCGTCCTCTTCGGGACTCTCCTCCTCGCGTACGTCACCACCCCGTAGCAGCTCGGCAGGGCTCGTGTGCAAGAAGCGTCCACGGCGACCCAGTTCATCTGCTCAGCTCGAGGTGAAGTGAGAGAAGCCCCGGCGAGCCGGGGCTTCTTCGTGTCGGGGCCGGAACGTGTCGTGTGGGAGAACGACGTGGTGGGCGATACCGGACTCGAACCGATGACCTCTTCCGTGTGAAAGAACCGGACGCGTCTCAGGATGACGTCCCAGCCACGTGTTTTCAAGGAATTCCGGGCGTCAGGCCAGGCCGCCGACCCGAACTTAATGCCAGAACTCAGCCCGCATCAGTAGGTCTTGTGTCCAAAACGTGTCCACGATTGGCGTCCAATCAACCGAACCAGCGGCCGCCACACAGTCCCGAAACATCTTGACCGCCGTCGCCTTGGTCGGTTTGAGAAGGTGCGCGTAGGAACCGGGGATCGGCTGTGACGACGACGACCTCTGAATAGACGTCCGCGTCCAGATAGTCGTTCCCGATTCCGAATGGTCGCGATCTCGGACGGCAAGACGGAGCCTGCTCATCGGCGGCTGCTGGGCGCGAGGGAAAACCGTTCACCGTCCCCGACGCCCACCGGGTGGCGAAGATGTTCGCTCCGTCCATCGGGTCGAAGTCTGAGTACAAAGACGTCGGCCGGTGGCTTTGGGGACTCGATGCCGCCGGGTACCTCCGCGCCGCCAAAGGCGCCGGCGACAGGTATCACTCGTTTCTGCCGACTGTCTCGGGCGCGTGATGGTGACTCAGGCCTCAGGAGTGCCGTCATCGTCGGCGCGGTGGGCTTGTAGAGGAAAGCCGGCGGGACCTAGATGCTTGCGTCTCGCCCGGAGCCGGACGCCGCTACGGTGCACGAGTCGATTGACGAGCCGACGAGCTGGGACACCGTTGAGGTGCTACGGTCGCAGATCCCGGAGGGCAGCAAGGTCCTCTGGGTGATGCGCTGAGTCTGCCCTGTTCTCGCGCTCTGCGCGGGTGGTGCCGCTCAGCAGGGAGTGCTGACGAAGCCGCCCAGGTCGACCGCCGACGATGCCTGGTCGATGGAGTCGTAGTCCGGGAACGGCTCGTCGCGCGTCACGATTGTGGCCAGCTGCGCCGGGCCCGTCTCTGACCAGGGGTCGGCCCGCCCGGCGCGGACCGCGCCGTCCGGCAGCCCGCACGTGTTCCGCGAGAGGGACCGCACGTTGTACTGCCAAGAACCATCGGCTTCGGCGATGCCGGCAGGCTCGGTTGACGTCATCTCGTGCTCGCGCTGCACGAGAACCCAGGCGTCCTCGTCGCCTTCCTCGAGGTGGAGGGCGGCTCGGAGGACAAGGACACCGCGAAGAGCTGGCTCCTCGACCGTCGCTGGTTCGAACTTCCAGTCAAGCCGGTAGCGGGAGGAGTCGAGGACGGTGACGCCGGGGGCGAAGGCCAGCCCGCTCCGGCCTGCGGGGTTCTCGGGGGTGTCTTGCACCTGCCAGGTGCGGTACGAAGACGCGATGTCAGCCGGGAGTGAGCTTGCAGCGAGGTTGATCATCGCTGCGCGGTCGCTGTCGGCGCCCCACATCTCCTCTGAGACGCCTGCGGTCTCCGTCCACTTCGCCAGCGCTCCGCCGAGGGCTGCCACGTCGGCACTCGTCCAGCCGTCGACCGTCGCAGAGGGCACGGACCAGTCAAGGTCGTCCTTGGAAGACCAGTCGGTGACATTGAAACCTTCGGGGTAGTCGACCGCGGCGGTCGTTTCAACTGCCGCCGGCTCGGTGGTCCCCTCCGCACTGTCAGCGGTGCTCGAGCAGCCGGTCAGGAGCAGCGCTCCGATAAGCATGGTGGCTCCGAGCATCTTGCGCACGTGTCTGTCTCCCCCTTGGCAGCCCCCACCCCGGGGGCACGTCAAACGTAGTGGGCGGTCGTCACACGGCGATGTCACCAGTTGGGGGTAGAGGTCGAGCTAGCTGGCCAGGTCGCTAACGAGCTCGGCGACAGCTCGCTCCCTGCGCGCCTCGCCCATGGTCTGGGCCCGGGCGGGCCTCATGAAGGCCTCGATGTCGACGCCGTCCGCGCGGAGGCGCGCGATCATGGCGATGCGGATCATCGGCTCGTCGCGGAGCTGCGTCCACTTCGCCAGGGCAGCGTCGCGCCGGCCGGAGCTGACGAGGGTGGAGAACTCCGTCAGGTGGCCGGCGATGACGACCTCTCGGCTGTCGACCGTCGGCGTGGGCTTTCGTCGGGCGAAGAGCTCGCGGAGTCCCGCCATGAGGCCCCTGATCGGCACGGGCGAGGAGATCGGGCGCAGGGTCATCGTCGTCATGCTCCGTCCATGCGCGGCAGTCCGGCGAGGAACGCCCGGGCCTGCTCGAGGTGCGCCGGGGTGAGGCCGAGCGCGGACGTCGGCGCCAGGAGCAGGACTGGTTCGCTCACCGCTTCGCTGACCGTCTCGCCGTGCACGGGTACCTCGTCGTCGTCCGCCCAGATGAACGGTCCGGGGTGCTCGGCATGGTCGGATAATGGGGTCGCCGTCGCACCCAGGACTCGAACATAAGCGCTCGTGATCTGCATGCTCGGTCCGAGGGGCTCGGTCACGGGCCAGTCGTTGAGTTAAACCTCGGGGGCGCCCTGGTCCTTCGTCGCGAAGGTGCCGTCGGTGGCGCGCGGGTGCTGGACCTCGAAGCTCGTCATGCCACCTACGTGTGCGGCGGTCAGGCGTTCCAGTGGAAACGGCCGCCGGCGTCCGCGCCGGCCTTGCCGCAGGTGTAGGTCTTGCCGGTGGCGGCGACGCCAGTGGCGCCCTGCTCGGCGCAGTAGCTGCCGGGGTGCACGGTGGCGGAAGCGGCCTCATCGGCGGCGGGCGTCTCGGGCGCGGGGACCTCGGCGGCCGGGGTGGTGGCCTCGGTGGACGGGGCGGCGGTCGGGGCGAGGAGCGAGCCGGAGGCGCCGCAGGTGTTCAGCGTCGTGACCATGGCGTCGTGCTCGGCCGGGGTGACCCAGAGGTCGTACTTGGCCTTAACCTGCACCTGGGCTGCGACGTACTCGCAGCGGTAGGGCTTCTGCTTCGGCTGCCAGGTGGCGTATTCGCCGTTGGACTTCTGCTGGTTGGCCTTGCCCTTCACGGCGATGAGGTTCAGCGGGTCGTTGGCGAGGGCGACGCGGTCGTCGTAGGAGATCTGCTGGGCACCGGTGGCCCAGGCGTTGCCGAGGCTGACGCGGTGGTCGATCTGGATGACGTGTCCGGGCTCGAAGGGGATGCTCTCGCCGGTGTAGGCGTCGCGGAGGATGCCGTCGACGATGTCGCAGCCGTTGCTGGTGCGGGCGTCGTCGAGGTCCCGGGCGAGGATGTCATTGCGGGTGTCGCAGCCGTTGCTGTCGACGTCGAGCCAGGCAGCACCGAAGAGAGCCTCGCGGTTGCCGGTGTAGCCGGTCATGGGCGACTTGCCCTTCACCGGAAGCGTCTCGAGAAGGTCGAGCACCTCGATGGCGGGAGCAGCGACCGTCTCCTGCTTGGCGGGGTCGGTCGTGGCGAGGGCCGTCGACGTGCAGCCGGTGAGGGCCACGAGCGCGAGTGCCAGGGCAGCGGTGCGGGTGGCGAGGGTGCTCGTGCGGCGCGTCATGCTCGGCTCATGCGCGGCACGTTGGTGCCTAATGGGCGCGCGAAGGGCCGCTGAGACCCTGAACCACGGCTAACCACGAATAACCACGAATTACCAGAGCTCTGGTTACAGCAACTTCCGCCCAGTCACTGGGATCCAGGGCCCTTATCTCTCTCTCTAACCAAAATAACCACGATTTCTACTACTACTACTTAAGGGGCTGGTCCTATACCTTCACGTCTCTCTATCCCCTGGCTCTATACATCCACTTCTCGCCGAAATCGTGGTTCATGGTAATTCTGCCGAAGAATCCCTGGTCAAAGGCGGGTTTTGGTGTAACCAGGCTCTGGTTATCCGTGGTTATTCGTGGTTAGCTCAGGGCCGATTTTAGGGTATAGATGCACGATTCACGCTCGGTGTGGCTCCTGTGGCGAAGTCGCAGCCGACCAAGACGGCGACAGCTAGGCGCAAGCGAAGACACGACTGACGTACCCCGAGAGGCCTCTTGGGGTACGTCAGTCGTGTCTTTGGCTAGGAGCGGATCACCTGGGCGGAGCTCACGGCACCGCTCATGCTGACCTCGACCCGGGAGGGGAGCGCGTCCTGGACGGCGCCGATGTGCGACACGGTGATGAGGTTGACCTCCTCGGAGAGGCGGAAGAGCGTCTCGACCATGTTGGTGATGCCCGACTCGTCCAGCGTGCCCCAGCCCTCGTCGAGCAGGAACGTCTCGCTCGGGGTGCCGGTGCCCCGGGCGATGACCTCGGCGAGACCGATGCGGATGGCGACGTCGACGCGGAACTTCTGACCGCCGGAGAGGGACTCGTAGGGCAGCAGGCCTGCCTCGGGGGTCTCGACGTAGACGGTCACCTGGTTCTGGGCGGCGCCCTTGGCGGTCTCGCGAGTGGTGCGGATGGACACCGTCAGCTGACCCTTCGACAGACGCTCGAGCGAGGCGTTGACCGCCTTGTTCAGGCTCTCCGTGATGCCAGCCACGACCAGGACCAGGACCATGGCCGGGATCGGCCGTCGCTGCTCGGACGCGAGTTCCCCACACTCCCCCCTCGTTCCTAATCTTTTCGATGGACAGCTTGGGAACAGGATCTACGCGGCGCCGCGCCGAGGCCGAGCGTCGGCCCCTAGCAACGTCCCAGGGCCCACATAGACAGGTGAGGCCAGCCGTTGCTGACAAGCACGGATCTAGGCCAACTTGATGCGGTCTACTCGGGTTCGCCACTTCTGCCGCATGTCTTCAAGGCATGACCGCAAACGCTGACATCACCATGACCACCATCCACCCCAACACCGCTGAGGGGCAGGCCCGCCCGACCGTCTTCCAGGAGGACTCAGCCCTCGGGTGCTTCCTCCTCGACGACGTCGGCCTCATTCTCGCCTTCGTCGACGACTTAGCCCGCTTGCCGGCAGTCTCGGCTGGCCGGCTGGAGCAGCGGCTCGCCGTCCGTCTGCACCTGTTGCGAGTCATGGGACGGACCGGGCGCCTTACGGCAGTCGAAGCAGCACTCATCGAGCTGATCCCCGGCTTCACGTGGATTGACACCGTGACGTCGAGTGAGAACCTGCACGCCCAGACGGCCCTGTACGAGGAGATCGCGCAGGTGGATGCAGACCTGGCTGAGCGAGCAGAAGACTGCACGGAAGACCACGAGCACGCGACGCTCTGAACCGGCTCTGCTCCAAAGCATCCGCCTGGCCCATAGGGGTCAGCTACCGCCCCTGACCCGGCCAGCGGCGCGGCCCCAACTTCAGCTGTTCCGACCGACCGCCCAACGGGAAGGAAAACCATGAACAGCGACTCCAACGCGCGCATCTGAATGGACATGACAAGACCTACCAGTTCTTGAGCGAGGTCTGGCCTCAAGCCAGGCTTCTCTCACCTGCAGAGGGGCGGGAGACATCAGCAGTCCCAACCTTCTGATCTGTAGTCAGATGCTCGCGAAGCTCACATCAAGGCCCTACTTGCGGCCCCAGCACGGCATGAGCCCGGGGCGGCCGAGCGGCTGCTGCCATCGAGAACCATCTAGAGGCAACTGCGTGGAGTCGTTTAGGACGAGCAAAAAGGTGAGCGGGACAGATGTGGGGCCATAACAGTCACCGGCGCCGCTGAGCCCGCTTCACGCGGGCGTCTACGAGCCCCCGCGGAGAGCGGTCATCTCGGAGGTCGACACGCGTGCTGAGAGCCAGACCACTCACTGGCCGTGGAGCATTGACCGACCGGCTCGGCGTAAGACCGGAGCCTGCTGCCGAGCACGCCAACGACCGAGCAGTCGACCAATTACGAACCCTTCGACGTAGTCGTCGGCGGAGTTGATCTCGACCTCGGCCATCTGGCCTCGGATGCGTGCCGTGCCCAGCTCGCAACGGCAACGAAAACGGCATCGGTGCGGCGCCAGGCGAAGCAGCTTACTGTCTCGATGGAACAGTCCAGCGCCCGCACGTCGATCACAGGCCCCTTCAGCGGCCCCATGCAGCGCGGTGCAAATTGACGGCTGACCCTCCCCTTGCCGGACACAGGCAGGACTCAAAAGGACGGGGAACCGTCTAATCCGCGACCGAACAGAATTAATTTCACTGTTTGCATCAGAGCCGGGAGGCGATCACGACCACGTGAAGAACGAGCATCACCTATGGCTCCAATTTTGCCCCGCTCGAATGGCCTTTCGAGCCATTCTTAAACGCTCAAGCGTGTGGACCGGCCTGATCGGCTAGCGAAGTCCGCGGGCTTCCGAAATTAGGTCTGCGTAGTAGTTCAAGCCACGCCTCCGAAGCTCATGCACGTAGACGGGCCACGGGGGGACATTGCTCGTGTACGGCTCGTCGTCGGGACCGGTCCAGAGCCCGCCACCGCTCAGCGTTGATAGCCCCCCGCCGCGCAGCGTGGATAGCCCGCCACCCTGGAGGGTCGATAAGCCGCCTCCGCGCAGGGTCGACAGTCCCCCTCCTCGAAGAGTGGAGAGGCCGCCATCTCGCAAAGTAGACAAGCCACCATCTCTCAGCGTCGACAATCCCCCGTCACGGAGCGTGGAAGCCCCGCCACCGCGGGACGTCGACATGCCACCGCCTGCGCCCGTGTAAAGCCCGCCACCCGGGCCGGTGTAAAGATTTCGAGGCCAGCTCATGACTGGAGCTTAGAGACGACCCCTGACACTCGGTGTGAGAATCGTCGCTTGTGAGGCCTTCGCACTGACTACGTCCGACGCCACCAGGGCTGACGCTGGCTTGCTTCGACGGCAATGGCATCTTCGACGGCGCCAAGCCACGCTGTGGCGTGGCGGCTTCGTTCGCTGAGCTCTATGAGGGCATTGGTGGACGCCGCGACCAGCCAAAACAACCCGATGAGCGCGAGAACGGTCAAGCCGATGGCCACCACGGGGTTCACGACCGTGGCGGCAAAACCCAGGGTGACGATGGCGATCAGCATTCCCACGAAGGAGTGCAGCTCCTGCCCGCGTGGGACGGCTGTTCGCCGTAGCCAGCTGACCATTTCGAGCCGGAGAGCGGGGTCGGCTCTTGTGGCGGCAATGATATTGGCGACACTCCCTGGGGTGGGCATCTCGTCACGGCCAGGCCACAGTTGCGCGGCGGCGGGAGAGAGCTCTTCAGGCATGAAGGTCACTAATGGCCTACGACGGAATCGGTGACGGAAACTCACCCGTGCAGCATGCTGGTACGGGTTCTCGAAGCTGCCCTAGACACTCCGCGCTTGACCACGGTCGCCCCATTTGGGGGCAATTAGCTATGAGCGCTTTCTGTTAGGCCCTATGGAACATGAGAACCGCTAGCGTTTGGTCATGGCGAGGGGCACGGCGTGTGCCTGCCGCCCAGGCATCGAATGTGAGGACGCTGATGGGTAATATGTTTCCACGAGATCGTTACGCCGGGCCTGGCGGAGGGATGCATGAGGGCCGCGGCGGCGGGCTCGACCCTTACAACGGTGGAGGCGCCGATCACTACAATGGCGGCGGCATGGATGCCTACAACGGTGGCGGCATGGACTCATACAACGGTGGCGGGCTGGATGCCTACAACGGTGGCGGGCTCGACCGCTACAACGGCGGCGGGCTGGACAGATACAACAAGGGAGGGCTGAGCACCTCCCCCGGCGGCGGCCTTTACGACGGTCCCGGCGGTGGCCTTTACGCTGGCCCCTGCACCAACCCCTATATGGCTTCGACACCCCCTACAGCTATTTTCGTCCGCGAATTGCGCGCCCGGGGCTTCAATGCTGAAGCTGATGAGATCGCTAGAGCGCACGGTATCGACTAGATCACTCCGTCCACTACACCTGCTGGACGGCTAGGACGACGCGCTGGTCCAGGCTCGCCGGGCTGTCGAGCACGCAGGCACGGCCCGCTGATGGCGCACCCCGACGTGCGCTGCGGCGCGTGCGGTTCGCCGCTGGTGAAGCAGCGGCGGAGCGGCGTCTCGCTGTGGGTGCACGTTGGGGTGACCAGCCCGGGGCGGCTCCGAGCACCAGCGGCTAGGACTCGTCTTCGTCCGGCCCGTCTTGGTCTCCCGGCTGCGCGTCCTTTGCAGCCTCGCCCCCGAGGAAGATCCTGAGCGTGTCACCGACGCCGTCCGTCGCTGCGCGCTGCGCTGCCGCCATCGCAGCGGCTGACCCCTTTTCCACTCCATTCGTCGCGGCGCGATGAGCCTCAGCCAGCGATTGAGCCGACATTTTGGGCTCCAGGGCCATCGTCATGAAAGCGTCGTGGGCGCCTGCCCTTCTCGCCTCCCGCATCATCGCGTCGTAGCTCACATTGCTCGCAGCCACCCAAGCCGAGGCTGCGGCACCCCTCGCCATTTTATCCGGGTCGAGGTCTTTCACCGCCTGCTCACCCGCCGGCCCGAAAGTCCAGAGGGCGGCGTTTCGCTGAGTGTCGAGCCAGATCTGAGACCACAGGGAGGATCGCGCCGAAGGAGTCTTGAGTGTCGCGAATGGGTCCGTGTCGGGGCCCGCTGTGGACTGAGCAAGATCGTCAGGCCTCGCTTCTGCTGCGGAGAGTGTCAGGTGCTGGCTGCCGGCTTCGGGGATGAGTGCCTTGCCCGTGAGGCGGACGACTCGCTCTTCAAAGTCTCGCTCTACTTCGGGGAACGGCTCGCCTTCAACTGCCCCGTATCTGGTGAGGTCGTATCCGACACGGACACGGACGTCGAACTGCACCTCGACGTCCGTAGTCCCGTCGAGCTTGCGGCCGACGGCAGACACGAGCTCGGCATCGGACACAGAGCCGGGCTCCGTGACGTCCCAGTCGTGCAGCCCGAAGGCCTTCGGGGGCGTGTAGAGCGCCCCTCCAAGACCTCTCTCGATGTTCGCCACCTGGGACGCGAAGCGCTCGTCGAGCTCGGGTTCGAAGGGATCACCCACGTACTGCCCCGGGACTGTGACCTCGCTCAAGTTTCGGGCGAAAGTGATGTTGACGAGAACATCGTCGTCGACGCCCAGTCGACCTCGGGCCTCTTCGATGAGTTCCGTGTGTGCCTCCAGCCTCTCCGACGCCTTCGTGCCGGCGTAGAAGATGTTGTCGTTGCTCACGAGGACGTAGCTGTGAGCCGGACCCGCGCTGAGCTGGTCCATGAACGAGAACCAGTGCAGGGTGTCGCGGTAGCCGCCGGCGCCCTTGGAATCGAACGGGAGAATGCGCTCGACCGCTCGAGTAGCAAGCTCGTCATGACTGACCCGCTCCGTCGGAAGCAGTGTGACACCTAGCTCTTCCAGCTGGGGGCCGAGCTCGTAGGTTTCGGCGTCTGCTCGAATAAGCTCCACGCCCCTCTCGATGTGCGCCTTAGCCTCTGGTGAAGCCTTGGCAGCCGAGTTGCGAACGCCTTCCGCGAGGCCGACACTCATCTCGCGGACGCGAGCCTGGGCTTCGAGCACGGCGATCTGGGGGACGACGACGCGAAGGGTGCCGCGGCTGATAGCAGTTTTCATGCGGTCCCAGATGGGATCCTTCAACCGGGCGTGACTGACGAGAACGTTCGCGTCGAGCAGGATCACCATCATGTGCCCACGGTAGGGCAGACGACGGACGGTCATAGCCTGCGTACCGACGTGGGGTCTGGGGGGCCTGCCGTCTCGGTGGCCGACCCGGCCCCCTGGCCGCCCCGCGTGAGGCTGGCGTGACCCTCCTCGCTGAGGCCAATCCCGGACCCCTGACCACCTATATGCAGAACAACTTGCCGGTCCTCGCTAGCTACGGTCCCACCCTGGTGGTCGTCGCCTTGACGCTCCATGCTGCGTCTTGCATGCCTTGGGATACGAGACGTCCCGTGGACGACACGCTTGCCTTCTCATCGCGCCTCGGCGACGCTCAGGAGGTGAACCTCAAACAGGATGCGCGCGCGCTAAAAGCCAAGGCCCTGTCGTCGATGCGCGCAGCGATGGTTGCGTTCAACAGCCCAGCCGACGATGGGCGCCCGACTGAGATTCTCTTGCGCTTGCAACACGCTTTCGAGATGCTCCTGAAGGCCGCCCTCGTTCAAGGGAACGTCCGCGTCTTCGACCTCGACCTGGGCCGGTCCATTGGATTCGAGGCAGCAGTGAAACAAGCCCAGCAGTTGGCGGGTCTCAAGCTCGGCGATGACGAAGCCGGCACGCTTCGTACAATTGACGCCCTCCGCGACGAGGAACAGCACTGGTTCGCCGAGGTGTCAGAAGGCTTGCTCTACTTGCACGCCC
>Ga0265797_10009910_pt1 | contig 12236 bp, 13 predicted proteins | sample P2T30metagenome_FD_192433 | JGI IMG/M metagenome (GOLD analysis project Ga0265797, IMG submission 192433) | Plant litter microbial communities from East Loma Ridge, Irvine, California - P2 T30 | ecosystem: Environmental > Terrestrial > Plant litter > Unclassified | place: USA: California... | reverse complement strand
GTGGTCCCGTTGCTTACAGGCCGTGTGAAGGATACCAATATGCGCTATCCGCAGGGAGGATCGAGAAGCTCGCATGATTTGACATAAAGCCTGTTGGTAGCGAAAAGAGTGGTGGTGGTGGGTTGCCTTCACCGGCTATACGAATTACCTTGACGTGGCGCCAGCCACAGAAGAGCTGGTGAAGCTACGAGAGCAGATCGATGATCATTGCATTGTCGGCATCATCGGTGATGTCGGCATAGTTGCTATTGCAATTGAAAGCAAGGGCTTTGGGTTGCGTATGCCAGAAAATTTCAAGGTGTGCAGAGGTCATGTTTAGGTTTGAGTTAGGGTTGCGTGCACTACTCTATCTGAAGGCAGTAGTGGAGTTGGGCAACGTATGTAGTGTTGCAATCCATCTGGGTTCCCACGTATGGGTGTAACGGATGTAAGGCCCGTTATGGATACAAGACCGATGCTATTCTCAGAGAATAAGTTCAACGCACGAGCAGGGTGTCAACTTTAGCCCAACATGCTTCGGATGATGGAATACCCATGTGGTGCTCGTGGGGCAAGCGCGATATACATCCAGGGGGTGGGGAAGGCCGGAAACCTAGTTTTGTACGAAAAGATTGTAGTCGTAAGAGACTGTTTAGTCACAGATTAGAAAAGTGCAAGTCAGTCAGCATACCAAGATAGTCATGTACCCTGGTCAGATGCGCGTTTACACTCCAAGCCCAAGACACGTAGACGATTTTAGGTTGATACACCTTCACCTAGGCTATCGTGACTGCGCTATGTTTCCTTTTTGTGACCACAGTACACCGGGCGAACAGCTTCCCGGGGACGTGTACACTTGCACACTTGGCAGTAATCGGAGATTGTAGTGCGGAACTAAAGACCCGACGATATGTGGTGTTGGCGATCCGTCTAGTTTTCCAAGGGGTGCGTCTGCTAGTGGAACCCCGCATTTGGGTTCCATATGCGAAGATCGTTGGTAGCGATTCTGTATTCACGATCGCTCGGGAAATATCCTCCCGCCTGTAAGATCTCGAGCGTGCAAGGTGGAGATTGCCGTGAGGGTGGAGTGAGATTGGTGGCGTGATAAACTTACAAGTATTGCCAGGTTTACATGGCGTTTGGAAATAAGACAAAGGCGTACCGTACCCATGCGAAGCAAGTAGTCTCTAGTGGGGCCTTTTCAGGCGCACACACAGTGAAGGGGTTTCGTTACTAGATCTGTTCTTACGTAGTGGAGCGACACGATACTGAATGCGGTAATTTGGGCGAATCATGTTTCGCGGAAGCTCGCCCGTCCACAACTGCCGCAAATCGGATCGGACGCTCTACCGGTGGCACGGGCAAATCTCCCGAACAAAGCCGATGGGAAAATGGTTCTTTTGATTCCCTCGAATCATTTCGTACAGGCACAACGATGCTACAACGGTGTGTCTCTCTCATGACGTTGCTAGAAGATGCAAGCAATCAATGATTCAGGGTCTGTAAAGATCCTGCCGAGTCAAGTGCTGTGCATAGCTAGTCAACGGGACTTGCCTTTTCGCACATCCACTGCCACAATCCGCTAGAGATGTAGAGTTGTGAAACCAACGTATCATGACGACGGACCGATACCAAGATCGGCTCTTCGATTCGAGATGCACAAGCTGCAAGTTCTGCGTAGAGTACCATACTACGTATAACCTAGAGAAAATAGTGTCGTCGTTGGCGACCAAGTAGAACTATAGTTTTCCTGAACTGTTGTTCGGATATCTCCGTTCCAACTATACCCGGAGACTTATGACGTAGTCGGCAGAATGATTAGTCTGGGAAAGAGCCGTATATCGTACACATACCAGCTACACTTGTCAGCAAGTGAGGCTGTTTGCTCGTTAGAGCAAACGCTTTGGTATACCGGCTTTCTACCTAAATACAGAAAGGCGTCTCCGAAGGGGTTGAAGTTAAATCATAAGGCGATTCGACGGAAACCTCGCCAAGACATGATCAGCTATGACAGCTCGACGGAGCTTTCTCCGTAGCGTTCTGGTTGATTGTCGCAGGAAGGTTTGATGGTTCGGCTGTTGATAGCGTACGCTGGAGGCTATTGCCAACGTCGAACCGCGTCTAGAAATGCGCGATCGGCGTTATTCTCGCGATTCTCAGGCGAGCAATTGCGCGGCTGTCAACGTGTCGCGCCGACTCTCCTGAAGATCTTCGACTGAGTTTACCAAAGCGGACACTAGTCAACGTGATGTTGATCTCCAGCGTTCTGGTATAGGGATCCGCCATGTCGGGCAGGCAGTGTGGCAACAAGACTGGACATAGTCAGATGCGCTAGAAAACTTCGTGATTGCCAAGCTAAGATGGACTTGGTGTTGAGTGTGGTGTGAGGGCCTCAGCAAAACCGAAACAGCGAACAATGTCCATACGAAAGACATGCTAATTCGATCCAAAGGGGTGTGCTTAGTAGCGATATCTCCGGCCGAACCACTCTTGATGCTCTTCGGGCAGCTGTGCGCAATTTCATGAACACCCTAAGCTTCCGTACATTACCCAAAGTTTGATCGGAATGCCTTTACTCTAGGCAACGCTTCTATTCTCAACGCTCAGGACTCGTAGGTGTGGTTGTATGACTAGCGTATCCCCGAGTATCTGCCCGTGACTAACTCTTGAGGGTGCGGATTCGAGAACCAGAGAGCCGGGAATTATTGGTAATTGCTTTCAAAGCAATAAACTCGCCGGTGTATGATGTGGTCGCATAAGAAGGGCGATATTGAAGGTATGCAAGGGTGCATGACTCTAACATGCAGACGAACTGCCGTGGTGTTGGAAAGTGCCTTGATGGATAGTTGCTAGCGTCAAGTCGATTGTACTACCATGTTCCAATAGCACGGAATGCAGCAGGCACTGCGGGGGTTGTGATGCAGCCACAGTCATACACGCTTCTTGTCGACGTCCGAGGATACCGCAGTATAGCAGCAGTCGATGTTTGTGAGATGCGTGGGGTTGTGAAAGTAACATTCATAACACAACGCGGACGTGGGGGTAACTGCTGCATACTCGCACTGGCATGGCAAGGTAGCACCAAGGCTACGTAACGTTAGCTCGGAGATGTTGGTGGTCCTCACAGATAGCGAGCTTGATAATGTCGCCCATGTCCGCTGCCACCTGCTTCGAGAGGTTAGCAGTCGTGTTGCGAGTGAAGAAGGTGTATCAGTATCGCAGTTGGAATCCAGGTGGAGATGTATCTTGCGCCGGCGGCGGATTGCACCGCGGCCAATCAGTGCATATGCAGAAGGCGACGAGGGTCGAGGTGAAGGCTGTTACGCGGGATCCTTCGCATTCGCTATCTTGCAAAATTCCTACGCTACAATTGGCAGGCACACGCTGCGATGTCCCAGGGTGGAAGTTGCATCTAAGCGAGCCAAGACTGACGAGGGGGGAAAGCACGATGCAAGCCTCGCACGAGCGTTCGTGAACGGATGAAGCGCCGTTCGCCTGTCCTGCGGCGCAAACACCAACTACTGACCACCATGTTATCCCCGACTCCACGAGTCCAGGACAGCCGGCGCTCCGCAGTATCGATCGGTTGATGTCCGGTATGTTTCAGATACACTGCCGTCAACAATTTAGCCAAAATGCGTGACTGAGCCCGATGCACGACCATTGTAACTACGCGCACTCAAGCCTAGGGACTGGAAATCGGACTGCATGATTACCGATAACCTGGTCAAAAGGCGTCAAGTTGACATTACCCTCCAATGACGCGCGACGCTGACATAGGCTGTCGGCACCGGCAGCACGCGGTGCTGACCACGAACACGATGAGCATGCGGACACATGGAAGAAAGAAAAATGGAGAACGTGGGATACCTTTTCCCTGCTTCTGGAACAAAGGGAGGCTCACTGGGAAAAAGAAATACCCTCAACGCCTCACCATCCATGCGCCACTGCGGACCGGTGGGGGGAGACGCTGCGCAGGTGCCGTCGGGAAATAGCAAGCCTGCTGGAAACCGTCTGACCACAGAAAATTCGAGACGTATTAATAGGCCCGAAGCACTTTTGTATCAGATCGCTTCTCCACGTGCAGTCGCCCGTCTTGGACAGCGCCCGCACTATTGGAGTGCAAGTCATGCAACGACCATAGCCATAGCGCTGGGTCAGGCCTCATGCGCATTAACCGACCACCGGCGGCCATCACGTACTACAATCAACCTTGGCCAGTGACATACTCGCTTGACCACGCTTGTGCAACGCAACTGTGGAATCGCTGATTGTCCTCAATCACGATGACGCGAGTGGAGATTAGTCGAGCCTTTTCCAGGGCCCTGCTAGCGAAATGAACTGTGTGGAGAAGGACGCGCTTTCACAGCCAATTTGTCGCAGGATAGCCATACCATGACAGCGCCAGCAGTTCACGTCGGCGTTATCCCTGTACCACACTTCGAGACCTCTCCAACGACCGTGAGCATCGGGGGATCATCGCAGCGGGCATTCGCTACCGGGCATGTCACGTCACGACCTTTGCGTATTGGGCCCTCATCTGCGCAAACCAAACCCTACCAGTCTCCAGTCTGCGTCAGCTCTCCTGCTCAGGCAGTTCGGCCCTGTCTCCATCGAGGCCTTTATCGCCGTCTTCGTCATCTTAGATCCGGACACTGTTGAATCCTACCCTGGCTCAACCACGCTTCCCCGGCGACGTTCGTACGCACAGAGCCATGCTAGATTAACCTTACAGCTTGCATACTCCTGCAGTATACTGCCTTGTATAGGCCCCTTACATACGGAACCAGAAATCGGGATAATCAGGCATACATTACACCCGTCTTGACCAATCGCGAGCTATCAATACAGTGGCTTGACTAGACTTTCAACCAAGAGCGATACAAGTGGATCGCGCCGCCGCTGACGCTAGGCGGCTACCGCTGGCTGTCATCGCATCACACCGTCGAGACGTGACAGGCAAAGAATCCCAAACAGCGACTGTGCGAAGGGTCCGAGAGCCATCAAGTCATGACGCTCGGACTTGCTGGCCTGCACACCCATCCATCCCGCACATCACTTGGTCCAAGCGGGCCCACCAACAGCAACCTGGTCGCTTGGCCTCTAGAAGATGATCTTGTGCTTGTGAGGAAGGAGCATTGATGAACCCTGTGAAATCCTTAGGTGCAAGAGGCGCTCCAACGCAGCAATCCTGTTGCGTAGTAGCGCGGATATACTTCGCCACTTTTAATCATCCACTCATTCAACCAAACAGCGTCGTGTAAATTTCTATATCCAGTCCCTACTTCTTTTCGTATGTATGCAGGCTTTTGCTTTTGGCGCCTGTTGTTCTCAAGATTGCAATGCGCCCCCGCTAAACTAACAGCCGTGGTAACGACTAGCTGACATTAGCTGTCACTGTCGGTGCGCAACTGCTTCACCATCGCTTCTGCTACTTGGTTATTTACCTGGGTCTTGACTATCATTACCTGTTAACCCCTGCTGTCTTGTCAGTGCGCCTTTGAAGCATTGATTAGATCGAGAATCCCATGGTACGGTAGATCAGCAAGTGTCCCGTCGTCTCCTCCCGCGGCAAGATCTTGTAGTGCCGACTCCAGCGTTTGAGAAGTCGCCCTGTTTGACCTCCCAGGTATGTACACTGTTTAGCTTCCTGTCCATCATGGATCTTTGTGGGGCCTTGTTGAACTTTAAACATTAAATGCTTATACCCTCAGGTCCTTCAATGCGCTACCGCATTACCGTGTGTTGATATTCGGGTCTTGCGACAATCAGTGCGCCTCACATGGCTGTGGGTACAGAACGCCGCGCGAAGAAGACGGCATCTAGACTAGAGCAATCGTTGCTTTTACAGCCCGTTCAAGACACCATGTCTTTCAATCCCCCGAACCATAGCTCTGGGTTTGGTCGTTCCCATGCCGCCGACACAGCTTCCACACCAAGCCCCACAGACCAATCCGAGTCTGTTGCCGATTCTTCCACTGGTCAAGAACCTGCTGGTCAACCTCACCATCACTCGAATAAGAAAAGACGCTCCTCGAAGAGCAGCAAAGCGGGAGAACTCCGCAAGTCCTCATCAACTCCACACATGCGCCATTTAGCACTTGGGAACCCTGGCGACCTGTCGCCAACAAGTAACAAGCCGCGGAATAAGTTGGGCTATCATAGAACTTCGGTCGCATGTGGTAAGCTGAGAAATGAAATCCCATGGTGGTGCATTACTTGATCACTGACTGGTGAGGGTAGGTCATTGCAGACGTAGAAAGATACGATGTCTCTTAGCTCCAGACGATCCTGCAGGCCGTTGCTCCAACTGCATTCGGCTGAAAAAAGAATGCAACTTCTACCCAGTTGAGCATAACCCCGATCTGCCGCATGTCCCAACTATCTCGTCGAAATCTGGTAGCGCAGTACAACCAGCTACACCAGTCGCTACTTCACCTCGGCATAGCGATGCCATGGGCGAATTCCGCACACCATTCTCTGGACCTGCGTCAAACGGTCAACCTCCAAGCTTTGGGTATCACGGCGATCATGAAAGCGACCGTCACCAAGTGCCTGTCGATGGCCGTATGTATTCTGCCATCTCGGTTTTGCAAACGCTAACCAACAAAGTCCCAGTACAGCATCCCTCTTATCCATACCCTCCTCCTATAGAAACCCAGTGGCCATCAGCGAACGGTTTCTTACCTTCATCTACCGTAGCCGAGAGCCCCTCATGGCGTAACTCACCTTCGACAGCAAACTCAGCATATGGCAGTGAGTCAAACGTTTCAGGTGGTCATACACCAGCCGCAATGAGTACGAGCTCGACTATGTCCTATGGTCACCAGGACTCTCATTGGGGTCAGCAACCACCATTCCAACCGCCAACGCGCTCGATGTCATACGGCAACATAGAAGGACTTCCCCAACAATATTCTGGTCAAGGCCTTGGCATTCAGCACGAAAACTACCGACGTACTTCTCCGTATCCATACCCGACTACCATAGACACAAATCCTTCCACAATGCACGCGACCACGGTAGGCGGATCTACGTCGGCACCCCTATCCGCGCCCGTCGTTCCCAATCACTCTTATTACCCAGCTCCCTGGTCATCATACGACGGAATGCCAAACCACGGTCCACCAATGCCTTCATCTGGACGATCAATGAGTGCGCAGTGGTATGCAGAACCGGGACATCTAGATCGGGTACAAGAGGAGGTCACTCCACCAATGGCATACCACCATCAGGGCTTGCCACAGTTCTACTCTGGAGCATAGGCAGATCAGACCAGCAACTGTGCCTAAGTCACGACACTGCCTCTTGCAACAATACAACTTCGGCGGCACTATCAGAAGCTATACACTCAGATTCACATATTCACCATGGTGGCACATGGAATGAATTACTGGCTGCTTAGAAAGCCTTCTGGAGTGAACGCCTCATCATCAAAAATTATCATTCTTGGAGTTATTCGGCGCGGCACGACTGGTTTCACGATACAGGGTTTGGAGATCATGTTTTTTTTTTTCATGGACCAATACGTGATCTTGGGCGCTATCGGCATCGCGATTGTTTCTACTTTTACAAACACTCTGTAAGAGGTGGCCCTCTTCATGTTCATTTCAGTTTCGCTTGAGAAGCCTTGATCTTCCATTGCGGCGGTTTCGTCTTCCACTCTCAATCGGCATTTAATCCCGTCTATCACATGTACAAACAGCACCGATTGGACCGCATCTAGAGGAACGCGACATGTAGCTTCTGATTACGCCTCAAGCACATGCGCTGAATTCGATACCCATATTTCAACTCATCGCTACTTGATCATGTGAACACCTCGGTACGTCTGTGACATCAGTTTCCTGTCGTTCACGGTGTGGTGGCGTCCTCGCAAGGATGCGTTACCCGCAAGGTTTCACGGAGAACGCGGAGTGACTAACGCGAAACCTTCTCGTCTAGATTTACACTGGGCACTCTGCAAGGTACAATTGGCGACTGAGCAAGGTACTTCCTTACCATGCTGGCATTCCTGCTTTAGATGCTTTAGATTGTCATTTTAGCCTTGGATATCAGGCATGCTCCCAACGCTGAGTAAACGTAGTCACATTTGAATCACGTCACGGTTAGAACACTGGCATACGCTCTACAAGTCTAAATCCATTCACTCATCACGGAATCCTGATGCTCCGTGATTTCCAGTACGGTCTATCTCATCAACACTCTTCACGCCAATACCAGCAATGCAAAGATGGAGTTTTTTGTGTCAATTGTATCATGCATGGAGATTACGGACCGGCTATTAGCGAATGGCAGTGCACTGTAGCCGTAGGGCACACGCGATCATTAAGCAATATAATTGGAGGCATCGTCGTATCCTCGTACCTGCGTCAACGACCTATAAAACCGGATGTTATTACCTCGGCCCTCTATTCTGGCGACACCATGTATAATTTCAGAAGTTACCAGCTGTCAACAAAGTTTCCCATGACGTTTGAGCTATTTTGCAAGCGACGCAGGTATCCCAGGACTAGGAACGACTTTCTCTTCCCAGCCCGAACCTGCGGACATTGCGCAAGCGCCCAGACCTCCTGTCCAGACTTCTTGAGACTGTCGTATGCGACTCCAGTATCCGAGCCTCGGTCATTCAAGGTTACTGTTGATCCACTTTTTCTAGTCGCTTCTCCAGGACATAAGGAAGCTTGGGCTTACAGTAATCCTCCTTCAATTCCGGGCCTTGAGACATGGCTGCGGAATGAACGGAAATTGCTTTTGCCCTTCTTCCAGTTTTCCTATACGACTTTTTCCCCGCTACCACACAGCCGGGAAGGAGGCCCGTCGACGTTTGCTCCGGAATGGCCCTTGATCCTTTCCGACCATTTTTTCGCTGATCCTTCCAGGCTGACTCATGGGCTCCAAAGCCTCGGTTGCGAGTCCTCTCGGCGTTCTTACCACAAAAGTGGAGGTGTGCCTGTACGAACTAAATCGGATCAGAGAAAATGAGGTGGGCACTGGACTCAACGCATGGATGCGAAGAGGTGCATTTACTGCTGCTTATTCCCAGCAGCGACTACTGCAGCTGTCGTCAGGGGTCTTCGTGGAGAAATGTGCGTAAAAATCGCTAGTTCGCAGTGAACACGTTAGTCGTATCAAGCGTGGTTACGTACTCGAGCTGGTGCTCAACATGTTCGCAAGTTTCAGCGAGACTGACGAACCACTCAGCAGCTGCGAACCTCATGCGCCCAGGTTCTCGACGTTACACAAACGTACACGCACTTCGCTGCAGCCCTATGCGTGAACGACTTACTCGCTGCGCAACGTTACATCATTTCCTGGTGACACAACATCAGGATTTCCTGTAGGATTTGGGGGCGTATCTAGGCATCCAATCGCGCATTTCTCACATGCACAACACTGGAGCACGATTGGTTTGTCCTGTCATGGTTAGGCGTGCTGGCGGGTTGTCTTCCGTCACTAGTACTGTATCCACCCTGATCCTCACCTTCGCTCTGTCCGCACGCGCACACCACTATGCTGTCATCACATTCCACCACGAATACCACCTTGTTAGCGTCGTAAAAGCCGGCCGTTGCCGTGTGACAGTTATCGGCATCTGACCCCTGCAACGGAAGGTCACAACGAGTGTTGCAATCGCAGTCGCGTTCACGCGCTTCTGCAGGGCAAAGAACATCCATGGATGCATGCCAAGTTGGGAACACTACCTTCTACATCGCTCAACTTACGCATATCCAACAGTCAGAGTCTCTGGACTGTTACTCATGGAAAATTCACGCGTCTAAAGCCGCGGAGACAGACCCATGCCAGATCCGCCTATCCGTGCTTTCTGTCAGTCATTGAGTGCGCACCGTACCTCCCGTTCCGCTTGATCTTGACGCCGTTTCAACGATCCAGGCTCACGTTGCGAGTATCAAGCATCAGCGCATACAGCCATCTTTCTCATGCATGCTAAAAAAGCTACAGAGACATATACAACGACTCGGAGAGCATGCAACCACTACACTTTCCGTCTCTGACCAATAGCCTCTCCCTTGCATCGCTGACCCAACCTTCACGATTGTCAAACAATCTAATCTGCATACTCACAAAGCGGCGTGACTTGCACGTAATGCGCCTATCCTGCACTGCGCCGCAAGGCCGCATCTGCAGCATTAGCCGTCCATCGTCCATGTCGACTGCTACATCCTTCCATCCGATCCGGGCAGGATTCCCGAGCTACGCCCCAATCCCACATGAAGTAGAACAACAGCCCATACAACATGCATTAGGCACAGGTACTGGACACTGCTGCTTTGGATCCGCTACAGACGCATCATGCGCGTTCGGACCTTTTCGTCCTGCTGCTCGTGTTACCACGTACATGTGCGTGGCATGCACTCCGGAATCTTGGCTTCACGCATGGCGTATTACGCAAACTTACTTCCGCGCGCCATGCGATCCAGGCGTTGGGCTGTTGGAGAGCTAGACGGTTTACGGTTGCTCACGTACTTACACGAGGCGATGATGCGCATGCGCCGTTTATTGTAATAACACGGCTGAACCATAGGGTGGGTAAGATGGATGGTGTGCAAATCGTTCCAAGAATGATTACCATCTTGATATCAGTGAGTGCTGTGGATGTGGAAAGTCGTATGCGAAGATCTTCTCTTCTGCATAACACAGCGTCATCACAACATAAGAGAAAGGCTGTGAAGGTCTTCCAGCTCTCCACTCATGCACAATTTCGCCCAACCTTTTCTCCCATTTTCCCTTCGAATCCCTTGCATTTCAAATATCGGTAATGATCAAGTCTAGCGCATATGATTCCAAAGACTCGACGTCAAAAAGAAGGCCCGAATAGCACCAGACACTAGCAGACGTCTGCCAGCGCTTGATGTGGATTGGAGACTGCATACTCTTCCACCGGCTGCAATTGTAGCCGGTGCCTACGTTTGACCTAGCAGCCGACGCTTGCTGGTCTCTAGCGATTGGTAAAGGCTTGTTTGAATGTTGAAACGGAGCCATGGAAAGAGCCGGTACCTCATTTGCATATCTACCAATAAGTCTTCGTGACTAGGACCTTCCAAGCACTTGGTGATGCGTGCTGTCGAGTTGATTTGGATGTCCTCAAAAACGAGGCTAGAAATCACGCATGTATCCATTCGTGCAAGCGAGCAATAGCCTTCACAGAACCCACTATATCGAAGTGGTGTGGTGGAATCCTTAGACCTGGGCGCAAGTGAAACACGTCCGTAGTCACGATTCTGCCGCACACTGGAATACATTTCTAGCATGAAATCTACTCTACTTCGCAGAAGCTTCTATGATAGTCTAGGTTGTGCGCTGGTATTGCATCAGAGCTTGAGGGATTTTGTGAATCAGTACTTTGGTCAGCACACTGCCTTCATATACCAGTGTGTTAGATCATTTCGAAACGAACATGAATAGAGTAGAACAAAAGAGAAATCACAATGAAAGCCATCGACTTATAGAAGAGAAATCTTATTCATGCTCTAATTTAGACATTTGCTGGTGTGAAGAAAGGTCTTCCTCACCTAGGCCTGCAGCAGGTCTGACGTTTCAGTCATGAAGAGCAGCGTATGTTGTTGCTATACATGCACTCGCGCTCATTGCAAAGAATTTGCAGGATATATTTGTAGCATTCCTCACTATAGCATCTCCCTGCAGTGCCCATTGAGTTTTCGTGCGAGGGAGGTACTGCAAGATAATTAGCTCGAGAATGAAGAAGCATCAAATAGTGGTTTATCAATATCTAGCGTAGAGATTCAAGGGTTTCAATGCTCTTCTGACAATCAGATAGGAGTACAAGAAGAAAAGCGAAGCATACACGTGGTCGAGTTCAAAATGGAGGATTACAACAAGGCAGGAGGAGCAGGAAAAAAGAGCTCTTGGCGAAGTAACGCATCACAAGCTAAGGCAAGAGTGTCGTAAACGTGCCATGTGTCATTGTTGTGGGCGTTGTTGGCCATTCAGCGCGAAATGTCCAAAACTGTCAAAAATATGTCCTTCACCATCACCACCCCTATCAGCATAGGGGGACAGAAACATAATCACTCAAGCCCGAGGCTCCATTCAGGACTATAATTGCGAAGTTTCGGCAGCTAGATAGACCGTAGTGGGTTGTGGTAGCAAAAAAAAGAGGGATTGTAAAGGTATGGTAGGACCTTCACCCTCAACACCAGAGCTACACCTCTACAACCATCCAGCAAAAATGAACGACTATACAAGCCCGACGTGGGGGTCGAACCCACAACCTT
>Ga0265797_10009909_pt1 | contig 12237 bp, 16 predicted proteins | sample P2T30metagenome_FD_192433 | JGI IMG/M metagenome (GOLD analysis project Ga0265797, IMG submission 192433) | Plant litter microbial communities from East Loma Ridge, Irvine, California - P2 T30 | ecosystem: Environmental > Terrestrial > Plant litter > Unclassified | place: USA: California... | reverse complement strand
GTACACTCACTCCACATACCGACCGACCGCCTCTGCGTCACTCACCACTCACAGTAGCGTGCAACAACGCTCCAAACTACAACTGTATACCCGCAATCACCCACCACACGCATCATGGCGCCCACGGCCTCCCCATCGGAGCGCGATCCCGAGCGCGTTGGGCCACATCCATCGTATATTGAGATCGCAAAGCCGTATATTCTGCAGTCGCGCATGCAGAAATGTCTCTCGGACATCAACATGAGCGACGCCAAAGAGGATGCCGTGCGCCTGCAAGGTGTCGCGTGGATCGACCAAGTGCGACGCGCACTCCAGTTGCCCATTCGAACCTTCAACACAGCCGTCATCTACTACCACAAGTTCCGGCTGCTCCATGCAGACAACGAATACAACTGGGCTGATGCAGCCGCCGCCGCCTTATTTGCCGCCTGCAAGATTGAAGATACGTTGAAGAAGAGTAGGGAGATCTTGTGTGCTCATTGGAACCTCAAGGTCGGGCCTGGCGAGAGCCTGAGCAGCGATGATCCGGTACGCCTATCCCACGCCCTATGGCTTTGCCAAGTGCAGACGTCTAATACTCTAATAGCGCTTTGAAAGCCACTCCAAGCTCATCATCGGGCTCGAACGGCTTATGCTCGAGAGCGCCGGCTTTGACTTCCGCAACCGATACCCCCAGAAACTCATGGTCAAGCTTGCTAGGGCCCTGCATTTTGACGCAAGCATCGAGGCCAAGACAACCTGGAACTTGAGCATCGATTCATATAGAACATTTGCGCCACTCAAGCAGTCTACACCGACCCTGGCTATTGCATGCGTAGAGCTTGCGGCGAGACTGCACGGCAAGGACGCGACGCGATTTGTGGACACAGGACCGGTCAGGTACAGCAAGTGGGCCACGAGTCGGGCAGAGGTCATGGAGACACTACTCGATCTGCTCGATCTGTATACCCACCACCGCAGCGCGACCTCAGTTGGGCCCTCGTATACACTCGAGCATTTTATCAACATTCGCATTGGTCTCAATCAGGAAGCCTCCGCCGCAAAAATCCCTCGCTACTCGCAATATGCGTTTGAGACGGCCTTGAATGCGGATAGCACGGCTAATGGCATTAAGCCACGGAATGGCATCGACCCCACAAGCCCACTCACGCCAGCCACTCCCGTTACACTCTCACCTGGTACCGACCAACCACCCAAGTCGGCGATAGGTATCCGCGGTCAAAATGGTACCGTCAGATTCATGCTGGATGCGGCACGTGCCCACGACGAACGTGCCGCGGTGGAAAAGTTCCACAAGGTCGAAGAAGAGGAGTACGAGGTTGAGGTGCCAAACGATACCAGGGTAGATGACAGGGAGAGGGATAGAACAAGAGTCGCAAGAGTGCGTTGAGTATGCATGTGAATTTCGCGTTGTGCATTTTTGGTTGTCTGGTTTTACTGTTTACCCTATCGAAATATGATAGGCATGAGGCTGAACCTGCCATCAACACAGGATTTTATCAGGGTACATGATGGCTCACGCAGTGTTCTAGCCCCGGTCGGGAATGGTCATTTTGAAGGTGGGAATATAGAGTACACAGTGGACTATTGGGACGAGTTTCATCGGCGCTCCAAGGCCGTATTGCACCACCAACACAGCGCAACCAAAACAGACGACCATATTCATCCGTCTAGGCGAGCCACACACTTTGACACTGCAATATACAACACCGATCTCCAGAAGGATTTTAGCACAAGCCGCTTCGACCGCGCTGGATCGGTTGTCTCATCTAAGGATGGACATCTTGAAAGTAAAGGGAGAGGGAGGGGTGGTCGTAAGAGGTCGGACAAGAAAGATCGCTTTGGACAGAAGATGGAAAGGGAGGCCAAAGACGATGTTTTCAGCCATCCTGCTACTATGCATAGCGATACACACGATGAACGTACCACTTCTCGGTCTAGCTATATGGATAAAGACTCTGTTCTTGCACGAACTAAAGGTTGGGCTCTATTTGGCCACACAAAATTACGCAATGACACCGTCTGTAGAGAAAACTCACAGCAAGCAATGACTCGGGCCCAAACCGACCGCATGGTTCCTATCTCACCAGCAAAAAAAAAGAGGGAGCTAGAGACCAGGTCACCAATACGCAACAGCAAGCTCCTGAATGAACGACATCAACCGTGCAAGGAAACGGGACCTTCGGAGGAGGATGGCCACCAATGGAGGAAGAAAGAGAGCAAGGACAAGAACCGTGGTGGAGCTAGAGGACGGGGTAGTAAGCGTGGGAGAAGCGGTAAAGGGTGAGCCCGGGCATACGATTGGGCTATCATCATTTTACAAGTTGACTTGTTGGGTGCGCAAGGCCCGTTGCTATTCATTGTCGAATTTTTGTCGACGTTCTCTTTTCCCAGACCGCCAATCGGTAAAGTTAGCATGGGACTGGGGTGTCGCAACAAACTCATAATCGAAAAATCCATCATTCAACAATTCATGATTCTGAAGTGAGATCATGTGAGAGAGCGTTTCTCGGTATGCAGTGTGACTATCACGCCCACATTCGGTGCGTTTGCGTTTGCCGTTTGGGGAAGGGCGGCGGATGTACCGGAGATAGGCCTAATATGGCAGAATCGTGTATTGTGCGTTCGATTTCAAAGCTTCTCCCGCAAATTGGCGGTAGGCGAATATGGCTATGGGCGGAGTAAAAAGTAAGAGTCAGGACGTCTAGTCATTTCTAGGGCGGGAGGTTGCCCAAAATGCTCGATTGGGCTTTACCATATCCGCAAGGGCCGCAGACATGTCTCACGTGTGTGGATGGAGGTGGTGGGGTTATGTTACATGTAAATGATTACGTCTGATCAAGCATTGCAAAAAGCCACAATCCGCAGTAGCGCCCAGAATGCTCAATGAAGCTCGTGCCGTCATGGTTTTGGGCGCAAAACAGTCGTTTAATTTAGTAGTCATGATGTTCTGCTCCGCGTTGCTCCACTTGTGCGTCGCTACCCAATGACATGCATTGGGCCGCCGCATCACAATTCCTGGTAGAGCAGCTAGTAGTGTAGTACACATGTAGATGGTAGCGGGGTCCTACCGTTCAGGTTCCAAGACGAAGCGGAGGCGGAACCGTGTTTTCTGAATATCTGACAGTGAAGGGCGTCGCACTGCAACTGCTTTGGGCGTTCGAGGCTACTTCGCGCCACCAGCATGGGCCGTGCTTTAGCGAGGAAAGCGCGACCGACCCCACCACTAGCCCTACTAAAAACCTGCGCTCCCCCTCGCAGAACTCTTCTTAACCAGACGCACGCCTGCCTCTACGGCCTTCAATAAACTCCCGTCTGTCTGACTCTGGTCGACTGCATCGCCAGAGACTTCAGCTCAACCCGCGACCTACACACCGAATCCGCGCGCTCAAAGCGGGGTATTCGACACTTTCCCCTCACTGAATTTTCGTAAAAGAAGACAGTAACAACACCGCCAACATGGTCAAGTAAGTCATCGCCGCCATCTCTTTGCATCCCCTCCAAGATTCGAGCATTTGCATCTCTTCATCGGTAACAATGGCTGAACAACGGCTAACAAGAGGACAGCTTCACGGTAGAGGAGGTACGTAACGCGCACACACACCCCCGCATCGCCTGTCGATATTCGCGGTAGCATCAGGGAGATGGATACTGACTGCGCGACTAGATCCGTGGTCTCATGGACGACCCTAAGAACATTAGGAACATGTCCGTCATTGCTCACGGTAAGCGCTCACGACGAAACCCCGCATTCATTGCAGGACACATGGCTGATGTACCCCGCCACAGTCGACCACGGAAAATCCACCCTTACCGACTCGCTCGTCCAGCGTGCAGGTATTATCTCGGCTGCCAAGGCTGGTGAGGCTCGTTTCACCGATACCCGAGCCGACGAGCAGGAACGTGGTGTCACCATCAAGTCGACTGCCATCTCCCTGTACGCCCAGCTTAAGGACGAGGAGGACCTCAAGGATATCCCCGTCCCCACCACCAAGAACGACTTCTTGATCAACTTGATTGACTCGCCTGGTCACGTTGACTTCTCATCCGAGGTCACTGCTGCTCTCCGTGTCACCGATGGTGCTCTCGTCGTCGTCGACACTATCGAAGGTGTCTGCGTCCAGACCGAGACTGTCTTGCGCCAGGCTCTTGGTGAGCGTATCAAGCCCGTCGTCATCATCAACAAGGTCGACCGTGCTCTTCTCGAGCTCCAGCTTTCCAAGGAGGACTTGTACCAGAACTTCTCCCGTGTCATCGAGTCCGTCAACGTCGTTATCGCCACCTACTTCGACAAGACTCTTGGTGATGTCCAGGTCTACCCTGAGAAGGGTACCATCGCTTTCGGTTCCGGTCTTCACGGCTGGGCTTTCACCATCCGCCAATTCGCCAACAGGTACGCCAAGAAGTTTGGTGTTGACAAGAACAAGATGATGGAGCGTCTCTGGGTGAGTGCATTGATTCTGACTCTTGAAAGTAGTATACTGACAATATACAGGGTGACAGCTATTTCAACCCCAAGACCAAGAAGTGGACCAAGGTTGGCACGCACGAGGGTAAGCCCATTGAGCGTGCTTTCAACCAGTTCATCTTGGACCCCATCTTCCGCATCTTCCAGGCGGTCATGAACTTCAAGACTGACGAAATCCCCACTCTCCTCGAGAAGCTTGAGATCAAGCTTACCTCCGACGAGAAGGACCTCGAGGGTAAGGCTCTCCTGAAGGTTGTCATGAGGAAGTTCCTTCCCGCTGCCGACGCTCTTCTCGAGATGATGATTCTCCACCTTCCTTCCCCCGTCACCGCCCAGAGGTACCGTATGGAGACTCTCTACGAGGGTCCCCACGACGATGTCAACGCCATCGGTATCCGGGACTGCGACCACAACGGTCCTCTCATGCTGTACGTCTCCAAGATGGTGCCCACTTCCGACAAGGGTCGTTTCTACGCTTTCGGTCGTGTCTTCTCCGGTACCGTCCGCTCCGGTCTCAAGGTCCGCATCCAGGGTCCTAACTACACCCCTGGAAAGAAGGAGGACCTGTTCATCAAGGCCATCCAGCGTACTATTCTCATGATGGGTCGTTTCGTCGAGCCCATTGACAACGTGCCTGCTGGTAACATTCTTGGTCTTGTCGGTGTTGACCAGTTCTTGCTCAAGTCTGGAACTCTTACCACCAACGAGACTGCCCACAACCTCAAGGTCATGAAGTTCTCCGTCTCTCCCGTCGTTCAGCGCTCGGTTGAGGTCAAGAACGCCCAGGATCTGCCCAAGCTCGTCGAAGGTCTCAAGCGTCTCTCCAAGTCGGACCCCTGCGTTCTGACCTACATCTCCCCATCCGGTGAGCACGTTGTTGCCGGTGCCGGTGAGTTGCACTTGGAGATTTGCTTGAAGGATCTCGAGGAGGACCACGCTGGTGTCCCTCTCCGCATCTCGGACCCTGTTGTGCAGTACCGTGAAACTGTCAACGCCACTTCCAGCATCACTGCTCTGTCCAAGTCGCCCAATAAGCACAACCGTCTCTACCTCACCGCCCAGCCTTTGGACGAGGAAGTCTCTCGGGCTATCGAGACTGGCAAGATTGCTCCTCGTGACGATATCAAGACTCGTGCCCGCATTCTCGCTGACGAGTATGGCTGGGATGTCACCGATGCCCGTAAGATTTGGTGCTTCGGTCCCGACACCACTGGCGCCAACTTGCTCATTGACCAGACCAAGGCTGTTCAGTACTTGAGCGAAATCAAGGACTCAGTCGTCTCTGGTTTCCAGTGGGCGACCAAGGAAGGTCCTATTGCTGAGGAACCCATGCGCTCTATCCGCTTCAACATTATGGATGTCACTCTCCACGCTGATGCCATTCACCGTGGTGGTGGTCAGATCATTCCTACCGCGCGTCGTGTCCTCTACGCCGCCACTCTCCTTGCCGAGCCCACTCTGCTCGAGCCTGTGTACCTCGTCGAGATCCAGGTTCCCGAGCAGGCCATGGGTGGTATCTACGGTGTCCTTACCCGAAGGAGAGGTCACGTCTTCGAGGAGAACCAGCGTGTCGGTACTCCTCTCTTCAACGTCAAGGCTTACCTCCCCGTCAACGAGTCGTTCGGTTTCACTGCCGATCTCCGTGCCGGTACCGGTGGCCAGGCCTTCCCACAACAAGTCTTTGACCATTGGCAACATCTCCAGGGAGGTTCGCCGCTTGACGCCACCACCATGGTCGGTAAGATTGTTGCCGACATGCGTAAGCGCAAGGGTATCAAGATTGAGGTGCCTGATGTTTCCAACGTAAGTTCCCGTCTAGATGCGAGTGATGACACACAAGCTAACGAGGTTTGCAGTACTACGACAAGCTATAAAGGAAAGCTATCAAAAGCGTTAGATTTCCTTTCCTCGCGATTCTGGGTCATGCGACTGTCATGGGTTGGCTCGCGGCTGCTGGTCAATGTGTGAAGCAAACGGCTCCCCCTTGGAGCAACCAGAGCTAGTAAACGTCGGTCCGGGCGATTTTGCCCTTGATGTCAGTAAAGGTTTTTGGGGGCTTTGCACGAAAGATACGGATGATGACCCTTTTCCTTAATTGTTCACAGTGTAGTATAGTTGAAGAAAATCAAGCTATATTGCACACTCAATCTTGCCTTTGGCCAGTCTGTTGACAAGACGTGATGGTGAGAAAGGCATACAGCAACTGTGAATGTGGTGGGGCATCCTCGTCATGTGCTCACGAGTCAATGAGCTTTGAGCTATGACCCTGTCGACGGTCGCGCTAAGAGGGACGCGAATTACGTCTTTTGGCCCTGCCTCAGTCCCACCAACGATACAGAGGCAACGCAGGGATAGGACGCGCACGTGGCATTTGTAGCATCGCGCAAACTGTGGGAGAGTAGAAACTGCTCAACACCCATAATGCTGCTTCCAGAGACGGACCATGCCGTGTTCAAGCGTTGGCTTCTGCCGAAGCTTGAGACCATGTGAGTTTAGTCGAGAAACTCTACATCCCAACCAGAACAACTGACAAGAGGGTACAGCTCCGATGCTGAGGCAGGTGTTCTTGCAGACTATGTGGTCGCGCTGGTTGCGACCGACGACACGGAAGCAAACATCCAGCGCAGCTGCATTGAGTCACTCGAGGACTTTCTTGGAGGAGACAGTAAGCAGCAGTCGGTTGCGGTTTCGCGCATGATCAAGGCCGTCGAGGAACGGTCGCCCGCTAACGTGTGATAGACACGGCAGCTTTTGTAAAGGATGTGATTGCGGGACTGAAAGAAAAGGCCTACCTACCGAAACCGACAACGAACGCGCCCATACAGTCCATCGTTGGGAGCGCCAACTTCGAATACGAACCCCACCCATCCAACGTGCCCATAGATGCACCTAGAGGCCCGGCTGCGACTAGAAATCAGACTGCGCATCGCCTCCCCGACCGACCGACCGCACAAGGCACACAGCAGGATGGGTCAAATCAGTCAAGGAAGCGCAAAGGGCTTGAGGGAGATGACAGCCATTCATGGGAGGGGCAGGACCCGCACTACAATCGTAACGGCACTGGTAACAGACCGGCGAAGCAAGCGGCGCGTCGAGGCGGCAGGAATAATAGGCCTGGAGGAGGTATGGAGCCACAAAATGCTTTTACTGGCTTTGCCTCCATGCCCAATTTCGCGAACCTGCCACCACCACCGCCAGGTCCTTTACCATTTGATCCTTCAGACCCTATGGCTCTCTTTGCTATGGTAGCAGCGTTTGGTGCTAACCTACCAGGCATGCCTCCCCTACCTTTGTCCAGCGCGCAAGCAAATGGCTCGAATCAGCAGCACCGCAAATCAAAATGCATACAATACCACGAGAACGGATACTGTCCGATAGGCAACCTATGTCAGTACGAGCATGACGATGCAGCTGTGGAGCTTTACGGTCAAGTACCCGAGTACGATCCAGAGCAGTCGTACCTCGCCGTGCAACCTAATAGAGGGGCCAAGAACCGTAGCCAACACCGTACTACTAGGGGCAGTAAAGCACGCACAAAACTTACTCCATCCGGCCGTGCATACAATCCCTCCAACACCACACTCGTTGTCGACCATATTCCAGAACCAAATTGCAATGAGGAAAGTGTACGAGACTACTTCTCCGAATTTGGTAGCATCCTTGAAGTGGAGATGCACGCAGAAAAGCATTTGGCAGTTGTCAAATTCGCAGATCGATCAGCTGCTAAACGGGCCAAGAATAGCCCGAAAGCTGTCTTCGAGAACCGATTCGTTAAAGTTTATTGGCACACACCGGATGTAGACGAGGAACTGTCCAGGAGCAATGAGGAGACAGAGAAGCTTGATCTCGAGGCAATCGCAATCAAGCAAGCGGAAGCGCAAAAGGCCTTCGAGGAGCGACGAAGGAAGACGGAGGAAGCTGCTGCCAGAGCTGCTGAAATTGACAGACAGTTGAAGGAGAAGAATGAGGAGATTGAGGAAATCAAGCGGCAACTTGCAGAGCTATCAGGGGAAGCTCCGGATGACTTCTCTCAGACTCTCGAGACGCTCCAAAAGGAGGCTGCAGAGTTATTTGATCAGCACGATGCTTACGAATTTTCTGCTCGTGGCCGCGGTCGTGGCGCACTCAGGGGCGCTTATCGAGGCCACGGATTTGCTCCATTCAGAGGCAGCTATCGTGGTCGTGGACGGGGTTTCACTGAGTATGGCGGAAGCGCAGTCAAGAGGCTCGATAACAGGCCTAGGCGTTTGGCCGTCGCCGGCATCGAAGCCAACACCTCAAGAGACGAGGCATTGAGACAGTACCTCCTTGTAAGTGAAGTTTACGTGTCCATATCTCTTGTGTGCTGACCACGTCTCCTCTAGAACAACCCTGACTGCACAAACATTGAGCGCCACCCCGAAGAAGCCAACACTCTTATTCTCACTTTCAAGGAGCGTTACCAGGCTGAAATGTTCCTCGACGAATCTCTATCCATCCCTGATGTCGGTAAGCTCGATCTCGCATGGGTTTCTAATGACGCTTTTGGCGGTCTTGGTGCCACTGCTATAACTACAGACGCAGCGGCCGCGCCTGCCAGCATTGAAGACGACGATGATGATGACTCTTCTGCTACCATCGGAGAGACTGATGGTAAGGTCGAAGAGCACGATGGACAGGGTGCTGATGCGGATATGGATGTTGCGGATGACGTGGATCAATGGATGTAAGTCTAAGTGGCTTATAGCAAACAAGTTGCTGCTGTCACTATCATTTCTATTATTTTCTAGTCTTTTCTTTCTCCTATCGAGTATGAGCGTGGCGAATGCATTTCAAGTTTTCATTTTTGATGCAGGTGAGCTTGTCGTTATACAGGATGACTGGAGGACATTTGGTAGCCGTCCTTATCACTTTTGCGATATAGAAGGGGTAAGATTTTACATATTTGTACATATGTATGTAGCTAAATAACTAAGCTATTTTCTACGCTATCGTCCTGGTTCTATGATCTTGTTAAAAGTGTCTCTAGTTGGTAGTTGTGTCTAGTATCTGAAATTATGATTGGATGGTCCTGTTCTCTCACCAGTCTCTCTCTGCAGTATTGCGGATGATGGAACCTTTTACTACAAGTGTAGCAAAATCCTCGGGACGCAGCTTGCCTAAGCCTTGGTTTAGCTTAGCTCTTAACTTTGGTTCCCCACTCGACTGTACTATCACTGCCGGAATTCTATCTTATCGTGTAGTGCTGTTCGACTGGTACCGACGTCTGAATGCTGCAGAACTCCGAAACGCAGCAATCCCACCGCGTCCCATGCAGTGGCTCCAGGCCCAGTACCCAAGAAATCGATACGCTAAACATGGCAATCTGCATTAAGTTTATCTAAAAGTAGATTATCACCCCGACGACGCGTCCCCCTCTCAACGGCAATTCTCTATCTATCGGCCCTCGGTAATACCAGACCTCCATCAAAGTGATTCAGCAATTACACCTCTACAATCCCAATCCAGAACACTTGCAGCGGATAAAGTCTTGAAGGATCGCATGAGTACCGGTGTTATGGCCAGAAAAGAAACTTCGATGACGCAAACACTAAATCCCCTTATTCGTCGGCACTGTCGCTGTCTTTCCCGTTATCCCGACCACCGCGACCAACCAACAGAGCCTGACACACTAGTAACCGTTGAAATGTTAATTGGTTTATCGAGGGTTTCATGGGTTTAAAAGGAAAGGCTTGGATGTTTTCGTTTTTGTTTTTTTGTTTTGCACATGCGAACTCAAGCGAACTCAAGTGACGCCTAACACACTGTCGTTGACTTCTTTCCTACTTTGATAACTAAAACGGGACGTAGCTGCTGAGAATAACTGGAGAAGTACAAGGAAGACGGACCAGGAGCCTACCTACCTAACCTACAACACGGAAACGATCACAGGGATCGGAACAAGAACATCTCGCAACCAGAAAGAATACAGACAAATAGGGCGAAGACGAAGATGAAGTTTAACATAGCATCCACGCTCAAAACTGTCACTCAGCGGCTCAACCCCGATCTCGAGATCCCAAACGCACCTGCGCCTCCAAATTCGCCGCCACAGCCTACAAATGCGACCAGCAGGAAAATGTCTTCACCACCCATTCCACAATCTTCCTTCTCACCCGCGTCTACTCCTTCACCCAAGAAACCAAGAAAATCTCGGTCAACGTCTTGGACCAAGACGCGCAATCGAGCGTCTAGCAATGTTTCGTCTGTATTCCGCAAGTCATCTGCTTCGATTTCGTTGCCTGTGTTTATGGGAAAACCACCGGAGAAGGTTGAAGAGGAGAAAGAGATGGGGAAAGAGGGTGCGGTGGGCGAGAATGGGGTACCGGTGAGTTTGTGTAGAGATTTTGCGGTGGGGGCGCCACAGTGGACGGGATCAAAGAAGGTGGACGCGCAAGTCACAGGGTCGGAGATGATGAAAGAGTGGAGGATGGGAAAGGTGACCGAAGAGATAGTAATGGAGATGCCGATGGATACACCTCAGCGCCCTTCCACTCCGCTGGATATATCGATGCGGACGGTGAATCCAGCAGATGCGATATCGGTACCTCATGCTTTCTCCACTGTCGTTGCTACATCGCCACCTTCAGCGGTTGGGGAGATGCAAGGGACGACATTGCAACCCTACTCCCTCGCCTCACTGTTACCCTCTGCAATTCAGGACAAACCGGAAACGAATAGCACTATCTCAATCACTGTAACAACACCAGTTTCAACAACAGCACAGGAATCAGCAAATAAAACAGAAGAAATCGGGCTAGCAACAACAAAATCAACAAATACAGGACCAGAAACAACAGGACCGGAACTAGAAACAACAGCCGAAACCAAAATAGATCAGCACGAAAAAGCAACAGCAGAACCGGCGACCTTCTCATCCCCGCTACTAGGACCAACAAAAAATTCTCAAACAACCGCCTCAACAACGGCAACGGCAACGGCAACATGCCTCTGCACCGCAATCCACCTCTCTTTCCCCCTCTCTAGCCCAACCCCACAGCACACATCCAACTTCCTCTGTACCTGCCTCGCATGCACAAAAACCTGCACTTCATTATACGCATCTGGATATAGTGTTCAACAAATGTAGGTTCCTTCTCCTCTATTAAGAACAAGCAAGAAAGAGACATCAAAGCTGACAAATCATACCAACAGCCATCTAACTCATATCCGCGGCCAAGACAATTTAACAACGTATACGCATACCCATACGCAAAATCCGGAGCATGGGGCAACCGCCGTCAACAGTGTAAATGTTGCGTCTATAATGACTACGACGAAGCAGTTTTGTCGGACTTGTGGAACACTCATGTATAGTATTGGAAGTAGTTTGCCCGGTTACTATATAGTGTATTTGAATACCGTCGATGATGCATTACGGTTAGACAAAGAGATGAAGTTACAGGCGGAGGACGTAGGGATAAGCGTATTGGAGGGGATACGGGTCGGGTATGTGTCTTAGACCTCGAACGGGAGAGTAGATAGAAGAAAGAAAGTGATAGGAGGAACAGCCCCGATCAACGCAAATAAGTATACAAGGAAATATTGGGTTTCTCGCCTACTTCGTTCGTCGCCGTTTCACAAATTCTTCCCCTGTTCTTTTCGAATCCTCTCACTGCGCTTTCCCTTTGGTCAAGTCACTCCTTATTTCTACATTTGCATCATAACATTGGCCAAAACATAATATTCCCCCATATCGTACGATACACCGATCGACGGCACCCTGCTTTTCAACTCGCAGCCGTGGCGCC
>Ga0265797_10009908_pt1 | contig 12240 bp, 14 predicted proteins | sample P2T30metagenome_FD_192433 | JGI IMG/M metagenome (GOLD analysis project Ga0265797, IMG submission 192433) | Plant litter microbial communities from East Loma Ridge, Irvine, California - P2 T30 | ecosystem: Environmental > Terrestrial > Plant litter > Unclassified | place: USA: California... | reverse complement strand
CAAAACTTCTCTTCTACTCGTAAATCTCACTACACCAATAACTTTTATGATTCTTGATCTTTTGCCAAAGACACTCTTGCCAAATTCTGATCGTGCGCTCGAGGACCTCGCAGAAACGAAGTGAAACAGGCGCGCTCTGCCCATGCTTACACGGAGCGCGACGCGGCGGAGCCGAAGCAGAATTTACTACGCTAAGCGGTTTGCCTACCAATGCTCTGAGCAATGTATCCAGTAATATGCTGTTCTGCTCGCTGGTGTTCCCACGACACTCCCTGCCGCCATTGTCTCCCACCGCATGTCCGCAATTGACACAGCACAAGATCAGCCCTTTCACGACTGATCCGCAAGCCGTTTTTCGACCATTGAAGAAAAGAGCGCTTACAAAAACAACGGTGAAGCCTTCCAGGTGCTCATGCTGATGCAGGAGCAAGACCTTGAAGCGGACGTTGGTCAAGTTTTCACAAGTAATCGTTTCATCTTCAGCCGCCTAAACGAATTGGATTATGTACAGCGCAGAAGTTCATACCGCCATCCTGGTATCACTCATCGGGTTTACGGATTTGTGTTACCTCGAGTCAAGCAGCTGAGGCTGAGGCTGTGGAACATACAAACGCAATGAGAATGTGCTTGGTTGCTTTTCGATTCAGCTGCCAAGCACAGCATTCCATTCCAACTCATTGCACGCGCAGTGTAGCAGCTCCAATGTGTCCCACTGAGAAAGAGTAAAGCTGAACCGTAATGCCAATGTCAGCTCGAATGCGAATCTTGACGACAGGGAATCGGGGTGTTGACATGAGACCAGAGCTCAGAAGATCCTGAGCATTTGACGGTATAGATTGCCGGTCGAAGTCTCCTCGAAGCCTTGAGCTCAACAATCATTCAATCACACACGCATCTCATCCGATTCCTCATCGCACCACCTCGCACGAATCAATACAAGCAACATGAAGTTTTCCACCACCCTCGCCATGAGCGTTGCGCTCGCCAGCACGGCTCAGGCCTGCGTTCGGATCCTGGTCAACGAGGTCTGGGGAGACACCCGCGAGATCACCCTTTGGGACCAGGACCAAGTCTCCGACCTCCGATTGCCTTTCAAGGAAACGACAGGCAATGACGACATCTGGCAAGGCAACGGCTACACCGTGGCGATTAATAAGCAGAGCACTGGGGGTTCTGTTTCGTATCCTAATGGTCACTGTAAGTCTACTCTGACACCTCAGTCTCCCTCGGAGAACAGATGATGCTCTTGTTTTCTCGCGAAGTAACGAGCTGTTCTGTGCAGACCACATGCTAACTTGGTTTTCTCCTGTAGCGGGTGGCCTCTCGCAGCAATCGCGCAAGCAAACTACCACCGGCGATGGGAGAACCCAGGTCTACTACTGCCTGTGGGACAGCTACGATTGCGGCAACTATGCGTGCGGTCTTCCTTAGCTGTTTCAAGCGCATCACCTGAGCAGCCCTCATAGCATTGTCTGTGCTGGTATGCTCGCCGTTTTCGGAGGAGATCGAAGGTGGCGGAAGTGGTGAAGTGGAATGGAGGAATGGAGAAGACACGACGCTCGTTCTGCTTCTTTGCATAGTACAACCACACTCGTTTACCTCAATACAAGATGTCGGCGCCGGCATTACCCTTGACATGAACGCTACTAAGCAGTTTGCGCTCATATGGCCCGAAGCCAAGCAAGATGAGCATCCGTTCATGACCCCAGCCTAAAAGACATGCGCAAGGCTCAGCCATCCAGGATCTGATCACGACTGGGAACTCTTCGACCCTTTCTTAGCTGTGACCTCAATCTCAATCTTCATCTCCTCTTTCATCAGGTTTGCTTGGATCATGGTCGCTGCAGGTCTGACATTGCCAAACCATCTCCGCAGCACCGGCCAAGTCTTCTCGAAGTCGGCACCATTCGGTAGGATGTAACGAACCCGAACGACTTCATCCATGCACGATCCGGCATCTTTCAGGGCGGCTGAGATGTTTCGCAGCGTTTGTTCTGCTTGGTCTTCTATGCTGGCAGAGATTTCTCCAGTGGCGTAGTCATATCTGTTTGATGTCAGACTTTGTTGAGCGTCACAGGCAGCGACACGTACCCTGTAGTTCCCGAGACCATCACCCAGTCGTCCACTACGACAGCTCGGGAGTAAGATATCTGGCTTTCGAAGTCCGAGCCTGAGCTGATGTTGACACGAGGCATGATGGTGGAACGATCGAGAGGAATTCTTTGATACCGGTGGTCGAACTGTGAATATTGGCAAGTGCAGTCGTCCTCGCAATAAGTTCATGATATGCGTGAGCTGAGTCACCGTCCTCAGCTTCGACGCTCGTTGAGTCACACCGTCAATTGCGGAGATCTGGTACCCTTGGAATATGGTGCAGTCTGCCTTGATGATCCGAGCTAGCATCGTGTTTCTCGAGAAGCCCTGTCATACTTTGAGTGAGGCTTTTACCTCTTGACTCCAGGAAGTCTTTTGCGGCCTCCAAAGGTGTTTCCCGGCGCTTGTTGCGGATGCCCGGATCACCACCAGCCACGAGCAACGTCTTCACGATATCCTCGTGGCCGTTGGCGACAGCCTCGTGTAGTGGCGTTTGGCCTGAACAACTTTGAAGGTTTACCTGTGCACCAGCCTGGAGCAATATGTCTAATGCGCTTTTGTGCCCTTTCGAGGCTGCCATGTGTAGCGCCGTGTCGCCTGTCGTATCTCCAAGATCAACATCCGCACCGGCAAGCAGCAACGCTTTCATAATATTTTCATGGCCGTTCTTGGAAGCCACATGGATAGGAGCTGAGTCTTCTGTGCTGCGCCCACTGTGTTCGAGCACCGTCCGCTGGTTCAAATCTGCTCCGGCAGCAATAAGAATGTCGACTACAGCTTTCTGGCCTTTCTCAGCGGCGGCATGAAGAGGCGTATCATTCGGAGCCAGTATTACGTAGCCAGGAATGCTCGGTCTCACGTAGTTGACATCTGCTCCCCGTTGCAGTAAGGCTTCCACATCGTGAGCTCGTCCTTCTTCTGCGGCGCGTCGGAGTTTGCGGCCGTACCGCTCGTGGTTCTGGACCTCGGTTGGCTTCTTTCCAGTATTCATATTCTTGTCAACATCGACTTTACAGCATTTATCTGTATCGCGATGCTCTAATGACTGTTGAGTCCCTCGACGGCGCTCCGGCGTTGTCACCGTTGACCAACCAAATTTGCTAGAGAGCGGACGACCTTTAGCTCGCCCACTTTTACATAACGTCATGAAGGATGCGATCCATGCTCGCCATGTAGATTGCACCCTCCAACAAACAAGAGCACGAAACAATATTGAACCTTTCGTTATTGTGACAGATCTTTTGCTCAAGAGCTACATGAGTTGTTCCCTGATCTGACCTGCATGAACTTTGGGCACATTCAGTGGAGCAATTCGAACAGTTTGATATGAAAGTTTGTTTACTCTCTCTATTGATGTTAAGTATAGAGGCAAAGTGGGCCGTCAATGTATTCTATCTATCGTTGCAATAAATGCCGGCTGGTACTCTTTACATGTCTGTACAATTGTGGACAGCAACAGGCGCATAAGTGTTGCATTCATGCTACTGCCATCCTGCTTTTTCTGACTAACGCGATTCAGTTCTGGTGCAGCATTATCAATCAAGCAACAGGTGTGCTCTTGGGCGCATTGGCCTTCAGAGAAGCCTGGATCTCATGCTCTTCGGGAGTAGTGAGGCCCAAGCGAGGCGGCGGGTTGGGGTTCATCTCGCCGCTGTCCGAGTACACGGCAGCTGCGGCGACGACATCGTTATCAGTAGTAGGATCGATGCCAATGCTAATCCAGGCCATGATGCCGTCGGTGATGTCGTCGCCAAGGAGGACGTACTCCACGACAGGGTCCATGCCAGCTGCCTCCTCGAAGAAGAGGTAGTCTTCGGCGTTGGTGGTGAGGACCTGTTCGTTGACCTTGTATGCGTCGGTGGCTTCGACTTGGCTGATGAGGTCTTGGTCGAAGAAGATCTGGCCAGAGTGGGAGGCGTGCGCGGTGAAGTTGCCGCTCAAGAGAGTGCCGTTGGTACGGATGGTGGTGTCGTTGGTGTTGTGTGCGAGCACGTGGATGTGGGTAGCGCGTCCGGTGTAGTGGCCCGGGAAGATGGATTCGAACTGAGCGACACCGTTGACATCGGTCTGCTGGATACCGCGGAGGAACGTCGCTTCGAGGTTGGAAGTATCGTTGCCATCTCCGTTGCTCTTAGCAGTGACGCCGCTGTAAATACCGGTTGAATTACAATGCCAGATATCCATGAACACAGCCGGAACAGGAAGACAGTTGGCAGTGTCGACTAGCTGGATGTCCAGGTAGAGAGGGACACCAACTTGCTCCTCAGTGATGTTGCTGCGGATCAATTCGCCGTCGACGTAGTAGGGACCCTGTGTAACTTCGGGCTGGAGGACGCAGGTGGAGTTATCGGTGAAGAGAAGTCGCTCGTCCACACCGAGTGTGACGTCGGAGGTCGATTCGTGGGACGTTGCGAGGCTTGTGTTGAAGTCGCGTCTCACCAGCGGTCGGTCAGTCAATCCTCTCTTGACACGGGCTTCATGAGCCATCTGCTGTCGGCGTTCAAGTGCTGCAGCTTGGTAGCCGCGACGTTCGAGCTCCGGAATGCATGATCGAACGCTGTTTGGGCTGCGCTTCAGGAACTCTCTGCGTTCAGCTGCTTCTTCGCGGATGTCGTGTCCGGGATGACCAAGAGCGGCTGGTGCTGCAAGAAGCCCGAGGGCAAGCAGCGAGGAAGGGAAGACCATGGTGATGAATAAGTTTTTGGGTGATCCTGGGCTGTGAATGCCAATGAGGTTTGCAAGATAATCCTTAAGGGAGCGAATGGTTCTACTTTATACGCTGCGGAGTTCTATATCGCTGTTTCACCGCCTGACGCGCAAGCACAATTATTCTGTCCGGTATGAAATGTCATCATTGTCATGGGCTCTTGTTAGGCCTGACGGATAACTTCCGCATGGATCTGTAAGCGTTTGCGTATCAGTTTCATGAACCCGCTGAATGATATGCTTTGATCGCCTCCCCAGTGGCTGCTTCAGGGATCCACTTAGCATGCGGCGAAGTCAGGAGAGCGAGCCTATTGGGTTGGATGAAAGGAGGTGTTTGGCTACACTTCGGGTAGCACCTTACATCCACCTCCGAGTTAGGGCAAGCATGAAGTACCTTGTCGTTCGGAGGCAGGCTACCGAAGACTTCAGTGAAGTAAGCTCAACAAGTGTGCTAGCATTGGTCAAAGCACAGCATCTAGTGGAAGAACAATCATCCACATTATAGTTGGGCGAATGCCAAGTACCGTAGATGATTGTCTCCGGAGGCTTGATAACGGTCTCCAAGGCCTGCAACGGTCTGCTATGTTTCAGTGATCGTACCTACATGGCTATGTGGCAAATCAAGAAGAAAGATGGACACTTGACTTCGGGGGTCTCCATGCCGCAGTGCTCTGCCAGTCACTCTCTTTTCTTGTGTGAGCGTTCGTGGTCGACTGCTGCCACGGGTGATGGGATGTTCGGCTGGAGTTCCTCTGAGTTGTACAAGGAGCAACAACCCTTGCTAGTTTCAACGGGCCGGTGAGGATCGACAGAGGAACTTTTGGTGACCTCGATGGCATCATGGGCCATGGCTTTGTGGCTGAGCAGTGCTTGAATCGTGTCCGCCTAACAGCTAGCAAAGCATGAAAGGAGAAATTATTTAAGAACATAGCGAATTAAGTCCGATGTGAATCTCTGCACTTCTAACAGAGATGATAGTTTTTGAGATAACCAAGAATTTGGAAAATATCACAGTTATGTATAACTGCGACGCACAACGCAACACTATCGCCTTGTGGCATGTGGCCCAATACCCGATTGGTATTCTTCTTTAATGGTGCTGTCTTTCTCTGTTGTTTCGTCAAGGCTTGCTGTGATGTTTGCATAATCGGTTCAACTAAAGCGCGAAGACAATCGGCGCCAAAACAACGCGTACGATAGAAAGATGATGCCATCATCATCCTCATTCTGAAACCATCAAACCTGGAGAATCAATAGGCTTTTGCTACTGCGCGACTGTGGCCGCCAGAAGCACCTTCTTTACGCTCGATACCGCTTGATTTCTAGCGGACTCTATTGTCATTGTGTGATAAGCGTTGTTCGAGCTCCGACATTACATCGGACGTCTTTCTCGCGCCATTTCTTGGCTTTCCTTCCCGCCAATCTTCGTGGCCCAACTCTACAAACCTTCTATGCCCAAAGGTGACACAGCTCCTTGCGGGAAAGCCATGGCTTCTCTTCCATAGATGGCCTCCTACTCTGCGAACACTCCATGAGTCTTGCTCAATATCATGAATTCATCGTGGAATGAGCTGACCTGCAACATCGACCAGTATGATAGCAGTAGGAATGCCGGTTTCGATCCGCGGTGTACGGTGGAGGATACTTCAAGGCTTTTCGCATGGTCCAGAGGGCGAATGACTGATGATGAAAATGATGCTCATCATAGATCATCAGGTGTTCTACGATAGCGTCGACGGCTGTTGAGCACAGCGATGCGATCTAGCCAGCGAGCCATCCCAGAATGTTCGCTTGTAGTCTTATATGTGTTTCTCCTTGTGTAGTTCTCACTAATTGAATTGTCTATATCACTCGCATTGCAGCAGAACAAAGGATGAAAGGATTATGGCGGTGGTGGAGGTGAAGTGAATGTTGCGGTGGCAGGAAACAGCGAAGGTCGATTGGCCCAAGCTCCCGTGAAGAGGCGCGCTGCTGCAAGCTGCTTCCTTCATGCAGGGCTGGCTGGTGACATCAATTCACATCACATCGCATTCCTCTGCCAATCCCTGTCGCGTTACTGCATTAGGACTTTTGAATACAACGGCACTCTCTCAAAAACACCATATACCACCAACATGGCCGACGATCCACGCGCCCTTTTACGCGCCGCTCGCAAAGAGCGCCGAGTAACACACCCACACGCCTCATACACCTCGACCGGCAGTCTTCTGTGCAACCTCTGCGAAATTCCAATCAAATCCGAAGCAGCCTGGGGCGCGCATTTACACTCGACCGGACACACATTGCGCCTTAGTCGGGAACAGGATGCTGCACTTGCGCGCAAAGCAGAGACCAACAATGGCAAAAAGAGAAAGGCCGACAGTCCTGCGGACGAAGAAGGCAGTGATGGCGAGGACAGGAAACGAGTAAAGGCGTCCGAAGCCAGACCTGCTGCTCCTACACAACAGAAACCGGCAGAGGCTGTGCCTGCGCCAGCACCAGAACAAACACAAAAAGAACATCAAGCCGAAATGGACGCGCTGGAAGCAGATCTCGCCGCTCTCGAACGCGAAACTAGGGCGAATGCTGCTGTTGTTGCCGATACAATTTCCGCGCCTGCGCAAACTGCCGAGGACATTGCGGCACAAGCGCGAGAAGAACAATCGGCGCAACGCAGTCGTCGCGACATAGAATTGGAGGAGGAGAAAGAGGAAGCTGCGCGCGCGTTGGAGGAGGAATTCGCAGAGATGCAGACGCTGGAAAACAGAGTGAAGAAGCTGAGGGAGAAGAGAGAACTGCTGAGAGCTGGAAAGATGGACCAGGCTACAGAGGGTGCGAATCCGGCCGTGGTTGGCGCAGATGGAAGAGGGAGTTTAAATCAGATCGTGCATCCGATTCAGGCCGAGCCAGAACCTGAAGCTAATGGTGAGGTGGACGATGAAGACGGAGACGATGATGACGAAGAATTCGATGACTGGACTTTTGGAGCGCGCTGAAAGTAATACGAGTAAGAAAGCTATTGATTCTAAACAAAAACACCACATCGACACCAAGACTTATGCTAGGAGCGACTCCAACAAGAGCCAAGGAAATACAATAATGATGCTAATCGACCTGGTCCGGTTCGTTCACCTTCAATGGTGCGCAATAGCCACAACGTCCAATAGCGTCGTCCTCTTGTCAAACGCATCTCCTCTACTGCGCCAGCCTGTCACAGAATTGGTGCCCGCAGCGGCAGTCCATGTGGTTGCAGCCGCCGGGGATTAGGTCGACGATTTGCTTGCATCGCTGACAGCTTTGCCAGCCTTGCTCGTTGGCTAGCTGGAGGGTCTGTTGTTCTGCCTCGTTTGGCTGGACGGCGCAGGGCCCGGCGTGGGACACGGCTCTGCATGCGGTGCATGTGTTGGAGTGACAGAGTGAGCACATCACGTTTCTGGCAAGAGTCGCTGTGCTGCCGAGGAAGTGCGAGCACGCTGGCTGAGCGCAATACACGCGTTTGCCTGCTGGAGTGTCGAATTCCGCCGCTTTCTGCTCGAAGCTGATCGCCAGGTCTTTCGGAAGCAACCATTTAATCTCTTACCACGGCAGGACATCGCAGCACCGTGGCGGGTAACCCGACTCGTCTTCCATGGAAACTCGAAGCAGGATTTCGAGGCAATCGACGCAGTACCAGTGCTTGCAAGGTGCCTGCCAGGCCTTGGTCGCTTCGAGGTCGTCTTCACAAGCAGTGCACGTATCGGCTGCTGACGGTGATGGCAATTCGGTGCGCGCGAGGTCGACGTCTGTCATTTCTTCGATTTGGTTTATGGCGCGGCATGAGAGCAGCTGGTCGATGGCGAGGCGACGGGCCACGGCGGAGTCGGAAGTGCCGTGGGAATCGTCTTTGCATGACCGAGCTTCTTCGAGCTCTAAGGCGACGACAAGGCGGAGCGTGGCGTCGTCCATGTTGGGAGTTGGACGAGCTGGTGTTCTGGCTGGTGTTCTGGCTGGTGTTCGTCCTGGTCGAGCAGCGGTCGAACCGCTGTGCGTAGCAGTGTGTGGAGAAGAATGCGTCGAACCCATCCTTGTGGTTGGAAGGAAAGAAGAGACAAGAGTGCAAAGCAGATGCTCTGTCGGGCTAAGGGGATTGGGGGAGTTGACGAGAGAGCGCGCACAGCAAACGAAGGTCCCAGGAGCGTGGTTTTGAAACAGCGTGTCTGAACCATTATGCAAGTAGCCATCCAATCCGAGCAGATTGCAGTACGATCCCATTTCGATATTCAGAACACGTTTGCTAATTACCCTTCAGGGTAGATCAGCTTGGGAGGAATATACGACAATTCCAATGGTAGACCAAATAAATCCTCACTCCTTCGGGTGGTGCGAAGTATAGCACACAATCTCATACGACTTTGAGGCCTTACGAGGAAGCGATATGCCATCGAGATACCAATAGGATGACACGAGTACATTAGTAGTATTTACGCTACTACTTCGAGACACCGATCAAGAATACTTGGACCTTGCCCTTGAGATAACTACTATATCCCACATATTGGCGTGTGACCATAGGGTTGCTATACTTCACGCCAGGCGAAGGCTGTAGAGACTCTCACTGGGTCGTCTAAGTATCTCAAGGTTTGGCGTAATCCCGTTTAAGAAATCATGTGAGGCCCTGTCGTGACGTCTCACAGTGACGATACTGAGCGTCGCTCATAATCTCAACAGCGCAAATAAAAAAGTGAGCTTGTTTTCGTCAATCGACCAACCCTCACTTCTGTCTGTCTGTCGGGCAAGCCCACTTCCTCGCAACCACTCACCAACAAGCACCGCATCGCCACAAACCTTAACCAATATCAGCGCAACCTCAGGTCACCATGTCTTTGCCCAACACACCTGAGGACCGCGACGTCGGCAAAAAAGCGCAGCAGGACAACAATGCGACACCACACAACTCCCTGTGCGCAGCCTGCGACGACCAAGTGCCGCAGAGCGCCGTCTGGAAAGCACCATGCCAGCATACCTACTGCACCGATTGCCTCGAGCAGCTTTTCCGACTCTCCTTGGAGGACGAGATACTCTACCCACCGAGATGCTGCCAGCAGGCCATGCCCTGGAGTGACGTGAAGACTTTTGTCTCGCATGAATTGGTAAGTGAGTTTGAAGACAAGAGAGAAGAGCTGGAGGCTCAGGACAAGACGTACTGCTCCGAACCGGCGTGTTCTGCTTTCATTGGGTTACGTTACATTGCGCCCGATACATTAACTGCCACATGCCCTGCTTGTGGCAAGCTCACTTGTACCACTTGCAAGAGTGCCTCACACGCAGGAGATTGTCCATCAGACCCATCTGTGCTTGCTACCTTTGAGATCGCAAGGCAGAATGGGTGGAGGAGGTGCCAGCAATGTGGGAGAATGATCGAGCGAACCGGGGGATGCAACCACACCACGTAAGTCGGTCACACCGAAACGTACCCAACAGTCAATCGCGCTGACAAGATATCTATAGTTGTCCTTGCGGGCACCAGTTCTGCTACAAATGCGGGCTTCGCTGGCTCACCTGTAAGTGCGCAACAACCCCTGTCGCTGCTGTACATGTGAACCCTTTTGCTGCTGTACGAGGGAACCCTTTTGTCGAATTAAACACGGAGCGCGATATCATGAACGTCCAGGCCCGTCAAGAGCGGCTCCGAAACGACTCCGACATACAATTAGTTCAAATGATGAGTCCGATGAGGCCGATGAGGCGGGTGAACGCGGGCCTCGATCTCAATACAGGCTTGCCAGCTGCTCCTCAGGATGAAGACAGAAACGCTGTCACTGCAGCAGCTCCGGTGCGCGTTGCTGAGTCTCAATTTGGCCACCGCGACCGCAACCACGAAGGCTGGCGGTTCGTCCACGGCGCGGGAGGCTGCGAACACTGTGGTGAAGGCACGCCGGCGTTTCTCATGGAGTGTGAGACGTGCCAGATGAGAGCATGTCTTCGTTGCACGCTCGACCGGTTGTGACAGCGCTGGAGAAGATGTTACTTTGATCGCATGGGAGGCACAGGGTGAGTTGCGTGGATCATTTGAAGTCTTGATGTGCGTCACTAAACGGTTGCAGACATTGATTGGAACCTATTCGACCGTTGAGATTCACGATTTCGCCGCCGAGTAAGGTGGAGGCTTGGTCATACGAAGGGAAATGCAGAAAGGGAAGGACCTCGAGCACAATCTGCATCTGTAGTGGTACGGAAATGCCAGTGAGACTGATTCGACATCACGGCAAATGAGTGAGGTGTGAATTTTCGCTCAGGGTCGTTCTTTCCATCTTTTCGAGTACTTGGCGTTTTTGTTTGTTTGTTGTCTGTTGTGTGCCTGTTCAAATCGCATCCCTTGGCCTGGATTCAATCAACGCACCAACGCGACTCCACAGCCTCACCACTTCACCTCCACTGCCGCCACGCACCACCAGCAGCAATGTCGGCGACTCGGGATGCACTCGAGGAACTCGATGATGAGATGCTCCAGCTGGTCATCGACTGCTTTCTCGAAGATGCAGCACTGATCGAGAGCGAAGGCAACAACGACAATACCACATCAGCAGACGACATCGCAGTCAGCAAACTCTATACCGAGGAGTTACTCCAGTACCGAGCCATTCGCCAATTCGAGGGCGAAGAAACAAGACTGGCCGAGGCCAGTGCGGCTGCAGTCGCTAGTGCACCGTCCGATATTGTGTGTGTTTCGTGCGAGGACAGCTACCCGAGCGACGAGGTGTGGCAAGCACCTTGCAGTCACCACTACTGCGTCGGATGTCTCGAGCAACTCCACGGCGCTTGCATGACAGACGAGGCCTTGTACCCTCCGAGATGCTGTCGCAGCGAGATGCCCTGGGACGACGTCAGACCCAAAATCAACGGCAGGTTGGCCACCAGATTCCAAGAGAAGAAGGAAGAACTCGACACGCACGTCGGCCAGCGTACCTATTGTTCCAACGCAAGCTGCGCAAGATTCATTGGGGCTGGGGCTATCGCCAACGACATCGCTCTCTGCCCAGCTTGCAACACTTCCACCTGCACTATGTGCAAAGCCGCCAGGCACGACGGTGACTGCCCCGCCGATGCGGCTCTTCATGAAACACTCCGTCTCGCACAAGAAAGCGGATGGCAGAGATGCAGCAGATGCAGAACCGTCGTCGCTCTTACCTTCGGGTGCCGTCACATCACGTAAGTTTGACAGCAGATGACCCCTTTGTCGATCTCAGCTAATCATAATAGTTGTGCCTGCCGCCATCAGTTTTGCTACGTGTGCGGCGAAGACTGGAAGACTTGTCCTTGCCCACAATGGGACGAGGCGCGTCTGTTTGCACGCGCCCAGGACATCGTCAATCGGCAACCACAGGCTGCCGCCGCCCAGCCTGCTCAGCTGGCCAATCGGGTCGCGGAAGAGGCTCAGAATCTGCTGGACAAACACAACTGCGATCATGAGCATTGGGAACG
>Ga0265797_10009905_pt1 | contig 12244 bp, 19 predicted proteins | sample P2T30metagenome_FD_192433 | JGI IMG/M metagenome (GOLD analysis project Ga0265797, IMG submission 192433) | Plant litter microbial communities from East Loma Ridge, Irvine, California - P2 T30 | ecosystem: Environmental > Terrestrial > Plant litter > Unclassified | place: USA: California... | reverse complement strand
TGAGGAGCATTGGCAGGCCCCTGTGCTACGTCAAATGTAAAGTCGAGCGACCTGAACTGAGTTTCGTCGTTGCAAGCCAGGTGTAGAGGTTTTTCGGGGTGCCAAACGGCCGATGTGGCGAGGAGAGGATTCTTCGAGGCGCCCAACACCAGCTCTTGCTTGAGATACCAGTGGTAATTGCCGGTAGTCCATAGCTGCACTTTGTGACCAATGGTCACAGCGAGAACTGTGGAGTCGACGTTCCAACTCAAATGGACGTTATCACCGAGAGCCTGTCTTTCCTCATCGCTGATTCTTAGACTGAACTCTCCGTGCCTCAGACCGTTGCGCTCAAAGAAGATGACATCAGTCCTGTCTTTGAGATGCTGAATTGCAGCAACAAGCTGACCGGTGGGCTTCCAGCTCAGAGAACCGCCCATGTAGTTCACAGGCTCGCTCACACTGTCAAGCACACCCTCTCTAGTGTAGAACCTGATGATGCGGCGCTTAGGCTCCTCTTTGATGGTCGAGTTGATAGCAACAAATTGCCCATCACCACGCCAGGTGATGCTGACACGGCCATCTTCACCTTTCCTGAGGGTGCCCTCATCGACGTGCTCAGGCACAGTAGGATCCCGCAAAGCCTTTGCGCCACGGCCTTGGAACTGTGTTTCCTTCTTTCCCCAACCGACCGACACATGGTCTGACACCTTGACATCTTCGGGAGAGAGCGTTACGTTTGCTGTGCCTTCGAAATCTCGTGTCATGAAAAGCACAGTCTCCTCGCAGGTGGCAATCGCCAAGAGTTCCTCGTCTGGGCTCCATTGGGCGGCTGCAATTCCAGCGTCGACGGATCCAACGATCTCGATCAAGTCCTGACCGGGTTCTGGTTCCTCACGAACCAGAATGATGTCTCCTCCGGCGAGAATGAGAACGATGGTTTTGGTGTCTGCAAAGCAGTGCAAATTGAGAATTTTGTCGAATTCCAAGCTGGGATTGGGCGAAGGCGCGTCCCATGATGCTATAGGCACAGCCTGCTCGGGGGAATATGTGTCCTTGGGGAATCGCTTAAGTGAAAGTAACGGGTCACTTGGACTGGGGCCAAAGGCGCATAGAAGTGAGTCGTCCGAAGGATCCCATGCCGTTGCGGTGAGTGGCGCAGACTCGCGACCAAACTCGAAAGTCTTGTCTCTGATATTCCGTAGATTACGCATCCTGGCCGCGCAACCTTGGATCAAGTCAAGCACAAAAGGTTGTGGGTTTAGAAGCGGACATCACATATATCTTGAACAGTTTGATGGATTCTAAGAAAGAGGCGCTAGCGCCGGGTTGGAGCGAAACATGAGGCTTGGCGAGTCATTGAAGAACATAGGGAATGGTTTGCTTATTGTACGTAGACAGCGCCTGGCAAATGCCTGCTGGGAATTCCGTGTTATACACATTGCAGATACCGGCGTGTGGCAGTCCTACTTCCACCCCAAAAGACCGCCACAGATTCCGCCACCAAAGCGCGCTTCCTCCACCCAACATCAATCGACCTTCCTCTAGTTCTTGTAGGTCTGCCAGACTGATCATGTTGTCAGTACTCTGCGCACTCCTCGTCCAGATCATGCAGTACTTACCGGCAATGCCGAAAGGTGCGCCAAAGCCAACAGCTGTTTCACTTGTCAGTCCTCCGATCCAAAGCTTCTTGTATCCATGTCTCTCTCTTTTGCGCCCACGTACCCATGAAACCCCAGTACCTCAGGGCGAAGAAACGGGTCATCGGGTTGAAGGGAATGTTGTTGCGAGGACCCTCGGGGTAGTGGTAGGGCGAGCCCATCTGGCGAGGGGTGGTGTGGAAACCGCGGCGGGCGGCGGTGGCCGGGAGGCGTGCAACGGAGCGGGCGGCGAACATCTGGAGCCTTGTCAGCTCAGTCAATTGCAATCCTGGATATAGCGCATACTTTGATGTGAGTTTTCTGGTAATCTGAAAGGGAATTGACAGTGTTCGGCTGGTCCGAATCGGTACTCTCGCGATGTCACCAAGCTACGCGGAGATGGTAGAGTCGGAGCATGCCGTTTGAGATTGACGCTAAAATGCCTGAGGCACATATATGGACGATTGGATCAACGCCACGATCCGTTCAAGGAGGTATCACACATGCATATCAGAGATGATCTGTTTGACGGGAGTTTTTTGTGATCATTTGTTCTCCAAATGTAGGGTTCTAACGCTTCGCGTCAGTGCCGTGGCAACAGGATGTCCATGCCTTGCAACAGAAAGCATGGCCATACATTGTCAACGAGACGACTACATATGTATGTACAGTCAATCTAGGCCAGCGAAGCCATGAAAGCTTGCAACTTCATGTTGGCTTCCACAGTGTGCTTGCTGTCTTCCTGCCTTGCCGCCACGATGTTGTCAACCGCCGACTTGTGGAAAGCTCCAACGTCCGAAAGGAACACCACCCTTTTACTCTCATGAACCTTGCACACTGACTTCGTGACTTTCTGGTACTCTCTCAAGATGCCACTGATGTCTTCGCTGACTTCGTCGAGCTCGGCCTTCAACCGGGTGACTTTCAGCTCCGTATCGTCGATCAGCTTTGCCATATTCTGCATGCTGTCGCTGAGCTGGACGTCCCTGCGAGCGATGCTGCCTTCCGGTCTACTGACGCTGACAGTCAAGATATCTTCATTGAGAGGACGGGAGAAAGCAGAGTCATCTTCCGTGTCTTGGGTCACTAGATGGTTGTTGGATGGCTTGCTGTTGATGCTGATGTTCTCCATCCGTGCAGTGAGCTCGTCATGTATGCCGTCGAGCTCCTCGACCACTGAGCTAGTGTCGTCTTGACCGTAAGCAGTGACCGCCTCTGGATTGTAAAATCAGTAAAATGTCGATGCACTGGTGCTTGCGGTCTCACACCTTTAACATCGAGGTAGATCGGGTGGCACTTCGCTTTGGCCGTTAACTCGTCCTCAACGCCATGGCGTTTGCGCGAGTCGCCATCAGTCGACTGGAGATCTTTGCGCGAGGTGCGAGATTTCTTTGCGAAGAGCCCTGCCACTGAAATGGTTGTCTTTGGTTTCTTCGCATGGTGCTTGGGTGCTTCGTCGGCAGCCCGTTTCCTTGTCTGTCCCAGATCGCGTGCTGCTTGGCCTGTCGTCATGCTGGACTGCTGTTGGAGTCGGCGGACTGTTGTCTTTGCCAAGTGTGGAGGAGCGTAGTGGTGCTCGATGGTTTCAGTCGAGTTGAGATGAAGTCGCGTCGTTCGTCTGGGTGAAATCTGGGTGGAATCTGAAGTTTAAGCGGGCTGCAAGACCACGAGGAAGGCACGACTCAGCTGCTCCATGCGTGAAAATCGCTCTTTGTTATGCTGCGGTCAAAAATACCATGGTATACATACTCAGACAAAACGATTAAGATTATGTACACGAGATCAAACATCGAAGAAATATCAATGCCTCTCCCTGTTCCACTACTCGCCGTCGGCGGGCACAAGCACATCCTTCTCCTCGAGCAGCTTGCTCAGCGAGCCGTCCTGGTGCATCGACATGAGGATGTCGGTACCGCCAACAAACTCGCTGCCAATGTACAGCTGGGGGATTGTCTGCCAGTCGCTGTACTCCTTGATGCCTGTTCCTCTATAGTCAGCATGATGTCCGCTGGCCCACCTAGCGTACAATATCTCTGGGATATCCCACGTACCTGACCTAAGCTCCTCATCCTCGAGCACGTTGAACGCAGTGAACTTTTGCGGGTTGACGCCCTGCAGACCGAGGATCTGAATGGCGGCGCGCGAGAAACCACACTGCGGCGTCTCGGGCGTTCCCTTCATGAACAGGACCACGGGCGCAGAGGCAACGGCCTTGTCGATCGCGGTGCGGACTTCAGTGGACAGGAAGGACTTCTGGAGGGCGGCGAAGCGAGGCGACAGAAGAGGGTTGCGGCGCGGGCGGAGGGTCTGGGAGGCGACCTGCGGGTTTGTTAGAGGCGCAAACAGTTTGGGGATTGCGGATCGCACTGACCGAGAAGGCGGATCTGGAGAACATGCTGGCGGCGTTCATTTTGTGTGGTGTGATGGTGGTGGAAAGGTTGTTTGGATAATGCGGTCGAGAAATGTCGAGACCTCGGAGCGAGCTTCCCAAAGTTCGCCGCTTGGAGTGACGCAAAGGGAAACGTGCTGACTGTACACAATCGAATGCGACTTTAGTAGTTCGTTACGCGAGAATATCCCTACATGCGGAACAACGTGTAATGAAACCACTTCTTTTTCACTTTATCCCAAATCCCAGCAAAGCACTATCGTATTAAGGAAAGGCTGGTCAAGTCAGCGAAAGGTCAACGCGAAGGCATTACTGCTTGCCTCAAGACTCCGCACCACCAACATGACAACACTGGTTGAACTCGTCGCAGTATTTGCCACTCTCCTGGTATTGAATATACTCCTCGTAGTTTTAGCAATCAAAACTCACAACTACCACAAACGAAAACCCGCCCCAATTCTCAAAGCCTCCGACCACCACTCCGACGCCAAACATCACCTCCTCCTCGCAGCCACAGGTTCAGTTGCCACGATCAAAATCCCCCTAATCCTCCGATCGCTCTCTCACCATCCCAACCTCTCCATCCGCCTCATCCTCTCAGAGTCCGCCCGCCAATTCTTGCAGGGCCAATCGCCCGAGCAGCCGAGCATCCGCGAGATAGCAAAAACCCCAAATCTGGACGGAATTTACTTCGACGAAGACGAGTGGTCCAAGCCCTGGGTCCGCGGCGACAGCATCCTGCACATTGAGCTGCGGCGCTGGGCGGATTTGATGGTCGTGGCGCCGCTGAGCGCGAACGGGTTGGCGAAGATCAGTCAGGGTGTTTCTGACAATTTGGTATCGTCTGTGATCCGGGCTTGGGATTTCAGCGGGTTGATTGATGGGACGAGGCCGGGTGTTGCTCTTCCTTACTCGATTGGGAAATCGAGAGAGGAGCTGGGAGGTTTGCCGGATGCTTTTAGGCAGGGTAGGAAGAAGGGGATTGTTGTTGCGCCGGCGATGAACACGGCTATGTGGAGCCATCCGGTTACGGCAAAGCAATTGGCGGTTTTGGAAGAGGAGTGGGGTGTTGAGAGGGGTGGGTGGTTTGAGGTTTTGAGGCCGATGGAGAAGATGCTTGCTTGTGGGGATACGGGATCTGGGGCGATGCTAAGTTGGGAGGAGATTGTGAGAGTCATTGAGAGGAGGCTTTTTTTGATTGACGAGAAGGATGGAGACATCAAGAATGATGAGTAATGAACGAGATTCGTATCGGGTTTCTAATGGAGGGAGACTCTGACTTCCTGTGCTTCGTCACAGCGAGTGGAAAAGAAGAATAATAAAAAGAGAGAGACGGTAAATCCGTGATCTCCAGGTGAGCACCGCGCCAAGACCATACCGGGATATCATACGCATACCAGATCGGCCCAAAGAAGACATGAACGCAAACAAATCATCCAAGCGCCTAAGAGTTGGTCTTCCAACGGAAGGCCTCACTCTCGCCAGTCCGGCTCGGATGCAACGCACTGTCCGGTCTCTGCACCAGGTGCGCAAATTGCGGGTTGACTCCCATGGGCGATGAGATCTCCATTTCTCTGCCACCACTCGGGTTGATCGGAAGCTGCGGTCCGACACTCTGGCGGCCTGACATTCTGAACGGCCAAACCTTCTTCTTGGTACAGTTGGTTGTGCGCGAGTATTTGCTTGTCGGAGAGCCGGGCGTGGGAACGCGGTGTGTAGGGTACGGAGGCGAGGGAGGAGAAGCGGGCGAGCTTGTATGGTAGGATGGCAGGATTGAATCCCGGCGTTCGGAGTGCATGATGCGGAAAGGATTACTGGACTTGGTCGGAGTGATTGGATTGTTGATGTATGACTGTGCCAGCTCGGGTGCAGACGGCGAGCTGGAGGCGCTCTGTGGCATGGGTGTCTTGTGTATGGCGACCGCGCCGTGGGCGCGGACTTGGCGGGCGGTGATGCCCTTGCTGCGGTCGCGGAAGACGTAACTCGCTATCAGGTTCATCCAGCCCAGGATGAAGATGAGGATGCCAGAAGCAATGACCAGGCGCCAGAAAGCAAGACCGAGAGACTCTTGGCTGGCGACCTCCTTGTTGAGATTGCCGAGCATATTGATACCTAGCACGACCATGGCAAGAGCCAGAGTAACGAAGCCGTGAGCTGGACTGAGCAGAGGCCAATTGCGTGCGAAGAAGCCGCGGAAGAGAGAGAACTCGGAAGAGAGAAGAAACACTGTCAAGCTTGTTAGCAAAATTGGCTTTGAAGGCAGAGTTGGCCGTGTACTTACTGCTTGTGACGGCGGTTAGGACATGAGTGACAGCGTCAAAGAAGAAGAACTTGGAGGACACGGAGGTCTTGACAAGCATGACTACGCTGGCTGCGATCACTGCCAGGAACCCGATGATGTTCATCACGCGGATGCCATTAAGAATGATGTAGCCAGGTCCGGCCAGAGACTTGGACGAGAGAGTCATCTTGCGGCGTGTTGGTGTTTCTGTTTCGACCTTGTTGGACAAGAAGATGCTGGAGATCTTGTTAAAGCGCTCGGCTCGGATTGGAATGTAGAGCAGTCTACTGACGTTAGTCTGTTGTATCGTGAGTGGTAAGGAGTATGTTATCCGCTTACTTCTCTGTTGGATAAAGGCGCAAGAACATGTGGTCTGTCGAGCGAGCGATTTGATTAAGAGCAATGGGACTGGCCGGCAGTCGTATCGGTTGGTGCGAAGAGAAGTAGTATGGATACGATTAGACGAGAGAAGTGAAGGTGATTGTGGGAAGAAGGAAGATCACTGAGAAATGAGTGCGAAAGGAAGAAGGCCACAGCCGTGAAGGCGTTGAAGCTTCACCGGACAATGGCAAACTTTTGACAATACGAAATGAATAGAGAGAAGAAAAGAGAAGAACGTTCTCTCATGGGAGAATAGTAAGGACATTGTCACAAGCGCCCAATCCCATTGCAGAGATGTTGCTATAGTCGTGCGCGCCTTGACCATGAATAGACGCGCCTGGTGCTCCATAGTCGGCCCAAGTCCATGGGATGTAAGGTGAGGTCTGAAACCAAGGACGAGAGAATTCTTGCCGCCGCGTTGACGGCGGTGTCAGATGAATGCCGACTAGTACTCAGGCGCCTTCCATTGGCTGGTACTGATCTAGGTATACTCCAGGAGACCGGTATGTCGAATACTTGGATGTGTCAGGGTGAATGATTGGACGAGAACAGCTCGTCTTTTGCGTTTGGCGCCGCGTTTCATGTCGTGCATATCACTAACAATACTCGCGTGTAGCAAGGTTTGAAGCAATACCCTATCTAGACACTCGTCAGCAGTCGATATTACCATAAAGGTCGTCTCAAGTTTCCCTTGATAGTCACAAAAGCACGTGAGTGGAAGTCAAGAACGATGATGGAAGTGAACGATCCGGCAGTCCTCAGCACGTGTCAAGCCGTGAGCACAGGCCATTTTCTCAGCAAAGGCTAAGATTCTGGATCCCAGCTTCCGCCCTGCTCAGGCAGAAATACCGCGCAGGGTCACTTCTTCTCCTTTCCTCTCTTGAGACCAACAGCCTACAGCAAATCGCTCATCACAACGCCATAAATTGTCCCGAAGATTTCCTCGTCGAAACCAAATTTTTCCCCTTGCAAATAATTCCGGAGACCCTTTAAGCCAAGATGGCCCGTGGCAACCAGCGTGAGAACGCCCGTGAGGCTGCTCAGAAGAAGTTGGGCAACGTCGTACGTACAGATAGTCAAATACTGTAGTGGAAACGGTAGTGCTGATTCCCGTCACAGAAGAACAAGAACACCAAGACTGGTTCCCAGCAGGCCGCCGACAAGGAGAACGTCGCAGCTATCATGCAGGCAAAGCAGGCCGCAGGTAGGTGACCAGTTCCAATGTCGATCTTGAACTTGAACTTCTGCTAACAACACACAGCTGAGGCGAAGAAGCAGGCGGCCGCCGCCGGTGGTGCAAAGAAATAGATGAGAGATCACGCGATAATGTTTCTCCCAGTCTTCGTCTCTTGTTGGATCTGGCGGTGTAGAGGGACCGGAGTTTTCTTTTTTCAACGGGCTCATGGGGAGGAGTTTTAGATGCCTATGTCAAGGGGTTTACTCTTGAGTAGCGACAACGATACCAAAAATGCGATTACGGCCCTGTTCAGAAATCATCCTCTATTCTCAACTTTTCTGAAATATTCTGGCTATGTCACTTTGTGGTCCGGTGCAGCCACGATAGCAGATATTACATGCAGGTCAGCTGTATTTACGTGAGTCGTGAGGCACTGTCAACAACACATGTTTATACTCAGTATTCCATGCGGCCAAAATTAGGTAGAGTCTCCGACCAATTCACTTACTTCTCGCCACACCCCGTGACCCAAGAATTCGAAAAGTCTCGCCCGATGGTCCTGGCTCGTGCCTTACCACGACGATTGTGGAGCCGAAGGTCACAAAGCAGGGTCCAAAAGATAAACGGCCATGGGGTTTGGGCCAGGTGTGGCGGTTCAAAACGTTCCACCTGGGAGCCTGCCGTCATCTCTCCGTCCTGAACACCACACAACAGCTTGCAATTGCTGTTCGACCTCGATTGCTTTCCTACCACACATCCACCGACATTGGACACCATGTCTTCTTCCGTATCGACCTCGACGGTCACACAGCCCCAGCGCACCGCTGCTGGCTCCAAGACAGCCCCCCACGCAAAGGAGCAGGCGGCTCCCACCGACAAGCAAGACGATTTCTTCTGGACCTACACTGAGGAGCCACACGCAACGAGGCGGCAAGCAATTATCAAGGCACACCCGGAGGTACATATCACCTGAGATGAGCTGGGAGAGAGGCGTACGTCGACGTATAGCTATGGACACGAAGCTTACAAGGCTTCACAGGTTCTGAAACTCTGCGGTCCTGAACCTCTAACAATTCCCGTCGTTCTCGGTGTTGTCGGTCTGCAGTTTTTCTGCGCCTACGCACTGCGCAACACTCCATTCCTATCATGGCAGACGTTCCTGACTGCCTATGTCATTGGCGCAACGGCGAACCAGAACCTCTTCTTGGCCATCCACGAGATCTCACACAACTTGGCCTTCAAGTCTCCCTTTGCAAACCGCATGCTCGCAATCTTCGCCAACTTGCCCATTGGCATCCCGTACTCGGCTTCATTCAGGGTACGGTCTCTTCTGTCTATGTGTGTACTTACAGCCCACTGACACCTCATCCTAGCCCTACCACCTCACCCATCACAAGTCCCTCGGCGTGGATGGACTCGATACCGATCTCCCGACCTCCCTTGAGGCCTGGTTCCTCGACTCTGTCGCCGGCAAGGCGTTCTTCGCGACCTTCCAGATTCTCTTCTACGCACTCCGCCCAATGATGGTCTACAACTTGCCTCTCACGCGCATTCACGCTTTCAACGTCTTTGTGCAACTCGCCGTCGACTACCTCCTCGTGCAAAACGTCGGCGGTAAGGCGCTCGGCTACTTCATCCTGAGCTCCTTCCTCGCTGGCTCCTTGCACCCCGTCGCAGGCCACTTCATCGCCGAACACTACGTTTTCGCACAGCACACGCGCTCCCTGGAGAAATCGGACGAGAAGAGCAAGGAGGCCGAGCTTGCGCCGCCACCAGAGACATTCTCGTACTACGGTATTTTGAACGTCCTGACCTACAACGTGGGTCTGCACAACGAGCACCACGACTTCCCTGCGATCCCGTGGACTAGGCTGTGGAAGTTGAACAAGATCGCGAATGAGTTCTATTGCGACCTACCGTGCCACCATAGCTGGGTGCAGGTCATCTGGCAGTTCATCCTCGATAAGGAGGTCGGTCTCTGGTGTCGCGTGAAGAGAAAGGAGGGTGGACGCAAAGTCGGCGCTGCGGCGGAGGTTCCTGCGCACGCGCAGCAGCCGTTGAATGTTGCGAGGTAGATCGTGCCTTTTGTCTAATAGACTATGAATATCCGCTCGTTTGCACCAGATGTTTCATCTCGGAGAATCGGTTTAAGTTTGACGTCTTCAGACGCTTGAGACTCTTGCGCTTTTAAGAAGTGAGAGCCGACGATGGCCTGGTCACCGTGAACCACCAAGGCTTCCGTGATTGGGAATGTAAAGTGCTGTTCTGTTCTTGTCTTCAAGGCTGCCTACGAAAGTAGTAGGCACCTTGTACCCATTCGCATCTACTTTCACGCCTTCTTCAATTTCCCTTTTGGACGCTCTACGCTTGACAACTCGACCTCCCCATGCATCACTTGTGTAGTCCGATGGCCGGCGTCCACGACGCAAAATCTCCATTGCGCTTTTTACCACAGCCCTGGCAGCCGTCGTGTTTCCGGTGCGGTTTACGTGCTGAGCGAGTGTCACGCTGAGCAACTTGAACCGCAGAGGCGATTTCATGTCTAAAGCCTCCTTCCGCAGTAGCTCCCGTGCGGAATCACAAAATAATCCAAGCAACCTCTTTGGATTGGGCCGTGTTGGATGCATAAGCTCGAGGCAGCCCTTGTCGATCAAGCCATCGGTGCGATCTAGCCCTTTGTATTCGAACGTCCTGGCGAAGAAGTCGTCGTATTTTCCGACGTCGATTCCCGTTTTGTCTGCGAATGTCATGTTGCCCAACATCCAGGAGTATGCAGCTGAAATACTTTTGTTCCCTTTGTGACCGTCTACCTCGAGGAAAGATTCAAGTGGCTCGTTGAACATGTTCGTCCCCGTAGACCAGTAAGCCTGCGTTTCGATGAGGCCCCTAAGCAGCGCACTCTTCCATCGACGTGTTGTCAAAGCAACAAGACCAGGATCCGAGTTGGGTGTGTTGGCAAAGGGTTCGTGCTTGCACCCCGGCAACTCCCACCAGATCGACGTCGAGTGTCCGCCGACAATGCAGAAGCACGTGGCATTGAGAAGCCCCACGTCAATGGACTCTAGGTTCTCGTGATGCCCCGAGCTTAGAAACCACGACAAGGCTTTGATGCCAGCTTGAGTGTCCTCGAGTCTGTTCCGGAAGTCCTCTCTACTCACTGCTCGCTGCTTCGTGCGAACAATGTAGAGTCGTAGGCATGCATTCGCAGTGGTAGTATCAACACAGCCAGGAGAATCCTTGAACGCCAGAAGTGGATCTTCTTGGAGATGCGTGGGGATCAGAGCCTCGAGGTCCAGGACCCTGTTCATGAGTATGCCCTTGCAAGGAATTGGCTGGTAAGGACGGATAGGAATTGACAACCAGCTTCGATAGACTTCTTCGTTAAGCTTCAAATCACTAGGTTTGACAGAAGTCTGGGAGGTCGACGGCGAGATCTGGGTTTGTTGTGATGCTCGGAACTTGGATGTCGACTTGCTGGAACCGCCAGGTCCAAAGTGGACCCGCCGCACCTTGAAATCGGAATCGCCAGATCCAGCGTGATAGTCTTTTGTCACAGTCATAGAAGCATCATGTATGTGGTTGAAGGAGCGTATGACAGGAATTCCGGGTGAGAGCCAGGCTATCTGCCGCTCCAGATGGGGGCAGGGCTCGTCCAAGAAGCCTGCCTCCGGCGAATGACATTGCAGCAGACAGGAAAGTCGTGGTAGTCGTGGCTGTCGTGGTAGTCGTGGCTGTCGTGGTCTTTGAGTGTAGGTAGGACATTGCCGAAGGAGGTACCCATGACGCTAACGCTTTCGAGAATCGAGCGTACATTCCTCGGCAGGACTTTCCACGTATAACCGTGTAGGCGAAGGCAAGAGCTTCAACAGCTGTGAGCGACCCTTCACGACATACTACTACTACTGTGCTGCCACATTGGACATCGTCAATCTGCCGAAAGCTATCTTAGCTAGTTCACTTCAAATTTGGGTTTCTTAGCGTCGCACTAGTGCGGTATCAAATCGAATATACGCATTTGAACGTACCTCTCACCATCCACGCCAACAGAGATATCACTCGTTTCATCTCTAGTTTTCATTGGACGTAACTCCTTACCAACATCACGGCAATCAAGCGGTCGAATACTTGGTTGCAGTGGACGTCGTAAATCACCAGGAACCTTTGAAGCACCTCGCCGCGAAATCATTGCCGAGTACATCAACGCCGCTACTCCGTCGCAACCAACGCCATCGGATCGGCAATACAAGCGGTTCCAACGTGCGCTTGATCACACCTCAAGGAACGCTGACCGAGGTATCCAGTGTCGGGGCCGGCTTAAGGGCGCAACGTCTCGAATCTGCGGAGCGCTGCGTTGCCGATGCCACTTCTTTGAAAAAGCCCATCGTTGACCAGCCCTC
>Ga0265797_10009904_pt1 | contig 12244 bp, 7 predicted proteins | sample P2T30metagenome_FD_192433 | JGI IMG/M metagenome (GOLD analysis project Ga0265797, IMG submission 192433) | Plant litter microbial communities from East Loma Ridge, Irvine, California - P2 T30 | ecosystem: Environmental > Terrestrial > Plant litter > Unclassified | place: USA: California... | reverse complement strand
GATCGACGATTGGGTGAGTGTGGGTTCGTGCAACTTCGACCACTGGAATTTGCGCTTCAATCTGGAAGCCAATCTTGAAGCGATCGACCCGGCGCTTACCCTTGCGGTGGCCGACAGTTTTACCCGTGATTTTGCCGTGAGCAGCGAAGTCAGCCTGAAGGACTGGAAATCCCGGCCCTTGTGGCGGCGGGTACAACAGCGGGTGTGGGGGTGGCTGGACCGGTTGGTGGTCAATGTGCTGGATCGGCGCGGTTAGGTTCGCTCTGCGTCAAGTCGCACCCGCGCCGCAGAGACGGCGTATTCCTTTAGTTTGCATGTGAGGTCGGCTGCGCACCGTCGAGGAGGCGGGTTTGACTGAATGCGGTCAGGACGCGGGCCAATAGATTGTAAAGTGTGCCGGGACTCTCGTGCCCGAGTACGGACCCTTGTAGTACCGGGGCTCATCTTTCAGGCGGACGCGAGATGGCCAATTGGAGTGTTTATAACTATCGGGGCCGATGTCTAATAGTTGGTTGAGCCTTTTTGGACCTTTTATGTAGATAGTCCCATCCCATGCCATGACAGGGCTTGCGCTTAAATCAGCGATTCTCTGCGCCACGCCTGATTTACCGGCGCTACATGCCAGCAAAACAATGGGTTCATCTTTTGGGCGGGACATGCGCTGGAGGCGGGGGGAAATGATTTTTTTGAAAAAGCCATCTGCGTTGAAGAACCGTCCCCTTTCACTCATGAGATAGCCGGCAGGTGATGCATGAGTTTCAAAGCCGAGATATTCTCCCCACAGCTTGTGGTGCACCGCTACATCAACTGTGCCGTCTTCCGCCCGCCGCAATATTTCGCTACCTCCTACCCAGCGGGACGCTTGCCGGTTGCCACGGCTGATTGTGGGCACCGCGGCGTCTCCGGATGCTTTTGCCGATGCACGTCCTGCCGAACGCCCCAACTTGAGACTCAACCGCGCCGCTGCCTTCGGCGCCATGCTCAGCCCGAATTCCGCTAATCCGGTCCCCATCGAGACCCAACCCAGAATGCTCGCGGCCTTGCTGTCTTTGTTCGTTGCCTCCAGCACAGTTGACGCAACTCCTGTGCCTAACGAGACCGCGCTGAGCGTTGCGACGCCTATGGCGATCGCGCCGCTGGCCGTCAGTGCGCCAATACCGCCTGCTGCAAGTGCCGCGAATGCGGGCGCGGCGGCACCGAGGGTGGCAACCGTTCCGATTACAGCCAGCCCGATGCCGATCCCAGCCGCCAGCCAGGTCAGCCAGCCGTGACCGCTGGGATCGATGCGGTTGACCGGATCGCCTGCGCAATAAGCGTAGGGATTAAGGCCGCCCTGGCCGAAGGGGCTGTCGCTGTCGGGGGACAGAAAGCCCATGACGATCGGGTCGTATGGCCGATAGCCACTGGGGATGTACCAGCCAGTGAGGGTGTCGCGGCGTTCGCCTGCAAACCCGAAAGGGCTGTTATCGTCTTTTGCGGCCTCTGCGCCGTGGGCAGTGTAGAAACGAGTGCGCACCGCGCTGTCGGCCTCAATGCGTACGCTGCCCTGGGCATCGCAGCCCAGCAGAGTAGTGGCCTGATGCACACCTTTCGCGAGCTTGCTGTGGGCAAACAACGTCCCGCCATCGCCCATCAGCCGCAGGGTGTCGGTGCCGGTTGTTTCATGGGTGGGCTGCCCGCCGCTGAAGAAGCTGCGGGTGAGCATGCCATCGATGACGCGGTCAGTGAGTTGACCGCTGGGGTCGTAGCGGTAGTCGCAGATTTTCGTTTGATCGTCGACCTTGATCAACCTATCCTGCGCGTCCCATGTCAGGGTCCGATTGAGGGCCGGACGGTTGACGGTGGCGCCAAAGCGGTAATTGATCGCTCTGCCGCACTTATCGTAAGTGAGTTCTATCGTAGTCGGCCACGAAGAGTGGCTGTGGTTGATGCTTGATACTTGGGTCGAGTCAGTGGTGGCGTAGTTGAACGTTGCAATATCGGTTTTGCCATCTGCAAAAGTGCTGACGACCGTCTCGTAACCGTTGAACGGGTTCAGCGTAAATTGCTGATCGATCACTGAGTTGCCAAACAGGTCGGTCGGCGCTGCAGTAGGGTTGGCGGTGTAACGGGTGAGACGGCCTCGGTTATCGTAATTGAAAGTCTCTTTACCCACCTCAGTGCCGTCTTGCCATTGACGCGAAGTGAGTTGGTCGAGAGCTGAATAACCCAAGGTCTGAACGATGTTGCGAGTGCTGCCGACAACTGTGATATCAAACCTACGGGTGTGCTCGCGGCCCAGCGCGTCGTAGGAAAGCGTTTGCACCACACGATTGCCTGAAGCAGCGTCAACGGCGGTGAGTGACGCGACACGGTCAAACTCATCGTAGGTCATGTCACGCGTGATGCCGTCGGCTTTCACGCGATCAAGCCGACCGAAACTGTCATAGCGTCGCTCGTGATCCACACCGTCGGCGTCGTCGAAGCCCAGCAACAGAGCACCCAGTGCATGGCGCCAGGTTGTGACGTAAGCCTTGCCATCGACGGTCCAGGTGTCAGTTTTGGGCAACCCACAGGCGGTGTACGCCATGGTCTGCCGACCCAACGGTCCGCTTGCGGAAACCGGGAGGCTCAGCTGCGGGTGATACGTGAAGGTATTGGCGGGCTCGTTGGCCGGGTGGATTGCCAGGACCTGATTTTCAAGATGCGGCTCGTAAGTAAATTCAACGCGCTTGCCATCGGCAAGGACGTTGGCGCTGGGGGGATGTTGGCCAGTTGTGTATTCGTAATAGGTCGTACGTCCGCCCACAACAACAGTGAGTTGCCGACCCAGCCCGTCGAAGGCTTGTTGACCCAGAAGCGATGGGGCGACGTTTGGTTGAGCGTTCATAGGCCTCCAAGCCAACGGTGGTGCACATATCCGAGCATTACTTGCGGCGAGTAAAGTCCAGGCTGGATCGGACCACGGCTGTTAGGCCGGCGGTGATCGCCGCAGTAATAACGGGCGTGACTGCATTGGGTTATTCGTCGGGTCTGCGGGTGCCGTCAATGTCGGATGGAGCATCTGGAAGATGATCGTCAATTGGCGAAGTTAGTTAGGCTGAATAATCGGTAAGTCTGAAGGTGCTGCCTTTCTCATGAGGGTTTACATAGAAGAAGTGTCCGCAGCCGTTTTGGTCATAGTACGTGACTCCCTTGGAAACATAGTGATGACTTTCAAACCAACTAGCCTTTTCAATGACTGCGTAAGCGGTGCCAGCCTCAGTGTAGGGTTCGATCCAGCAATCGTGGGGAGAACTCCCTTCTTTGTTAAAACCCAAATAAACCTTGCTGCCACGGGGGAGAACGGGCAATGCATAGTGGGCGCGGTCCTCGTCTCCGCCCCCTTGATAATATTGGGAAAACCAATTGATAGGTTTCTGGTTGGGGATGTCATTTCCATAGATTGTATAGGCTGAGGTTTGGTGTCTGATAGCCCATAGGTCGAGCCATCTTTTTTCGCCCGTGCCACCAGAGTCGTAGCCATATCCAATCCCACCCTCATTGCTGATGGTGAACGCTCCCGCTTTAAGTGCATACACTGCCAGCGGCTCTACCTGGATTGAGCTATTGAACCCGCCGTTACTAAGTCCGCCTCCGGGAGACGATTCGTGATTGTTGGTGCTAAATGTCGCGCCATCTAAAGTAATTTCTGCAGCGAGCTGCAGCGATACAAAATTTGTAGATTCAGGCAATGAGACGTAAAAGGTAATTACGCTCATGTTCACATCCACGGAGTCTTGGTCATCTCGCTTCGTACCTGCCAAGATCTCATATACATTTCTTTCATAACTGCGTGAAAATTGACCATCGACCACGGCTCCTCCGTCGTATTTAATCAACTTTACGGATCTCAACTGGTCTTGGGTCAGTGAGACAACGGGCCCATCTGGTCCAGCCCACGCATCGATGATAATGTCTATTTCAATTTGCTGACGACCATTCTTGTGAGCTTGGCATCTATGCTCATTATTGGGCGAGCCGTTACCTTTGATTTGGAAGTGTCTTAATTCTGTCACGGCGAGTGTATTTGTCATGATTGTTACCTCGTTGTTGTTTCAAGGGGGCGCGCCACCAGCGGGCTTGACGGTGAAGTCCCCGTCATCTGCACCGACTGAGGATGTTCGCCATCGCTATGCGCTGCGTAAGTCCATTCGACTCGGGTGTCGTCCGCAAGCGCCTGCTCGACAACTCTGGAATAACTGTCGTAGCCGTAGCGCGTGACGATGTCAGGCTGGCCCGCGGTTGTAATCTGTTGCTCCACCACGCGGTCCAGGCCATCGCGTATAAGCAGGACCGTGCGTACCAAGGCGTCTTGATCATCGTAGAGTTCCCGCCTGATCGGGCTGCCGGCCTGGTTACTGAGCACAACTTGCGTGGCGGAGCGCTTGCCTGAAGCGCTTTCCTGCCAGTGCTCAGTGCGCAGTGCTATCGGGTCGTAGAAGGTTTGACTCTTCACCCCGCTAGGGGATATGACGGTCGCGGCACTGCCCCAATCGTCATAAATGGTGAGCGTTTTCAGTTCAAATAATGGATTCCCTGCACTGTCCCATTCCATAAGGGCTTGCATGCTGATTCGGCCCAAAGCGTCGTAGAGGGTGCGTGATGTTTCGCGGAAAGTGCCTTTAGCATTGTCGAGGTCCTCCAGCTCCGTGCTGACGACACGCCCGACGCCGTCCAGCCAAGAGCGTCGCCGCCGGCCCGATGCGTCTGTTTCTTCAATCAAAACCGATAAGGCCGACCCCTCAGGGCGATAGCGCTTAATAAATTCGTCATCGATATGGTAGGCACATAGCCGCGTTGCCGAGTATGGCGAGCCTTTGGCAATCATGGTCTTGATGATTCTTCCAAGAGCATCGTATTCGTAGACGGTAATGACGCCCGCTGCGCTGACTTTTTCAATTGTCAGGCCAGTAAGGAGGGATTGGCTGTCCTCGCTGATCGACTGGCTGACTGGAGAGGCGGTATTGAAGTCGTGCCCTTCGATAATCACTCGGGTGCGGAGCCGGTCTGCGTCTTTTATGTACGCGTATCGGGTAGTGGTGGATAGGCCGTTGATTGTCGTGACTGCCGTTTCCAGACGCCCGTAATGAGCATCCACTGATCGCATGTATGTTTGTACGGTGATTTCCATGAGCTGAGCATCGGTTTCATTCCAGGCTTGTTCTTCAACCACAACAGAATGGGGGGGGGCTGCTGCGATCAGCGACCCAAGGTCTGCATAGCGATAGGTCGTGTACAGCGTCGGCGAGACTCGCTCACTGGGTGCGGGCGTGACTGTTTTCTTTTTGAGAAACCGCACCATGCCCAGACTGTCCTTTGGGCAGTCATCCGACCCGTTGGCAGGGTAATACTCACTGGTTTCAACGACGCCAGTAGGGAAGCGGGTGAACAGAACATTGCCATAATCGTCGTAGCGGTATTCGGTTTCTTCGCTACGCTCACCGCTCGGGTCCTGGTATGTGGTGCGCAGCGAGCGGGGGAGCTGGCAGTAAGGCGGTTGTGCCTCCCAGCCAAGGGCGGGATCAATGTAATAGAGGGTTTCCTGCCGCACTTGACATTGGCCCATGGTAGTAGCTTCAAGTATGGGTAGATGGAACCTGTTCCACACTCGAGTAATGGTGGCGAGCTCAGTGCGCGTGTTGTCCGAAAGGGTTTCTACAACCGAGTAGTCATAGTCGCTATTAACCTGGTACAGATTGTCGCGACCGCTATCCCACCGAAATCCTGCATCGCTGCCAAAGCCAAGGTGGTTGCGGGTGCCAACCCATTCGTATTGGTGAGTCAGGTTTGCTGCGGGGTCGCCTGGTCGCTGGAGCCATGAAGTGACTCGCGGCAAGTACTCAATAGGGCCTCCGGGGGGCACGTGATGCCCATAAGACCCTGAATCCCAAAAAATCGAATCGTTGGCCCCAAGCGGTCCAGACACGTCATTCGGAAACAGCAAAGTTTGACCGCTGCCTACGTCGATTGACTCGTAACTGAAGCTAAAGAGCGAATCGACTTCCGGCAGCTTCACATTCGTTAGCCGGTCGTTAAGCAGCCATAGCTCAACGTTGAACGGCGAGGCTGATTTGGGGTTGACGACCATAGAGACGCGACCACTGTCCCTTCGGACTTCAAACAGGACTTTTGTCTCGTCGCGCACCTGTTGCAGGATGGGGACCCCGTTGTAGGACAACCAGTCCAGATACAGGCAACGCCCTTCCGGTGATCGCAGTTCATGCGCTACGTGAGCGCCTCCATCGGCGACTTGAGTCAGAATCTCAACCTGGCCCGACTTGGTGTCTATCCGAAAGCTTTCGGCGTTTAATCGGGTGACTTGCAAAGATTTGAGTTTATGATCGGCAAACACTATAGGGTCCCCAATACCCAGCTTGGATGCCTGCAGATCCAGAGCGAAATGTTCACCGGTTGAAAGGGTCAGGAATGCCGAGTCTTGATTGAACACTAGTTCGGAAACCAGCAGTGACCACCCCAATCCATACCCCTTGGTTTGACCGGACGCCAATGCGCTGAATGACAAGCTTATCGCAAGGGATGGACCGCTCAGATCATTGCCCATTAAGGTGGGCAACATAATTGCCAGATTGAACTGACCGGTTCTTGGATCCACTGCGGACTGCACCACACCCAGAAAGTTATTACTTTGAGAGTAAATGCCGCCCGGGCTGTGCAGCAGCGAACTCATGGCCGGCGTGGCGTCGTCGTTCATCTCAGTGCCGCTCGTCTTGAGAGTAGGTAGCATTGAGCGATGAGGTGGCGTTGCTGTCTGCGGGAGAAAGAATCGTTACTTTAAGGTTGGTACGGTGGTCATAGTCACTGCCTTGGCTATCGTCGAAGGCAAACTTTATTCTGTGGAAGTTCCCGTCAATATCATAAGCATCCACCTGACAGGGGCCGCCTTGTTCGAAGCTCGGTAAATTGAACGGGATAATATTGCTGGCCTGCAGGACCACAACGATTTCATGGGGGTTGTCCGATTGGACATCCCGGTGCATGACTTTAGGAAAGTCTGGGCCCAGTTCAATATCCGGGTTGTACCGGAACTGTTCATCGCCCGGAAGTGCGACCCCGACATTTGAAGCGGCTTTCTCGCCCTCCTGCGGACGTTGCCAGCGGATCATTCCATAAGGTTTGTCCACAAGCGTGCCATAGGAAAACCGCGCCTGTCTTGCGGACAATGACCATTCGTTAATGAAGTCGGTCCCCGGCGGGTTCCCCCTGGACCAACTCTTTTCCCAAATGTAGTCCGTTGGGTAAGCGTAGTTGGGGAGTGCGATGGCGGTAACGGGGGCTACCGAGACGGGGTCCAAACCCGTCGTATACAGTTCCCCCTCTATTTCAATGCGGGCGAACAACTCGATCATACTGCCACCCGGCGCGAGGGTGCTTACGTAATACTTTCGGGACTTCACGTCCGCTTTTGGGCTCGGCGCAGGCTGTGCGTTCGATTTTGCAGAAGGGGTGCTGCGCTGAGATGTGCCCTGCAGACGGAAGTATTCGAAGCGCTCGTCTCGCGTTGCACTTACAAACCATCTGAAGGCATCGCCGTTCTCTGGAGGCTTTTGCGGGAGTGGTTCGTATTGACCATTGAGCGTTCTGTACACCACGGTGAGCGTATTGACTTGCTGTTCGGTGAGCGTGTAATCCCTGGCCTCAGCCACTGAGAGCGTTAGTTCGACTTGTTGTCGACCGTTCTCATAGACGGCCTCTCTGCCAGAGCTGACTTCAATTTTGAAAACGCTCAAATATGTCGTGGCAGGGTTCGGTGCGGTGCGGCTGCGAATCTCGTTGGATGTCATGAGTGCATCTTCATTGATTAGTGGACATGTAAATAACCGTAGTTCATGCCTGAAAAAAGAATGCAGTCAGCGGCAGCGGTCCCTCTATCTCGTTTTGCTGGAGTTCACTGCTTATAGCAAACAGCTAAAGCGCTCATGGTCGTGCATAAGCTAATCGCATAGTAATGTGCGCCGGCGCAATAGCCGAGGCGAGCCGTTATCGCCATGGATTATTAATAGCTATGAATGGCGATAGCTCCAAGAGCGAATCAATCTAGACTGTTCAGCTGCCGCTTGTCTGATGCCACAAAAAAGCCCGACACGCAGGTCGGGCTTTTTCGTTTTAACGCTCGAAACGCTTACTGCACTTCCACCGCCAAGCTCTCACTGATCTTCTTCTGCCAGATGGCAGGACCGGTGATGTGAACCGACTCGCCCTTGCTGTCGACCGCGACAGTGACCGGCATGTCCTTGACCTCGAACTCGTAGATCGCTTCCATCCCCAGTTCCGGGAAGGCCAGCACCTGGGATTTCTTGATGGCCTGCGCCACCAGATAAGCGGCGCCGCCGACGGCCATCAGGTAAACGGCTTTGTTGTCCCTGATCGCTTCGATGGCGGTCGGGCCGCGCTCGGACTTGCCGATCATGCCCAACAGGCCGGTCTGCTCAAGGATCTGACGAGTGAATTTGTCCATACGCGTGGCCGTTGTAGGACCGGCAGGCCCCACCACTTCGTCACCGACCGGATCGACCGGGCCAACGTAGTAGATGAACCGGCCTTTCAAGTCCACCGGCAGGCTTTCACCCTTGTTGAGCATTTCAACCATGCGCTTGTGCGCGGCGTCGCGGCCGGTGAGCATCTTGCCGTTGAGCAGGACGGTTTCGCCCGGCTTCCAGCTCTGCACGTCTTCCGGTGTCAGGGTGTCGAGGTTGACGCGGCGAGCCGACGGGCCGGCTTCCCAGACGATCTCAGGGTAGGCATCCAGCGGCGGCGCTTCAAGAGAAGCAGGGCCGGAGCCATCGAGCACGAAATGAGCGTGACGGGTGGCGGCACAGTTGGGGATCATGCAGACCGGCAGCGAGGCGGCGTGGGTCGGGTAATCCATGATCTTGACGTCGAGCACGGTGGTCAGACCGCCGAGGCCCTGGGCACCGATGCCCAACTGGTTGACCTTCTCGAACAGCTCCAGACGCATTTCTTCCAGCTTGTTCGACGGGCCGCGTGCCTTCAGCTCGTGGATGTCGATGGATTCCATCAAGACTTCCTTGGCCATGACTGCCGCTTTCTCGGCGGTGCCGCCGATGCCGATCCCCAGCATGCCCGGCGGGCACCAGCCAGCACCCATCGTCGGCACGGTTTTCAGCACCCAGTCGACGATCGAGTCGGAGGGGTTGAGCATCGCCATTTTCGATTTGTTTTCCGAGCCGCCACCTTTGGCCGCCACGTCCACTTCCACGGTATTGCCGGGGACGATGGAGTAGTGAATCACGGCAGGGGTGTTGTCCTTGGTGTTCTTGCGAGCACCGGCCGGATCGGCGAGGATCGAGGCGCGCAGGACGTTTTCCGGCAAATTGTAGGCGCGACGCACGCCTTCGTTGATCATGTCGTCCAGGCCCATGGTGGCGCCATCCCAGCGCACGTCCATGCCGACGCGGACGAAAACGGTGACGATGCCGGTGTCCTGGCAGATCGGGCGGTGGCCGGTGGCGCACATGCGCGAATTGATCAGAATCTGGGCCATGGAGTCGCGTGCAGCGGGGGACTCTTCACGCAGGTAGGCCTCGTGCATGGCCTGGATGAAATCCACGGGGTGGTAGTAGGAAATGAACTGCAAGGCGTCAGCGACACTCTGGATCAGGTCATCTTGCTTGATCACGGTCATTGGGCGCGCTCCTCTGATTTGGCGGGAACATTCGATTTGCGGGTGGCGACAGTACCGCTAATATCAGACGCCTGCATCATGATCAGGTGTCGGATAGCCGGGCGACACATCGGCAGTCGGCTTGAAAAAGGCGCGGCAGTATAACCCGAGGCCCAATCTGGTACATCTGCCGGCGATGAATCAATAGTCCTCATCGCTCGACACGCTGAGTGATACATGGATGAAACAGATCGTTACGGCTGTCTGGTAGACAGGAATTTGAATAGTCATTTTTTGGCGCAAGCACTACAGTGGCAAGCTGCCTGCATTACCGCGCATGGCGCAGAATTGCCTTGATCTGGTGGCTTGAAGTAGTACAGGTCATCTTGCCGGTACGGGACGGATCCTTAATACCCATGATGAGTCAACGAGTGACTGCCCAAACCATCCAGCGTTTATTGCTGAAACGCTTCGCACTTGCTACCGGCACCTACGTGCTGGGGCTGATGCTCGTATGGATGGCCTATTTTACCGGCTATTACCATGCGTCTTTCTTCGGCATCTGGTGCACCAGCGTGCTGGTGCTCTTCTGCCAGGCTGCCTTGAGCCTGGTGTTCTTTGGCGGATACAACCGGCGTTTCAAAGACCCCAGCCTGACCGAATTCCAGGTGCTGGTGGGGCTGGGCTGGCAGACGTTTCTGATCAGCCACGTCGAGTCCGCGCGCGGCACCTTTCTGGTGGTGTACGTGTTGGTGCTGATGTTCGGGCTGTTTCATTTGCGGCCCAGTGTCTTCGCCCGGTGCGCTTTTTTCGCGCTGCTGGGATTCGCCGGCGTCAATCTCTGGGACGCCAGCCACGGACGCCTCGCCGATCCGGGCCTTGCCGTGATTCAAACCTGTGCGCTGTTTATCGTTTTCTCCTGGCTGTGCCTGTTTGCGCGGTTCGTGCAGAACTCGCGCAACCGTATGCATCAGCGCCGGATTACCCTGCAGGCGCACCAGGAAACCCTTCGCGGGATGATGCTGCAGCTCGAGGAACTGGCCTCCACCGACGAACTGACCAATCTCTATAACCGCCGTCACTTCTTGCGCATTGCCACCCGCGAGCTGGAGCACATGGATGGCAATTACACCGCTGGTCTGGCCTTGATCGATCTCGACCATTTCAAGCGGGTCAACGACATTCACGGCCACGCGGCCGGTGACCGGGTGCTGCAGATGTTCGGCAAAATCGCGGCGCAATGCCTGCGATCCGACGATATCCTCGCGCGCTATGGCGGTGAGGAGTTCGTGCTGCTGATCCCGCGCTGCACGCGTGCGCAATTGGTCGATTGCTGCGAGCGCATCAGGCTGGCGTTCACCCGCGTCACGCTGCCCGAATTTCCCGAGCTGGACCTGAGCCTTTCGATCGGCATGTCTGTGATCGAGCGCGGCGACCTTATGGATCGGGCATTGCAGCGCGCCGACCAGTCGCTGTATCGCGCCAAGCATCAGGGCCGCAACCGTTGCCACGGCGCCTGGGATTACGCCGATGCCTGATGTCCGTGCAGGCGGCCGACAATGGTCGGTCGCGCCTGCCAGCAATCTGCTCGACGCCCTTAACGAGGCTGGATTTTCGGTGCCCTACAGCTGTCGCGCCGGCAGTTGCCACGCGTGCATGGTGCGCTGCATTTCGGGCGAGCCGCTGGACGCCGCGCCCGAGGCACTGAGCGCTGAAAAACGTGCCCAGGGCTGGCGACTGGCGTGTCAGTGCCGAGTCGTCGACGACCTGGCCGTCGAAGTTTTCGACCCCTTGAACGACGGCTTGCCAGCGCAGGTCGCGGCGGCGGACTGGCTAAGCCCATCGGTCCTGCGCTTGCGCCTCTCCCCTGAGCGGGCGCTGCGCTATCGCGCTGGCCAGCATCTGGTGCTGTGGACCGCGAGCGGCGTCGCGCGGCCCTACTCGTTGGCGAGCGTGCCGGGGGATGATCCGTTTCTGGAGTTTCATATCGAGTGCCATCGTCCGGGTGCTTTCGTCGACGTCGCCCGTACGTTGCGGCCTGGCGATTCGGTTCGCCTCGGTGAGCTGCGCGGCGGCGCGTTGCACTACGATCCCGACTGGCAGGACCGGCCGTTGTTACTGCTGGCGGCCGGCACCGGGTTGGCCCCCCTGTGGGGCGTGTTGCGAGAGGCTTTGCGGCAGGATCATCGGGGTGACATCCGCTTGCTGCACCTGGCGCGAGACACGCAGGAGCATTACTTGCACCTGGCGCTGAACGAGTTGGCGCACCGGCACCCGAATCTCTCCGTGGACTCGGTCGAGACGGCGCAGTTTGCGACGCTGCTTGGCGGGTTACGGGTGACATCCCGTCAGACGATCGCGCTGGTGTGCGGATCGCCTGCGAGCGTCGAGGCATTTTCCAAAAGGCTGTTCATCACCGGCTTGCCGCGCGGGCAGTTGCTGGCGGATGTGTTCGTGGAGAAAGGCTGAGCTGACCCGCGTTAACGAAAAAGCCCCGCGCTCTCACGAGGCGGGGCTTTTTCAGTCCTGCGGTGCTGCTTAAACCATTGGATCGCCAACGTGCAGAATCTTCATGCCGTT
>Ga0265797_10009902_pt1 | contig 12245 bp, 12 predicted proteins | sample P2T30metagenome_FD_192433 | JGI IMG/M metagenome (GOLD analysis project Ga0265797, IMG submission 192433) | Plant litter microbial communities from East Loma Ridge, Irvine, California - P2 T30 | ecosystem: Environmental > Terrestrial > Plant litter > Unclassified | place: USA: California... | reverse complement strand
CAGTCATACCAACTGCGAACGTGACACTGCCTACGGTCTCTTTGTTGAGGAAGGAGAATGAATTTGCGTAGGACGAGGCGGGAAGACCTTACACGCTGGGAGAGAAGCTTTGGCAAGATTGTGCGCTTAGAAATGATACTCTCCCGATACAGAAATACGTACCATCCAAATGCAACATGTTCCGCTTACCTCTAGAGTCTTCTAGGATCCCAACGTGCAAATTGCTCCTCTCCCATGTCCCACTGTTACTCATCGCTAGTATACTGTATTCAACAGCTGCGACACGATCTTCACCACCGTGAAACCTCCCGACCAATATCCACCCGTTGCATCGCGCCCATCGCGCCTCTACAACTATCATCTCCGTCCCGCAAGCATCGGAAGCCTTCCTCACGCAGCCTTAGCTTCCGCCGAGTGACTCCCCATCCATCGTCTCCACAGCGCCCACCTATTTTGCGTCCGACGTCGAACTGAATGAATCATCGGCCATAACTATAGCCGGGGGGTCAATGTGATTTTCCGCGGGGCTGAGCGAGGCGCTTCACTGCGTCGCGCTACACATCCGCCATCTATTGGTGCACAAGCGAGAAGTCGAATCAGGAAATATGGAACACTCAACGCGTGGCTTGTAAGAGAAGAGAGATGGTGGGATAGGGTAAGTAAGGGGTGGACGTGATGGGATGGGAGACCCACTCTCAACAGTTCGAGTTTGCAGCAATTGTGCTAAAGACCTAGTCCACGGCCCAATGCGGGGCTCGCTCACCCACGCAGGAAAATGAGTTTCGTCGGCTTTCTCGCTACAAGTGTGGAGACTGGAGTGCAGAGCCCAACTGTCAACTGAATGTCCTGTGCTCAACGCAGTTGTCGTGTGGAGAGCCACGGTGGAGAATGGAGTAAGTCATACGGTAGTGCGTGTAGTGGGCCAACGATCAAGGGTTTGATGTCATGGCCGGAAACGTCCGATGGACTTCACATGTCGTCGTCTCGGGTATTTGAGTATGCGGGAGGTCGAGTGGGTGAGAAGTTTGCATATGTCAAAGCCTAGGCGTTGATCGGACCCTGGGGTTCCAAGGACGGAGATTGGACCCTTGATTTTTTCGGATAGAGTTGAGCCGCAGGGTCAGTAATGCTGTAATACACGAGGAACCGTGGTACGGACGTATGATGGCGGCCTTCGGACTTTCGAGATGTTTTCGGACCGCGGAGAACGCGAGGCTGGCTTGGAATACGGTCGAGGTTGCTGTTCATCGCCCATCAATTGAGGATCCGCAAGCATCTTACTCCGTGCTCTTGACGATCAACGCCCATAGCCAACGTCGAATGGTCGAAGCCATCGTTGTGTACCATGGATCCTTCACCGCTCGCTCCCCGCAATCGACAATCTCCGCATCTCTTGCCCCAGGCGCACAGATTCTCGCCAGAGCTGCATGTGACGCCCACCGTTCACACCATCCTCCAACCTTTGCTCCACGGAGAATCGATCCCAACCCTCCTCTCCCCACATGAGCTCCTACAGTAGCATCCCAACGGTCCGCAGAATAAGCTCATCCGTCATCTAGCATCGCGTAGCACGCAATCTCTCAACACACCATATCGCTCTTGCCTCGACCCCATTCAGAACGCCACAAGACCCGGAGTATACTCCATAAAACACCTAGACCCTGCTTTCAAGGCGACAGGGTAAAGGGAGGCTCCGTGGACCCTGCCTAGATTACCTACAGCCGCCCATGCTACTGACTAACGTTAATTTTGCTGCTAGACGCTCGTTCTGACCGGATGGTGGCCAACGTGGTGCGTATGCTCATAGATGTGACAACGGTGGTGGGTAGATAAGCGCAGTGGTGTGTCTGTTGGGAATTTGCCGCACCGAAGATGTCGTAGCCAAGACAAGGATGCGACGATGATAGGGCAAGCCACAAGCACACCGTTGCGGCTCAACAACGGTGAGATTCTCATTCGACTGATATCGTACAGATCTGATGTGTCAGCTTTCGTTCTTCTTCCGACGTCGGAGGTGATTGATAATACTGATAGCACTGCAGCATGTGGTTGCAGTGTATCATCGTAGGTTTTGATGATGCCAATTGATGATGGAAAAAGGATTCATGCGAGTTGCTAAGAATATCGCAGCCTTGCGCGCTAGCATCCTTATGCCCTAGCCTCGTCATCTCTTGACTCAAAAACTCTGCCCCTCATGCTCGCTTGGAGACTGACAAGGATATCATCAGCCACAGCCAACTTTGCTGATCGCTACGGCGCAGCATTGAACTTTGTTCTCCACACAGCTATACGGCTGGTATGGCAAAGGTCACAACACTATATCGTCCCATTCAGTCTTGGACTGCTTCTGAGGTTGCGAAGATTTCAAGAATGATATCACACATTGCAGGCCTTACGCCACGCTCAGATAAGTCGTAAGCGCCTACGCATTCCTTGTTCGTTGAGCGAATCCTTCCCGCTGCATTCGCCACAGTTCGCAGGCCGCTCGTATCCAGTGGTGTGGCACGAACTGGGTCATAAAAAGTGCTCTAAAATGCCGAGCAGCCTGTATTGACAGGGCTTGCCAATGCGACAGCGTCTAGAATCGTTTATATCATGATAGACATGTGACTTACCTTCCGGATCAAACAGCACTGTGGCTGACCGACTACATGTACACATGATGATTGCGCCTGCACACTCGAGATTGCATGTTCGCGGGAGTTGGACAAAGATGCTCACAGCACTCGACGACCTTCGCTAGAACGGTCAGGGCAGCTCACTCGTCATGTCGGTCCCAAAGTGTACCCACAAGCCGCATTGCTGCGTTATCTAGCACCACAGAGGTCGAATACAGAAAGTGCGACCCCGCATTACGCTCTACCGTTCGGCCTATCGCCGACCATCCTCACACCCTCACACAATACATGAGACAGAAGAGGTGGCCCCGTAGAAGCGCCTCTTTCCCAGCCATTACGCTGTTTGTGTAGTTTTAGTCAGATGAGGCAACCCGCTGTATAGTACACACATGCCTCGAATGTATGGAGGACAGCCGACTGGGGCGGGGTGCTTTTGTTGGGAGTGAGGGGAAGGCATGCATAGATCATGCAGGTGTAACATCTAGGCGCGTTGTGTTCATGCAAGAGGTGACAGGCAACGGGCGAAACTGCCCTACGCCTATGGGTTTGGCCTTGGAAGCGTTATCAGCAATCACATGTCTGCGTACGGCAGGTGAGGAGACGGGGCGGTGGAGATGAGGTCGCGTACAGGAACGTGTCAGGTGAGCTCGGAGACAGGTAGTGGCGCATCTTGTCGGGGGTGTGAATACAGAGGTGGAGGCTGCACTGATAGGATAATCTGTGCAATGTCAGATGAGGACGGCTAGAACAATCTTACATGCTTCGCGTAATGTAACGATGCCGAGATAACCGTTATCGAAAGATGAGGACACCGGCGAGTCCGTTTTCAAGTTTTCGCATCAGCTCGGACGCCCTAATTAGGACAGTTCATGCTTGGGTAGGACCACTTGGGTATCGTTTCAACATGCGTCTAAGGTTTGCCTTATGATCTGAAGCTCTGATGGAGTTGGTTCCATCGCAGAGGTGTCGCGCAATGCGCTGCGGCCTACTTTATCTGCTCGCAAACGCACCTCCCAGATAGATATGGTTACACAGCATAAGCCATCCGGACGTCGGAATGTATGCCTAAGCCGACTTATCCATTGGCGGACTCTCAAGGTCATCGTCCCGAAATTCAGATGATATAATCTGATGTTGTTGTACTATTAGTGGAACGATGATGTGAGCATGCTTAAGATCTTCAAGCTTGTAGTATGAGAGGGGGAGACTACGGTACGTCCTGCACAAATGATGTCGCCTTTTTGCACTGCGTCTTCGGATCCTGGATCTTTAAAATGGCAACGCGACCGATCGAGACGCTTGCTCTGCAGATACAGCGTGTTAATGATGCGACAATTCTGTGGTGATGTTCGGTACAAGACATAGCTCCCACTACCATAATCGTTCAGGTGCCTAGGTATCCTCCGGCCACGTGCACGACGTTCGCAGCTCTAGCACAAGGCAGTTGACAGCGCACTAGGACCTGAGGCTAGCACTACAGTCATCGGCGAATTTCTCACTTGTCAAACTGTTGAATGCGATCATGCCCTCCATCTCTCGATTTGCTACGCCAGCTTGACTCGGCATCAGCATTAGTATGGAGTCCCTGCGAAGTACGAACAAAGTTGACGATCACGATCATCATCGGGCCTTTGCTGGCAGTTTTGTCGGAGGACAGCTTTGTCTTTCGGCCCGTGAGTTAAGAGATCGTGGGGTGGGGCACGGACGGGGAGACGTCTCCCACTTCCCACTGCACGGATGCGACGGCTCTCTCCCTGGCTCGACTTCAAGTCATCAGACTATGATTGTGTCCGTATCTGGAACAATACCCAGTAATGAGCGGATTTTGAGTGGATGTAAAAGACGAATTGATGAAAATAGAGGGAGAAGTAGCGGTGAAGGTCTTGCAAGAACAAGCGCTGACAAGCATCGGGGTTCTAGGCTGTATCGAAAGGCAGGGTGATCCTGCGCGCAGTACGCGGAAGGAGTGGGAAGCCCATTTTTTCGCTTCACGAGAGTCATCGGAGGGTCGATGTTGACGTCACGCATCGTGATCTTGCTTAAGAGTTAGAAGTGGGAGCAAAATGCCGTCCGAGTGGGGATGCAATTGTTAGTCTTTGCAGTCCGTGACATGCCAGGTGGTACGTGGCATTACTCCTGAATGGCTGCCGTCGTGAGTGACACATTGACAAGTGGGCACTGGAACTCAATCGCATCACTGTATCCGGCTTTGGGTAGCGGTGATGAAAGTTGGCAACATCGCAGTCTGGCGTTACGCGCCCAACGCAGGCAGCCCCGTTTTCGCACAGAGTGTTTGCTAGTGAATCTTCGCGATAGAAGCTCCTCTATCGAGTACGTAGTAAAGTATCGGGGAATTCCACTCGGGTTCTTTGTGGACATCTGTCGCGTACCACGGTTAAGATCCCATCAAGGTGGTCCTGCGATAGATTGACGTCTCGCTTGATATGCCAGCGAAACCGGCCAAACTTGGGACCCGCCTGGGTCAGCGTGACGGTGACAGTGCATTTTCCAGTAGTTGGTAGACCAGTGTGCGGCTTGCGGGACTGCATCCATCCGACGCTGCGCGGGGCAGACTAGACATCATCTTGACGGGCGAGACGAAAGCAAGAGCAACGAGCCGCGTATCCTTTGCTGGGCCGCTCGCGTTTAATACCTTGATACTTGCTGGACATGATACAGGCACAGCCGTGCCCAGCCATGCGATGCTCAAACTCCGTCGCATTGTCGCGATTGCTGTGTCGCGGAGGGCAGCGGAAAGCGGGTTAGTTCGAGGCGGAACTGGTCCAAGCCCCGCTCGATGAGCGTGCGGAGATCGACAAACTGGAGGAAATCGATGATAACATGGCGGGGGCCCTGTCGGGCGGTGACAGAAGGTGGCTCCTCCGCGGGCTTTGAGTGGCAGCGATGACTGCATTCTGCCACATTCTGACATGACTCCATGTGGGTCACTGCAGGCGACCAGTGGGCATGGGGGCTAGCGTGCCCAGTGGGCCTCGGTCTGGCCAGCTTCGCGACGTCGCGACCTCCCGAAAGCAACGTTTCAAGCTGGGCAGGATGGAAATTATCGAAATAAGCTCGCGAGCAGCATCGAAATCCTGATCTCCGACAAAGGGCCTGGCGAAAGCCTGATTTAGTACTACACATGTGCGTGATTGTGCCGCGATCCGTGTTCCGCCTTGCCCACGTCCATTTGCAGCCAAGGTTTAGCCAGTGTTAGCTTTCAATAGACAGCAATCTCCAGCAAGATAAGAACCGTGGTTCAAATTGTAAGAGAGGCCGTGGGGCGAGGCTCAATGGGTCTGCTCATCTGAGGGCTGCAAAAACAAATTAGGCGCTCAGCCACTGGTCTGCAGCGCCGAGTTTGAGACGAGGCCGCCTGTACTCAGCCCATGAGCGCTGTAGAGGTCCAACGGCGACGCGTAGGCGCGCCAGATCAGGGAACCCTTTGCGCGGAACAATGCTCCAGGAGATCAGCTCATCCACGACACGTACATGCTTTTGCGAATGGCTTAGCTGCATACGAGGCTCGTCTGGGCTGGTGGTGATAATGCGGGGAAGCTGTGAAGCCGGTGTTCTCCATGGCCAATGGAATGCGTTTCGAAATGGCGGCCATGCTGGACAGATCTGTCAGCGACACCGCAGCGACGTGGTTTCAGTTTGTCGCGCGACAAGTGCAAGACGTGCGCGCAGGCCCCGCCATTCTCACGTTGACGAACTTGGGGTACAGTAGTCCCGCGGGCTGCAGCAGAGCACGGTCAGACGGCGAAGCAGTAATCACAACAATAACTGCGAAGATGTCGTGAGAGGTCGCCGCGAGCAGCCACTCGCCGCAGGGGCCAGAGAACTGCGACCGGGATGGCCATTAGGCTTCCCCTTCTCCTACGAAATGTGATTGGCATTGGCCCGACCGCCCTTTCTCAAACGGCAAGCGGCACCGGCGATCTCGCTGAGTTGAGCATCGCGGAGGGGAAATTTTCATGGGAGGGCGGGCGGATTGCAAAGCCGTACCCTTATCGCTCCGATCGCTCAGGTACCGCACAACTTCACGCGCCGCAGTTTGGAGCATCGCCATGTTGCGACGTGTAGATGGGGTGGGAAACACGGCCGTTCGCACGCAAACAGTCCATGGGTTCGTTGCGATAGCAATGACATCAGCCCGGCCTCGCTTGAACATGGCACGTGCCCGAGCACGTCGCTGAGGGCCCTGTTCGCGTGGCTTGAGCGTTGCTTGCTTGCTTCTGAGACCAGCAACTGCCTGGCAACGGCTGGCAAATTGCGAACCATCCGAGCCGACGTCGTCTGGCCTCAGATCGAGTGATGGGGGTAGATATGGCAGGTGCTGGATACGACGCGCCCCCCACGGCTGCTTGCTCGGTCTTGTTGGTGTCAGGCCATGTCTGTTGAGCTGGCTGGATAGCAGAGAGCGCGCGGCGTGCGTCTCCGAGCGAACAGCGGCTGTGTGCGATATAGCTGCGACAGACAGTGTGCAATAGAGCCGGCTGCTGGTCCACCGTTTCGACCTGTGGCCGTGCCAGGCAAGGCCGTGTTCGCTTGGTGTCGGTCGGGAGATAACGCAGAGAAAGCATCAGCTAATCCCGCCCAGCGCCACCACGATAGTGTAGCTCTGGGTGGCAGCTTGTAGCCCCAAGTACCTCGTTCGCCTCGCCGCCGTCGGCCACGCAGCAACGGCGTGTCTTCGCCCCTCAGCAGCTCTCAGCGCTGGCCTCCGCTCCCGTTGGCCTCTCGCCGCAGTAGTCAGAACCGGTTGCTGCCGCTTGGCTGCGTGTGAAAATCCTTGGTGGTGCCCCGGTCTGTTGGGGTGGAGCTAAAAGGCCTTGACCCACCTGTGCATTGGTGGTGCAGCTCCCTGTCGCATCCCTGCGGGCGTCCGAGCGCCAGGCCTCGATTTCGCTTGCATCCTGGTTCAACGATTCCCCAATAGTCGCGGCCCTGCACGTCTTCAGCGCTACCGCCCTCAACACTCTTCTCCATCCCTCCTCCTCAGCACTTCCGGGCCCATCGCAGCTACGAGACCCTTTTAATAGGACTGCTGCAGCCAACAGGTGCTTCTTGGTTTGACACACGGCCCTACCGTCTCCTCACTCCACCGCCGCCTCGCCCACGGTCCCTTCCCCAGCGCTGCATCGTACGAGCGCCGCTGCTGCTTATACGGAAGCCCCGGCCTCGCATCATACTGCATCCTTTCGGTCCTTCGAAAGCCTCGCACTTCTCGAGAGCCTCCCCAGATCGAGCATCTCTGCCAATTCGACGTCATTGCAGCTTTTGCTAGCTGTGAACGCCCGCGTCGCACCCTTCCCTACCCGCTTCCGCCCAGAGCGAGCTTTGCAAGCCGTTCTTTCACCTATATCTGTAAGTCGGCCCACTCGACAGCCTCTCGTGGCCCCCATCACCCGGTGCCTCACGAGATCGTCGCTCCTCCTCGTGGCCGTACACTCGCTGACGCCTCCGGTGCAGACTGCCCGCTATATAATTCTTTTAATGCTCCCGACACTGTGAACGGCCCTCCACCACCACCCGTTCGACCCGCCGCCTCAACCCCACGGAGCCGACCGAATGCCTTACACACCTCCCTCCCAGCGGTCGCCGGCCTCATCAAAGACTAACAGTCCCACCTTGAGCCGGAACCACTCCTACGTCGACCAGCCTCCCCGCTCGCCAGCAACGTCGCAACGGCCGTCGCTGCCCCGCTCCGTCTCATCCACCTCATACCTGGCCAAGTCCCGCCGCTCGCCGTCAACGGTAACGGACGACAACACCGCTGCCAATGGCCAACAAGGAAACGGAAGCGTAGACATCAGGTCTGACGCCAGCCGCCAGGGCCCTTCAGCTAACGGTAGCCTCCGCCCGTCTCCTCCTCCTGTGAACGATCTTCTGATTCCCTCAGGTGCGATCACGACTCCTCCTGATTCCTCGGACGATGAAGACCGCGGCCGCAGCATCGGAGACCTCCGCGAACTCCAACAGGCACTGCAACACATCGACCAGAAGCGGATACCTTCGCCTACTCGCGAGACAACCGAGAACGTAAAGCAGCAACGGCCGCAGCCTCCCGTCACCCTGGCGCGCACGCTGTCCGCGGAAGCACGCAAGATTGCCCACTCGCGATCCTCCAGTGAGATCATGTTGTCCCAGCACATGATCCACCCCATCAACACAGACACAATCGTCAGCTCATCAGATGGCAGCGATGCCGAGGACGAGGAGCTGCGGATAAAACCGCCGCTACTTCGCAAGAAGTCTGGCGAGCTGGTCAAGCCTGCCCTTCGCCCCCCGTCCCGTCGTCGCCCCTCGAGCATGCCTGGTACTCCCACTTACTCTAAAGCCGTCCACTTCAACGAGGACATAGAGCAAGTCAGGCACTTCCTTCAGGTCGATCGTCCCATCGCTGTCAGCGCTGGCTCTTCGCCTGTCGAGACCTACGACAGTGAGAGCGAGTACCCCTTCGGAGAGGACTCGCGGTCCAAGACACCGGAGTGGGACATCAAGCTGATGAACTTCCCTTCGCAAGAGACACACGAGAGGCAAACAGCACCTGTTCGCGTGGAGCGAATCTTCCTGGCGTCTGACCACCAAACCTTGGTGGGCAACATCGCCGTGGCTAACCTGTCTTTCCACAAGTTCGTTGTGGCTCGATTCACACTCGACTACTGGAAGACAACGTCTGAAGTGGTTGCAGAGTTCAATCAGGATGTTCGCAAGAAGCAAAAGGAGGATGGCTACGACCGATTCAACTTCAACATCAAGTTGGCTGATCAGGCGAATCTCGAGTCCAAGACTCTGCTGCTGTGTGTTCGGTACCAGGTTAACGGCCAGGAGTACTGGGACAACAACAACTCAATGAACTACCAGGTCGACTTCTCCAAGAAGGTCAAGCAGCGCGAGAGCAAGCGCCCGACTGCCAGTCTAGGCGCTGTGCCTCGCAGCCGTCATTCACCATTGGCACCTCGCCCACGGTCTATGCCTGCTGCCTCCTTCGACGACGACTTTGGCCACGACAACGAGATCAGGTTCCAGTTTGGCAGCGGTCGTGCCATCATTGCCGAATCCCCAAACTCCTCCATCAAGCTCAAGCCCAGGAGCAAGCGTGTCAGCCTGCACACCGCGCAGGCCTCCACCCGGCCGCAAGTTGCCCAGGCTTTCGCATCTCGCTACGACTTCGGTGCCTCATTGACGGCTGCTCTTTCCACCGCCCAAACGGCGCTCGGTGATCGCAGCGGACTCAAGGTGAACACCCAGGGCAAGATGAACAATGGTTACTTCGACCGCCCGGCTCCTACCATCCAGGCGCCTGCCACTACTGCTCCGGTTCCCGGTACTCGACCTGACTCTTTGACACTGGAGAAGCCCGATCTTCAGTCTGCCGAGTACAACGAGTTGATCCAGAAATTCTGCTTTGTACGTTCTCAACCTCCACCTCAGCACCCTGGTAGCATGGCCTAGACGGAAACTGACTCGCATCCAGTTTGGCACTCCCACTGGCAAAACTTCTCCGAATGTCACAACGCCTTCTACGAAGACCGCCCATGGAGACGGAGCTCTGGATTACGTGCTCAACCAAACTACTGGAAGTAATCAGTCTTCGGCAACAAGTAGTCCTCCCTCGCCTGCCATGCCGCTTATGGTCGATGGTGCGAACGACCTTGTCCCTTCTCGAAGATCATCACCCTTCATCTCTCATCAAACCTCGCCCGGTCCCCTTACCGGATACTCACCCGAGGATCAATACACCCCTCAGTATCAGTATGGCTACGGCATGCCAAGTGGTGCCTTCAACGAGCGCAGCCAAACTCCTCAGGCTTGCGTTTAAGGTGCCATTACGCTACCTGAACTTGCGGGGCTTTTGCTTTTCCGCGTAACGAATCTCTTTGGACACGAATCACGCTTACGACCTGATTGATCGGACGAGTGGAGCGGACGTTCCTGGTCCGCCGGTTACTGAGCGCTCACGAATCTTCTTCACTACGGTACGAAACGTTGTTGTGGGCCAGCGATTGGCGTTCCTCACGATATCTTGTTAGAGACGATCGTCGTATTCAGCATAATCCGGACGGCTCCTTTGCAGCATCTTCCTGTCGGCTCTCTTGCATGTCTTTTATACCGGCGCACATTGGGTCTCACTATGGAGTTCCTCGGACATCTTTATCCTTTCCTCATCCTTTCTCATACCATAGATTGGTTGTAATGCTCTATGAGCGTCCCCACTCTGGTTTCGGCGTTTGTTGACGGTCGCTCCTGATCTGTGGGTTCGCAAAAGCTTGTGTTTGTTTTGCATTTTGGAGCGCTTTTTCCAGTATCATTAGGACTCGTTGATCCGATCCTCGTATATAGGCGGTAGGGGAGGCAGAGAATGCGAAAACGTCGTTGTCTAAATTGTGTCGACTGTACCATCACTTGTGCGTTGTAATTCGTTCGTATGCGGCGCTTGGGAATCTGGTCGTTTTTTCTTGGTTGGGAAGTCGCGGGTTGGAGGCTGTCGGAAGCTGTGGGCCAGCCAGCCTATATACCAGTAAATGCAAAAACATGGCATAAAACACTTACCGCGATTTCACGATGTATCCACCTTGATGTACCCCGTGAGCATGGTCCGTACCGCCGAATTGTGAAGCTATTGGTTCTGGATCGTGACTTCCCCAGCCATGTGACCTTGGTCTAAGCTCGCTAGCGTTGCTGGAATCCCGAATTATCTTCCACAACGGCAGCCGAGCGCGTATTCATCCACGACACAACTAAGTTGTGCCCTAACCGAGCCACGTCGTGGTCCCGTGTCCTTCGCCTTTTACGTGGCACAATGTCTTTCTTCGGTAGCAAAAAGGTGCCTCCGCCGCCTCCCGTTGTACCTCCGCCTGTCCCGCGCTCCGGTCCCGAAATCGATGCGACGACGGTGATATCGCTCTTGGCTGTACTCGCTCTCCTCGGTGGCGCTTACGGTGCATCGATAAAAGTCCTACCAAAGACTACCGTCCTCAAAACACGCGTACTTTTCATCTGGCATCTCTTCGATGCTCTGATCCACTTCGTCTTTGAAGGCTCCTTTCTTTACAACTGCTTCTTCGTCACATATTCGTTGCCCACCTCTTTTTCCGCTGCATCACGCAATCACCCTCATATCACTCTCTTTACTCCTCCGGATGTGTATTGGCTGGGCAGGCAGGATCTTCTGTACGGGGCGAACTACGGGACCGGTCCATTCAGTCGACTGTGGCAGGAGTATGCGAAGGCGGATAAGCGATGGGGTGGTACGGATCTAACGGTCGTGGCTCTCGAGATTCTGACTGTGTTCGTGGCTGGGCCTTTGGCATGCTGGATATGCTATCTCCTCACAAAAGACGAGAAGAAGGGTGCGTTGAGGAAGTGGTTTTGGATGATAGTCCTGGCCACAGGGGAGATATACGGAGGTGAGTCACAACACTTTCATTACCACGTTCCTGTGGATACAGAGCATGTGCAAATTGTAAAAGCCATCATAATTGGTGAGGCGAGATGTGGGCCCGGCCCGAGGATTGTTGAGACGAAACAACACTGCGTTGTTGCGAGTATGTGGCTGACACGTGGTTCACCGCTACATTAGGCTGGATGACTTTCGCGCCTGAGTGGCTGACCGGAAGC
>Ga0265797_10009900_pt1 | contig 12248 bp, 20 predicted proteins | sample P2T30metagenome_FD_192433 | JGI IMG/M metagenome (GOLD analysis project Ga0265797, IMG submission 192433) | Plant litter microbial communities from East Loma Ridge, Irvine, California - P2 T30 | ecosystem: Environmental > Terrestrial > Plant litter > Unclassified | place: USA: California... | reverse complement strand
TTCAAGCATCTAAGCCTGCGTATCAACCTCCATCCCGTATCCTACTCGTGTCCAAAGCTATACGTCGATCCTTGGCTTTGACAGGTGGTTACTCTGAATCGCTGTCAGGAATATCGCCACGGCCAGAATTCTTGAAGCGCGGCTTGTCCTCGGCAAGCAGAAGCACTTGATCGCGTCCGTCGTATCTCTGGCCGCCGAATTTCCAGGCCACAAACTTCTCTGCGTCCTACATCATGCAGGAAGCTTTCGCGGAGGTCGTCAGAGCAGCTGCATGGCGTGTTGTCGGTGCGCCAACCCCACTAGGGGAAGGCGACTTACTTCTTGCAGGTCCAGAACGCAATTGGACGTCCGCCGAATTGAGTGAACCAGCTCTCTAGTTCTGATTGAGTAGTGTCGTGGAGGAGGCCGCTCGTGTGCAGAACCTTGCTTCGCTTTGACAAGAAAGCGCGAACGTCGGCGCGAGCGTCCATCGGCTTGGTCAAGACGTCGGGGTGGTCTTGTGGTATCCACAGCCGTTCTCTCCGCACTTCCAGTCTCCAGCCCCGAAGGGAACAGCGCCGGTGCCACCGCGCATATGTCCACCACCCATTCCGTGGCCGTGGCCATGACCCATGTGGTGTTGAGGAGGGCCCAGCCCTAAAGGGCACAGCGCCGGCGCCTCCACGCATGTGTCCGCCACCCATGCCGTGGTCGTTTCCGGTATGGCGACTCGCCACCTCGAGTTCTCTTCTGGTATCGAACTTCTTGGTGGGGTGTTCTCGTGTTGACGGGCTTCACGAGGACCGACTCGCGATGCAGCTGTTGTTGAGTTAGCGCTTGAGGTCGGCGTTGGATCGGACAGACGTACCTCTTCGCACGACTTTGCCGTTGAACTTGCCCTCCTCGTCTTTGTACATGTTGATTCGAGGCTGAGGAGGGCAAGTCCTTTTCTGAGGAACATCACAAAGAGGTTCGGCATGGGCTTCTTGTTCGCCTGCATCATGTCAGCGAGTGGTCTAGAAGACTAAGACGGTACTAACCTCAGGCTCTTTCTCGGCCTTCCGCTTCTTGCCAACTTGAGGCTCGGGCGGTACAGTCGGATTTTGAACCCGTACTTGCTCTACATGACCTATTAGCATTGAGTGGACTAATGGCGAACGAGGGGTCAACATACCAGCGCCATGCTCAAGGATGGGGTATATCGGCAGGTGCCGATGGGGAGCGTGAGACAGCTAGATGGCCGTCAAGCTCTCGACCCCCCATGAAGTCGTCGAGGTCTGTGGTGTAACTGGACATGATTTCGTTAGAAGATGTCACTGCACAAGAGTGCATATATATCGAAACAGCGCCATATTGTCGCACTCAACACTTGCGAACGGCCTCGGGGAGCTTGACATTTGCGTGCGGCGCCTGGTGCAGCTGCCCTCTCCGTGCGACGGCAAAGAATTGGTGGTAGATGTCCATGCGGTCGTTCTCGAGCTCGTCGCACGGGTACATGTAGAGGCCTCTCCGGAAGCCATGATACCAGCGGCCGTTTTCCATGTAGTTGCTGGTTTGGGTCGTTCTGACTGGCAGTGCTCCATGGCCCAGTAGAGGGGATCGTTGGGGTCGAAGTCGCTCACGCCCTGGAGGTTGAGAGATTCGGGCCATGCATGTTAGCCATGATGTCTTCAAGGTAGGCTGCGGGTGCCCTTCGTTCTTGCTCAGGCGCGGGACCACATGCACCGCACCCCGAAGACATCACCGTTCTTGCTGAGGTCCACGATGCGGGCATGCTTCTCCTTGAGCTGTGTTAGTAAGTTCTAGTGCGGAGATTGCTAACAGAGCACATACCTTGAGCGGCGCCCGACATGATGTCTTGGAGGTGAAGTCGAAGTAGTTCTCTTCGTAGAATACCTCCAGGGCGACGGCCTGGAATTGACGAGAGACGAACTACTCTGACTCCACCTCATAGCGAAGCGTGTGGCGTTGATGAGCCGCCCATTCATGCAGAGCGATTCCGCAGCCTATTCAATATTAGCAAAAGCGGGTAGACTGCTAGTGCGGTACATACCTCTTCATGGGACGAGAAGATGGCAAACCCAGTTCCGGTGGGCTTGTGCTGGTCAGGAGTGCGGAGGGACCTGCCCGAAGGCGAGACTGAATAGTATGTTAGTATGCAAGAGATGGAGCAAGGTTATAAAAGAGAGGTCAAAAGAGTACTGGAGGGGAGAGAGCAAGACGTTGCCAAAGGCGGGGTTGAAGGCGCCTCGCATCGACTTGGGGCAGGATGGGTATATCGCGCGATCCACAGTACAGAGCACGAAGAGAGTACAGCGCTCAAGCAGGTAAGGAGTGTGAGTATGACTTACCAGGCACGCCACCATCGACGATGTAGCGCACAAGCGTGCATGAGTGCACGTATTAGGCTCGAAAAAAGCCTTGCGTTCGCCCGCCGGCGCTGATGAGATTGTCAGAGAGTGCTCGAAGAGACTTAGAGCGGAGCAAAGGATTGACTTACGTATCGTGGGGCAGGCCGCTCATGTGGAGCACTTTGCTGCGCTCCGACAGGAGGCCACAAGGGCGCTGTCGAGCTCAAAAGTTTGCATATAGCTGTGGTGGTGGGTGGTTGAAGAGTTGGAGGGGGAGGTCGGTGGACGAACTTATATGGCAGCCCTGGCCAGGCCGCCAGGCTCGCAGCTAAGGCTCGCGGCCTCACGCTCACCACCACTTGGCATCAATGGATGTTCCAGATGCCCCTGACGTCGTATCAACACCAGGAAAGTTGGAGGAGCTTGCGACGGGCTTCGCGGTGCTTGTCGTACTGCCCTTCGGGCTCTGGGGAGGAGGGGTGTTAAGGTATAGACAGGCTTGAGGGGAGACTCAAAAACCTGGACCCTGAGTTTTCAGATAGCACTAGGGGTGAAGCAGAGAAGCAGTTGCGACCGTGCGCGGTGGCGGAGGCTCACCCCAAGGGTGTAAATGTGGGAGTGCAACTCCACCACGTCGAGAAAGAAACACCAGAAAAGTTCGAGGAGGATATCGTGAGCTCTGCGCTGCTTTTGGCACTCCCCAGATATTTTTTGGTCTGGTGGTGGTGAAGATACAGCGTGGAGGGAGTGGGTTGCCCGAGAGCCCTCCGCAAAAACCAGCTGAGGGAGCAAAGGAACACCAAACTTTTCGCTGGGAGCTTCACATGGGGGAGCTGGCAGGCTCATGCAACACGGCAGCAGATGTCCATCAGGGTCGACAGAGCACAGCAGCGAAGCCTTGGACCGTACCTTTCTCCTGACACCTTTTTGGACAGAATTGACAAAGTGGTTGTGGAACCGCAGCTCGGACACGGAGGAACCCTCGAGACTTGGGGGCAAATCACTGCCTTGCGGCTTTGAGAACATCGAGTTGGCCGCGGAGGTGGCGGGCGTTGCAACACCAAGACCACAGCGCCGGCCTGCGGCGTCACGCCCATGAGCAGCTACCGAACATCGAACGCCCCCGGGCTTGCCTACACCAATATCTATACCCTCCATCTTCCCTGGGGCCAGATTGCTTATGCTACCGTAGAGCTGCTGCCTCGAGAACGCGAACAGCCCACGACGATTCACCGCAAACCCAGCCCACCGAAGAGCCCGAACCCACAATCGGCAGCAGAATCCCAGGCTGGAGACATTCGGGACGCAGATTCAAGGCCTTGCAGCATGGCAATGCTACACTGCACTGTGGGACACATGTCGGTAGTCGAGCGTCCAGGGTTCTGTATAAGCAGACATGAAGACGGCGGACAGCTTTGGGTATACGAAGAGGAGCATACCAGGATGGCCAGGGTACTACGACGTAGAGCTGTAATACTATGCGACTTCCGCAAGCCATAGTTCACGAATTCATACATTAGAGACTTTAGCATGTATCATACATGGATGGGTCAAAACGTCTACGTAGATGTCACACAGACTCGAGCAGGATCAGCGAGTTGCAATGTATGCGTCAAGGGTACTGTAGGGCCATGCATAGTTCCACAAAGATCGAGTACCGAGTCAGCGAATAGATCCCTTCCGAGGTCGTTGACAAGGGCAGCAAGGAGTCTACAATCCGAGTCTGATGATCGACATATACATGCCATGACCGCCAGGGATATACATGGGGATACTGGAGGTGGCAGGCAAGGCCGATATGTCTAATAGAGGCGACATGACCTTGAGGATGTCATGGTTGCTGTTACTGAAATTCTTTGTCTACGACAGGCTCCTTCGTGGTTGGTGTAAGAGTCTTCACTTGAACCCATGTGGTATCATGTACTGAGTAAAATCATGGTCTTTCAGATGCATTCATTATGGTATCTTCACACAACTACATATCCTCACATCATCCGTACATGATCAGAACGACATGCGAGCCAGCCACCCGCCTACTCAAACTCAACTCCTTCCATCGCATCCTCCTCGGGCATCGCCCACAACTCCCTCTCCAACCAGTTCCTCACCAGAGAAGTCCCCACCGTCCCGTCCTTCCAGTTCACCCTCCTCCAGCCCACCGGCATCCCATCAAGGCCAACCGGCCACTTCTCCCAAACCTCCTCCAAATCCTCACCATCCACACTGTACGTCCACCAGCCTCTCGCGGCAGCCCGGTGTGCTCCAGCCGACTCCTCCTTCACCTGCTGCGTCTGCCCGTAAAGGGATGTATACATACAGTCTCCGCCCGGAGGGTGTCCAGCGGGAGGGCCACGGGTGTCGCGGAGGGCGCTCAGACGCGCGATCTCGTCGTGGTAGAGACGCTTCAGAACGTGTTCGTTCTGAAGGGGGGTCAGGTGGGGGTGTGGGAGCGGCTTTTCGAGGTGGCCGATCCAGAGAGGGCAGTCTGATGCCTTCTCGAACGTGAGGGTCGAGATGGCGTCGGTGATCTTGGCCTTGACCTGGCTCATGTTAGTAATGATGGTATATGTGATCGGATGGACGGACTTACTTCTTCCTCGACCACCTCAGGAGCGGGAGTCGACGTAGGACCACGAGGAGTCTTTCTGCCACCGACAGTGCCGTCTTCCCGAATACGACCCGAGTCGGGGTCGTCGATGTCGCTCTCAGAGGGACTCAAGACGCTGTCAGAGTCGGAATCTGACTTGTCGCCGTAGCCCAGAAAGGCCCTGTTGAGATGACGTCTAGTCCAGACAGGGTCGCCGCCAGCGGACAAGATGCCCTGGTGACGACGTTGTCCGTCTAGGACCCACTGCTGGTTCCTTGCCTCAATTGCAGCCGCCTGGGCGAGCTGTTCTTGCTCTATCTTGGCGTGGATGGCCTTCGCCCAGTCCAGGTCATCTTGGTCATCCCGTGTGGGCTTCTTCTTGTCAAGGTACGCCGCGATGATACGGTTGGCCTTTTCTAGGTCGCGCCGCCATTGTGGCTTCTGCGCTTCCTCGATGATCTGGCCAGTCTGAAGAGGAGTTGAAGTTAGTGGCTGCTTCCTTTTGAGTTGGGGTAATGGTAACTTACGAAACCGACTGGGATAGGCGTCTCCTCAGGCAGCGAGGAGTACGCGAGTGCATGGCGACGGGCTGGTGTGTTCTTGTCCTGGACAAGCTTTGCGTAGTAGGCCGCGATGTCGCGTTTGGCTTCGCCGATGGAGTTGGGCGCCCTGCGCGCTTCGCGCTTGGTGCGAGCCATTGTGAATGAATGGAGAGGGTGTATAGAGAGTGGTATAATTTTAAGAAGGAGGGGTATAAAGAATTGAGATAGAGTTGTGTTGGTGGGGTGGGAATATCGGTGGTGTGTGGGCGATGAGGGAGTTTGTGCGTTTGTCGAGAAGGCCTTTCATTTTGGCGAACGCAAGGCCTCCTAGTTTTTCCGTCGTCTGGTGTTTTGCTTTGGCTTTCACACGACCACCGCCGGAGGGGAATCTAGCGTATGGGCTTTCGCATCGAGTGGTCGCGCCCAGTCTCTGCTATCAGGTCAGTGGGCTGCACAACGGCGACGAGGATACATAAGAAGACTTACTACTGATGGAGCAGCCCATGAGTTACCTACCTTGTTATATGTAGGAAGGCCTCCCTGCGGTATAAGTAGTAGAGAGACAGTGTTTGTAAAACATGCTCGCATCCACGAGACCGCCGGTCTGTTTGCCATCTTCTATCAGGCGTGGTAGAGCATGTGAGCCCAGACAATGGAATGATGTTTGCCAGGCTGACGTGATCACTCAAATTGACGCACAAGGTGAGATAAACGGTAGACAAACAGAATAGCATATGCATAGAGACATCAGGGGTATTATACAAGCGCTCATGGCGACATAAGAAATCCAACAACTCCGCGCTTCACATCATTTAACATCGTGATAAAAGGAAATGAGAACCAGCCAGACCCGCCGTATCTATGGTCGTTCCAAAGGGTGGCGCATTGGGTCGATCTAGACATGGTCGTGTCTTCCGAGCAGCTTGCCCTTCTTGCCGAGAGCCTTGGCCTCGCCCTGCTTGATCTTCGCAAGTCTCGCCCTGTATATTCATTAGCAACCACTCAACATCGTATCCATTGCCCACGTTAGTACTTACTCCTCAGCAGCCTCACGCTCCAAACGATGAACATGCTCCCGCGCCTCCCTCACAGCGTTCTTGGCAACAAAGAGCGCACGGTCAGCGTCCCTCTCCGCAGCCTCAGCAGTCATCAAGCTCTGCTTAGCAGTCGCAATGCTAGGGTCTCCGGAGCCACGGCTGAACATGCCGGATGTACGCTTAGGGGACGAGGTGTATGTCGTGGTGGTGCGGCTGGTAGAGCTGCTATGGCGCGAATCCCTGTACGAAGGGGAAGAAGAGCGACGCCTAGAGAACATGGAGTGTTTCTGAGGAGGAGCAGGAGGTGGGCTGGGCTCCCGCTTGGATCCGAAGAGAGGCATGTTGTTGGTTGGATATAAAAGTTATGAGAAGCTTCAAGATAATCGACAGGAGATCTGGACTGCGAGATGCGTGCTTGGCTAGACGTTGGAGATGGTAAAGTCTGGAGATTTAGAGTTGAAGATTCGGAACGCACATGCCGGGTCTTATATGTGAAGTCCTCCCTGTCATAGCGCCCCTTCGTCGTGTCTTCCCAGCTGTCTGTCAAAGTCGCGAAAGCAGGGTTCGGGAACCTGCATTATGTGACGTCAATGCCCCAAAGCAGGGGGTGATCTGCGCCTCCAACATCACAGAAAGCAGCCGCATCGTCATCGCTAATCTACGAGATGAATTGGGGACCAGAAAAAACGGTCATCGCGAAACGTTCATCGCGATATTAGGAATTGAAGCTTAGCGTGGTGTTGAGGTTTGTTGTGGGTCTGTGAGTACGCGTCCTGCGCCGGATCTGGTGCCGGAGGCACTTGGTGTACCGGACTTGAGGAAAGCTAGTGAGCTTAACGAGACTCCAACTTCAAAAAAATTGGTGCCGATTGAACCGAGTAAGATGAGAATAGTCTTGGTCAAGCCTTACTTTCGGCGATGCGACAATACATGTGCTCGTTGGCAGCAAGTGATGACAATGTATTCCAAGATTCTGTCTAACAAGGTCGGTAACCCCCACCGGCCTTCTACGCCATGCACATGCAGCGTGTATACCAAAACGCCACCCAATGCTCGCTATATATATGATACAATATAGATCAACTACATTTGGCCCCTTCACTGTTACCCATCATCGTTTTGCTGGTAGTCTTGATGATGCTGATGACCATTACGATACCTCCAAATGCCGCAACAGCCCCAGCCAAGTACGTCTTCCAACTTCTTTGGCTTAGCTTCATGTAGCACAGAGGCGGCAGGATGAACGCCAATGCGCATGCAGAAGTCGCGCCGAACAACTCGAATACGATACCAAGATCGCAAGTTAGGAGGGAGAGTGTGAGGGCGGAGACGACGAGCGAGGTCGTGAAGATGAGATGGCGGTTCGGGTGGTACGGCTCGTCTGGAAACCAATAGTTGGTCATGACTTCTCGGCATACAAAGGCTTCGAGCGGAAGCGTAGTAAGCATGTTGAGGCCGAAACACAGTCGCGCAATATTGACCATGAGGTTATCATTCGGAAAGTTATTCAGCACGTTGCCAAGCGTTTTGTCTCCGAAGGTCAAGTAGCCTGTTAGAGCCATGACAAGACATGCGACTAAAGATATACTGGTGCTGTAGTGTGTAACGCGTGTAAATCGATCGATCGTAGGTTTGCGGAGAGAGCCGTAGATGAGGAGGCTGTTGTGGTGGCAGACGAAGGCGAAAGCGATTACGCCAATTGCTTCGAAGATGCCGGGGCGGATGATGAGGTTGCCGCGGAGTTGGCCCTTCAGTTCGGCGGGTACGCGGAAAGCTTGCGTGACTACGGTCACTATGATGATGGTCATACTGACCAGTGCTAGACCGCTAGCTTTGGCCAGCTACGAATCGTCAGCGCAAACATAAGGTCGAACTGCGGATCGCTTACCTTGGATATATCCCGATAGAGCGATAGTGGAAAGGATATGCCAAGAATGAGCAAGATCATGATGGCCCGTCTATTAGTCAGTAGCCAGAGAAACGGCATGTCTGCTAAGGAAGGGAACATCGAATCCAAGACCCTTGGTATTGTATCTCCGACTACGACGCAGAACGCGACCATGCCGCCAAAAGCGCTGTATGTTGTCAATACCCTTGCTGCCACAAGTCGTAGGGTGAACATACAAGAGCCATTGCGCGAGAGATATCGCTATCAATCCCGATTTGCCGAAGCAGTGTTGTACCGTGGCTTGAAACGAGTCGGTGCCGCTGAGCTTGGAGTTTATAACAATGAGCCGTATGGTCCAGTCTACCACGATGGTAAGGCCGATGAGGAGGGCGGTGCCTGTCACGAGGCCTGCGTTGCGAACGGCGTACGGTTGGCCAATGATACCAGCTCCTCTGCTTCTTGTCAGCTCCCTTCCATATATTCGTATTCGACAGCATACATTATACTGTTTGCCATGTTCATGAACGCGCTCCGCATACCGCTCCGTGGCCGCGCATTCTCGAGATGGTCTTCGGGATTGAAGGATTCTTCCGCAACTGTGACGCTCGGCGCCTCGATTCCAGTAAGCAGTGGAAGCCGCTGCGTTCTTTCTCGCCCATCGCCGCCATCCAAGTAGTCGTCTCCATCCAGCTCGAGCCAATCGTCACCGCCGTTGTCTCCATTCATGCTCCTCCTGGGTTCCTCAAAGCGCACCCGATTGGGCGTTCTCGGTGCGCCATCGGGCCGGGCTTGTGCGAACGACGACTGCCGCTTGATGTTGCCATTTGGGCGCGACCCGGGTGGTGCTGGCGACGCGGAGGTGGTTCGCGATGACGAGGGCGATGGAGACAGGTGTCGCGGACTTGGTTTGCGCTCGTGTTCGGGCTCTGAGTCGCTGTCGGAAGGATGCTCATGCAGGAGCTTCTGGCTTTCGCTCATCGTGGCATTGTCGAAGTTCAGGGAGGTTTGCAGCTTGAATGATCGTCGACATGTCATTCCCGACTTCTGACATCGGACATTAGACCCCTGTTTCGCCACTAGGTCGTATGTGGCCTAGTGCTCATCGTCACTTCCGGCTGAGAATTGTGGGGTGAACTTGGCTGAGGCATCAGAATATCATACTTGTACGTGTTCGATCATTCGCATTGCACTACATATCCGTACTATCTATGTTTGAGTTCGCTCAAGTTCAAGCCTCCGACTGTGCTGGAAATATTTGCTATGAGACTGGTCGCTACTGCGCTGAGATTACATTGATGGCCATGATATGATGATTGCGCCCAAGTAACAGGTTGCACCCCTTGCATTTGTTCGCAAAGTGCAGAGAAGCTGAGATCGAAGAATGGTACCTCAAGTCGAGGCTCACAGATACCCAGGCGACTCATCTCCTTCATCATACTTCCGAGGAGAAAGGACCCGCACTGGAAAGATGAAGAAGGATTGTGCGGACAAGTATAGTCGGTCTGGCGATACTTCTCAAGGTGTTGATAGACTTCTTCAACGAGAGACTCAATTGCTTGATAACGCTTAGAGTCAATTTCGCCTGTATTATGTAAGATATCATGTTGTCATTGACAGTCAAACACACGTACCTGATACAATCGTAGGGATAGGAAGATCCAAGGTTTGAAGAGATTCGGTGCTCTTTCTAATAGCCGTGTCGGTGGCCTGGGTGAATTGTTGCTCCACATCGAAGACCCACGCGACCCAAATCCATAGCACCAGATCTCTGCAATACGTCGTAGGTATAGAAGTCTTTGTAAGGGATTGGACCCATACTTCAGTGAACACATCGAGAGATTCTCCGAAGTTATAGTAGTCTTCCAGAACAGCAATTTTGGCCAGCATCTCGAGCGTCACTTCACGTGGAACCTGCTTGTTGCGTCCATGGATAGTCTGCAAGACGATGAGAAATGCCTCAGGGTCCCAGTTGTGAGCCACTATGTGGTAAAGGCCATCGGCTTCGTTACGTACAGACTCGGCGAAACCGTCTTTTGCCAACATCCTCTTGAAGGTGGAGGATGCGAGCATCAAGTGGCGCGAGGACACGTGGTAGTGAATCGACTGCTCTTCAGGCTCTTCAGGCTCTTCAGGCTCTTCCGGTGCAATTGGTGGCGGCGTATGCTGCATGGCAGATGAAGCTTCTGCAGGCGCGGTAGACCCGTCATCCAAAGCAAACATACTGCTCTCCTCAAGTCTCTTGGCAGATAGAAGTTCTGAAGGAGGGGGTGATGGTGGAGGTCGGGTAGCCTTGCTTGCCTTCTTCGCTTTCTTCTTATCTTTTTTTGACTTCGTGCTTCCTGCTCCAATCCATCTGTCGAGATAATGTCCCCGTTCTGGCGTCCAAAGCGCGAAGATTGTACACGGATCTTTGAGCACAATGACTGTATCCGGATCTGGATCAATGATGTGGACGATGGGTGCCATGACTGGTGTACAAGGGTATGTAAAGAGGTCAGAGAAAGTGTATCCGCCTCACAAAACAGCGGTCTTATAAACCAGGCGTCGCACAGAAATGAAATGCTTGAGAAGGGAGATGTCAAGCCGTCGGTCGAGAACTGAAGTAGGCTGAGGCCTACATGTCGCTTCCACACACTGCGCATCCATTACATTGACCTGCGCATGATGTCCAATGGTACATACAGGACCTGCTATCAGTGCGGAGTCGTGCAGCGATCTGTTTGCGGTCAGCGCTTAAAAAACGGAAGAGACGTATCATTGGAGGCTCGTGTTACACAACGCCACTGAGCTGCATCGCCAATACATGTGGGATAAGACATGTATGCGGAGATCCGAACGCGACCTAGGAGATGATTGGATGAGATCATATAACACTGCGAGCGCGTAAATGGCAAAGGCGTAGTGTAGTGGCATGAGATTCTGGAGAATTGCATAGAGAGCCACGAACGCGGCGGCTAGCGATGAAATGCGCAGCTGCCATTTGCAGAGGTCATGACCGTATCCTCCTTCCTTTCCTGTCCACCTCCAACACACGCCTACAACGCCTTCCTAACCGCACTCTTAAAAGGAATAATCTGCATATCCTCCAAGTTCCACACGCCCTCCTTAACATAAACATCCTGCTTCAACCTCTCCACAACCTCCTCCCTCGTCTTAGCACCAATAAGGCACGCTGAGCCCTTCATCTTGGGTGGGCCTGTATCGCCTTCTTTGATGGGTTCCTCGAGCATCGCTCCTGCAAACACATGGCATTAGCTTTATCCTCTCACGTGCAAGGGAGGGAAGTAAACATACCACCCCACAACCACATATCCTCCCTATCCGCCTTCAACCCCTCGAGATGTTTCGGACGAGCCGCAATCCGTTTCTGCAGCGCATCCTTGTGATCAGGCACGATGATGAGCCATTCTTGTAGTGGAGCGTTGGTAGACGAGGCCATTGTGCGGTGATGGAACAGTGGTGCGTATCTCGATGATGTTGTTGCGAGCGTAGATGCGATGACGGGACGCAAGGTGCGGAGGGCAAACATATGTATGTGTCGTAGCAAGTAGGTGGGCGTGTGGGGCTGCGGCTGTGAGAGCTTGAGCTTGGGGAGAGCTACGAGAAGGTGCGCGTGTTAGCTTCTTGGTAGAGGGAATTGAGTGGAGAATGATGCGTACGGTATGCAGTACTTCAAAATGTGGTTTATAGAGGTACGCCGAGTAGTATGTACTTCCAAGGGCGCGTGTTGGTTGTAGTGTTGTAGGGCGCAATGTGGGGAAGATGTAGCTTCCTGTTCGGAATTAAGCCGCGGCTTTCGGAACGTGTCACGCTAATGCTGGAGCGTGGGGAGATCGAGGACATCACGGTGTGGGCGAAACTCAA
>Ga0265797_10009898_pt1 | contig 12249 bp, 11 predicted proteins | sample P2T30metagenome_FD_192433 | JGI IMG/M metagenome (GOLD analysis project Ga0265797, IMG submission 192433) | Plant litter microbial communities from East Loma Ridge, Irvine, California - P2 T30 | ecosystem: Environmental > Terrestrial > Plant litter > Unclassified | place: USA: California... | reverse complement strand
TGCTTCCACACGCTTTCCTTGCCGCTTTACACTTTGAGCATGTTTTTGGTAAGATATCACCGCTTCGATGATACAGGGCCAGGGTACTAATTGTTTCTTATAGCCATCTATTATCAAGGATCTGGGCTTTAGTGCAGCTGAGGCACAACTCTTGACTATCCCGCCATACGTAAGAGACTTGCAGCTCCTTTTCAACTTCCGCAGATTGCTAATATATTCATAGGCCCTTGCCACCGCCCTCACAATCATCTACGCCGTCGTCTCTGAGCGCTACGCTCGTCGTGGTCCCTTTATCCTCTTTTCAACAACAATCGCTATAATCGGCTACTGCATTCTCCTCGGCAACACAAACCCAAGAGAGAAGCCCGGAATTTCCTACGTCGGTACCTTCTTCGCCGCCGCCGGTATCTACCCATCTGTCGCACTTGGTCTCTCTTGGCCCGCTGTCAACGTCAGCGGCCAAACGAAGCGTGCGACGGCCAATGCAATGCAGATCACGATCGGTAACGTTGGTGCGGTCATTGGAACCCAATTGTACCGACCAGGTGACAGCCCGAGATATATCGTCGGACATGCCGTTGCGCTCGCGTACTTGGTCATGAACCTGGTCGTCGTGTCGGTTATTTGGGGTGTCCATGCGAGGATTAACAAGAAGAGAGATGTAGAGGTTGCGGCTGGGAAGAAGTATGAGGGCGAGTGGTTGGGTGATGCTGATCAGAGATGGAGGTTCGGATTGTAAAGTGGTTGTTATTGTACCTAGACTGCCTTGCGATACTCTATGGTCCAACTGTTCGATTGGCCAGTGAAGCAAGGCTTTTAGCCTCGATGACTCCTATAGTCGCAGCAACTTTCCCTGCACGTCGCTCCGTCTTCCTCGTTATCAATCATTGGCTTTCGTTGAAGTTGTTCTTGAGAATAGTCACGGAAGCTGCCGCACAACTCGAAGCGATTAACACCACACTCCACTTGCCGCCCACATCCATTACATACTTGATCCTTGTCCAGATAACGACGATCTAGATCGATATATCTCACTTAAATCGCAGCCTGGGACGTGCACAGATCCCGTACCTGACGATCGTCAAGCCCTAAGCTCGCCCGACGTCATCAGTCCCTGGCCATTGAATTGAAGCATCATCATTATCAAGAGTGGATATTTATTTTCCATTGTTCTGCAGCTTGCGTATTGAATTAATAGACTTCTTCAGACGTGGTTGCTTAGAATAAATCAAGGGCATGATACCTTGTCGAACCCTCACGACTTCCATCCTCTCTACAACAAACACGTACCGTCCAATCGCAACCATGGCCGCCCCAAATCAGCTCTGGTCTTCAATTGCGAAAGACACAAACTACGCTGGCGGCTCACGCACATTCGCAACCGACGATTCACAATCTAAAGCCAATGCTTCAAACAACAAGAACAACGCCCAGCAACACCACCACAAACGCACCAGTTCACCCTCCCACATCCCCAAAACATCCCAACAAGAACCAGTCTACGTCCTCACCCTCTTGACCGACGACGCCCACCAAAAGCGCATGACAGCACTACGCAAAAACTACTTCCCACCCAAACTAAACAAACTCGGAGCGCACTTGACGCTCTTCCACGCGCTGCCGGAAAGCAAGCTTGAGAGCACTATTATCCCTACGATCAAGCGTGTGTCGGCTGAGTGGCAGCCTTTCAGCGTGAATGCTGCGAAACCGTTCCGGATGAAGAAGGGAATCGCGATTAGTGTGCCGAAGAATCAGGGTGGCGATCTGGCGCAGAAGGTGCATGGGGCGTTGCTGGGAGCTTGGGAGGGTGAAGGGTGGCTGAGCGAGCAGGATGCTGGTGGGATGAGGGCGCATTACACAATTATGAACAAGGTCGATGATGAAGGAGAGGTCGCGGACGCTATGGAGGAGGTTTCTGGGAGTTGGAAAGGAGATCGCGGAACTGTGGTTGGTCTGGGATTGTGGAGGTATGAGAGAGGATATTGGAAGTGGGTGGAAGCATTTGAGTTTGGTACGAAAGAGAATTAGCAGTAATGGCCCTTTGAGCTTTTAAGCTACAGCGAGCGTCCCCTGAATGACCTCAGTGGCGAAGCCAAGCAACGGCAATGCAGTCTGCGATGAACGGAAGGTCATCCTTCAGTGTAGACGCCAGTGTAGGCGCATCACAGAGTAAGGAAAAGCACTCTGCTGTGAACAGACGACCATCCATCAGCGTGGTCGCTGTGATGGGCGCAACGAAAAGCAAAAGCGGAAGTAAGAGAGCGCTCTCGCGTGTGGTCCATCGAAGCATATCATAGCTGCTGTAAAGTCCATCATCACAGAAACAAATCAAACCGACATGGCTTCGAGTCCTGCGAGCTCTTGTGGGAAGTCTGCGGTATCAAAGTGCTCGAGGAGATGCATCTCCTTTGCATAGCCGAGAAATTGCTTCGCTGTTTTGTAGCGTGCGCATTTCTCAGCTACGAACGCGCACTTGAAGAGGAGCTCCTCCGTCCTGGGGTTGTCCACGCCGTACAAGTTCGCGAACGATACGTTGCCAGCGGCGTCTACTGCAACTTTGCAACCCTGAGCCTGGATTGCTTGCATTGGGAAGTTGAGTAGTTTAGCCACTTCTTTGGGGTTTGGACGACTGGTCATTGTGACAGACATCATGTGGACGTCCAGTAGAGCAGAGTAGAGCGTCGCAAGCCCACGTCGAGGCATGCCACCTTGAAAACTGTTGTCGTCGTAAGTCGCGGAAAGCTTGTTGGCCAATTGTACCCCTTTGTGAATCAAGCTGTCAAGTTTCGTTTTGGTGGTGTGGCTGTTGAGGCTTTGGTAGGCTGCGTTACAGAAAGTGGTCGCCATCTTCAAAGTCTCTTGCCGAGTGATGCGCTGTTGAGGTGAGGTTTGTTGCTCGGCAATGCAGATAGTACATTCGCAGTGGCCTTTGGGCGTCTAGCTGAGTACTGTTCTCGTCTGTTCGAAATCGTCGAACAGCTGAGTGCGACTTCCGAAGAGTTGCTCGCCTTTTCTGATAGCTCTCGATGCACGGACAATCAGAAGATCACCAACGAAAACCCTGGCGGTGTTCGGCATACATGAATGGTTGATCTGTGACCCATGAACAAAAAGAGCTTGCTTCTTGTTCATAGTGTCAGTCGCACTGTGAGTCATCATGTGTGCGTTCCCCTGTGTACGTTCCAGCATAAGGAACACATCATCGTCTGCGCCGATCGAAGGAGCTGTATACAGCATGTCGCCTGTTTCTGCTAGGTCTTTGAACCGATCTGAGGCTGATTTGTTGCGCGTAACCTTGTCGACGACATTTTTCCACAGAGCGACGTCGTACGTTCTGGACATCCCAACTTGGCCATTTCGAGTCGTGATGAGATGTGCAGGCTTTGTCTGTCCATCTTGGAGCGTAGCAGCGACGAATGCTTTTTCGCAAAAGACTATGTCCCCAGCTTTGACGTCCTGGGTGGCAAAAAGACCCATGCCATTAATGGGGACAGCGCAGACTTCTGTTCTCAGCAGAAAACTTGCAACGTCCACATTTCCCGAAGACTCGGCGCACTTGCGAATGTGATCAAAGTTGTAGTTGCCACGTGCTTGTTCACGCAGCCGCAATCTGATTCTCTTGCCGAGAATCGCAGCAGACTCGTCGTCGGGTGTCAACTCGCGGAGCTGGCCAAGAATTGACCTACCTCCTTCGTAGTCGCCCAGATGGTAAGCTGCAGTGGCTGCTCTGAACAAAGCCTTTGAGTTCAGTTCGGCCGCGCGGTCACTTGTGGAAGGTAGGAGGGACGAGGATCGTAGAGCATCGGATCTCGCGTCGTCGTAAAAGTGCAGTGACAAACCGGTGCGTGAGCGATTACGAAAGAGATCAGCCATCAGTGCTGGCGAGTCGGTGTGCTCGGCGGAGAGACGGATGCCTTCGGTGTAGCTATTCACAGCCGTCAGCCAAAATCTCGACGGCGAACGTCAGTGGACTTACCATCTCTGAGCTTCGAGGAACGTCCTCGTGCGAACGCAGCATTACCCTTCTCCTTCCAGGAGGCAGCGGTGTCACCAGAACTTGTAGTCTTAAACTGCACAGGAACGAGCTTGTCGCGAGGCGGCAGAACCACCACGTCGGTCGGATGGTCCACACGCAAGACGAAGAAGGTGTTCTTCGCCTTTGCTGCGCCTTTGCTGGTGTTGTGCGCCCTATCCACATGCAAGTAAGGCTCCTTGATGGCGAGTGTTGCACCTTTCGGTATGAACTCATCAGCTGGTACGTCGCGCATGTGTTGGCTCAAGACCAGCAGGCAAGTGTTGCCGCTTTCATCCTGCACGGCAGCAAGCAAGCGCGACCATGTCTGAGTCACGACACCAATCCTGCGTGCGATGAGGACAGATCCGCGTTGGCGGGTTTTGACCCGGATGTCGGAGATGGCGACCTGTGCAAAGCCAGATCAGCTACTGCAGTGTATTGCATACACGTAAGGAGCTGCCACGCAACAAAAGCTGTGTCGCACAGCGTGTACCTCAGCGATGTGATCAATCTTACCTTCCTGAGTGAGTCCATGTTTGTGGCACATGGAGGGTGCATGTTGTCCAAGAGCACCAAGGGCATGTCGACTGACATCTCTAGTTTGGTCTGCCAATCTTGTCAGCAACGTGTCATTTGCGCGTCTCCGGTGTGCTACCCGCCAGTTGGATCAGCTCTTCCAAGGTTTTGGCCGCGCTCGCAGGATCGTCAGGTCTCTTGTGGCCCTCGAGCACATCTGTACCAGGCTGGTGTGTCTCGGACGCCCGTAAAACTCGCTCGAGGTAGAGCGCGTCAAGGCCTTTGGTGAGTTCATTGGGTGCGTTGGCGAGCTCCATGCTGCCTGAAAGGGATCAGAGGCGATGCACGAAGATGTGTTGGATGTGTGACAGTGGTTCGATGTGCAGCTTCAAGCTCGAGATTTTTCGCGAAGTGGGATGGCGTTTGCAAGAAAGGCGGTGCTTGGAAGGCACGCGTGGTCGTCGTTCCTTCCTCATTTGCACCAAGCAGGCAAACAAGCACTTCGCCGCCGCAAACTGTGACATACACATCTTGCTCGCTGCATTTTGGGCTTGTTTGGGCACTCTACTCGCAATACAAAGGCGAGAACGGCGTTTCAAGCAGATATGCATCGCGTGGTATTTCCTCGACAGGATCGCTTGTTTGTACAAGACTACCCGAGCAACACCAAAACGCTTCAATACCTTAGGTCTTCTGCAGGCCTCCAATAACCTTGGCTCATCCTGAACGAAGCAACTTCTGTCGTGCAACGGCGACAATAAATTCTACAGTGCCAGCAGGAGCAAACCATGCATGTCCCCGTGATATCCTGCCATTGCCTGTCTGCTGCGAGTAGCATGGAGTCCAAGGTGCAACCATGAAGCGGATAACGAAATGTGCATACCAAAAGTCACTAGACGGCCGCCATCTGTGAGTGCGCAGCTCAGTCCAGACATATATACACCTTGACAGCCTTTACTCTTCAGCGAACGTGAATCTTGAGAAATGAACCTTCATTACCTTACTGAAAGGTACGCCGAGTCTGTCGCTCAAGCATCAAGCCTTACAAATTGTCATCCGTCGCGATACACAGCTGTTGCGGTGGCGTGCACGATCAGAATATCCCACAGCGCTGCTCCCACGCGGCCATACGGCGCCACTTATAAGGTCGCCCTCGCTTGTCGTGCCACCAGGCGCATGAGATGTTGGCGATCTGGCGATGGCATGATGTTGGGATGATCGACGTCTAAAGGCGTCACCCATTATTTGCGTGATCAACCCTGTATCTATCATGGTGTGTGCGTGGGACCAGCAAGCATACTCCGGATTTTGATCCCATCCTGGACAAGGTGATAAGATCAGAAATCAAGCCGGGCAGTTCGCGCTTGATGAATGAAGTCGGACGGTGTGGACGCACAACCGGGATTTCAGCTCGGCTTTGGGTCCGTGGAGCAGTTTGGGCCACCCTGGCGGCGATCATACAGCGGCCGAAGCGTAGCGAAGTATCAACTATTGCTCTCAACTATTTTCAACGGGCACCCTGGTAGTGGAAAGTCGAAATTTCGGCATTATTCTTGCGGGCACATGGCAGCCGGTTTTGAGTTCAGCTACAGCCTATAGGAAGTATTGCTTTACAGGCTTTACTGTAGCAGTTCCTGGGCCTACTATGTTGTTGCCGCCGCGGCTGAGGCGGCGGGTGGCGGATGTCATCTCAATTCTGAAGAAATAACTCTGTGCCATGCGTCGGAACAAGGCGCCTCCCTGCTAGTTTGTCATCTCATCCAAGAGATTGGATACAGTGGATCAGTTTTTCTGTTGCCTCTCGAGCCTCTATCCTACGTCACTCTGTTTCGTGTGTTCATGGTAGAGGATCGACGTTAGGACGTTCGTTCTATAACCTGCTGGTTCGAAGACCCGGCAGGATTCACATTCAGGGGAGGGCCCGAGCCACTGTATAGATTGCGATATGACAATCGTTTTAAGACATGGCCTCGCGCGAGTGAGCTGCGCGCAACGCTCTTCCAAGCTAGAAGTCCAATGGCAAACGGCTGTTGATGTGGCATGGTTGCATGGGCAGCAAAAGGGTCATTTTTAGTCATGTTCCCCATGCCACAAGCGTTCGCGCTTGCAGGGCACTTACACACGCCACTCAAGCCTTGACCAGGCACTGTGCAGGGCTCTACACGCTACTCCTGCATCACCCTTTCGTGACCCACGATCCGCGAGACAGGGCTGCCAGTTAATATCGGCGGCCTGACGTCTGGCCACGATAAAGACTAGACGTCGCTCGAACGCGCTGGACGCAACCCCTCCACGTCTTCCCAGGTCTGCTGAACCCAAGAATCGTGGGTCCGCAACGCTGATGCGCCTACCGCGCAAGACGAAACAGACTCCGGCGAGCACAGGAAGTATCCGAGACCGCGAGTCACGCTGGCTACCTTTCCCCCGATCCTAATCCACGCGCGATGCGTTGGACAAGGCGAGATGCGGGCCATAAGCCATCCGCCGCCCCTATCATCGAGGATGTTCCATTCTTCACCAAAGGCCAGCGACCAGATTCGCACCTTCCCGCGCCCATTCCTGGAAACAGCATCGACCAGCTGCAGAAAGCCGAGCGGGTGTTAGGCATATCCCAGCGACAGAGCAGTCTTGTAACGCCGAACAACGCCAGGCAGCGTGCTTCCCAGCCCGTCGTTTCAGCACAAGAGCCTGTGGGCGATGATCAGTGGGGCTCACAAACCCAGCAAGAATACCAGCCTATGGATAATGCGCGGAGTGTGAACGGCGGATTGAAGCCCTGGCCGAGTCTGCAGAGCACAAACAACCATGTGTCGACGCACGACATGCGTGCTGCCGACGGCGGAAGAGCGTTGCCGGCTCGCGTCAACTCCAGCACGACTGCCCACCACCACCACCAGGATCCGCGAGAGCCGGCCTATTCGACGCTTCACTCGCATCACGAGACCTCACAGCAGAACTCTCACTCTGCCGCCCGCGAGATGGGTTTGCGCGAAGTTCCGTCTGGGGCAAGCTCTAATAGGAACGTGGTTGAAACGTCAGGTCGTCCACTCAAGTCTGCTCTCAAACACTCAGCGCATGAGCCCGAACTGATCGAGAAACCCGTACACAAGAAGGAAGTTTGGAAGTTTGGCAGCATATTCCCCAAGCACCACCACTCCAATCGAAGTCATCTTCAGCCATCACAGCTCTCCCGGAATGGCTCTTCACTCTCGGTCGCCTCTACAGCGCAATCATTCGCCAGGGCGCCATCCTCCGCTCACAGCAACGAAGCGCTCACCTCTACAGCACCTGGATCCGCGTCCATTGATTCGGCAAAACGACCCAAAGTATTCGAGAACGACGTCTTCGACTCGGCAAAGGTCAATGTACGCAGACCACCAAAGGGCATTCAGAATTGGTTCGATGGTGTGGACATCAGTTCAGATGAGGAAGAGCAACAGGCCAATGAAGCTTTACCGTCAACATTCAGCCCATACCAAGAGAAGACATACCATGCCGTATCACAAAACACACACATGCACAATGGCGCTTCACGCAAGGAATCATACAGCAGCAACTCACACCAGGAACCTCGGAGTCATCGGTCTAGCCGGCAGCCTTCCCGTCCGATGGAGCATCTGGAACGTAACATATCCGACACGTTCATTGAGGAGAACGCTATGGCTATTGATCTCGCACGACAACGCATGCAAGGATTGCAGAAACAGCAAAACAAGCCCCGGAGTCGGCGGGACAGCGGTGATTCATATGCGCCAAGTTCGTTGTCACATGCTCAAAGCATCATGTCTGGAACTCATCACGGCTCATCTGATTATAGTAGCATGAAGCGCGACGTGGGCAACAGGACATGGCGAACGCGCGTGCCTACTGAGAGCGTAATGTCTATGTCAGTATATTCTCAAGATGTAGGACATTCGCTTCCGACGCGCGAAGGAGTGGGTGCTTCGAGCCAGTTCACTGCGAACGCGTCAGAAGCATCGCCCGCCGGTGCTCCACGATCATCTATCGCAAGCCGACCGTGCATGGTTAAAAGATCAAATACACGAGACACTGTCATGACAACACAAACTTCCGGAAGCATTCCCATTCATTGGAGCAATGACGAGCCAATGCCAGCATTGCCGCTACGTGCTCCTGAAGAGAACGAAGTAGATCACACTTCTGAAGCTCTTCGCAGACTGGTCGGCCGCGATTCAAGCGTCCGAGACCGCTTCAGCAGAGCCGCCTCCTCAAAATATACATATGAAGACAGCGTGGGTGGAGAGACCAACGACAGTGCGCCATCAGATATCTCGCGCATGATGGCTGTGACTGAGGAGGAGATGGCTTTGTTGGAGATGATGCGTCTCAAAAGAGCTGCGATGCAAAAGGGTGAAATTTCAGAGGGCGCCCAACAGATCCTGAAGCGCGAACAGGAGCAGTTGGCAGAGAAGCAAAAGGCTGCCCAGAAATCTGCCCAGAATCTTGCCAAAGCCAAAGAGGAGAGACAAACAAGCCCACCCGGAGAGTGGGAGTACGATTTACGGCCAGACTACGAGCGCATTGCAGGCTTGGGCTCTCTCTTGGAGTCTGACGTTGATGAGAAGCTGAGAATAGAACGCTTCCTCGCGTCCGAGACACCACTGGAAGAGGTCTTTCCATTCCCAAGCCCGCCAATTCGGAGTTCTTACGAACCTCTTCGGATGGATGACCTGCTCCTGCCAAGGACTTACACCCCTCAACCACCTGAGCCTCAAGCCCAGCGAGGACAGCACAAAGGTGCTTCGGGCCCATCGTCAGTACCCAACACGCTTAGTGGTACAAGCTATGCTCTCAGTGCACGCAGCGGTGCTAGTGAGTTTGATGCCGACGAGTCTGCGCAGCTTGAAGCAGAGATGCGCCAATTCCTTGGTGATGAGGAGGTCTCGGACAGCTCTGCGTTCCCACTGCCGCCTAAGTCCTCGAGCTCAAATCGAAGAGCGAGTCGACGCGGCGTCCGGGGACTGCGCGCGCCTAAATTACCACCCACCAGAGAAGAGGAATTCACTCCTCCAATCCCGATTCGTAGCCCGAACCGAATGCACGCTTTTAACGACGAGAGCGTGCTTCCTCCTTCAGACCGCACGATGCATCTTCGCGCTGACTCGGATGCTCTTGTGCGCTCGTTCCCCCCTGCCATCGCAACGCAGTTTGCTCGTCCTCCAGTAAGACGCGTACCAGAACTTCCCACCCCAAGCGACGCTCCGGAACGTCTTTCGGCCTTCTTGGGACCCAATTTCGAGCACTCGTTGGACATGACTTTCCCAACGTCTGCTAGCACAAACACATCGCAGAACAGCAACTCGCGCTACGACAGTCCTTCAATCAGCACTTCGCAAGTCTCGCCGCTGACACCCACTTTCCCTACACCATTGACCAACGAGAAGCATCGCGGTATCGAAATTGCCAACAACGATGCCGGATCTGGCTACCTTCATACGTATGACGGTGCAGACCAACATAGTATGCGGACTGTCAGCAGCAGCCACTCTGGAGCACACTCTCACTTGCCGTCGAGGAATCGACCGGGCAAAGCGCTAGCGCCAGCACCACTTGATATGTTGGCTCCGTCAACTTACAGTGGCACGTCCAGAACGCCGTCTCGAGTCAGTAGCAATGGCTCTTGCATGTCCGCAAGTGACGATGTGCTTGCAGCGTGGGCGGAGTTGGGAGGCGTAAGCGACGGCCTACCCATACGCAGCCGCTCGCCTATGCGGCAGAGATAGTGCGCTGCATTCACTCTTTTCACGACATATAGCATGTCACTTATTTCATTGTGTTCAAAAGAAAATGGCACGAGGTGCCTTGCATGAAGGAAGGGGTCGCCATATTTGATGGGCTGGCCAGGATGGATCTAACGATTTGGTTGGACGTTTACACGTTGGTTTTTTCCTTTGCTAAAAGATACCCTTCTGAGTAACATTTACTCGATAAATGTATAGAGTGATCTATGTGGAGTCACTAGTATATAAATAAAACCCCATTTGAGAGAAGTGCATCTAGATTCTTGGTCCCACATTTAACATCCTGTTCCTGGCTCCACAGAGACGTTCCTGCGTCACAAACACGTAGGACTGAACTCCGATTGGGCGATGACGTTGTACATCGCCGAATGTGGCATTGGCGTCACCAGCCCTTCTTGCATCCTTGAACCAGAACCTTACCTTTTGCATAGTTCTCACTTCGAACCACTGTCCTTCATACAAGGAACTTCAAGGCCAAGTATGATTCCAACATCACCTTTGCTCGCTTTGGCGTTGTCTTACGTGGCTCAGGCGTGGCCCACGAACTACGACGCGCCGCAGACGCCCATCTCTGCTCAAGGCCATACGCAAGGCTATGAATTTGATCCTCTGCTTCATCTGCCTGGTATCTCGCCGTATGGAACTCTGCATGCTTTCCGCTCGTTAGCAAGTACTGACACATTATTCCAGGTACTTCGATGCCGTAGGATTTGGCCTAAATCACGAAGCACCTCCCCACTGCAAGATCACTGCCGCATCCTACCTCGTACGCCATGCCTCAATTTACGCCAACGACGATGAATACGAGGAGTACATCAAGCCGCTGCTTTTCAAGATTGAGAAGCACCGTGGTGGCTTCACCGGCAGCTTGGCTTTCCTGAACAAATGGCATTCACCGATTCTGGAGGACAGGCTTGAGGATATTACACCCGCTGGAAAGAATGATGCTAGGAAAGTCGGTGAACACTTGGTAGAGCGCTACCCGCACCTAGTCTCGACGACCAAGCGCATTCTCGCGGACAAGAAGCCTCGCACCTATGACACTGCTGTTGCGCTCGCGGGTGCCTTCCCTGATGCTGAAGATATTGAGATCGTCAGGGTTTTGCGGGATGTCAACGGAAGCATGGATGCTATTGTGCCGCATAAGTCCTGTCCGGCGTTCTCAAAGGAGCCTGGAAAGAAGGAGATGGCAGAATTCATCGCCAACTACGCACCTGCGGTCTCAGAACGTCTTGAAGACGATTCCGCGTTCAAATTCGCAGACAAGGACATCGTCGGATTGCAGTCTTTGTGCGGTTACCAGTCGGCTATCGAGGGCAAGCGCAGCCCCATTTGCGGCATCTTCACCGATGCTGAATGGATGGCGTACGAATATGCCTGGGATCTCCGCTACTCTTGGATGGTCGGCCCTCTCAACCCTCTTTCGCCTTACCTGGGCTTCCCTTGGCTGCAAGCTCAGATCCCTCTGCTGCACGAGGATGAAAATTCGCCTGCTCGTAAGGGTTGGCCGGAGGGTCAACGCTTTTTCCTGTCTTTCACTCATCGCGAAGTACCACCGTTCGTTGCTGCTGCTTTAGGTATCTTCAACAGCTCGTCCAGCGCCGGTGAAGAGTTCCCTACCGACCGCATCAACTGGGCTCGTGCTTGGAGAATGAGCGATTTGATTCCTTTCTTGGGTCACGTTGGTATGGAAAAGATTACTTGCCAAAACAAGCGTGGGTCTGAGGACTTTGTTCGCTTCGTTGCCAACCAGGCACCCAGGCCACTGCCAGACTGCCAGGACGGACCTGGTGCTAGCTGTCCCTTCGGCCGGTTTAGGGAAATCATCGAAGATGGTGCTAAGAGCCACAAGGACTACCACAAGGTCTGCGGCGAAAGCCCGAAATAGTGGATATGGTTCGCTTCATGGTTCATTTTTTAGCACCTACAATCTATACTTCAATATTCTGTACACTG
>Ga0265797_10009897_pt1 | contig 12250 bp, 13 predicted proteins | sample P2T30metagenome_FD_192433 | JGI IMG/M metagenome (GOLD analysis project Ga0265797, IMG submission 192433) | Plant litter microbial communities from East Loma Ridge, Irvine, California - P2 T30 | ecosystem: Environmental > Terrestrial > Plant litter > Unclassified | place: USA: California... | reverse complement strand
CAGCGTCTCCGGAAAGACTCCCTAGCCCCTCCAGAGCACTATTAAACTTCCCAGTCCAACAGCCACAAATAGCTTACCCGCATTCAAACTCACCAACGTCTGGAAAATCCCCTTTGGTGTAACGAGCGGTGATTTCATTCTCTGACAAACCGTCGTACGGCTCACGGCCAGCCATGATGTAGTACATAACGGATCCCAATGCAAAAAGATCGGATTTCGTGTTCAATGTAGAGAGCGCATCTCTAGGAAGGAAGAAGGGCGTGCTCTCCATTGCCTTTCTGTCTAGCTCACCAAACAGGGAGCCAGCAAAGTCGCAGAGTCGAAGGTTACGATCTTCGTCGAGCAGGAAGTTGTTCGGGTGCAGGTCGCAGTGGATGACGTTTTTGGAGTGGTTGAATGCAACGCTTTCTGCGGCTTGTTGTACCCATCTCCATCGTTCCTGAATCGGAATGGTTGTGAAGTCCGTCCTGGAAAAGTAACGGCGAATATCACCATTGGCCTCGTATTTAAATCTGAGACCGTACTCGTGTTGCCCAAGGTACTTGGTGAGCCTTTCGTGGCTTCCCAATGCCGTGAGAATGTGATGCTCGATGGCCAGGGGCTTTATCGCCCAGTCGTCGTCTCTGTCATAGACAAATTTCAGAATTGTTCCATCGGGGAGTAGAGCCAGTCGTGCTGTATTGCCACCAGATAGCACCTCTGTTACCCCTGGTGGATGCCATGACTTGAGATATTTCACACTTGACTGTGGACGAGATGGGTCGACATGGAACTTGCCGTCCATGGGCACAGCCATCCCATCGGAGAAAGTGGTCAGAGCCTGTAGCATGACAGACATATAAAGCGAGAAGGAAGTTGTATTAACAACTGGACAAGTTGATAGTAGTTGATGAGTAATTTTGACCAAAGTGGAAGAAGCTTGAAGAGTGTTGAGTTTCGGGGATGCGTGCCAAGAGCATGGATTAGTAACCAGCAAAAGAAAAGAAACCGCGCTTGATCTCTCCGAGTCTTATATCGTGAATTGTATGGGTGATGCTAGCTAGCTTACGTGCTCTCTTTGCCCAACTGCGCCAAGTCCTTTGTAACAAATTCAGTTGCAGAGTACAGCGCCGTGCTGCCGTACACGATGCGCCTCTTCTGCCCTGTCCCTGCTGCACCGTGACTCGCGCTCGTCCTCTTTGCCCACTCTTGAAGATTGCCGTACTCGTCCATCGAACCTCCGCCGACTGTGAAGACGATGGCTTCGCTGAAACCTTGACGTCTCTGTCCAAAGGTGGCATCGATGCCTCGTCCAACTGTGCTTTGCTGGTTGCGCGTCTGGCTGGCAGGAGGGAGTGTGCCGCGAGCGTTTGCGGACCGTGGGTCGAAGTAGAGGTAACTTTCGGTCTTGCTGATAGCACTTGACGAAGCATTTTGCGGGTCCATGAGGGACTCGGTGATTTTGGTAAGGGTGAGGTCGGTGTTTGTCGGCAGGAAGTTCTTGATGCCGGAGAGTACACCCTCAAAGTTCGCGCCCAGACCTGCCTCCTTGAAACGATCTGTAACGCGAGATGAGAGACTGGAGAAGCCGCCAAACAGCTGTGAAGTGCCTTGGGCAGGCTGCACGGGCGCAGAGGAGATCATCGTCATTCGTGTGAGTTGACGGACCGTCTTGACATATTTGACTGCTGTGGTGTCTGCCCCAGCAGCATCAAGGGCTTGCGTGAAGCTATCGAGATCATTTCGCGAGAGCTCTTGTTCGGTGGTGAGGTACCATTGCAGGAACAGCCTGAGTTTGTCAAGCGGCTCGCTGCCTTTGTCTGAGTCCTTGATGAGATCTAGGATCTGCGCTTTTGTCTGCTTTGATAATTCTTCTTCCAACTGGAAGTAGAAGTCGATTTTGCGATCTAAGGTAGTCAGTGTCAGTTTGAAAAGATATGTGTTGATGATCCGCGTTCATCCACGTACTCTTGATGCCTTCCATGACTGCTTCCAAAATGTTCATGTGCATCTAGAACGTGTTAGTGTACACTTGTCATTCTGGTAGACCGTCTCACCTCTATTGTCGCTTTCCTCTCCCGCAGCTCAGGCAACAGAGCCATTGCTCCCTTGAGGTGCGCGGCGAATTGATTGCTCTCGCCTGACAAGTCATCTATTGATGACGTTCCTGTCTTCTTGGTCACGCTGTCGGCGTCTTCCTGGTACTTGTTCCATTCAGTGGTCACATCCTCTGCTACATTCGGGAAAGGCAGAGAGGCGTTTTGAGCCCAGAAATAGTCGGATGCTGTCAGATCATATGACTGCTTCTTTGAACCCTTCTCGGGATGATCCTTGTCTACCGGTACAGACATGTTGATCTTATTCAAGTGGAAATCAAGCACGTCATATACCAGACTTTGGTAGATCCTGGTAAATAGTTAGCACCTGCATCGCCGGCTGACGGATCTCTGACGTACCAAGAATGCGAAAGCATCGGTACAAGATCGAGGTTGCGGTCCACTATCACCAGTACAGGCCGTGAGGACACCGCTGATGACTTGTTGTCGGAGAAAAGATTGGTCTTAGAGTTCAGGATATGATCTCGTAGTTTCCTATCGAGTTGAGCAGAGATGGCCTCAGCTGCGCCTCCCTTTGGACATCGGATAATTGGGACGACACCCATGGTGACCACAACGGAGAAGAGGCCAGAGACGATACGATTCATGACATCGTCAAGCTCCTGATCAGGTGTCTGGCCGCTGTTCAGCGTATGGTATGCGCCCTTCATGTTCAGATGGAACAGATCCGGCTCTGAGACCACGAAGTTGAGGTACTGGTCGTAGACTTGTGCGAGATGTTCCGCCGTGCCTGAAGCCACCGTTTTTGCGCCAAAGTCTTCGAGCAGGGGTCGAGGAATGCTGGAGAGGAAGTTGATGTATGCAGGGCCTGCGTAGACTGTTAGGCATATTCGTAGCTCGTTCGGTGCGATTGTACAGACTGTAGAGGCCGCGCGACAAATCCGAGGTCACGGTTTGGATGTTCTGTGCGGTGGGCTCGACAAGATAGATGACAGGGACCTATGCCTCTTAGCGACCGCTCCTCTGATAACCATTTCCCACGTACGTCAGGTATCATATGACGTGTAGTGCCAATGTTCAGGTGTATTGTGACCTAGCAATACGCTCAGTACGGTCATGTTCAAGCACTGGGAGAATCATACTCCAGAGCCCCTCAAATCGTTCACCCTAAGGACAGAACTTATGACGTCCCTGCCCATCTCGTCGAACACCAGGACCTTCCATACCGCGCCGTCCGAGGATGGGTTCGAGGGCTCGTTGTTCAACTCGTCCTGCGCGTCGACGTCTGTGATGGGCGCATTCAGGTTCAGGATGCGCTTTATGCTGGCTACACGGTGGTTCGTCAGCTTTGGTCCACGGTATGAAGCCAGCCAGACTGAGCTACCTATCTGCTTGTCCCGCAATGTGACGGCCATGGTGACGTGAATCTGAATGGCACCCGCCGCGATGCAGGCTACCGCATGTGGAATGTAGGTTTTGCCGGTGTACGATGGCGCAGAAGACACTGTGGCTTGTCTGCCTGCGGCGCGCATTCACCTCGCGTTCGTCGTCATTTCGTGATGCAACTAGCGTGCCCGGCCGGCCTTGGCGGTCGCCGTCGCTAGAAAGCAGCGCCCGCCTCCCAACTCTGACCCTCTCTCCTTCAACACCCTCACACACACAACACACTCCCCTTTCTTCCCTCAAGACTCTCATGCTACTTCTTCGTGAACTCTCGCCCACCTAATAAGGGCTTCTGCATCTGAGGCTAGATTCTACTTGAGTCCCTGCTTTGGTGGAAGTGTGCGCTCAGGTTGGCAGCGGTATTTGCGAGGGAGGCGCGCAATTGCACGAGGGCAGAGTGACAATCAACCCAGCGTCTGCTACTAATACAGTCCCATCGCCGGCTTCAGCGGACGTCGCATCAAAGGGACTGGCCATCTTCGCGCAAGGCAAAGGCTGCGCTCGCAAGGCGACAAACGACAAGTGTGTCTCAAGCGGACGTTGCGCCCGCGTGTGCTGTGCAATTGAGGTGCGCAAACGTCACGCGTCAAGTGACGCATCAGCAGTGTTCATCGCAATAAACGCGAGGCTACGTGCCACCCTCTAAATACCAAAGCTACGCTTGCGTGGACCAGGGGAGGATCACTGCATCGTGGGCGTTGGGACACGAGCGCTGCGAGCCCGGCCAGCACCCGTCTGCTGCTGTCACAACCGCCCTCACCACGACTCCGAGGGGTTTCTGACACGCTCTGCGCGAAAAAGTCAGCACAACGACACTACAGCTCGAACCGGCGAATTTACCGGTCTTTTCACTCTCAATTTCACCCAATCCGGTTCTCTTTCGCCCTTGTGACCCACTGTGCTTAGCGCAATCTATTGCCGCATAATTCACACGGACAAACTTGTGCCGACCAATCACACGCCTGCGCCACGCCTGACACTCGCACATCGCTTGCAAGCCACACCATGGCCTATAATCACGTGTCAAGTGGCCAAGTGCCTCCTCTCCCGGATCAGAACATGTACAGCGACCCTTCTTCCTATCCCAGTCAAGGCGGTTGGGACGATCAGCTAAGCCACCATGCCGGCCTGCCGCCCAACAATCGAGCACCAAGCCAACCATGGGCCTATGCTGCCTATCAGCAACAACCACAGCAACCATACAACGGCTACAGTCAGAATTATGGCGGTCAGAATCAAGGCTTCCAGACGCATGTACCTCCATACACCAACGGCCCGTTCAATCAGCAAGGTCCAGTCGCCAACTATTCACAACCCTCCAATGTCGATCCATCATTAGGCCATGACCCGAACGCGCATCGACAGCATCAACAGTCCCAGTACTCGGTCCCCTTCCGAACTCCGACCCCTCACACTCACTCCGGGACTGTCACTCCGCAGGCGTTGCAGCAACATCCAAACGTTCAAAATGCTCGGCCAGCAGCATCACCTTTCCAGGTAAGCTCCCATTGGAGTATTGAGTCGGAGACTTTAGTTGACATACATCAGCAGTTACCGCGGTCAACATCAGAGATGTTCGCCCAACGGCCAATGTCAACTGCAAATGTGAAACCTGTGCCGGTTCCGTCTCTTGAGATTCCAAAGGGGAAGAAATCGGGTGGACTCTATGTTCTAGATCAGGCTGCTCTTGCGAAAGCTACTAAATCTTCTGCGTTGAATAAACTCGTGACTCTTGGATCTGAGCCATTCCATCTGCCAACCAATAGAAGTAAGCCTTTGTGTCCCATTTTCACGTTCCGTAACGCACATACTGATGCCTTGCCAGCCCCGCTGCCGCTTTACACACCCCGCCAATCCGTGCGCGAACTGAAGAAGGTTGGAGCAGACAACAAAAAGCTCCTTGCCAAGCTTTCATCAAGCAAGCCGTCTATCGCCAAAACTCTCAAGACCAGGACATACGCAGCGAGTCCTTCGGAGTTAAAACGCGAAATGAGCGAGACGGATAGCGAAACCGGTTCATCTGATGAAGACAGCGAGTACACCGACGACGAAGATGAGGAGATCTCACCGTTGCCATCTTCGAGGCCAGAAGAGCCTCACCAGGCTGTACGCTATGATATTATTAAGGCTACATGGTGCCCGCAGAATCCGCCACCAAACGCGGAGAGGATCAAGGCTGGTATGCGGGACATCTGGGAGGTGCTGAGTACAATACACAAGCGTTGGCGGACCGACACGAAAGCAGTGACTGACGCCGAAGCACAAAAGAAGATGGGTGAGCTTCCCGTGCTGAAAAGTCGGGTCGCTAGTCAGCGGGATCTTCTCCAGTCTGCTTTGCAAGCCGCAATTGACCATGGTCACCCTGACATACTATTTCAAATGGGCCAGATCAAGCCTTTCGTCTATTCTTGCTATCAGTTCCTAGCGAATCGCTATCATAGTAAAGACTTCGACGGTCCTCTGTCGGCTGTCATCTTCGAGGTGTTGGCCAAAGTGGGAACACTGACGTCGGAGCTCCTTGAGGAGACTAAGCTCATGAAAGCACTCGTATCCATGAAGAAACAGACAAATGATAAGCACAAATCGCTCATCCAGAGAATTGTCGATAGTGCTGCGGCGAACACGAAGAAGGCCAAGATCAGCCCACCGCCAACGACAGAATCCAAAGGTGTCAAACGGCCTGCGCTGGAGCCGGCGAGTCGAACTCCCAACGAGGAGTCCCTCGCGAAGAAGTCCAAGCCGAACGAGAGTGTCACCAACGCCACGAAGAAGACACTTGTTGCTTCGACCACTCCGAAAGCCATACTAAGTACTTCAACAGCCATGACCCAGAAGAAACCTATGGCGACAGCCGTTCCGGTCAAAGCTCGGGTGAACCAGGTGACAAACAAGCCCTCCGGAATCTTTGCGTCACTCAATGCGGCGAGCAAGAAGCCTACACCTGGTCCCGCAGCCCCTGCAGCCTCAAAAGCCGTCACCCAGTCAAAGGCTACCACGGGTGCGGCCAAAGACAAGAAATCGGCTGCAGCTTCAGCAAAGCCAGCTTTCTCGTTCGCACAGACCATGGCCTCTTTGTTGAAACCAAAGGAGCAAGAGACGGCGCCGGTCAAGACTGAGAAGCAGCTACCACCGGAAACTCCTGAAGAAAAGGTCAAGCGTCTGCGCAAAGAAGAACGTAGACACCTGCGTGTCACATTCAAGCCAGACGCAGCTCTGGTACAGATTAAGTACTTCAGTCACGATCCTGATGAGGAACTGGGCCACGATGAGAACTTCACCCGCCACGCTGGTGATATTGAGGGAGAAGGTCGCATGTTCAAGCAACATAAAGAGCTCGAAGAGGACGAAGATGAGGACGACGGCGAACGTGAAGGTGAACTCAAACCATGGAAGGGAGAGCCGTCGCAGGTCGACTTCAGCTTCGTGCCGTTGGCCCAACGCGAACTCAATTACACTCGTTATGGTGGTGGTCTGAAGGCCCCATCATCTCCCGAGAAGGAGGCCGGCGTGCGGCGCGACAATGCGACATTGATGGTGTTCTATGCGGACTCAGAAGACGTTCCACCTTCTCCTCGGGAGCCACTAGAGCAAGCGCAAGATGCCGCGCCCGCTGCATCATTCAAAGAATTTGGCACGCCACCCGACCGGTTGCGTGGGCTCGGATTTCAAACGCCAGCGCCTTCATCTGTCGCCGTGTCCGACTTCCGCGGCCTGGAGAACATCTTCCAGCAGTTCAGCAATAACAATGCTGCTGCTCCCACACAAACCGCCGCCCACGTGCCTCCCGTTACTCAGACACCATACATGTCAGCATCTGTCCCGGCCTCCTCCACTGATTTGGCAGGCCTCCTCAGTGCCTTGCAGCAAAGTAACGCGCTGCCGCCCGCTCCTGCTACGGCTGTCTTTCCTCCGCAACTTCCAACCCAACAATTACCGCCAATGCCTAATGGTCCAGTGCCACCCAACCTCGACTTACAATCGATCATGCAAGGCTTTGGACTTGGTCACTTCCCGCCGGCGCCTCCTGGATTTCCGCCATACCCATTCCTGCCACCAGCGCAACAGCAGAACACTACTGGTTCCCAAGCGCAACAGCAACCGCAGTACAACGGACAATCCAATGGCGGCGTGAAGCGACAACGCGAGGAGACCAACAACAACGACTGGGGTCAGAGCAAGAAGCACAAGCACCGTGGCGAACGGCCTCACAAAGTGCTGCCCTGCAAGTTCTTCCAGAAGGGCACCTGTAACAAAGGCGACAACTGCACGTATGTGCATGACATGAACATGTAAAGCGTGTGCGATCATGCCACGACGGACTTGTATTATACCCACTCATCTTTCCTTCACTTTCTTTTCTATTTCTGTAAAGAGCATTTTGCATCTGGGCGGCCACCTGTGAGACACAGGTTCTATGCATCGGGCGGCGTTTACTTTGCACAGCCCCAAGTGGCATGAAGGGCATAGCATGGAGTTGTCTTTGAGGGATATCCAGATACCAGCATGGTGTATATGTAGATCTGGAGGGTCTGCGTGCTCAATAGCATATTGTGATATTTCAAACTGGTTCACAAATTTTCCTGTGCTTCTTCTATCACCCACAAATACTCGAGACGACCATTTAGATGCATGCCAACCACAGCTGCGGGATCATACTTGCTTGTCGTTGGAATAAGTTTGGTGTGAACATGTGAAAGTCTCGTGGCGTGCATGTGCCATGTCAAACCTGTGACGCAAACTGCCCCACTTCATTCCCGAAGGCACCTCCGTCGCCGCTGTCATGCTTGTCAGTCTTGACTCACACCTAAATATTCACATTGATAAATCCAAGGACACTCGAGCTTACTCTTCCTCATAATTGAATACACTTACCTCTACCTACATCGACCATGGCAAAGAAAGGCGGCGCCGCGGGCGGCGATACTGGAGGCTCCAAGAAGGCGCAGGGACAGGCGCGCAAGGCTGATGCAGCAGCGTCGAAGGCAGCAGCAAAGGACAAGCAGGCAGAGGCTGCTGAGTCTGAGAAGTGGGACAAGGGCGCGAAGTCGAATGCAAAGGCGTAAAAACATTAAATATGTCGTACACAAGTTCATGCGCTGACATGTTCATAGTGAAGCAGCCGCCGAGAAGGCCGCTGAGGCCGCACGCAAGAAGGCCGAGAAAGAAGCACTCCTGCGCGAAGAAGAAGCGTCCCTCCCCTCCAAGCCCAAGGGCAAAGCACCCAAAGCCGAGAAGAAGCCCAAAGGCATCGACTCCGCCCTCGGCTCCTTCGACACCAAGCCCAGCGCCCTCAACGCCTCCGGTATCGACAACGCGCTAGACGCACTCGATCTCACAGCCGAGCAAAAGGACAAGCTCGACCGACACCCCGAGCGACGCTTCAAGGCCGCATATGCACAGTTCGAAGAGCGCAGGCTCGAGGAAATGAAGGACGAGAAGGGCCTGAGGCGAAACCAGAAGATCGACCAGATACGGAAGGAGTTCGAGAAGCACCCGGAGAATCCGTTCAACCAGGTCTCAGCGGCATACAACGCGTCCAAGGACGACATGAAGTCGATCCAGGAGGCTGAGAAGGAGAAGAAGGAGAAGAGGCTTGGTGGTTCTAGCTGACGATGTCGAAGGGTGCAACTTGGTACTACGATCAAAGGCCGTGTCGCGGCTGGCGTTGGGATAGATTCACGACTAGATGGTTGAAGAGGGTGGGATAAAAGTGAATTTCGAAGGGTTGGTGATTGATGGTATACCCTATGCAGAAGGCAGTGTTTGCTAGCTTCCATTGCTACAACAAGACTGCATTACCTGTCGATATCTCGTGGCTCGTTGAAGGTGCACCGTGAAGAGGAAAAGCATAGTGTCAATCACAGCACTCGCGATGAACTGAGACCTGGTTGTCAAGCATTTTCGATATTGTACAAGAATAGAGCAACCCCACGCAAAACAGTCCTTTCCAATGATTCAAGTTAAACAATACCACAGATCACTGCAAGTGCCCGTCCACGCACCCAAGATCTGGCGAGCCGCCTGCAATAGGACGATGTTGTTCCTGAAACATGCAGGTTGCGCAATGATTGGCTGCGCGACCACCTGCTCCTACGTTTCGAAACATGGCTAGGCCAAACAAAAGCATCGTCCGTATCAAACGCGCGCTCCTATTCCACGCCTCATCAATGGCAGGTGAGTACAGGCACGGGCTCTTCAAGCGTTTGTCGCCCAGCACTCGGTGAGGCACACGGATCAATGAGGTGTCAGTCGGTAACAATATTAATGACGCTGCGGGCCGCCAACTGTGACCATGTCGTTCTTTCCTCTCTCCTTCACTTGACTCACTCGTTCAAACAATTCACAGTTTGCGCGCTTGCGTGCTCTACTCTCTCTTTTTCTTTTCTCTTCGCCCACCTCACCTCTTCTTCTCCTCTATATTCTCGTACGACCACTCAACTTTATCTGCACGATGAGATTTTCCAACATTTTTGGAGCTGTGCTCCTTCCACTTCTTGCGCTCGCGCCGGGCGCAGCGTCTATCACTTTTGACCCTCAGTCTGAAGACACTATTCGCGCGGTCACTCGACAGTATGCTTACGGCTTGATGGAGCAGTACAAGAACAACGCTTCGGGCATTGCTGAGCAGGATATCGGGATATGGCCGCAGCCGCACTACTGGTGGGAGGGAGGTGCCGCGTGGGGAGGCATGATCGAGTACAGCATGTTCACTGGAGATCAGAGTCACGTCAAGACCTTGCAGCAGGCGCTGGTGGCGAACTACGGACCCGAAAACGACTTCATCCTGGAGCACCGCAGGAGCCAAACAGTACGACGTTGCGCCATTCGCTCTACGAAAGAGATGCTAATGTGCCATTCTAGGGAAACGATGACCAAGCTTTCTGGTCGCTCGCCGTCATGTCTGCTCTTGAGTACCAGTTCCCGGACCCCGAGAACGCTCCTGTAGCTTACCTGGACGTCGCCATCAACTCCTTCAACAACATCGTCGGCCGATGGGACGAGGACTCATGTGGAGGTGGATTGAAGTGGCAGATCTATCCCGAGAATGCCTACGGCTACAACTACAAGAACTCGATCTCGAACGGAGCCGCCTTTGCGCTCGGCGCACGCCTTGCTCGCTACACTGGCAACCAGACTTACGCCGACTGGGCAGTCAAGATTTATGACTGGACAAAGAAGGTTGGTCTTATCACGGATATTTACGAGGTCTTCGACGGCTCCGACGACAAGACGAACTGCGAAAAGGTCGGCGACAAGACACAGTGGACTTACAATAACGCCATGTTTCTTCACGGCTCTGCCTTCATGTTCGACTTCATGAAAGGCGACAAGACTTGGAAGGAGCGCACAGAGGGTTTCCTGAAGCACGCTGAACTCCTCTTCTTCAAACCCTTCGAGAACTCCACCGACATCATGTATGAGTGGGCTTGCGAAACGGGCGAGTCTGGACGCCACTGCAACCTTGACCAGCAAAGCTTCAAAGCCTACTTGTCGCGCTTCATGGCGAAGACGGCGCTTATGGCTCCGTTCACGAAGGACACTATCACCAAGCATCTCACCGCGTCCGCGATCGGTGCTGCGAAGTCCTGTTCCGGCGGCGCCGACGGTAGCACCTGTGGCTCGAAATGGTACACTGGTGCTTGGGATGGTGCAAGCGGAGTCGGCCAGCAGCTGTCGGCGTTGGAGGTCACACAGGCTTTGTTGATGATCAAGAAGGGCATTATGCCGGTCAAGAAGGACGAGTCCAAGCCTGAGCCCTCAGTGACCGCTACACCACAACCTAGCTCCTCTCCAGCGGCGACGCCTGTACCAGCTTCCTCCAGCCAAGCTCCTCCTCCTGTACCGTCCAGCCAAGCTCCTCCACCAGCTTCCTCTCAACAACCCCCTCCCCCGCCTCCTGCTCCGTCTGCCAGCGTAGCCCCACCATCCTCTCTAGTACCACCACCCGCTTCATCCTCAGTTGTAGCCCTGCCTCCGACTCCGGAATCAAGCCAATACTCACCGCCTCCAAGTGCAAGCGCTCCCTCAAGTTCTGCGCCTCCAGCATCCGCAGCGCCTGTTGCGAGCTCAACTCACCTGGCTCGACCCAGCTCAAGCGTTCGTCCCGGTGGGGAGTTTGGCGAGAAGCCCAGCGCCAGCGCCTGTACGCCCATGGTGACAACCACGGTCTACGCTCCGCCAACTTCTCAGACACCTCCGCCAGTCGTGTCAGTCCTGCCGAGCAGCTCAGTCTCAGGCGTGCCGCCCGCCAGCAGTGCTGACAGTACTGTGCCCCAACCAAGCCAGCCACTACAGTTTGAAGGCGTCGCATCCACCAAAGGGTTGTCGAGTGCCTTCACTGTGGCTGTTGCCGCCGCGGTCGTCTTGATCGCTGGACTATCATAGATTGTTACAACATTCTTACCATCTTCGCTCCTTCCTCTTGTTGTTCATCAGGGACTTGCTTCGATCTTGTGCATATTTTCTTGTCTTCTGTTCTATATCCTGTGGCAATTTGGAGGATGATTCCAGATTTGAGACCAGCTGCGTACATAGAATGGGCCGATACAGGGCTTAGAAAGCACCAGCATAGCGATTGAAATTTAAACAAACTGCAGAATCATTTTTTGACTTGACAAACTACACGTGGATGTAACGTCCCTAAAAGTAGTGTCTGAAGCACGCTCTCCTCCTTGCGTGTCCTGTCCTCCTCGCGTACCCGTGCCCCGCGGCCGCCAATGCCTGCATCGCAATGACATAGCCTGCCGCTACCCCGATCCCGAGCCCTCCAC
>Ga0265797_10009896_pt1 | contig 12250 bp, 10 predicted proteins | sample P2T30metagenome_FD_192433 | JGI IMG/M metagenome (GOLD analysis project Ga0265797, IMG submission 192433) | Plant litter microbial communities from East Loma Ridge, Irvine, California - P2 T30 | ecosystem: Environmental > Terrestrial > Plant litter > Unclassified | place: USA: California... | reverse complement strand
TCGGGTCGAGGGGCGTTTTCATGATATTGTTGAACATGGCTTCGCCGGTAGCATCAGCGATACCCCTGAACGGAGGTTCGCCGCATAGCGCATACCATAGGACACCACCAAAGGACCATATGTCCACAGAGGAGCTATACGAGTGGTACGTCTTGGCACCACGTCGACGTTTGGTTCCCTTTGATTGACCGTTGAAGTCGGGGAACACTTCTGGGGCGCAGTACAACAGAGTTCCGCAGAAAGTCTTGAGGAAGGTCTCTTCGTGCTTGACAACTTTTGAAAGTCCGAAATCGGACAGCTTGACCGTGAAGGGATCCAGATCGGAGATGAGAATGTTGTCGGGCTTGATGTCGCGATGTGTGATCTTGGCTCGGTGCAGATAACTAAGCGCGCTTAGGATCTGCTGAGCCATTGACCTCGCAACATCCTCCTCCATGGATCCATGATTGTTAAGATAGCCTTGGAGATCTCCTTGCCGCACGAACTCCATGATGATGTAGAGATAATCGCCCTGGTCGTGGTACTCTGTGAACTGGACGATATTTGGGTGACGCAGGTCTTGCATAATTTTCATCTCGTTGTCGATCTTTTTGTCTAGCATTCCGTTTTTCATGAATCGGCGCTTTTCCAGCTCCTTAGCTGCAAGAAGTTTTCCAGTCATCTTTTCAGCGAGTTGGTAAACGGTCGCAAAGGCGCCCTTACCGATCTGCCCTGGGAAGAGTTAGCAGCTATTGGTTGTGCTATTGCAGCAATGCTTACCGACGATGTTATAGGTATCACCTCCATCCCACTTCATCGCTGGGCCACCATATTGCTTGGTGATTCGCTGAATAACCTTGCCCTGTGCGTCCCCAGCGTCTGGAGTGCACTCCGTGATGAAGTTGCGCAGGTTGTCGCGGAAGCGGTCCATGTAATTGACTCTAGACGGTACCCGGACGATGAATTTGATCATCTCTGCATCGTTGGAGTTCTGGATACAGATGATCGATCCCGAGCTCAGCATCCGCATCTTACTAAAGCGTGGATCCTTGCACTTCAGGAGTGCATCGTCGACTATGGTGCCATTGGTGGACATGTCATCGAGCATGAGAAGACCATCCGCATTCAGATATATGCGGAAGTGTTGGTTGCTTATCCTCTTGCCGGAGTCCTGGCCAAAGATAACATCGGCGCTCTGGTGATTGCGTCCAAATATAAATCCGAGCGGCTTGAACTTCAACCTCTTCGCGGATGACATGCGTAGAGCCAGATCTGCACCAGCCCGCGAGCTGGTACCTTGTCGTCCCTCCGGAGCGTTGATGATGAATGTCTCCTGCTCCTCAACGTCGGTGATGGAACTACTCATGGAATCGAGTGAATTGCGGAAGAGCACATGCTCGGGTCGATCTTGCGCTGTCTGCTCGACAATCCGAATGGCTGTAGGAGTAGCTGGGTGGAGAATGACCAAGACATCGGCAATATCACCGTCATTGAGACCCGAGTTGTTCCTGCCTAGTCGACGTGGATCCAGGACCTGCTGAGTTGCAGGCTGTGTCTGCTGAGACGGGTCGGCCTCCATGATGGGTAGCAGACTAACGTCCCGAAGCTTATCGTGCGGCGCTTTATTGGAAGTGACCCAGGACCAGACGAACGGCGCGCCCCGAGGAGTTGAGAGGGAGGCGACTGAGGATATCGAGCGAGTGACTGGCGGGCAGGTCTCGTGGTTTTATACGCGGCAATTGCGGGGACTCGTTTTACGTGCGATATCGGTCTAGCGCGAGCTGGTGGTAGTTGCGCTTCTAGTAGAGTGAGCGATACCTAGGTAACGTAGGCACGCTGTTGGGCCGTGCGTTAAATGGATGGGAATGGTCGCGTTGAGAGCGTTCTGGTTGGTCGTCGGCACAAGTAACTGGTACTCTAGAATGGGCTCCGCTCAGAATCTCTGCTACGTACTCCAACTGAATGGGACGTGTCGATGTCTCTTCAACAGTACGAGCAGCTGGGACTCGTGAATGGACGTTTCTTGAGAATGCAACTGAGCGGTACAGACGTTCGTGGAGCCTGTCTTGATAAACAGCGCTTCTTTACTTGTGTGGCCCCTGTGCTTTGTTTTTCCAGGCCTCAGTCTCCGACACTTTTCAACTTGTATGGGATGAACGATGGCAAACGCGACTCGGCTCGAACGGTAATGCGATATGTATTACAGCGACGCAGTCGCAGGAAGCGCGGGATGTATATGTAGTGAGTGCGGCGAGGCAGATGTTTGCCTTGATGGCATGCGCGGATGGGCGTGGAGGAGAAGACGGTGCGAAGGGTTGCCCTAGAAACAGGCTCTACGGCAATCTGTCAGCATGAAGACGTCCAGGTATGCCACGGCTACGCGATTGCAATTGAGGCGAAGACAGACCTTGCTAGCAGAACCACCACCGAACACGAACGTCGGAAGTGAAAGGAAGCAGACCCTCGAGGCGACGCGAGTTGTGAGACTTTGGGTGGCCCGCGCTCACCCCGCTATTGGCTGGACGCCTCCAAGTGGGCCCGGACGGCACCTCCTCCCTCGTGCATCCAAGGCAGCACTCCGAACAAGGGAAAGATGCATTACCTCTCTGAGGTTTGCGACGCTGCGCTACACAACAAGAAGCTCTGACTCGTGATTCGTAGAGATGAGACTACTTCTGAAAAGATTGGAAGTCTTTACACGGGTGCTGTTGGGATGCTGTGAGGCGGCAACATCAAGATCACGTGCTTACGCGATCTCGTGTTTTTACGCGTCGTCGGCAACGTCATCCTTGGGTTGACCCTTACTAAGTGGGCCCATAATCTGACAGGGGCATAGTGGCCATCGCTCGCATGTATCATCACTATACTTTGGCATCTTGTTGTTCGTGAAAACATTCGCAGACACTCACCTGGTCGCGACAGATTATTAATCGTACGCTGTACGTCAAATCTTTACATGTGACTGCAGTTGAGAGGCCCCGATGCATGTTAGATTCTCGGCCCTTACAAATTTCACAGCAACAAGAGTTTCCCATTGCGAAACAAGTAGCGTTGCTGGAGCTATCACACGAGGGTTATGTCTTCCCAAAGATCTAACGCAAGATCTTCTCCCTCGCCATCCATCCATCCTTGCAAGTAACAATCACCGATGATCTCGTATTTTGGTCCTGGAATCGCGTCATCTGCATCATCACGCCGACGTAAAACGAATGGTGTCTTTCCACCTGTCAAGAGGAATACTTCGTCGCCTTTAACCGTCCCCGCTGGGCCTAATCCGAAAAAGTGTATGCCATTGACAGAGCTCAAGGGGGTTTCGCCAATAATGAGGCGACGCGAGAGAGTTGCTATACTTATCGAATTGTCAATTTCTGGAATGAGACCTTTTCTCTCTGTAAGGTTTAAACGTATGTCGGGTCCGAATGTGTTACAAAGTACCTGCCGGACTTGCATGAAGAGATCTTTCCATGGAGCATGAGGTCGTGGCCGAGATCCCTCAAAGCCTTCAAGCAGATCGAACTTCATGCTGGTATCGGAATCTCTGAGAAGCTTACGTAACAGAGAAATCAGGCGGATGCCACTCAAGGTGTTGTTGTCGAGACCAACAGGGAAGTACTCATCTCGGTCATTTGACGGGTCGAGCACGTGTGGAGCCGGGTGATTTGGCCACAACAACATGAAATGCCTCCACAGTTGCGTAGGCGTGGATGCATCATGGACAACGCGTGTGTCCTCTGATTTTCCACCCGGCGAAATCCTCGAATATGCTGCCCAACTCTCGAAAGTGCTTGCGTCGTAAGCTTGTACAGGGCGTACACCATATGGGTGCCCATCAAGGATGGGGTGTATTAAACCTGCGCATATGAGTTCTACGAAGAGCTCATTTACTGGTGAATTCCACAGGTACACCCATTGCAGGAGTGTCTGCCGGGTATAAGTCGCATCGTGGCCGAACATGGTCTCCCCCAGTACTCCCACAGTCATTATCTTCGCAGCCCGCAATCTCAAGGTAGATTCTGTGATTGACCTGACAGACATGGTTGTAGCCTTTTCTCGATTCGCGTTGTACATGACAATGGCTTCTGCGCGTGCAGTATACATGTGCCCTCCTGGCGCTCCCCAATCCGGAACCCACGAAGGCAAATCGTTTCTGAACTTTCGCCCGAGCTCTGTGCTGAACATTGAGAGTGATTCCGTCGCGTAGATAGACTCGAGCGCTGCTTTACAAAAAACGCTTCTTTCGCTTAGCGAATAGTCTGGTGTCAATGGTGTCCTGCCTGGTGGAGTCCAAGCCATGCTGAGGAGGGCATACACTTTGTCTCTGGGATCAGACGCTTTACGGTCGCGAAACTGAGTCAACAAGTTCAACAATCCAAGCGATACTGGGCCAGTAGGAGCGATGGACGAAGAACGTGTGCTCCATCGAAGTTGCTCAATCCCTGTGATCTTCTTGCAGCTGTCAGATATGACCTTCTGCTGATCTGACGGCAGACTTTGGACAATATCCTTGCAGCAACCGGCGCTATGATGGGTATATTTGTTTGCGCCTTGGGCAAATATATCCCAGGATGCAGATATTGTTCCGTGTGTAATCACAACCTGAGGAGGTGTTGTCACTTCTTGTATAACCCAGATACGGGTCCACCAGGGTGTGAACGGTGCATGCGTGAACTTCCTTAAAGCTTCGAACAGCTGTAATTGGAAACTGCGTTGGTCGTGCTCTGAACCTGGCTTCAGTGAAACTGCGCTGTTACCAAAGGCCGCCTGTGTATGGAGATGTTTGTCTAAGGCAAGGTCATGGAAGAATGAGAAAATGTCGTAAACACTTGGATTGCGACTCGCTTTCATCTTGCCAGACTGGGTGGTAATGCCTTCTCCAAAGTGGCAGACGGGTGGCGGTTCAGTCAAAGAGGGGTGAGTACCGTCTAGGCTGTCTCCAAGATATACTAAGCATTCCTGACACTTCTTATAGATGAGACCCATCAGCTGAACTTGATGAGTTCTCTCTTCGCGATCTTTCTGGTCGATGCATCTAGCCGTCGGTAGATCAGATACAGACTGACGACAAATTCAAATATCATACGTACGGCGCATCAATCCATAGGTTCAGTCCGTCCTTGTACGCTTCCCGCAAGTGCCTTAGTGCGCTCTCAAGATTGACAGTGACAGGGTAAACACGGCCATCGAGTCGAATTGATCGTTTCACATGTTGCGAGCCCCATACGTAAGATAATGCCCGGTATTTTGCGACTTCGATATTGGCGTTCGACAATTCGCAGCGAATCTGTTCAGTCCATCTGCCAGGCAACAGTTTCACGACCCTAATGTGATTCTCCTGGAGTGGAAGGCCGGGATATGTCGCCGCATCTTTTTTGCGCGCGCTATCGGGAGAGAGGAACATGTTCGCATGGAACGATTTGATGGAAGCAATGATGAAGGAAGAGAAAATTTAAACCATGATTTCATGTGCGCAATGCTCGCGGCTAGAAGGCGTGGCAGCGAGCTGACCGGTCAGGAACACTGCCACGGCTGCGCATACAACCCCGCGTCGAATCGGATACGCCTCATATTTGTCGAGAACAAGTAGCTAGGATTCCGAACTCACCAGAGACTGCGCAGGTAGCCTTCATATGACATCATATCGAGCTTGATTTGCTCTTGCCATTGTTGATATTAGAACTCAAAAGCTTACCCCTGCGGAGGAGACCTTGCTTGAATGCGAAAGAAGCGGCTGTGATGCGTGAAACATGGTTCGATGGGGAAACCGCCCTCATGTATCTCTCATAGGTTTTACCGAATGCAGCTTAGCCCCGCGGAAGTGACATCTGGCCGCAACCAAGGACTCTGCGACCAGCTTTACGGCGCATGCCTTTATTCTATTCCTTTCCCAAATCCTAGGGCCTCTTATCGTAATGAGGGGTATTTGGGCACTTCCGGCGGTTTTGCGCATCGCGCTGGCGAACCAGCATGCGTTCAGCGTGTTCGACGATCTGCTCGCTTTCCCACAGGTATGACGCGCCACGCACCCCGACAGCGGCAACGTTTGCTAACAGCACACCCAGTATGAGGTTTTGTGGCCAGACACTTTCGTTACCGAAAACGACGCGACGCTGCTCCTCTCCCACGGATCGCCCAGCTCGAGCTCTGCAACGCCCGGTTCGCAAGAGACGCAAGAACTCTCGAAGCGTGATAAGCCGGCAGCGAATATACCACCCGTAGACGATGCGCTCGAACAAACATACGAAGCCGTGGTGTTGCACGGACAGCGGTACCTATGCAGCATACCCGTAATACCAGAAGAGGTACCGCAGAATGACACAACATCGGCCGAGGAAGCCAAAGCCGAGGAAGAGAAGGAGCTCATACGCGCAGCAGACCGCGGGTGGGAGCTACTCGAAGGTATGAAGGGCAACTGTATCTACTATGTGAGCGGCTGGTGGAGCTACAGCTTCTGCTACAAGGATGAGGTCAAGCAGTTCCACCAGCTGCCACAAAGTCGAGGTGTTCCCCATTACCCACCTGTAGAGGACACAAGCGTACACAGCTTCGTATTGGGAAGGTACCCGAAGGAGGAGAAGACCAAGAAAACGGACGCGCGCAAGACACTAGGCAACGAAGAGGGCAGCAAGGAGGCTTTTGATAATGAGGACAAAACGACCGACGATGACGAGAAGGGCCTGGAGATCTCAAGACTAGAGACCAAGGGGTCTAGCAGATATATGGTACAGCGGCTGTCGGATGGTACCGAGTGCGACTTGACGGGCAAGCCGCGCAAGATCGATGTACAGGTATGTCCCGGCAGCTCCATTGTTTCTTACCACAATGCTAACATCTTCTCCAGTTCCACTGCAACCCTCAGTCTGCCGACCGAATCGCCATGATCAAAGAAACAAGCACCTGCTCCTACCTCATGATCGTCGACACGCCCCGCCTCTGCCACGACGTTGCCTTCACCCCACCACAAGAAAACCTCGCACATCCTATAACCTGTGAACCCGTCATTCCAGAGTCTGAAGTAGACGCATGGACAGAAGCACAGCTATCCGCCAAGCTGGCCGCGGCCGAACGTCTCATCGCTGCCCACAACGCTGCCGACGACGCCAACACGAACCCGCTCCGCGATCTCGCCGACGGCCTCGAGGGCTCTACGAAGCGCATTGTCATTGGCGGCATTGAAGTCGGCGCAAAGTCGTTTGTGGGAAGCGAAGGCAAGGTGATTGAGAAATCCGTCGTTGTCGGCGGAGGCAAGGAGACATTTATCGGCACCGTAGCGAGTAGCGACGGCAAGCAGATGTCCAAGGAGGAGATGAAGAAGCTCAACATTGCCGATCCCAAGGATGTCGAGACCTTGAAAGCCAATCTGAGGAAGCTGGCTGGCAAGAAGGGATGGAAGCTGGACCTTGTGGACACACCAAGGGGCAGGGAGTTTAGAGGTATCATCGATACCGAAGATCAGGATTCTGAGAAGACGAAGAAGAAGTCGACGAAGAACAAAGATGGCGATAGTGCGGGGATGGGCAAGGAGAAGGAACATGAGGTTGAACAGGGTGATGAGGATGAAGAGATGCAGGAGGGGAGTGAGGAGGTATACAAAGATGAGCTTTGAAGCACTTATGGTATAGTCATGACACTTTATTACGACTATTATGATTATGGCCTACATGTTGGTGCAACTAGGATAGGATTTCGTAAAGATCATTTCCAAACTCTTTCTCAGTTGTGGCATGCACTGCCGTACTGATGGCCTTTACACCCTGGATTGGGACCACAGCCCCAGGGGTAATTCTTATGCGGGCACGCATATTGCATGTAGTTGATAGTAAGCATGCCTTGGGCGTTTTCCGCGCCCTCATGGAGCGGAACGCTTCCACATTCTATGAAACATTAGACCCCACTTGTCAGCGACCAGAGATGAGTACAACTTACTTTCACACCCATATTTTCGGAGTCGCTTGACCAGAACTTTGACATCCTTGATGGCAATCGGCCGATGAAGATTTCTAGGGAAGACGCAAAAGCCGTAGGTGTTACCATAGAAACAGGGTTGGCATACGATGTGCTGCCCATTTGTAAATTCCCAGTCTTCGTCTGCGGACAGTAGTATTAGTGAGAGCACTCATCATAAGAAGGTATTTGAATGAGTGTTATATGTACTTACCCATCAGATCTATTGACTTGAGGATATACTCGATAGCAACCCATTCCTTCTCACCGCAGCTATAGCAGTAGGAGCTACCTTTGCAGTTGATACCTTTAGGGGCGCCAAGGGCATGTACGTTTTCGGACGTCCCAGGAGGAAGGAAGGTATCGATGGGATCATCAGCGTCGATAGTCTGGTCCGCAGGAACGTCTGTATCGATAGTTTGGTCGACAGGAACATCTTTGTCAGTAGTCTCGTCGGCTGTAACGCTGGAAGCAACCTCATCGCGGGCAGCCTTGCGCTTGTAGTCGCAGACACCCTCTTTGCAGCCAGACGTGACGTAGTTGACCGTAATCTCGCCGGTATTAACGTCGTTTCCTGGCTTAGTAGGGCAGCTGCCACATCCTGGCAACGAGTCAGTATTAGAAGGAAGTGTAGGCCAAGCTGTACTTACTACCGCATTTGTGATTGACCAGGTCATTGATCTTGCTCTTGATCAGACTGCCGTTGACCTTCTCGTCCGCCTTCAGCTTCTGTGGGAAGGCACAGAGGCCGTCGCACTTGTCGGGGTTGGAACATCCACTGCAAAGATTACAAGCGATCTGGTCGCCGTTGCCCCACTCTTCTTTGTCGTCTAGATGAAGATCGTTAGCACAGCTCAGTGCGGCGAACCTTTTTTGTAGAACATACCAATAGTATCAATGTATGACTTGATCTTCGAGAGGCTAATGTCGCAAGTCGACAGCGTGCACATGGCGCTGCCGCGGCAGTTGATTCCGAGAAGTGCATCTGCATCGTTGGGGTCTTGGTCTCGAGGAGTGACGTCGTATACGGAGTTGGGGTCTGTAGAAAATTAGTTAGAGGTTTTCGCATAAGCTGGGACTGAGATTGTACGAGATGGGTGAGCGAAAACAGCCGCCGCCCGGACAAAGACAGTGGCCGTCACGGTTAGAAGCGTGGTCTTCATGTTGATGACTGCTCAAGACTGGTGTAAGTAGAGAGAAAGTCGACTTCCAGCGCTGATGTAACTCAGTGGAGGGGTGGAGAAGAGGGAAGGCGGGGGGACGAAACCCGGGAACTATATGCTGCAATGGGAGCGTGTTGGATCCGAGTGAAGGTGAAGGCAACAAGATCCAGGGTCCAGCAACCACTCGGAGGAAGCTTAGACTGAATAGCGGTGGATAAATGGGCACCGATTGTGTAAAAGCGTGACGTTCACCGTATGCTTTGCCGTATCAGACACGATAGTCTGTGCTTCTATTCTCTCGAAGCAAACGCAAGATCATACATGTTTCTTGGCAGCTCTTATTGACGTCCCTCCCAATAATTGGACCTCGCAATACACACCAATATAATGAACCTATACGACTCGAGACCGTATGGCCACCCCTCAGGTCCCACGTCTTCAACTAGTCATAGTCCTATATCACACCGCCAACAAGTGCTGCGACAGTTAATCTGTGTTGCCTTCTCCTTCCTTGAGCAGTCACTCTCTAGCTTTTGACCCACTCTTAAACCCCTAATGACGTTATCTCGAGACGCAAACAAACGACTTGACGGGAAAGACCCTGGAAGGTGAGGAAATCGGGAAAGAGCGAAGAACGATGTAGTGAAACAATACATATGAAACTGCTCACCATCATCGTACAAGCAGTCTGAAATATGTAGTATTTCCACAGATTTGTCCCAACGAACTTATGCTAAGCCTGCTATGTCCTGATAGAAGGTATATGTCACCGCATACACTTTGGGCAAGACGGTGGCGAGGCAGATAGGAACTATACGTATCATAATCTAGACACGATTTCACGTAAAGACGCGAGAAGAACGTATCGTTTCTAGCCAAGCTGAAGCAAAGTTGCGAACGAAGGGATAGAGGAAGTGTGCCCAGGTGCTCGAGTGAAGCACGTGGCAAGCGAACTCGTTCGTTCCTTCCCTCAGCTGTTATGACATCATCCTAGCGGCACTAAGCCAAAAACGATCAACTCCAGCTTTACGGAGCCTCCCGAGGTCAATTTTCCCCATCCTTTCAATCTAATTCACCATCACAGGCTTCCAAAAGACCGCTTCCGAATGTAGAAGGGTCAGATGCCGTACGGACCGAGCCCACGCTTTGGTATGGTGTTCGCATGTGTGGATCGTCCCAGCGATCGTGTCTGTGGGATCCGCACGTGCGCGATACTCGAGACTATCTCGGGTCTCCAAGGGAAAGTAATCAGAAACACGCATCGCTAAGACAACACATTGGCGTGGCGCATGTTTGAAGCTGCGACTCTTGCTCGCGAAGAAATCGCGCCCAAGTGCCGCTGCACGAGGCAGACAGTCACCCTCTCACCGGACACCACCTGGGCAGATAGCATCGCACAACCCAGCGGATCATCAATCCGCGATCTACAACGCACACCTGCATCTCGCGTCCTCTATCCATGAACACATCATCACAGAACGTCAGATGAGCCCGATAGCCGGTTGGTGGTAAGCGAGCATGCTTCGAGAAAGAGGAAGCGGGGCGCAGCACTGGAGGACCTCCTCGTATCTGCACGCCGTCTAGGAAGGAACGAGCGTGCATGTCTCAGCCTCACTTTGTGCCCCAGGCAGAACGAAGGGAAAAACAGGCAGAGAGGTAGATTGACATGACACGTTGATCGTTTTGCCTACTTTTGCCTTGTTTTCGACTTGTAGGTTGCGACGGGGTGGGGAAGTGTTGGTCGCGTCGATGAACATCACCATAAGGACGACAGATAGTACAGCGAGCCTAACCATACTCCTACCTAAGCAAAACCGAAGCTCTACATTAAGATTGAGACCAAACTCGAGACCGACAACTTCGGCCCCCGCCATCACGCGAAATCGCCGTTATACATTCCCGAATACTGTCATAGCCCCAGCTTACCGATCGCTCCCCCTGTCCACTTTTCCAATTTCCCGCTCTCTGTTCCTACCCACCAGTCATCCACCCCCACGTGAGGAAACTAGGCTCGTACTGCGGGACAAGCGCGTGTCCGGTGAAGCGGTCCCTCGAAGTTCCTGGATTACTCTTCATTCCCGGATCGGTAGGCGTTGGGAACGCTTCTATGCCTATGGCTGTGTCGTCGGGGTTGTCTTGTCTTGGGGAAATAGGGGTGCAGGACCGTTGGTACGGGTGTGCGTTGCGGCCTACATCTCGTCGGTTTGTTGGGGCTGTGAGTGTGCGAAAGGGAGAGGTTGTGGCTGGGGGCTGTTTGGTAGGTTGTCAGACTTGTCAAGATGGGAAGTGAACGGAGAAGAGTCAACATGGGTATCGAGACAAGGAGTTATTGAGCTGTCAAGACAGAAACTCAAATTAGACAGTCCAAAGATGACGCGCTTTTGATACTCTACTACGGAAATCGTGAACGGCCGTAAAACGATGCTGTGTGCTTGACGTATCCCCAAACGCCCAAACGGGTATCAACTATAACGACAGTCGTAGAATGCTGTGACCTTAGTATCCGAAACCTAATCCTTGCCATGTATGTAATCCAAGTCCCTTTTGACAGTTCACAGTGGTTCAGTCTTCTTCAGAGTCCACTTCGCTGTCCGTTTCAGCACTTCTGCGCGGCTTGCCATCACCAATCTTCCATCCTGCACCATCTCTCGCAACGAGTCCTTCCTCAAGAAGATAGCGCTCGAGTCTCTGATCCCTGTGCCACGTAGCAGGATTGAGCATATCCACGCGGCTCTTGTAATCCTTCTCGAAGTGACGTCCAACATGCTCCATGCGCTCCTCCCAGGATGTAATACCATTGAAGGATCGCTCGCAGAACAAGCAGCTCGAATGTTGTGGCGCATCTCGTAGCTGTAGGTTGCAGCGCACTTGGTGTTCCGAGAGGTTCTCTTCGCAGACGGGGTAATCTTTCTGGGTGCGGCAGGACTTGTCTTTCGGAGCTGCGTGCATGCGACGGAGATGCTGAGTGAATAGATCTTTGCGGTTGAAGTCGTTGTGGTATAATGTCTGTGGGTCGTTGGAATCGATAGATGGGGTACATAGATCGCAGCGCCAGTAGCCGAGCTTGATGTGCTGGGTGCTGACGTGCCTTTTCCACTCGTTCTTGGAAGAAAAGTTGGATGTGCAGCCATAACCGGCGAGCGGACATGGAAAAGCTCGACGATCTT
>Ga0265797_10009895_pt1 | contig 12251 bp, 16 predicted proteins | sample P2T30metagenome_FD_192433 | JGI IMG/M metagenome (GOLD analysis project Ga0265797, IMG submission 192433) | Plant litter microbial communities from East Loma Ridge, Irvine, California - P2 T30 | ecosystem: Environmental > Terrestrial > Plant litter > Unclassified | place: USA: California... | reverse complement strand
GTGCCGAGTGGTGGGGCAAGAGCGTTTTGCTAACTTTTGCGCTTTTCAAAAGTGAGCCGCCGTCAGGGCGGAACCCTAAGTCGCCGTTACCGCAGCAACGGATATGTACGCACTCTGATCCAACATCCTGGTCGGCTGTCAGGCCGCCATCGGGAGCAAGTCGAACCGTCGCACCGCCCCTCCCACATTTGGATCGCGCGGCATCAATCAGATAGCTATAGGCCGCCAGGTCGCCACGGGAGCAAGCTCCCTCGCCACAGGTTCAGGGCTACGCCAAAGTTGTGTAGATACCTATGGCTATCGGGGGCAAGCCCCCTCCCACATTTGGTCAGTTGGGCCTACTTGCTCTCGTCGGCCTTGCCTTCCTGCATCTGCACCGAGGACTTGCTGCCACTGGTGTTGCCCTTGGTGGTGTTGTCGGAACTGTCGAAACAGCCGTGCAGCAGGAACACACTGCAAAGACCCAAGCACTTATAAAACTTTTTCATGAGATCACCTTTCAACCTATTCGAAGCCTGTGCTGCATGTGGCCAATGGCCGGAGGCAAACGTTCCCTGCACACGCCGTAACGCTGACGAATGGTTTGCCATTAAGTGGCTAGCATTTACGCACAGGATATTTGGGCTAACCTTGATCCGCTCAGGCCTGTTATTCGGTGACCCCATGGACACGTTGACCAAAGCGCAAATCGAGCACGCTCTTGCACAGCGGCTGCGCAATTGCCGTGTCACCTGCACGATCAGTCCCGACAACAGCTTGTCCGTCACTGTGCTCGCGCCCGACGCCAATCAGTTCACCATCGCCAATATCAACCGTGCCCGGTACCACGGCGAGTCAGGTATCAACCGGCTCGTGCGGGAAATCCTGGAAGACATGGTGGTTTCCCGAAAAACCTCCCGCCTCACGTCGGTGGGGCAATGCGGTTGAAAAAACACAACGAGGCTGCCCATGCCCGATTCCACTGCGACACCCTTGCAACACTGCACCATTGACTACCTTGAAGACACGCTGCTGGGCGTGAACCCGCTGTCCCATGAATGCACGGCCCAGATCACCGAATCCGGCGAGGGCCTGTCGCTGCGCATCCTGTGGCCATGGCCGAAAGAATTGACCAAGGCCCATAGCATTACGATCAAGGCCCCAACCCGCACGTATCACGGCGACCTGGTTGATGCTCAGGCGTTTGGCTCCGATGAGTTGCTGTTGAAAATCGCCCTCCAGCCTGGAGCATCAGGCGGCTAACCCCGCTCCCCGGCCAATGCCCGCTGGTGAAAAGGCGCCAGCCACTTCAAGGCATGCAGCGCGGCAGCCTGTTGCACCTGCTCACGGGAACCCATGAAGCGTTCCTTGCGGCTGAAAATGCTCAACCGGTGGCCGATGCGATAGGCCCAGGCAAAACAAATGGTCCCGGCCGGAATGCCATCCATATCGTCCGGGCCCAGCAGGCCGGTGGTAGCGACGGCGACCTGCGCCGAGCTGTCACGCAACGCGCCTTCGGCCATCTCGCGCGCGACTTCACAGCTGGTGAGGTTGAAGGTTTCAATCGTATAGGCGCGCACCCCCAGCAAGCGCTGTTTGGCCTGCGGCGAGTACACGACATACCCACTTTCGATACACGAGCCACCGCCCGGCACCTGGGACAGCAGCGTGATGATGCTGCCTGCCGTACATGACTCGGCGCTGGTGAGGGTGAGCTCGTGCTGTTTCAGGTAGTCGATGGTTGAAGCGGCTATGTCCATGATGACAGTCTCCCGAATCAGAACGTTGCCAGGTAGTCGGCCAATGTCAGCGCACAGGCCTGGATCGCGCCGTCCACAATCACCTCGTAGCCATGGGTATTTTCCGTGGGGATCGCCAGGCAACCGCCGCGTGCCGAGGTGCCGTTGCTCATGACGGCGCTGGCATCCGAGGCAAAGTCCACCAGCAATGCATATTGAGCTGTATAACCGCAGCGTTGTGCGGCGGCCGCCAGGTCGGTTACCACGCAACGTGTGTAATAGCCTTTGAGGTCACCCGTGTTGATGATGGGGTCGACGCCCAGACGAGTGCCGTACTCGCTCATTACCGGGCCAACTTCCAGCGCGATGGTGGTATCGCCCGGCAGGGTCTGCGCCGCATACATCGCACCGGCGTTGCTTTCTTCTTCCAGGGTGGTGAAGACAAAGTACACATCGCACGCCAGTTCCTCGCGGCGCTGATCCAGGCATTGCACGCTGTGGAGTGCTGCGGCGATGGGCGCGCGATCATCCAGAAAGTGCGCGGCAATCGCATCGCCTACCCGAAACGGCGCACGCCAGTGGCGGCTCAGCACAACGCGGCTGCCGGGGCGTACACCGTGCTCACGCAGCGTGTCGACCGAGCAACGGGTAATCACGTGCACATCATTCCAGTGCACATTGCCTGACTGCACATCGGCGCCCTGGGGCGCATTGCCGGTCGCATGCATCGAGCCAAACGACAACACACCGGGAATGATCTGCTGATCGCCCAGTATGTCCACCGGGCACATGCCGAAGTTCACCGGGTTGGCGCCGCCCAGCGCGGTGACCCGCAACGTACCGTCGGTGTCGACATGCTTGACCACCATGGCGACCTCATCCATGTGCGCCATGACCCTCACCGCCCGCCGCGGCTCGCGCTCATCCTGCGCGCCTTTGACCAGGCCAACCACATTGCCGGCAGGGTCTACCCAGGTCTCGTCGCACAGCGGCCGCAGGCGCTCCAGGCAAATCGCGCGCACTTCATCTTCCTGGCCGCCTGGGCCACGGGCGAGCAACAGTTGGTGGAGCAATTGGGCGATGGCGTCCGCTTCGGTCGAGGCGCTGTGGTCAGGTCGAGCATCGTTTGGCTGGGGTTGCATCCGGGGTTTCTCCATTCGCGCTGTTGAACACTTATAGAAAAATGACCCGGCACGTCGAACGGATGTTCAACAAATCTTGCTCCGTGGCGCGCGCGCATAAATCGGTTTGAACACCGACTTCGGCACGCTTTCTAGATGGGTTCAACAACCGCCCATGGAGGGATGCCCCAATGACTATCACCCGCCTGCAGCCCACGCTGCATCCGCTGTGCCTGGCGCTTTGCGTTGCCTCGCTGAGCGCCTGCGCCGGCAATGATTCGGCCTCCAATGTCGTCGCCCCCGGCGACGCCAAATCAGCCACCACCCGAACCCTCGACGCCGGCGCTGCCCTGTTGCAGTCACGCCCGCCCATCGATGCGTTGAACGCCTACCTCGACGGCTTCCACTTCTACAACGGCCACCCCGACGTGCAGATGGAGGCCCATCACTATTGCGCGATCCTCAACGAGGAAGTGATCCAGTGCGTGATCTACGACGGCAACCGCAAGGACGCCAAGTTGATGGGCGTGGAATACATCATCAGCGAGCAGTTGTTCAACAGCCTGCCCGCGCCCGAGAAGGCCCTGTGGCACAGCCATGTGCATGAGGTGAAATCGGGGCAGCTGGTAGCGCCCGGTATTCCGCAGGTGGCCGAACATGCCTTGATGGAAAAACTGGTGCACACCTACGGCAAGACCTGGCACACCTGGCACACCGACCTCAACAAGCGCCTGCCGTTGGGCGTGCCGCAACTGATGATGGGGTTCACCGCCGACGGCCAGGCCGATCCGAAGATGGTCAGCGAGCGGGACCAGCGGCTGGGGATCGACAGTGCCAAGGAAAAGCAGGCGCGTGCCGACATCGTCGCGCCGCCCATCGCACCCGGCGCAGACGCCTGGCGCCAGGGCAACATCATCCAGATCGAAGACCCCACCCAGGCAGCCCACCAGCACTGACAGCAGCAGCCGGTCATTTGGATTGAACGATCATTTGCCGGCGCTTGCCACACAAGAACCGGGGCGCATCAGACGCCCCTCTCACAAGGAGTTCCATCATGCCTTACAACCATCAAGGCGCTGCCAGCGTCATCACGGCTTCGCGCCATCTGGGCACCGAAGCGGATGAATGCCTGAACGAAAACGTCGACATAAACATGACCAGCAGCGGTAAGCCAACCATCGTTCGCCTGGATGTTGACACCCCACTGCAATGGCCCGGCAACCCCAACTTCGTCACCGTCAACTTACCCGACGGCACCTCCGTCAGTGGCGTGATAGTGGCACTGGAGCGCCCGGCTGAAGGGCCAAGCTGGGTCACCTTCACGGTGGACGATTAAATTCACGTGCACCTTATCCATTGTCTGACAATTTCTTTGAATTATTTTTGACGTCAATTATCTGTACTTCATGAGCATAGGGAGGCCTCATGAAAAACAACGAGTTATTCACCATCAAATATCAGCTTCACGGCAAGCCCAGGTCGTTCATCGTGCGTGCGGCGCGCATGAACAATGCTGAAGCATGGCACTGGGCCAGTTGTGATGCCGGCGTGGCGGTCATCCCCAGGTTCGGGCAAAACAACCTAAAGCGGGTCTCCAAGCCGATGGCTGAGAAATATGGCATTACGGACGTGAGCTGGTGCGGCGCAGCAGCGATTCAGTGGGCAGAGGGCATTACACAATGAACAGTCAGGTGCTGGACTACATAAGCAGGCAGGTGTGGGACGACGAGGTCGCGCAGAACAACCAGATGTTCTACGAAGCGGATCGATTGGATGCCCAGGCTTACAAAATCATCGAACATTACAGCGGCGACGCCATGACCTGGGCGCGCTTCACCGAGGCGAAGAAACTCGCCGATGCCCAACGCACTGCGGCTTATCGAGAGTGGATGCGCATTCATCGCGCCAGAAAAAACTAAACGCGCCATTTGTGGCGAGGGAGCTTGCTCCCGCTGGGTTGCGCAGCAGCCCCATTACCTTAAAGGAGGGCTTCGCCCTCCAGCGGGAGCAAGCTCCCTCGCCACGGTATAGCGTGCCCCTGGGTATCAGGGGCATGTGGGTTTAAAGGATCGGTTTACCGCCCGTCACGCCGTAGCGTTCGCCAGAGATATAACTGCCCTCATCCGACGCCAGCAGCACATAAATGGGCGCCACTTCCACCGGCTGGCCAGGGCGTCCCAGGGGCGTGTTGCCACCAAAGTTCTCCACCATCTCCTCCGTCATCGTCGAGACAATCAACGGCGTCCAGATTGGCCCCGGCGCCACGCTGTTCACGCGGATCCCGCGCTCGCCCAGCATCTGCGCCAGCCCGGCGGTGAAGTTGGCAATTGCGCCCTTGGTGGCCGCATACGGCAACAGTGATGGATTAGGCATGTCGGAATTGACCGAAGAGGTGTTGATGATCGAACTGCCTTCGGCCATGTGCGGCAGCGCCGCCTTGCAGATGCGGAACATCGCGGTGATGTTGACGTTGAAGGTCTTGACCCAGTCCTCATCGGGAATGTCTTCCAGCGATTGGTAGGTCATCTGGAACGCAGCGTTATTGACCAGTACATCGATACGCCCGAACTGCTTGACAGTGTCGTTGACGATGGCCGTGCACTGCGCTGCGTCACCCAGGTCGCCGGGCAACAACAGGCACTGACGCCCCGCCGCCTCGACCCAGCGCGCGGTCTCCTTCGCGTCCTCGTGCTCGTCCAGATACGACACGGCAACGTCCGCACCTTCGCGGGCAAACGCAATCGCCACCGCACGCCCAATGCCGCTGTCGGCACCGGTGATGAGCGCAATCTTGTTGGCCATTCGGCCAGAGCCCTTGTAGCTTTGCTCACCGCAATCGGGCATCGGCTCCATCTTGCGCTGGTCGCCGGGCACGGGCTGCTGCTGTGGCTTGAAGGGTGGTTTTGGGTAGTGAGTCATCGGAGTCCCTCCTGTGTGTGGTTAATGTTGCGAGGGCTGGCCGACTACGATAGTTCAGAGCAATTTTCAGAAAATCGGATGACCGTGCCTGCGGATTTTCGCCACTCGTCCGATTGAATAAACCTTTACGACGCACACCCCCTCAACCTTAGGGTGAGCGCCCGTTGGAGTATCGAGTAGTGTCGAAGCGTTCTGTTACAGGTCGCTTTTCAGCTATATTCCGCTATTGGCTTATTCCTCGCCCCGTTCCAAATTCATGCCCTGCGCAGTTAACCAAGGTTGGTAATTATGAAGTCTGCCCCCCCGCGGTCGCCCAATGTTCCGCAACGCAAGGACCTGATCCCCAGCACCTTGAATTTTCCAGTGGTGGGCATTGGCGCGTCGGCAGGCGGCTTGCAGGCAGTGAAGGCGTTTTTCGAACACATGCCGCAAGACTGCGGCATGGCCTTTGTGGTGATCCTGCACCTGTCCCCCGACCATCAAAGCGTGGCGGATAAAATCATTCAGGAGTCGACCCGTTTGCCGGTGACGCAAGTCAGCGACACGACGCCCATCGAAAAGAATCAGGTGTACGTGATTTCGCCGGCGCAGCACCTGTTGATGAATGATGGCTATCTGGCGGTCTCGCCGTCGGTGCGCGATGGCGGCTCGCATATCGCTATCGACCTGTTCTTTCGCGACCTGGCAGACACCCACAAAGAACGTGCGTTTTGCCTGGTGCTGTCGGGCACCGGCTCGGACGGCGCAGTCGGCGTTTCGCGGATCAAGGAACAAGGCGGCATCACCCTGGTGCAATCGCCGGAAGACGCGGAATACGATGGCATGCCACTGGCCGCCATCGAAACCCAGATGGTCGACCTGGTACTGCCCGTGGTGGAGATGCCGCAAAAACTGCTGGAATTGTGGCGCAACGCCCAGTCCATCATCCTGCCCACCGCCAATGATCCCGAGATCAGAACCACGCCGCCTGGGAATGAACGTGACGCGGCCGTCGCCGAGCAGCTGCTGCTGGACATCCTGATTCAACTGCGCCTCAACACCGGCCACGACTTCAAGCACTACAAGCGGGCCACGGTGCTGCGCCGCATCGAGCGGCGCCTGCAGGTCACAGCCCAACCTGACCTGGCCAGCTACTACGAATACCTTCAGGGCCACCCCGAAGAAACCAAGGCGCTGCTCGGTGACATGCTGATCGGCGTGACCAACTTCTTCCGCGACCGCGAGGCCTTCGAAGCCCTCGAACGCGATGTGATCCCCAACTTGGTCAAGTCACTGGAAGACACCGTCCCCAAGCGCGAAGAAGTGCGTATCTGGTCGGCCGGTTGTTCCACCGGCGAGGAAGCCTACAGCCTGGCGATGCTGGTCGCCGAACAACTGGCGCTGGACGCCAGTGACGCCAAAATGCAGGTGTTCGCCACCGACATCGACGAGCGTGCGATCAACCACGGGCGTAACGGGGTGTACCCCGAGGCGATCATTACCGATGTGCCGCCGTCGCGTCTGCGTCAGTACTTCGCCAAGGAAAAGAACCAGCACTATCGGGTGCGCAAGGAGATTCGTGAAAAGGTGCTGTTTGCCAAGCACAGCCTGCTGAGCGACCCACCCTTCTCGCAGATCGACCTGATCGTGTGCCGCAACCTGTTGATCTACCTGGACCGCGAAGTGCAGCGCGACATCCTGCAGATGTTCCATTTTGCGCTGCGCCCTGGCGGCTACCTGTTCCTGGGCTCCTCGGAATCTGCCGACGGCTGCCTGGACCTGTTCGTACCGGTGGACAAGCGCAACCGGATTTTCCGCGTGCGCGCAGGCTCTGCCGCGATACGGCGCGCCCCGACCATGCCGCGTGGCGGCTATATGCGCCCCAATATCGCGACCGCCCCCATACAGGCCAAGATCCCCAACAAGGTGTCGTTTGCCGATATCCACCTGCGTGCGCTGGAGAGAGCCGCGCCGCCGAGCGTGATCGTGGACATGCAGGCCGATATCCTGCACATGAGCGAAGGCGCGGGCCGCTTCCTGCGCCACGTGGCCGGGGAAATGACGCGCAACCTGCTGGCCCTGGTGCACCCCGACCTGCGCCTGGACATTCGCACGACGCTGTTCCAGGTTCAGCAATCGGGGCTTTCGGTGACGTCGCGCAAAGTGCGGATCGAGCGCGACAACGCACATTACCTGGTGGATATCACCGGCCTGCCCTATCAGGACGATGCCACCGAAAGCGATTATGTGCTGGTGATTTTCCAGGAGAGCGAAGTCGACCCGCAGCACACCGAAGACACCGCCATCGGCCATGCCGAAAACCAGATGATGAGCAACCTGGAGCGCGAGCTGCAACGCACCAAGCTGCACCTGCAGGACACCATCGAGCAGGCCGAGGTCTCCAGTGAAGAACTCAAGGCCTCCAACGAAGAAATGCAGGCGGTCAACGAAGAGCTGCGCTCGGCCACCGAAGAGTTGGAAACCAGCAAGGAAGAACTGCAATCGATCAACGAAGAACTGCTGACGGTCAACTTCGAACTCAAAACCAAAGTGGAAGAGACCGACAAGGTCAACGACTACCTGACCAACCTGATTGCATCCACCGATATCGCTACGGTCTTCGTCGACCGCAACATGCGCATCCGCTGGTTCACGCCACGGGCGACGGATATTTTCAGCATGCTGCCGGTGGACACCGGTCGCTCGTTGATGGACATCACCCATCGCCTCGACTATCCGCAAATGACCGAAGACGCCACCAACGTGTTCGAGTCGCTGAGCATGATCGAGCGCGAAATCAGCAGCAGGGACGACCGCTGGTACATCGCGCGCCTGCTGCCCTACCGCTCCAGCGAAGACCATATCGATGGCACGGTGCTGACCTTTATCGACATCACCAAGCGGCGCCAGGCCGAAGAAGAACTGCGCCTGGGTGAAGAGCGCATGCGCCTGGTCGCTGACAGCACCCATGATTTTGCCATCATCATTCTGGATGACCATGGCGTGATCACCGATTGGAATACCGGTGCCGAGTTGATCTTTGGCTACACCAAGGACGAGGTGATGGGCGCCTATTACGACTTGATCTTCTCGCCAGAGGACCGCACCGCCGGGATTCCGGAAAACGAACTGCGCGCCGCCCGTGAACATGGGCGCGGCGAAGACGAGCGCTGGCACGTGCGCAAGGATGGCAGCCGCTTCTACTGCAGCGGTGAAGTCACTCAACTGACCAGCAACAGCCTGCAGGGCTACGTCAAGATCGCCCGTGACCTTACCGGCCACAAGCGCACCCAGGATGAACAGAGCCAGCGCTTGATGGAAACCCAGACCAACAGCCACCTCAAGGATGAGTTCTTCGCGGTGATGTCCCACGAACTCAAGCACCCGTTGAACCTGATCCAGCTCAATGCCGAATTGCTGCGGCGTTTGCCGGCGACCAAGGCCACCAGCCCGGCCATGAAGGCGGTGAACACCATCTGCGAGGCGGTCTCAAGCCAGGCGCGCATCATCGACGACCTGCTGGACGTGGCCAGGGTGCGCACCGGCAAGCTCAAGCTGAAAAAACGACCGATTGACCTGATTCGTACCCTTGAAGACATTCACGCGGTGGTGCTCGCCGACGGCCATCATTGCCACGTGGCTCTGCAAAAGCCGACGGTTCCAGCAGCCTTGTTCGTCAACGCCGACCCTACGCGCCTGGAACAGGTGATCTGGAACCTGGTCAACAATGCGCTGAAATTCACCCCGAGCGACGGTCGTGTGCAACTGATGGTCAGCCGTACCGAGGGATACGCGCGGCTGGACGTGATCGACAGTGGCGCCGGGCTCGCCGAAGACAGCCTGGAGAAGATCTTCGATCTGTTCGGGCAGGCGGAAAACCAGCACCAGACCCATCAACGCGAAGGGCTGGGGATCGGCCTGTCACTGGTCCGGCAACTGGTGGAAGCCCACGGTGGCACGGTCAGCGTCTACTCCAAGGGGTTGGGCTTTGGCTGCACCTTTTCGATATTGCTGCCGCTGTCCGAACAGCAGGATCGACCGTCTTCCCCCGATTCGGCAGCGTCGTCGGATGAGCGCCTGAACGGCGTGAAAGTGTTGCTGGTCGACGACTCCGCGGATGTGCTGGAGGTGTTGAATATGCTGCTGGAAATGGAAGGCGCCGAAGTCAATGCGTTCGATGATCCCGTCGCGGCGCTGCAAGCAGCGGGCGACACACCGTTTGACCTGATCATCTCGGACATCGGCATGCCGAAGATGAACGGCCATGAACTGATGCAACAGTTGCGCAAGATCGGCCACCTCCAGCAAGTGCCCGCCATCGCGCTGACGGGCTATGGGGCCGGCAGTGACCAGAAGAAAACCGCCGATTCAGGCTTCAGCACCCACGTCAGCAAGCCTGTGACCCACGATGCGTTGATCAGCCTGATCGAAAGCCTGTGCCGCTCGCGGCGCTAGGCTGGATTAGTCATAAGGGATGACCGAGATCTTGCCGTTGCGCTCGAGGATTGCGAAGCGGATCTGCTTGATCTCCAGAATCCCCTGGGCCGACCGCGCCGCCTCCAGTATGTCGTCTTCATCCAGGCGTGCACGCTTGAGGCGTTCGTGGAGCACTCGGCCCTGCTCCACCACCACGGTCGGCCCGCCATCGAGCAAGCGTGAAAACCAGCGCGAGCGCTGCTTGATCAAGGACAGGCCGATGTCGATGGCGATCAACGTGACGATCACCAGCACCGCATTGGTCAACGAGAAATCATCGCCCAGCAACGCCTGCTGAGTGGCCTCACCGATCACCATCAACAGCACCAGGTCGAAGGTGGTGAGTTCGGCCAGCGAGCGCCTGCCGGCGACCTTGAACAGGATCATCAACACCAGATAGATCGCGGCCGCGCGCAAGACTGAGTCCATGATTGCCCCCTAGGGATAAATGAACTGCGAGAGGTCCACGGTCGCACCGTTGGCCAACGACACTCGGGTGTCGAAGCGGCCAACGCCGTCACTGCGCAAGGTCAGATGCAACGTTGCGCGCCCCTGATCATCGCTCAGCGTCCACAGCTTCACGCCCTCGCCCGCCGTACTGGCCTTGAGCGGCTGGGGCTGGAGCATTTCCACATTGAAGCCCTGCAGCAGCTCGCCGTTGATTTCCAGCGCCAGAGGCGTGTGTGCGGCGCCGCGCATATGGATCACCAGCGCGTCGGAGGAACCATTGCGCAGGAAGCGCTGGTATTCGACGCGCAACTGGCCATCGGCGCTGCGCACCTCGGTGGTGCTCAGCGGGCCTTTGGAGAACAGCCCCGCCAGGGTCAGTACGATGAGTACCATCAGGGCATACCAACCCAGTCGCTCGAAGCGCCAGATTCGGCGTTGCTGAGGCATGTCCTCACGTACCGGATAGTCGCGGCTGTGCAGGTCGTCAGGCTCTGACTCGCGCATAACCTGCCCTCTGTCAGCCCTTGCTGTGCTCCGGCGAGGACGGCCCTTTGGTCACGCCGCGCGGGCCATACACCGCCCATATCACCGCGCCGAGGAAAGGCAGCAGGACCACCACGGCGGTCCACCCCGCCTTGCTCCCTGAAGAGTTCTCGCTACGCCATACGCTGTTGAGGACCCACAGGTCGAGCAACAACAGGATGATCATCAGGCCAATCCAGAAATACGTCACTTGCATGGTGCACCTCCCGGTTATGCAGCATTAGGTTGGCCGGGCGGCCACAGGGTTCAGATTTTTTCGGCGCACAGCTGCGCAATCTAAATAAACGATTGTTCGACCGGAACTGAATCGATGAATTGATCGATATTTCAAAGGCAACCAAATTGATATTCCCGCTTTTCAGGCCGGTCACACCTTTACCGCAACTCGTAGAAGAAGGATTTACGCCATGCACGACCTCGACGCTTACGCAAAACGGATGGCCTGCCGCCAACTGGCAATGGAGCAAAACCAGAAGCTGTTCGATCAGGCCAACGCCCTCAGCCGGAGCGCGTTCGACCTGTTGGAGCGCACCGATTTTGACAGCCAGATGTTCGATCAATACCTGCGTTTGCGCCGTAAGGCTGAGGCGTTGTTTCGTGAAGCGATTGATCACTTGGGTGTGCTCAACACGCATTTCCCCGCGCCGGTCTCGAGGGTAGCGACCAAGCAGACAACAGTTGCCAGGCCTGAACAGGAGGTGGCGTGATGAATCATTCCAAACGTGCTTGGGAACTGGCGATGGTATTGGTCGCCAATGGCAAGATCCCGTTCGACCCAGCCAACCCGAGCGGGTCGGTCAAGATTCTGTCGCGGCATCTGGAGGCGCTGGAAATAGCGCTGCGTGAGGAGGCGATGGTCGACATGCCGGTTGAGCGCTTGCGCAATGTCGGCAGTCGTCGGCCGGCATTGGCGTGTGCCGATTGAGGTTAACCCTGTGGGAGGGGGCTTGCTCCCGATAGCGGTGTGTCAGTCAGTCCAGACTCAGCAGATACACCGCCATCGGGGCATAGGTATCTACACAACTTTGGCGTAGCCCTGAACCTG
>Ga0265797_10009894_pt1 | contig 12251 bp, 11 predicted proteins | sample P2T30metagenome_FD_192433 | JGI IMG/M metagenome (GOLD analysis project Ga0265797, IMG submission 192433) | Plant litter microbial communities from East Loma Ridge, Irvine, California - P2 T30 | ecosystem: Environmental > Terrestrial > Plant litter > Unclassified | place: USA: California... | reverse complement strand
AGTAACAGCAGTACAAGAAAGCAGTTAAGGCGCTATCCCAGCACCTTATACAACATCTGATTTTCTGATGATATATGAGGGGTATCACAAATCCAAAAAAGTCCAAACGGGTAACATGCCTCTACCCGGCAAACACAAAAAGTATACAACATCTATACTATGTAGAGCTAAGTTAAGCTAACTACTAGCTTAGTACAATTACATATAATTACGTATAAATATTATCTTTATAATTTTTTGTATTTACTAGGTAGAGGCTTTATTACCTATTTAGACTTTTTTAGATTTGTAATACCCCTTATATAGTATCAGAAAATCATACGCAAAGGCTAAGTAGACACGCGTCTGTCAATACATGGAGCTATGCTTGTGGATGCACTGGCCTGCCTTACAGTACGCGTTACTGAGGGAGATTGAATAGTTGGGAGGGAAATCATAGTGTGTACATTTAAACAGCGTCATCAAAGTTCCCAAACTCTACCTACCTCTTCCCCACCCGCCCAATCCTCGCATCAATCATCCCCTTCCACCTCCGCACACTACCCACAACCCTCTCATACACCCCCACATCCTCACACAACAACCACTCCAACTGCTCCCGATTCATCAGCTCCAGCTCCGCATCCACAGCAGCGCCCCACACCAACCCCGTATACGCGTACGTCTGGCTGGCAACCTCATCGTCAGCAAGCAGACTGCAGTACTTGTGGTAAAACTGCAAATCCAGATTCACAAGCTCGGCGATGCGCTGCTGGAGGCTGGAGAGCCCGTATAAGAGTACGTGGCGGTGCAGCGTGGAAAGTGTGGTCGTGGCCACGGTGGGGCGAGAAGGGACGGGCCCTGGGGGGGAGGATGCGAAGACCCAGGCTTGCATTATTTGGCGTTGGACGAAAAAAGCAGACGAGTCTAGGTGCTTTGGCTCTTTGAGTTCGTACTGTGGGGATGGGGGTCGCGGGGGTCGCAAAAGGCGCATAGGGAGTCGGTGCATATATGGGATGAGGGGGAGTTTCTGGTGTACAAGGTAGTTTGGTAGTTGAGCTTGGGGCGGCTAGATCCGCTGTTTTCTTTCTTTGTATGATTGAGAAGCTTGGTGGTCTTTTGAGACACGACCAAGGGTTGTGGCAAGGGCGTAGAATGGATGGTGTTGAGACATTCTCCAACTAGCGGAACTTTTTGTTTCAGTGTAGTGGTTGTACAACAACGGAGTGGTATGTGAACTTACTTTAGCCAAATCCCTTGTGATAGTTCCTCTAAAACAATGACTGCACTGTATCACTTGGTTCTGAGCGGTTGGATGTCAATGATCTCCCATGCATTCATCAACCAATCCACCGGCATGTCTAACAAAAGTTGCTGGTGCTGTGGATGGGCGGGCCCTTGTGCCAGACTACGGTGTTGTTGTTGTTGTTGTAATAATGGAGAGTTAGGACACGCGTTTCTTGACAAACAGCAAAGTGTAAACTTCCTGTCATATTCCTCTTGTCATTCTGTTCTCCCAGCAGCAAACTACACATATCCATCTAGACAAAGTACACATGCAGGGCAGCATGTATACGGTGCGGTAGGTGGTTGTAGTGGGGTAAGGTATCGAAGTAGGCTGATTGATTGGGGTCGCCGAGGAGTGGAGAGAATGGGGAGTAGTGGGTGGGAAAGAAAGGGTGCATGTAAGGTGTATCCTTCATAGGCGAGGTAAATCACTCAATCTACCGTCTAACCCATCTTGTAAACGTGGAAGCAATAACATGAAAGAATCTTTATTGAAATCCATATCGACCAATATCCCTTAACCGCTAAAAAAACATGCTGATACCTGAAGTGGAGAAGAAAAAAAGTCAACAAAACGCCATGCAGATGATGTGAACCCCCTCTTCTCCACCATCATCCTTCAAAGCGCCAGTTTGCCAAAACACCGCATAGTAAAAAAAGGTCTAGAGTAACACAAATACTTGTGATGAGAAAGGGAACAACAAAAAGGTGTACACATAGACATCATCTTTGCAAGTGATTTTGGGTTAACACGTACATGCCAGACTTCTCATAGGTGATAATTCTTGTTAATGGTAATGGGGGTGGGTGGTCTACACCACATCCACGTTGAATTTCCAGTTACCTGTTGGTGAAAGTTAGCAAGCACGTCTAGTAACGACATGTCGAGGAAATATCAAACCGCGACTACATATAACAAAAGCCAAAATTACGTACCTCGTTTTAGATTCTCTGCGGTATCGTTTAGTAGGATGATTCTCCTCTTTGTGCAGTATGACGTCTTGTCGAGAATGTCCACTTTCAAGTCCTTAAGCTGGTCGATTGGCTTCTCGAACATCTCACTGAGGTTCTCTACCGCCATCTCCAAATCCTTTTGGTTGTCCTCAAAGATCTCGGTAAGGTTGTTTCGTGCAAGGTAGTATGCAAAGGCATATGTCCACTTCAGCACCTGTCGACACTGTTGCAAAGCGTGTGAGGCCTGGTCTAAAAATTGCACTTCGATCCACGACATGCCTGAGGAATTTTGTAGCTGCTGCATCTTCTTCTCTGTCTTGAGGTATAGATCCTTGTCTAGCTTCGCGGACTGCTCATGATTTGCGAAGCGGTTGTAGTAATGGAGATATCGTTCGAGCGACTGCCGTGACTTGGCCTGTGCATCGCGCGCCTCTGACCCACTCTTTTCCTCGAATCGGTTGCAGTTGTACCAGCTCGTGCCGTGTTCTGACCATTTCCCCATGCACATCCAACAGAACTCGTTACGGCACTTCCTGCATGTCATGTGGTTGCAACCTCCGTTCTTCTCGATGGTGGAGTTGCAGTTTGGGCATTCCTTGGTGTTGGCCGATATCCAGTTCGCAGTCTCCGAGTCATCCTCGCATTTCTTGACCCACTTCTTGACCAGGGAACATGGTGCCGGCTGGTGATTGTTCAGTGTGCATCCAAAGCAAAAGTCGTGTCCACATTCGCAATGTACTGTGGGCACAATTTTTGCGAGTTCCTTGCTCTTAACTCCACATTCTACAGCGTATTTGCAATCGGGCGCCGGGCACCACTTGAGGTTTTCTTTATCGTCGACATAGGTCCGCGTGAGGAGAGTGTGGTATCTACTCGCGTTAGTGATTGGTAGGACAAAGAGCATATCCATTACGTACCTATCATGCAGATCTGCCGTAACAAGCAGGTCTAGCGATTTGGAGTCTACTATGCGTGTGCAGCCTTCTCCAGGACAACGTATCCTGGCCGCCTCTCCTTCGTCCTGAATCTTGGTGCCGAGATACTGCCTGTAGCAATCCAGGCAGAAGCGGTGGCCGCACTTCATGGCAAACGTCTGCATGTCATCGTCATCGTCGCAGCAGATGTCGCAGACAAAACCCGGAATCTTTTCTAGTTTCGGTGGGTTGGCCGTCGAATCCTGACCCAGGCCAGCTGTCTCCAAGACTTGTTCCATTTTCTCCATGTATTGATCGATTAGACGTTCCTTGTTCCATCGCAGGTGGCGAAGAAGAATAGCGGCGGCTTCGGGCGGCTGGCCGAGGATGCTCGACACCTCGTCGACCTGCTTGTCCTGCTGTGCTTGGATCTGTATGGGGTCGAAGACTTTGAAATCCACCTCGTAGGCCTGCTTGGTGGGCTTGATGTCCTTGTCCTGTGTTTCGAAGCCCATGTCGTCTTGGTCCATGTCGAAGTCGGAGTCTAGATGGTATGTTAGTAAAACACTGTAGTGAATATGACAGCGTACGTACCATCTTCCAGGCCCAAATCGCTGTCCTGGTCGTCAAAGTCATCACCGCTCATGGAGCTGTTGAACTCGTCGTCGGAATCCATCTTGTCGGCGTCGGCGTTGGTGGCGGGGGTGACGGGGAGCTTGTTGGCAGAAGCCAGTTGCGTCTTCTTCTTCAGCGGCGGCTCTTCTGCAGGACTGAGGTAGTTGTCTGCCTCGTCTGCCTTCCGCTTGTGAGCGGTAGTGGAAGGCGTCGTGGTGGAGGTCAAGTTCCGCCTGATGACGGAACGCGAACGCTAGGCTGCGGCGGCGAAGGGCTGGCGAGCGTAGAGGCGGCTGATAAGGGCTAAAGCGCGCGTGCAGAGCGGCGGTACAGGTGGGCAGGGGAACAAGGGTATTGGCCAGCGGTGCAGTGCAGGAGAGGAGTCACAAGTTGGGTCGTGGTCGAACGCAAGTCGGCGCACCTCGATGCGGGACCTCATGCGCCCGACCCTAGCTCAGGGATTAGGCTGACGTAAAGCCACAACCCATCCGGACCCCACTGACCTGTCTTCACCATGTCACTTTGCTAGCTGCCTGCAGCTCTATTCACCTAGACCTGCACCTGCACCTGCATCTGCTGTCAAGAACAACAATTACGCGAATGTACCAGCGCTTGCTTTTGCCCTCCGTTTGCTGGCAAGAGGCGACAGTGGCGTGTCAAACCTTGTAGCGCTTCAGCGAAACACGTACGTCTCTTATCCGATGGCGGACAGGACTCGGCCAAAGTAAATCGCCTCCCTACCACCATATCAACTGAACCATTCTTGTACGACATGTTGTAGCGTAGATTACAATGCTTTACATTACTACTAGAATCCACTAATCATCCTCTTCGCTTTCTTCTTCTTCGCTCTCCTCTTCGCTCTCCTGCTGCAAAAAGTCAATCAGCGACTTGGTCTTCTCCCTCACCTTCTCCATGTCCGCGTTCTCGGTGCTCTTTTCATCCTCCCACCACTGGATCATACCATCCTCCTCGATAGAGTCGAGTTCAACAAGCTTGGTCGCTGCGCTCAGCAAGATGGCATCGCCATTGTCTTTGTGGCTCAGATCTGCCTGCAACAATAGCATAAAGTCAACCTGGTCGACCTTACTATCAGCGTTCTTGTCAAAGATGGAGCGATCAATGAGCTCCTTGTGTTGTCCAAACACCTGCGCAACAGCGCTCTTGATAGGCTCCCCGGACTTTGTCAGCTGTGTGACGCGCTTGACAAAGGACGAGACGACGGCACGTCGGACCTGGTGGTCAGAGGCGTTTGTACTCATGCGGAGCGCTGTGAGTTCTAGCTGAATGTTTGCCGATTCATGACCTTCGACTAGCGAATCGTATATGCTGGTGGAGGCGTCATGATCAAAGTTTGCGGCGTGTTGGCTGTCGGCGGAGCCCACAGAGAGGAAACTGCTGGCTGCTGATCGGTCGTGCCGTTCTACGTCGAAGACGTCCGCCTCTGAATCCGAGTTGAGAGTAGAGATTGACTCGTTGGAAAAGGTGTACACTACGTTCTTTAGCATAAATATAGTCTGGACCAGAGACGAACTTACGGGGCGCTCCGGTGACGAGGCCGTCAACAAGCTCGTCCTCGTCTTCCTCGTCCGAGTCGTGGAACTCAAAGCCGTCACCCTTGGGGCCAACTATCGCAGGATCCGAGTCGCCCCGGACGACTTCCTCGCCTTGCTCTCGCCTTCGCTTTGCTCTCGTGATTCTATGTTCGCCTTGTATCGTCATTCCTTCGCCGATGCTGACACCATACGATATCAGCGCACCAGCCTCGATTGTGCACTTCCGCCCTATAGCCGCTTCGTTTGCGATGACTGACTTGCTCACTGTGCTGCCATCACCTATACTAGCATAATCCCAGATGTATGCCCCATCAATCTTAACGTTGCGACCAATCTGGCAATGCCTTCCAATGACACTGTTAGTAACAACACTCTTCTCGCCGATGCTGGTCCCTCGCCCAATCACTGCTTTGGGCCCGATGACACAGTCGCGTGCAAGAATGACACCCTCCTCTTTGTAGGTATTGCCCTTTTGCAGCCGGTATGACTGTCCCTGGACCAGGTTGCTGTCAGGGCACAACGGATATGCCCAACGTGAGATGATGTCCTTGCTGACGGCATCGTATGCGTGGAGGTTCCGTACTCTTGCCGCGTAGTGGTCCGCAATGATGTGTGTGTGAAAGGTCTTGCCGTTCAGCTCGTAGTCCTTTAGCACGCTGTGTAGGAAGCCTTTTCGCGGCGCCTGGAAATCAAAGTTGTCGCTCCATAACGCTAGCACATCGGGTGTGCAAATGTCGATGCCGCAGTCGATCAGGTCCTGGCGCACCTCGAGCTCTTGGTGGGTGGACAGCAACTCGGGGTCGATAGAGAGGTAGTGGGTCTGGTCGCGGCTCGGCATCTGTTCAAAGTGTAGACACCTATCCTTCTGTGGATCTATTACGAAGACTGGGCTTGTTCCCTGTGCCTTGGTCCTGTGGTTCGCGCCTGCCTCACGCAACACCATGGTCATGATGGCGTTCTTGTCCTTGGCCCGCCGCGCCCTATGCGCTGCGAGTGCAGACTCGAGCGGCAGGTTGCTGACCACATCGCCATAGACGAGGAGGAAGTCGCCGACTAGCAGGCCCCTGCTGTCTAGATCGCGCATTGCATCGCCAATGGAATGTGAAGTCGACTGGATGAGCTCCAGCCTCGAAAAAGGCGACGACTTGGCAGACCATCTCGAATTCTTTATGTACTCCTCAACCTGCTCCCTGTGTGCGCCACAGTAGACAAAGACCTCCTCGACGCCAGCATTGGCGAGAAATTCGAATGTGTACTCGATGAGCGGGGTATTCGCGAGGGGCAGAAGACACTAGCATGTATCAGCATGCAACCAGCGTGTTATTGCGGCATGCCTACTCTCGGCCTCTCGAGCGTGAAGGGACTGAAGCGTGTCTCAAAGGGATCTGCGAGTATCTGGCGAATGTCAGCATACTTCGCAGCATGACGACGAATGGTGAATAGCGGAGCTTACCACGGCCTGCAGCGGCTCGTCGCGCTCCTCGTCGCCCGATTTGCCTTTTTGCTGGCCTTTTGCGCCTTTCGGGGGCATATTGGGCGTTTTTTAGGCTCGTTAGTGTGTTGCAAGAGGCGGAGTGGCGGTCGTTGCTCGGGCTGGTGGTGGTGGTGGTGGTGGGTTCCGCAGTAAATTCCCGAGAAGCTTCAACCTACCTTACCACGACCGCCGCTGAGTCACAAGCGGCACCCAAACCAGGGACCACCACACAAAACCAGCTCCCCGGGTCCCGTCACGTCTCGGATCTCTTTAGCGGGGTGGCTCAGCGGGTAAGCCGCTGCATGAGTCTCAAAAGTCTCGAACGTGCTCGTGCGCGGCTTTTCTGGCCTGGCCGTGGAGGTCTGGACCGCCAGAACACCATCTTCTGGAAATGCTTATTGCGACGACACTCCTAGCCGAAAGAAGCTGGATCCGGCATCACCGGGAAAAGAATACGATACATCTTACACCATAGCTGCACAGAGAGTCAGTGGCTGCAGCAACTGGCAATCCGCTACGAGCCGCCATTTCAAATCTCTTACCAAGGCTCGGGACATACCACACCGAGACCAGGGGGTCACAAGAGGTACAACGGAAGACTCTAAGCGCCTCCGTGGGCCCTTCAGCGTGTGTAACAGAACAGATATATTTATTTGTCTAACAAGTAGGGTATTTCCTAACGAACATCCAGCCCGGAACCAAACACATGGGGGGGTGCCTTGAACGCCGAGAACCCGCCCGCAAAGTCCTTCATGCACTCCTTAGACAGCCAATTTTGGGCCGTCGTTTACCTGTACTTTTTTCTATAACGTACATGGGCCGGCCACGACAATGGGGATTTGCATCAAGGTCACCCACGACCAGCGCCTGGCAGCCGCCATGACTAGTTCCCCCAAGCATGTACTTGACGTCTCATGGCCGGAGACCGATGACCATTCCTCAATTTCCATCGTCCTTGATCCCCTTGTTGTCCGATGAGTAACCTAATCCCTTTGGATATCAACGTGGACGAGGTTGCATGTTACCCATCGGCTGTTGCATCTGTGGAGGATACATTTGTTGACGCTTTGCCGGGTTGTTGAGATCATCGCCACCCGAAATCTCCGAGACCTGCCGACGATGACCCGGCGGAAGCTGTGCTTGTTGAGGCATTTGCATGTGTGGGGAACTACTATATCCCATATTGCTCTGCATGGCACTCACACCATAAGCACTCGGGTGCTGCACCGGCTGTCCCCGCATAGCCTGCGCAAAGTCATCCGGAACCGATGTGCCCACAGGAGAGACGCCCGGCATCTGGCTAGGCGAATTCCAGTTGCTAACAGCTTGTGGCGATTTTGCAGGAGAGTCCTCCTCTTTCAGAAAGGGTTGCCGTGCTATCTGCACAGGCTGAGGTGCTACCATAGTCCCATCACCTTGGGCCGACGGCTTCTTGAGGTGGACAAGGTGCTTCTCTAGCATGTGCAGCAGACCTTCCTTGGTGAATGGCTTTGGAAGAACATCGTTCATGCCTGGACTTGTTAGAAAAAAAACTACAGTATGGATTGGCTTGCCTTACCGTGTTGGAAGTACATTGAAATGTCGTCACTTCGGATGTTGGAAGTCATGGCGACGATGGGCGTTGTGTCGAATTGGCGGATCAAATGGCATGCCGAGACACCGTCAAGGTTTGGCATGATGATATCCATCAGGACCAAGTCGTACTTTGAGCCGTTGTTCATCTTGTTGACTGCCTCCAAACCATCAAGCTGGTTCCAATTAGCGGGAGCTTCTCAGCACATGACCACACAACTTACGGCACTATCGATTGAGCAGTGGAAGGCGTACAAGAACTTGCTTCCGATGCGACGACACGTGGGGTCGTCTTCGACCAGCAAAATCTGTGGTGGACGAATCCATCCTGGGTCGGGAATGGCGCTCTTCTTCCTCCCTTCCTGGAACTTTGGCTCGGCTGGGTCAACAGCTTTCGGTGGAGCCGCGTATGGGATGTTATTAATGTGCTCGCTATACATGGGGTCAATGCCATTCGACGACCCGACCGGATACACGAGATTATCGAGATTCTCTAGACGCATCGACCCTGTCGAAGTTGCCGATGGCGGGCCACGGCTCGTAGGCCGTACCGCTGCCGCACGAGCAGCAAAGTCTGGGGGTGGCGTTGTCAACGTGCCATTCATTCTCATGGTGATTTCGTTCATGTGCTCCAAGTTTCGAGGGTTCAACATGGCGTCGGCATTGGTCTCGCTAAGAAGCTTGGAGGCGTGCTGCAAGGGTGAGGCAGGGTTGTCATCATCGGCGGCTGGGGCAGGCTCAATGCCTCCATTCTGGGATTCAGAAGCTGCGTTTCCGAAGATGAGTTTGCTGTTCCTTCTCTGGGTCGCGTCTACTCCATGCAAAAACGTCATTATTTGCTGCATGACATGCTCATGATTGACCACGGTCTTTTGCAGCCCAATTACTTCCTGCAACAGCATCGAGTGATGGATACTCAGTTCATTGTAGCGGCCCTCGAGCTGATGTAGTTGGGCTTGCGTTGCCATGAGCTGTCCGCTGACCATGTCCATCTGCTGTGAGGGCGCAAATTCTTCATTGGATGCCTGGTTTGGTTTGCGTGGCGCTGGCGCTTTTCGTCGGATGTTGTCGAGCGCGTCTTTGTTGTTCATTTTAAAATCAGGGTGTTTGAATTCCCAGGCCTGTGCAAGTGGTCAGCGGTCGAGTGTGGAACAAAAGCTGGAAAGGTGGGCCTGCGAAGCTGCATGGCACTGAGGAGATTGGTGAACATACCCCGGGCCCGTACGGTGACTGGCCATTCTCTTCGTTGTTGTGGCGGACTTTGTGGAAATCGTATTTGTTGAGTTGGCGGACAAAACTAGCAAAGTTGCTGTGTTTAAAGTGCTTGGGAAGAATGTGTTTTGTGAATTTTTCGTTCTGGCTCAGGGTTAACACGTCGGTGTCGATGGAGGAGATTAGGACCGAAAGGCGCATACTTCTAGGACAACAAAACTGTCGCCGTCGTTTCCCCACCGGACCACGCTCTCGTCACTCGGGTTCTCCAGCATCCTAGACGGCCATCAGCACAACGACGGCGACGGCAGCCCACCGGGCGCGTCGACGTACTTGTAGAGTTTGCGCACAAAGTCGCTCGAGTTGTTGGACCCGCCTCCGCCAGCTTGATTGGGGTCCATGATGGCGGCTGGTTAACGAGCGCTGTCTGGCGTAGAAGCCCGCCCTCCCTCTCAGCCCTTTTGGATGCGCGATGGGGTGGGAAAGCTCGCGTGTCTGGTCAGTCGCACAGGCCGAGCAAAAGATGCCGTCAGAGGCTCCAGGAATCGGCGAGCGGTCGCAATGGCGACAACGGCAAAGGGCGCGCAGAGATTGGGGACCGCGTTGAATGCGCTTAGAGCTTTGCTTGGCCAGCGGATCGGTCCTGGACAGGCGATGACGAAATGTGCCAAAACGGGGACGCCTTCTTCGAGGCGGGCGGAGGATGATGGACGGGATCTGGGCCTTCAGGTGTAAGAGACAGGGAGACATGGGCACACTCGCTCGTGGCTTCAGCGCGGCACGCACTTGCGAGCTAAACGGGCCTAAAGCAGGTTAACACTGGGCTTGAGAGGAATGCAGTTGAGCAGTAGGGCGCTAGGGGAGTCTTGCCGAGGGGAGGGCAGGGATGCTGGCATGGGCGGATACGGACAACAGCGTGCCCCAGACGAGGCTGGCAAGCAGTTTTATACACGCGTTTCGCATCTCTGGCTATGACATTTGTAGGTGCAGCTCCCGTACCAGCCGCGGACCCATTGCCGCCACCCCAACACCCATCCTGCCTGCCCATGGTTATCGTGGCCTGCTGTCTCGGTGGACGTGACGCATGTCTCCGCCAGATGCGCCGTTGACGATTCATCACCGGCTTAAGGCACGATCGGCATAGCGCAGACAAGCCTGCGAATTGCATGTGGGCCGCTCATTATCCACATTATTTGCTGCCGCCGCGAGGGGCCTGCGAGCCAGGTCGAGTCAGATGTAGGCCAAAAAGAATTATGGAGCCCGCCGAGGACCGTCCACGGTGTTGGTGGATTGCTTGGAGAGGTGCTGGAGGTGCTCTGCCTCAACCCCATTTTGGTGAGGCAGACCCGCCCGACCGACCGACCGACCGACCCGACCGTGTTGAGCGTTAGCAGTGCGCCTGCCGTCACCCGATCCTGTCAACCACTACTACACCCCGCCCCATACCGCAAAGCGTACTGCACCTCCACCACCACCACCACCGCCTCCACCACTACTACTACTACTGCTGCTGCTACCTAGCCAGCCCAACACACGTGCTGCACACCAACACTTCAGACCCTTATCATGTTCGCTGCTCGCCGCCTCCCTTCCCTAGTCCGGCCGGCTGTCACCCGACGTCTGTTCCATGCCTCTGCGCCCGCCTTTGTGAGCGTTGGGGACAAGCTGCCGGATGTCGACCTAGTCGAAGACTCGCCCGGTAACAAAGTCAATCTCGCCAAGGAGTTGACCGGCAAAGGCCTAATCATCGGTGAGTCCACGCTAATGGGCTCCCACCCAATAACAATAATAATGATACCCACCCAGGTGTCCCGGCTGCCTTTTCACCCTCTTGCTCGGAGAGCCATGTCCCCGGCTACATCAACTCGCCCAAGCTCAAGGATGCCGGCAAGGTCTTCGTCGTGTCTGTGAATGACCCCTTTGTGTAGGTTCAGTCCAGCCCTGTGGAGTGGTTGCCGTGCACGTTCTGCACGACTTGTGCATTGCCAGCCGAGAACACACAACTATACTCTGCTGGACTACATGTAACCCTCACTGACCATGTGCAGCATGAAGGCCTGGGGCAAAATCCTCGACCCTTCAGGCTCCAGCGGTGTAAGTGTCCCTGTGCATGTCGTGCAGAATTATAATATTGATAGTCCCAAAGATCCGCTTCCTGGGTGATCCCAGTCTCAGCTTCACAAAAGCCCTCGATCTCTCCTTTGACGGCGCCTCCATCTTCGGCGGCGACCGTTCCAAGCGATACGCCCTCGTCATTGAAGACGGCGCGGTCAAATCAGCGCATGTCGAACCCGACAACACTGGCTTGAACGGTTTGTGGTCTTGCTGATGGAATATTATCACGTCACTAACATGGTTAGTCTCTGCTGCTGACAAGGTATTGTAAAAGATCTACACTGCAAATACGTGTGCGGAGTGAAGCACGATGATCACATATCGACCCTTCCCAGGGTCGGAGATTAGGCCGAAGCTGCGTAACACTTTTGACGATTCAGACCTCGACGGAGGAATAAACTCGCCGCGACGACCATGGCCTTGACATCTTCTCCCAAGATGATACTGGGAGTCTATTCACCGCTTTCAACCTCTAGGTACTGTGAGTTGTCGACGATTGGTTCAATACATCACTCCTGCATTTGCCCTGCGTTTGCTCAACTGTTCCTGTCCAGTCAGTGAAGCAATTCATCA
>Ga0265797_10009893_pt1 | contig 12252 bp, 6 predicted proteins | sample P2T30metagenome_FD_192433 | JGI IMG/M metagenome (GOLD analysis project Ga0265797, IMG submission 192433) | Plant litter microbial communities from East Loma Ridge, Irvine, California - P2 T30 | ecosystem: Environmental > Terrestrial > Plant litter > Unclassified | place: USA: California... | reverse complement strand
GATGACGTTAGGAAAAACTATACGAGAACCACTGCTGGATATCAATTGACATTTTGTAAGGAAAAAAAAGCTCTCATGTCCAATGTACATCGAAAGGTATTATGTAAAGGTTCCTTCATACGCAAGCATACACATGCTTCTCTCCACCACATCGCTCTTCTTCTATAACCGAAATCTACCACCTTACATCTCCGAGTACAAGAAGTTACCTTGCTCGTCAACGTACTCAATGGTCTGCTTGGTGATGCAGTAACCCTCCTCCTCCCAGGGCATGGATGGGTAAGGGAAGACACCGTTGCTGGGGCTCTGGGGCTTAGAGCCATCGCTGCTGGGCTCGAGGTACTCTGGGCCATCGGGCAGAGGAATGTCGATAGCAGTGGGAATGTACTTGAAGGGCTTTCCAGCGGGGAGGTGGGCAGTGACGCTCTCAAGAACCTCGTAAGGAGCGCTCAAGTCGGGAAGCTCGTCGTCAGAGGCAGCGGGCTTGGCCTTGTTGCACTTGACGCTGATGTGGAAGTCGGGGATGGTGTCAGCGTCGATCTCGCCCTTGACACCAACAACCTTGTAGTAGAGGTTCTCCTTGAGGTAGGGCTCAACGTGTTCAGGACGGAGCGACTCAAGCTCGCCAGCGGCTTCCTTACCCTGGAGGCAGGTGGTCAAGGGAAGAGCACCCTCAGTCATGAGAGCCTGGGAAGCGTTGGCACCACCTTGCATCATAGCACCAAGGATACCATAGGAACCGACGTAGTTGGGGTCCTGGGTGTAGTCGGTGGATGGATCGTAGGCGGCATCGGTCTCGTTGCTGGGAGCCTCGATGCTGGGAGCGGAGCCACCACCAATGGTGATGGAAAGAAGAGGAGTGGTAATGTTGAGGAGCGGGTAGGTTGACTCGGTCGCGGGCGCAGTGGAGTTCTTGGTGGAGGTGGAGTTGCTGCTAGGCTTTCCAACGAAGCAGTGAACAGTGTAGGATCCCTCAAGCGCGTACTTGTTGGCAATGACGGAAAGAACAGTGTGGTAGTCACCCTCCTTGATGGGACGTCCAAGGTACTGGCCAGTTGCGGATTCGTCACCGTCACGCTTGGTTAGAGTCCTCTGGCCGGCACCGTAAAGCTGAGTAACAGCGCGAGCAACCTGCTGGTAAGAACGGTCGCTAGTCTCAGGGTAGTAGTATCCGAGAGTGCGGGTCTCCTTAACATCGACCGAGGTGAAGTAGTTGCCAGCGGTGTCCTTGGTGAAGGGCTTGAGAGGAGAATACTGGTTCTTGGGCTCACCCTGGTTCCACTGAGCCATAGGGCGGGGGATGTTACCGTTGGAGATGTAGGTGTTGGGGGTGATGAGCTGGTACATGGCGAGGAGACGGTCAACGTTGGTGTGGTGAAGCCAGAAGAGGGGGTCGAAAGCCGAGACATCGAGGTAGTACATGTGGCCACCAGACTCACCACCAGCAGTGTTGTGGATGGCATCGTGGACGGACTCGAAGCTGTCAACGCCACCGCCGCTTAGGTCAGTGCGGACACCAATGGCAGAAGTGCTGGCAGCGCCCCAGTTAGCCTTGCTGGAGAACAGGGCAAAGACACGGTCACGGAGAGAGACGCGGATGGAGTTGAAGCGGGCGTTCATCTCGTTGTTGTTGCTGCGGGTAGGGTTGGCGACCGGGCGACGGAGAGTCTCAGGGAAGCTGTTCCATGGGCCTCCACCCATCTCAGAGGGAAGCGAGCTGCCGAAGCTGTACTTGTACAGCGGGTTGGGGATAGTGACGGTTCCCTGGGGCTTGGTAACAGTAACGGTCGAGTCGCGCATCTGAGTGGGGACAGTTGGGCCGCCGTTGGGGTCCATAGCCCAGTCCCAGTATGGCATACGGAGAGTGGACGCAGCGTTCCTCCATCGCTGCTGCTGGTTGGAGGGGAACTGAGCGATCACCTCCATGACGCTCTGGTACCATGCTTGCTGCGAACTGTTAACGTACGATCAAATGAGTTATCAAGATACACACCTCGTAAATGGCAAGGTAAGGCCTGTGCCAGGAACCGAAGAGCGAACCTCCGTGAGGGCAGAAACCTTGCTGGTTGAGGAGAGGTGCGGGGAAGTTGTTCCAGGTCTGGAAAGGACGACCGTGGACACCAGAGACCTGGTAGTACGAGAGCATGTCGTCCTTGTCCTTGCCCATGAACCTCTCCATACCGAGGAGGTACAGATTCCACTGGTCGGCGTTGCGCGCCAAGGTACGGATCTCAAGACGGGGAGCAGAAGTCCTGCCGCCGTTGCACTGGCCGTTGGAGGCAGTGCCAGAGCTGCAGACACCGGTGATGGCGATGGGGCCGCTCGACTGGCGCTTGGTGAGCTCACCCTCGATCTCGTTGATGTGGGCCGCAATGGAAGCGTCGCTGGCGGCGCGAGCAGGGTGTGCGTGGTGGTGGGAGCCATGCTGGAAAGCAACGGTGAACTGAAGAAGCGACAACAGACCGAAGACCATGGTCATCATGCTGGCGGGCTTGCTGAAGTTGGCCATGGTGAAGAAGGTAAGTGGGTGCTTTTTGTGTTTGGTTGAAGGACCGGGACGGCCAAGAGTCGAAAGTGAAGGTGACTCGAGAACCTAAAGAAGGAAGGACTATTAAAACCGATGCTAAAGAGCGTAACGACCTTTGGAGCAAGCCTGAAGGTCTGGAAAGAAAACGGGTGCGGTAGAGACCTCGACGTCAAAGAACGAGGAATCAGAGTTGCGGCGTAAACGGAGCAGGGGCGGGTCAGCAGCAGGGTCATATATCGAGGCATGCTATTCCCAGTCCATGCTCAACTCGGCCTACGGCGGTGCGGTTGGTCGCCATTTTGGACACGAGGCGGTTGAGCCTGGACCGGGGGTGTAGTCGTATTCGTGGCGGCATCGGTAGTGACGGGCGACGATTGGTCCCCTGGTGGTCCCGAAACGTCTAAAGACGAGTGATCCGCGCCGCCTTCCCCTGACTTGGCTCGATGCGGGCAAGACGTCGCACGCCGGGGCCGTTGCAGGCTGGTGATTTGGGAGCCCACTGCCGCCGGCGTGCGCCTCGCTGCCTGCCCACGCTGTCGTCGCGACGTGATGTATCGCTACCGTGGGAGATGGCACGACGGACTGCGCTCCCTATCATCGTGCGACCTGTCCGCCTGAACGTGGGCCCGAGCAACGAGTCGTTCATCTATGGCAAAAGGAAAAAGACGCACATCGGCTGCAAACCCTCCATGCGGGCCCAGCACCGCCACGCAGACGCCTCAGGCACGCTCCGGCTGCAGAACCATTCGCGGTCCACAAGAGGACCGGTACTTTCGCCTTCTGCATCCACTTCTCGCATCTTTTGATTGCGGCGTGTCCTGCGCACGCTGCTTACCGTTACGCCCACGACCCCATGCAAGCTCACGCACCAGGACGGTGTAGCAGAACTCACCACGGCCTTATCAATGCACATCCTCATCTTGCAGCACTGCTCCCCGTCCGCATGGGGATGGCCTCTACTATGCACGTTATGCGCTCCTCAGGCATGTTGCTGACTGCCTTCCTCGGCAGCTCGCTTGTTGGCCGATCTTATGCAGGAACACGCCAGGCCCTGTTTCACCAGTCATGGATCACCGTCCACATGTCAAGGCCGTCCACATCGTTGTTTCAACCCTCCTATTTTCCGCATATTGCAGTGCTTGAATCGGATCAAGCTTTTGCTCTGTGGAGATGTTTTATCGATATCGCCGCTCAACAAGTGCTTTTGCCGTGGAGTGACGTCCGCGAACCCAGACGGCGGATCTTCCAAAATCTAGAAGTATCGTTAGCTGGCGTCGTTGTTCGGTTCGGTCGGTGCGCTGCATGCCCAGCACCTGCGGCGGCGCGGCAATAACGCCTGTGTTCAGACCCACGGCACTCCGAGTAAGATGCGAGGATGGGTCCTCTCCACAGGCGAGTGTCAGATCCGCCACGAGGGTCGCCGAGAGTAAGCGGCTGAAGGTAACGCGCAACACAGTCCACTTTGTCTTTATGACATCGTTTCCCTTGTTCAGTTCACAAAATCGCCTTCTATTTTCAGTTCCCGTCCGTATACTCGCACACTAAGAGACAATTGCCGCCTTCGATTGATTACAGTACTTTGGCGAAACGTTTCACTCGCCTTGGACTGATACCTCACATCATCTGACTTTGGGGCTGTCATCTTTCCTCGCCGTATACAAGCATGATGTCCGTATGTTTCCCAATGTCTCGGACCGTGACTTGCGTTGCGAGGGACGAAGCAGAAGGACGGCGCGGCTCGCGTTGCGAAATGGGGCAGTGTCTCGTCAGTGATGAATGCGCAACCAGAGCGAACGGCTCAGCAGTGCAGCAATGTCTCTGACCTTACCAGAAAGCTTGATCAAACTCTCTCCTCACGGTGGTACAACAGCAGAAGAAGAGGCGAAGACCCCAATAAACTATTGAACCGACGAGACACCAGTATGTGCTCGGCTGAAGCTACCCTATTGAGTACCAAGAAAGCGCCGAAAGGACGTACAGCATCTAAGTTTCGGCAGTCGGGACATACCGCCGCCCCAATCCGAAGTAGCTCAGAAGGTTGATCGCCATCATAAGCTGACGAAGAGGATGGGATTCATGTCCGCTGAACACGCAATCGCTGACGGCAGATAGTGGTGAACCCTGTATATACCATCCCACGCTGATCCAGTCGCCTTGTACGCGATCGAAGATGGATAAAGTAGACACATCGTGCCATCTGTCTAGAGCGTGTCATAGATTGAACCGTAGCTGGATAGGTAATGCAGTACGATCAATGCTTCTCTCACTTCGGCTTCCCTACAGTTATTACCCGCAACACCATTATTTTTGTGTACCCAAATATGAACCCTAGTTGACGCTAATAGCCACCAGTTTCCAAGAACCTATTGTAACGGCAAGACACGTCACAAGTATGTTCGAAAAAGAGTACTGAGTACACCAGGTATCGTATTTCAATCCGCGCAGCTCGCTACAAAGACGTCATCATCCTCAGAAAACAAACGAAAAGTGGGTATATAAAACCAATATACACTGTGACCATTCCAATACATTCGTCGTCATCATCGCCCACCTAAATTGAATTTATCGCAAATATGTCAACAACTACTGAAAAGCTCCCCGGATCTTAGCATAGAGCTCCGTGTCCAGGAAATTGTAATTTGGATCGCTAAAGCAAAATGGCGCTCGTAGCAATGTCTCGGCTGTAGGTCGCTCCATGGGGTCAATGGTGAAGCAGTCGTACATGAAGCTCAGGCCCTCTACGCCAATCACCCTGGAGACGTCTTCGGGGATGGGAGGGGCTTGGTTTAAGCTACCAAGCTTGTAAATGGCACCGATGGCCTCTTCCTTGGACCAAGGACGTTTACCCGCAAACATCTCAAGGACTACGCAACCCAGAGACCAGATGTCTACTTTAGCTGAGTAGCCCTGGCCTTGAGAGCGAATTACTTCGGGCGCCATCCAGAAGACGGAACCTTGCATGCTGTTTGTTACATCGTTGCCATAGATGTTGTCACTCTTCTTGGAGATACCAAAGTCGGAGATCTTGCACGTGCCGTCGAGGTCGAGCAGGATGTTATCGGCTTTAAGATCGCGATGGAGGATGCCTTCGCGGTGGAGATAAGAGAGACCGAGCAGCGTCTGTCTTGTGAGCGAAGAGACGACAGACTCTTCAAACTTCCCGTGCTTGCGGATGCAGGATCCTACACTGCCACCGGAAATATATTCAAGGAAGATGGAAATGCTGTACTCTTTGCGCTCGCATCCGAGGTACTGCACAATGTTGGGGTGGTCGAGATGCTGCATGGTGTCGATTTCCTGATCCAGACTCTTGACGAGTTCCTTGATCTTGTCTTTGTCTGAACCAGCTGCTTTGGCGTTGACTTCGACTTGCTTGACTGCGATAAGCTCTCCGGTAGTGATGTTCATACCGAGATAGACGCGACCGAATGTACCTTTGCCGATGAGCTGTCCCTTCATCCACTTGAATGTTGGCTGTCGCGATGGAACACTTGGCAGATGATCTTGGGGTATCGTCTCCATAACGAGGCGCGAGCCGCGCTGAGGTCGCACTTGCTCAGTCCTGGCGTTGAACATCTTCGTCGACTTTCGCCTGACAATGTCACCACCATTGCGTAACGTAGCAACACGCGATGGACCGGCACCAGCATGTGCCTGGCCTGGGAGTGGCCTCTTGTCGAGTGGCTGGTATTGCGACTTCACTACTTCACGAATAGACTTTGTGCGGCCCAAACCAGCGCCTGATTTCCTCATGTTGCGTTGCGCGATACTCTGCAGTCCTGCACCACCACGGGTGAGAGGTTGAGGAGTGGGCTCGGCGGGTATAGGCGGGGGATCGTTGGCTGACTCTGCAGCACCATCCGCTTCCTCTTCCTCAAGCATCGGCTGATCGAGGTTGACGTTCGGGAAGAGCTCGTCAAGGTGTTCCACGAGGGCTTCAGCTGGTGGACGATTTGCCCAGACATCGCTGGCGAATGATTCTCGACGGGAAAACTTGTTCGTATCATTTGGCGAGTCGGTCCACGTTGCAGACGCAGCCGACTCGGGGTGGAAGTCGCTTGGCTGCGAATCGCGATCACCAGCTGCGCTTTGCTCAGATTTTTCCGTGACCTGCGCTAGCGAGTTCTTTGACCGTTGTGTCTTGAGTGTAAGGTTTGGCCGTTGGCTGCGGGAGTTGGTCCGAGTGATGGGAGTGCTCTGGGCAGGTGTGGGTGGACCAGCTCGTCCTGCGAGCGGCGCAGCGAACAAGCCATCGTCAGAATCATCGTCGTCAGAATCCATAGGCTCCAGATTTGGAGACTTCGTAATGAACGACACTCGCGCTTCTTCGAAGTCGTGAGTGGGACCGTACACTGACACCCGTGATGGTTCTCTGCTCAAGGTAGACTCTGGAGCGTGCGCTGTATGGGGACTTCGAGTTGGCGAACGAGACCGCTCGTCTCTCGATCGCGGTGCTGTCGGATCGGGCATTTCAAGGCTGAGGTCTGGCCTCTCGTTGGACGTGTCGTCTCCGAAAGCTTCCTCATAGTCAGGTATTCTGAAAGGTATATTTCCCTTGCTCATTGTGAGCTCGCCGGGGCTGCGAGGTGACCCACCTGGACTATTTCTTCCGGAGCCAGATCTAGCTGCGAATCCATTATCCAGCAATACCTGTTGTGAAGGTCGAATGCTTTCAGGCGAGCCTTCGCTGTTTGCTGGTTGAGGACCCTTTGGTGGCGCCCTGTTCGCTGCTCCTATGCCTGCCCCAAGATTACCAGCGCCGATGATAGCAGCAGCGATGCCTCCCAGCCCGCTTGCAGCCTGAGGAATGGCTTTGCGCTTTTCTGACTGCGACTCTGTTGATCTCCGCTTGTCTTTGCCATCATCACTCTCGGGCCATGAGCCGCGGTTTTTGGCCCTCGACAGCGAATTGGCTTTCAACAGTGTGCTCGTATCGGCTGGCACTGGTGGCGGCTCTCGCAGTGGGACAAGCTGCTTGGGTTTAGCATCGAATGGTTTCTTTACGTCCTCATAGGGAGAAGCGCGGGGTTCATCAAAGTCAACAATACGCTGACTGCGGTAGCTGAGGTTGTCGCCTGAAGTGGGGTTCAGGTCAGGACTGTGTCCATTGGCCCTCTGGAATCGACTCCTCAGATATTCTTCCTGCTTCCGCTTTGTTTCTTTGCGGTGCTCTTCAGCAGCGGCTTCGAGCAGCTTTCTTCGTTCCTCCTCGGCCAAGTCATCACGCGGTTCCCAAGCCGATTCTGCAGGCCTGTCACCTGCATTGTTCGGCATGGGTTCGGCTTTCTCTGCCATCTTGCGAAGAGCTGCACTCTTATCTGCGACTAGCGTGGACTCTCCTGACTTTCCTCCTGGAGAATCTAGTTGAGAGTCGGCGTTCAGCCGAGAGTATGCGTCCTCATCGATAGACCTAGCAGCTGTATGGGGTAGCGACACTCCTAGCCCGGCAGATGGAGGTACGGTTCCCTCTTGCGGTATCTTGACAAAAATCTTGAGCTCGCCGACTCGATTCCCATATTGCGACCGCGCCTTCAACAACTTTGAGTCGGACAGCGGGTGATCGTGGTCTTGTTGCCCAGGATTCGTGAGATGCAACTCTACACCAGATATCTGGCTCAGACCCTGACTCAGCTCCTCACAACACACAGCTCGTAGAGCTGCTGGTGAATCTACGTTGGTGATGTCGATGAGCCGGTAGTTCCAGCCATCTGGTGTGACAAAAGCGTATTTGCGATCTTCTCTTCCGGATGTGCGAGTACGACCTGTTGCTCGATTGTCGGAGTCTGTCTGAGCTGATCGTCTCGAAGGGGGTCGCTCGTTCAAGGAAGTCTCGCTTGAGTTCATGCCAGATTTCCCAAACAGGGACCCGCTTGGATGCGTACGATGACTTGCCGGACTAGTGGGTGAATCCAGGCTCGTGTCATCGGGAGATGGGTGGTTCTCCTTCTTCCGCCCGCCCATGATTTTCTTGAAGAAACCTTTCTCATGATCTTTAGCGCTGGTGGGCGCTTCCAAGTCATATCTAGCTAGTCCAGTACCTGGTCGTGAGCCTTCGTAACCGTTCTTCCGGTTCTCGTTGCGACTATCGGAACGATTATCGAATGATCTGCTTGACGGGGGACCCGAGCCAGTGTTTGCAAAGGTGGAGTTGATGGATTCGGTACTGTTGACGCGGTTATGCGGGGAATAGTACCGCGATCCGTTGTTGCTCAGACCCGCACTGAGCTGACCGCCATTGGTCGCAAGACGGGCTGAAGGGAGCGCTGGGCTTTGCTGCGGACTTGCTTGGCGATAGTTCGATGCACCCAATGAAGATGGCGCAAACTCTGAGGATGCATTCGGGCTATGGCGTACAGGCTTTGGATCTAGGCCTTGCAGAACCTCCCTCGAATAGGGACTGCGTGCAGGTCCTTCTGAGAAATCTGGAGTAGGGCCGAGACCGGGCACAGTGAAATTGCGTTGCTGTGTAGAGATGCGTCTGGGCGGGTTCGTACTACCACCAGGCGAGTGCAAGAGCAGCTGACGGCCCGGACTCTCTTCGCCATTGCCAGCAGTGGTTGGCGTTGATCCAAAGTCCATGCCTCTGGTGCCGATGTACGGTGAATTCTCCACAGTACCCTCTGTCCCGGCGCTCGTCATGCCAGTGTCGGATCGTTGCGGTGCTGCGCGGGGGTTGGCGATATGGCCCGTCTCCACGATGGAGCGCACAAGTCTGCGCAGCTTGCGACCCTCGTCTCGCTCTCTGTTCTGATCCCATCCGGTCCCGCTTGCGGTGCATTGCTTGGCCAATTGGGGAAAGATGACCTGGTGCATCATGGCTACATTGCCTTTGCTGCCATGGCCGCGGCCAATGTCCAGAAACTTTGAGCCTTCCAGACCCAGTGTCCTGAACGTCTCTTGCCAGTCTCGTGAGAAATTGTTGCTCGCTAGCCAGTGTTGGACGCGTTCGGCTGGCCAGTGCATCGAAGAGTCATGTGGGGATATGGGGGTCGTGCCATTGCTTTCGGACCGGTGATAGACGCTGCCGTGATTCTGGACCATGGGGTTCTGCAGCGTGGCGGTTGGCGGTCCAGACGAGTCGTAGACCTGGGCTCTCTCGGTCGGTATGTTGAGGTGGTTGCGACTGCTGGGCGTCGGGGGCGCGTTGAAGCCGTTGTTGGAGCCATATTGCACGCTCTGGACGCTCTCGAGGAGGCTGCTGGAGAAGCCCTGGGCGGACGTGTCGGCGTTGGCGGAGTAGTTGTCGTCGCGGTAGTATGGCTCGGGGTAGCCTCTCGAGGTGTGCAGCGGAGGGATGCCGACACCAGGTCCGAATGACTCGCCGCCGGGGATGTACGTGGCTGACGTCAGTGGAGGTTCGCGCTCGTGCTGGATCTGCTGCGGCGGGGGCCCTGGCGGAGGGGGGATGCTGTGAGGGTAGCTGCGATACTGGCTCGGGTCGTAGCCTTGCTGCTGGTACTGGGGCCGCGGGGGACCCCAATTGTTGGCATGGGGAGGCGGCGGGATGGAGATGCCGCCCAGGTTGCCGTAGCCCGTAGGCCGTGGAGGCGGCGGGGGGAGGGCGATGTGGCCGGCGGGCGTGCTCGAGGGCTGGGGCGGCGGAGGGGGGATGTATTGATGCATCGCTGGACCCTGGACGGTATGCGCCCGTCCGCGTGGGCTCGAGGCAGGCGCGCTGGGTCCGCCGGGGGAGAAGGAGGGATATGGCGAGCCGAGGTTGCTCAGGCCCAGCGGCTGCAGCGACGACGAGGGCGACGAGGTGACGCTGGGGATCTCGGGCAGCGGGAGGCTGGTGGGCGGGTTGCGATTCGGGCGCGGTGCGCGACGGGCAGAGCGGTCGGAGGGCGTCGATATGTTGGACGCGGAGCGCTGGCGGGACTCGTGGGTCATGTCCTCGTATCAAATCAGCAGAGCGGCCGTCCCATCACGACATGACGCTGCCGCGGAAACGTCGTCCAGAGGCTCCTTGGGCTCCTTTGACGGAACCTGTGGGTCCCAGAGCCTAGCGGACAGTGCAATACGAGCTACGAATCGCGGAGCCGTTGGCACGAACGGGGGGTGAACGCTGGAGCAGTGAATCGAGGGCAGAAACGCGGCGCCTGCGCTTGCGTCGACGTGGGCGCTTCGAGGATGGCGGATGCGCTTGGCCGTCGTCGCAACAAAGATGGGCACTCCAGCGCCGGCAGATGCAGGTCCTGGCGGGAGATTGCAGCGTCAGAAGACACGGCGGCACGACAACAGCGGCGACGAGGGGCACGCAGCGACTGAGCGACCGAACGCGCCGCCGTCGACAGCTGCCTGAGGGCTGGCCGTCGTGAGAGGCACGGGCCACAGGTGAAGCTTGCAAGGTGATTTGTTGGAGGCGCCCAGCACTCTGACGCTGTCAGCCGTTGCGCGCTCTCGACCCGCCTTCCACGCTGCAGTAACTTTCAATGCGCATGGTTCATTACGTAGCGTTCCGGAGAGACACCGTCGACCGTGTTTCATGTCACACGAGCACGTGGCGGTGCACTCGTGACAGCCACACCAACAGAGCGAACCACGGCTACCGCCTCGCAGTGAGCACCAGCCGAGGCCGGGGCTGCGGTGCGGTGCGTCAGGGCTGAAGCTATCGTCTACCGTTAGTCAGGAACTGAGCGGAACATGCCATCCATCGGCGCATCCGTACGACCATCCACGTAGCCATTCCAATACCCAGGTAGCCACCTTTCCTCGTATCAACAATTTCAGACTCAGCTCCTTCTGCGATCTCCGCCAAACTTACCCGTCGAGTACACCGCTTCAACGGTGTAGACATATTTCTCTGGTCTCCATGTGTCCTTCTACTAATCCGTGGTGGGGCAGCGGCTTCCTAGGTAGCAAGCAGGGTCACCACATAGAAGAAGAAAATTGAACAGGTCTGTAGACTACATTAGAACAAAAACTTGCAAAGTAGGCGACCTAAAATCAACGTAGGCTCTAGGCTGTTTAGTTTTTTCCTAGGTTGGCGTGGGGTCAGCCTCCTAACGTAGGCCGTAAAGCGCGACATGTACACCCACCAGGAACACCATCATCAAGAGCAGGAACTATTCTCCTGAAAATCTCCAATTCTTGACGTGGGTCAAGATGGCAATTTGCCAGCGTCTAAACTCTGTCATAGGGGTGCCTCGAGCGGGGCATGTTCTTCATTCTCGGCGTCGTGAAGCTTGCCATCCCCTCGCAGGCACCTTCAGAAGCTGGGGGTCGGCGTCCGAGGAGCCCGCACACCATCGCAGCATTTCAAGCACTAGAGCCTCCCCGCGCATCCATGTTCTGGGCCTGGGAAGTGTAGGCACTTTCACAGCTCACACGCTTGCCGAGATACCCACAAGGCCAGTAGTAAACCTGCTGCTACATCGTCCTTCTCTCATGAACGAGTACCTAAGAAACGGGAAGATTCTTCTACTGCAGACGTGCGAGGGCCAACAGATTGCCCGAACGGGTTATGACGTGGAAGTATTGCACGGAAAAGAATGGCACCCGGTGCAAGAGCTGTGCATAGCTGGGAATGCTGAGGTACTACAGCTACCAGGACCCCCAACTGACGAAACTATCAACGATCTTGTCGTATGCGTCAAGTCTACGCAGACTGTGGCAGCCCTCCAACCTCTTCTACCCCGACTCTCGCGCACATCAAATATCACATTCCTGCAGAACGGGGCAGGCATGATAGAAGACGCAAATATGTTCTTGTGGCCTGATCCACA
>Ga0265797_10009892_pt1 | contig 12253 bp, 12 predicted proteins | sample P2T30metagenome_FD_192433 | JGI IMG/M metagenome (GOLD analysis project Ga0265797, IMG submission 192433) | Plant litter microbial communities from East Loma Ridge, Irvine, California - P2 T30 | ecosystem: Environmental > Terrestrial > Plant litter > Unclassified | place: USA: California... | reverse complement strand
GACATATGTTACCAGGCAACAAGCATAGAAGATTAGCAGCAATTGCCAGGCCGATAGGACGTAGTCAGGGTGGTACATTGCTATTGTGCTTGGTTGCGTTAGCATGGATACGTTTCCTTCCACCGTAATGACGTGGGTATTTCAAAGCTCTTCCGTGCTACCTCCGTAGTGCCGCTGAAGGGAACATGCCAACATCTGCTATTGTGATCACCAGAAACGATGGGAGTATCTCAGCAGTGCTTGTGCCTCTACCGTCAAGCATAGATATGCATGATCACGGTCGCCGGTGAGATGTCTTGCGCAGACTTGCAAGTACCAGCCACATCGACCGAAGAGGAATATCGAAACCACTCACCCTCCTATTAGAGATGCCATTCCGAAGTTCACGGAGAGTGTGATTGTCCAGTTGCCGATAAGCCATATCCAGCCTGCCATTGTGGAGACGAGAGTCAGTAGGATGTCGCTAGTGAGCCCATTTGATTATCCATTCTTACCTGTAATATACGCGAGTGGAACTTTTCCCGTCTGCGCCAATTCTATCCACAGCATCAGCAAACATAGTCTTCGCTGTCCAACACGCAGGGAACATACGGAAACTCCAGTAGCTCGGGCCGCCAGAGGTCGGGTATCGTGAAGCAAGCTCGCCCAGCGAAAGCGCAATGCACTCGTCGAGTAGCAGGACGACTATCCATCCAAGGAACATACTGAGCTGGCCACCGCCGTAGATCGCGGAGATGAGTGGTGATCCTTCTCCATATGGAACGGCGGCAATAGCGAGAGATTGGAAAAGCAGTGTCCATAGACTGCGGTTGCGAGTAAGTTCTTCCTTGTATCCCAGCACAGCTAACGTTTCGCCCTCTTGTAAACTGGCCTTGCGCTCCAGATCGTCCGGACTCTCCGCCTTGAGCTTCTCGTGGACGATCTTGTCATCGAACGACATGGTTGCGTTGCGCCTTCGTTTGCGATCAAGTTGCCGGGTTGCCAGTGAGATAAGGGGAAAGAGGTATCACAGGCAGTCTCAGCTGGTCGCCAGATTACAGAAGAGCAAGATTGTGCGGCACAACATGTACATGTACTTGACCGCAAGCTCACCTAATAGCAGACAATCACTCACTCACTCACTCTCTCTCCTCACACTGCCCTAGCCTATTCACAGCTCCTCAGCCATGGCCTGATTAATATCCTAGTCGGGAGTGGTGCTGATAATGATACACGCCTATCAGCAGATCAACAGGTGACTTGCCGCGTGTTTCAGTCGAAGCTTGCCGCATAGTGCTGCTTCTTCCGGCACCGAGCAGCATTCGAGAAAGATAAGAGGTCTTCGTCCCTCGCAGAAGGATTGGGCGAAGCTTGTTGCAGGCGCATTAGCACGCGTTGGAGTACTCGGAATGGCTTAGTTGAAAACGGGCACGGCTCGGCCCATGAGCGGGGAAGTGAAGTTGAAGTGGCTGCTTGCTGGTGTTATCGCGTTGATGCATCGATGCCTGCTTGGATGCTGTCTGTCTGTATGTTGGCATGAGTTCAGTACCAGCAAGGGTTTAGGAATCTGTTGGACATCTTTCAAGATCATAGTCGTGCATATACACATTACAATTCTCGGTCAACTGTTATCACCTTGTGTACGTTCACTCGACTCCAAGAATACTCTACACCTTTGACACGTCCTGACGAATATATGATTGCGAGAGTTGTTCGGTGAAGGTCGAGTGGTCAGTAAAGTTGCCTATTCGGATGCTAAAGGTTGATGTCACAAGCATTCCGTGCGCATCCTCCATCCGCGGAGGAAAACCAAAGTCCCCTGCCTACCTTATGCACACTTTGATCCTGGCGCGGCAGATTGTCTGCAGGAATCCAACGTTTGTACAGCTTTCTACCTTTACTGCTACCCAAAACATGCGCGACACCAATATCGAGAGTCTTGGATGAGTAGGCCCATGCGATAGACAAACCTTGCGTGCTAGGCAAAGCGGCAACACGCTTGCAACTCGCGCTGGGAGGATGAGATAACGCTCCCGCTTCCAACCTTTAAGACGATCAAGGATCCAAATAATCGGCGTATCTCCAATAAAGAGGCCCAAAACAGCAAGTCGCGCGCCCTCGTCCAACTACCATTCAAATTTGGTAGTTTGTAAGACCATGCCTTCAGGGTGATGTGCATGATGTGCATCGGACGCAAACTGTTCTTGGAATAAGAGAACGTCTGCGCGATGTACAGCCACTATGCGCCGTCATTCTTCCGAGGGTCAGCCAGCAACCTGGGAGCCCGGGGAATCGTATCCTGTCGATACGCACATGCACTTCCAACCTTCCGTGGGTTGTCTACCAGCACCCTGAGATACCGATACAATTTGTCAAGACCGGCTGGAGGGAGTGGCTGCGTGTCGCTTCCAAATGTGTAAAGCCACCAACAGTCGCATGCCTTCCTGCTTCACTGCTTCAAGACATGCGCCCGGCAGACACATCCACGCCAATGGCCTTGAGCATCTTGATCAACTCTGCCTTTTCGCCTTCCTTCCTCGTCCTTTTTGCTCTGCGGCGCATCTCATAGGAGGTCTTGTAGTCCGGGACTGGGCCAGAGTATACCCAATTTGCTTGAGGACGGTACGGGTCCGCGCGAAGATGTAGCCACCTCCTCAGGCTGGACGAGTTCTTCATCGAGTTGCACGGCTCTCCCTTCTTCGCATGCGGTGTCGTTGTCGTACATAGCCTGATCTGAAGCTTGGTGTTCTTGCGCAGATTCGCTTCTTGATCGGGAGGCATTCGCGCCATGAAAGCCAACAGCCCGTCGAAGTTGAAGTCGGTGATATCGATGCGGATCGCACATGAGTTGTGAATAAGCGGGAGCACCTCATTGCGCACCTGGCGACTTGTGAGGACTAGGGCGTGTGGGTTGTTGCGCTCGCTGCTGTTGGGCGGAAGAATGTGGATCTGGACGGACGAAAGAGCAAGTCTGTATATTTCAACACGCAACTCGGCAGGTAGGTCGTAGAAACTGGTGCGCTTCTGTGGATGTGAGGATGGGACATGTCTCCAGGCTGGGAGGAGGCGCCGGTGGGGTCGCTGGAGCGGCGGCGGTGGGCCTGCCATAGTTGTATATGGTGTCGCAGGGCGGTAGTATGTATTTTGGGGTTGATTTTAAGTATACAGGCTCGAGGAGTGTGCGAGCATTATGGTTGAGGAGTAATCGCAATCATGCTGGCTGCGGCTGGTACATCCGCGTCACATGCAGAAGCCACATCCAGGTTGGTGGGTAGGTTGGCGGGGAGGCAGCGCACGTTGCTCCTTGCATAGAGTGAAGTGTAAAAGTTCTGTGGTCGAACTTGGCGTATGCGAACGGCGTGAGTGATGTACGCGCTCTAGTTATAGAAGGTAAGGTACCATGTGCTGGGACAAAAGGCAGCGTGTTGTACCTGGTAGCGTCGGCTTTAGAGAAGAGCGATGCTTGCCGATCCAAAGCGCGGGCCAATGATGATTGGGGTAGAGGCATGTGTGCATGTGTGCACATGTATAGAAGCCTGGTCCTTCTTTGATGCCTCTAACTCTCATGACACGACGTTTGATAGTTACCGTCGTGCATCTGGTATGGCTTCCATCGTGCTCGTAAGACAGAGTGATCTCCTTGTTTGGTGTGCCTCTCTGAGATCAGACCTTGACCTCTTCAGGTTGAGGTATGAAGCATCCATGTCAATCCTTTCATTCGTTGCGACGCCTCACTCTAGAAATGCTGCCGTATCGATGCCATTAAAACTGCGAAACACAAAGGCCAAATATTCAAGACGGTGATCATGCTGGATACTCCAAACCTGTGCTCGCTAGAAAATATCGGGACCTTCAAGAGTTACAATACTTATGGATTGGTTCACGTCAACGCCGGGTGTAGAGATAGTGTTAGTAGGGTTACCTAACCCGAAGATCAAACAAGGTCACGTGTTTCACGACTCCACCTCAGGACACGAGGCGACGGGAGGATGTCAGAAGGAATGCCCAGACGTTCGACGTCAGACGATCGACTACAAAACGTGGCGCTCTTCGTAGCAAACATCCTAAGCACTGATCTGCGACAATCAAATGAGATATCTACAAATTACAACTGCTCACGCCGCCTCACCCATCTCACACCTCCCATACCAAGACGATGGGCAACGACTATCAACCACCGCCGGGACCGCCTCCGGGCTATGCCCCTCAGAGCTCGTCCAACAACCCATTCAGAAACCAACGACTTGCACAAGATGAGCAGCCACCTTCATACCAACCACCGCCTGGTGGCCCTCCACCTTCATGGTCAGACAAGAAACCACAACAACACGAAGAACAATATCTCCCTCCATCCGGCCCACCTCCCGGATCATCGTCAGTGAACTCGGGCTTCCAACCGCCCCCTGGCCCCCCTCCTGTACATAGCACGAGCGAGCCAGCGCCTCCTCCATATGATCCATGGATGGCCGTCCCGGACAGCAGTCTCCTACCACCGCCCCCTTCCTTCAAAGAAGATACCTCACCCACGGCCAACGCAAACTGGGACGACGCAGCTCGTGGCCACGCTTGGATCGACGCAAACCCCCTCTGGCAGCCACGGCAACATGACCAACAGACTCTCACTCGGATTTCCTACGGCGATGTTCGACTCACGATGCCGCCAGGCACCAAGAACGTAGCCATGAACCAGCCAGGTCTTGGACGCACGAGCGTGCGAACGAATGCCAGGTGTGAGGACACGATCTTCCTCTCTGACATACCCATTTTCGCGTCTCTACAGCACAACCCTCTTCTGACGGAGAAACCAAAGACGACGTACTTCGAGCTAGAGGTCAAGTCGATGGGCAACAACGTCGTCGGCTCTGGCGACGCTGGCATCGCAATTGGCTTCCTAGCGCCACCTTACCCATCGTGGCGCCTACCTGGTTGGCACCGAGCTTCGCTAGGCGTACACGGCGATGACGGCCGCAGATACGTCGATGATTCCGACGGTGGCAGGGACTTTGTCCGCTCGTTCCGCCGTGGCGATGTCGTCGGGTTCGGCATGTCGCACGGCCTGCCAGTGTACGCCGGTGGCAAGCCGAAGTGCGAAGTCTTCTTCACGAGAAACGGAAAGCACGAGGGCAAATGGGATCTCTACGAAGAGAAAGATCTGAACCAGGAAGGCGGCGATATTCGCGGTCTTGAAGGCGAGCATGATCTACTGGCAGCTGTGGGCTGTTTTGGAGCGGTCGAGTTTGAGACGAGGTTCAAGCCTTCGGAGTGGAGATTCAAGCCTTAGCCTCACCTTTCTATGATTTAATGACACAGTTGATGCGGAACGAATACAAGGTTATCTCGTCGCTTGTACGTTTTTCGTCTAAATACTGTCTGCTCAAAAGTGTTCTTTCCAGAACTTGAACTTGACTTTGCTCACGGTAGCCTCCTTGCATGCTTTCTTGATATCTCTCGCTGCCACATTTGGCCCGCAGAAGTACACTCCGACCTCGCTCTTACCACCTCTATCTAAACCAGGCAGATAGTTCTGGTTGAGTATACCTTCCCTCATACCAACAAGAAGCCTGTTAAAATCCGGCCGGCCGAAATTCGTCCTCGACGAAAGCTCCGTCAACGGATCTTTGTCAGTGCCCACAGAGTTGAGTACAATGTTCTGAGCCGTGTCGGCGTCGATGCGCTGCGTGAGGTACGTGTGTATTCGCAGGAACTCTTGCTGTGCTCCGGGGCCGGTCATGCTCAGACTCTGCGCTTCAAGCGAGGACAGCAGAGCTTGAAACCACTCGAACGAAGTCGTGTCTTTGCAGACCCAGATGAATTCGACTCGCCGCAGACGTCTGGGAGGGTTGGGAGAGAGGCGCATGTGCCAGATGTTCTTCAATATTGCGGCCCAGGGTGTGACTCCGATGCCAGTGCCGATCAGGACGGCGACTTCGTTTTCGAAGACGTCTTCGGCGGGTGCGCCGTACGGTCCGTCGATGCGTAGTTTCGGCATGACTTGGCCGTTCTGGAGAGCGACTTCGTACATGCCCATTGGGTCTAGCTCCTCGTAGAGTTTCTGCTGTTCGGGACCGGCGCCAAGTGCAGACGCCAGAGCTTGGGTGAAGTCGCCTACTTGGCGAACGTGCACGCTCACGTATGGATCAAAAGGACACGAGGTAATGGTGAAAGGGTGCCACTGATGCTCTGACACGGACGGCACATTGATGAATAGCCACTGGCCGGCTTTGTAATGCATGCTCGGCTTGCGGAACTGAATCTCTACAGCATCTGCATTGCGGTGTCAGTAGATATACCTGTGCTGATAGGATGGATACACAAACCGTAAGGATGTCTCACGACTTTGATGATCTCTGTCTGTCGACGTGACCTGATCTCGCGGTAGAGTCTTTCGAAAAGGTAAATGATTCCACCAACCAGTTCCCATCTCCACCCCTGGTAGCCAATGCAGTGGCCCCAGAAGTTCTTTCCAGCAAATGGTGAGTACGGATCCGTGCTGTCGCGTACAAAACATCCGGTGGCATGCGTGTACATGGCCAGTAAGAATGGGATGAAGAGATGATGAGTATACCAGAACGTCTCGTAGCTCTGCTGTCTTATCTTCGCATGCGCAGTCGTGAACATGAGCAACATGCACAGCAGCATGACATGCCCGGTGATACCGCCCGCTTGCATGTAATGGATCTGAACTGCGGCTTCGGCACGGACAAGCGAACGCTCCACGTTGAAGAAATTAACGTAGTGTGCTGCAACGTGCACCACGGTCCAGAAAAGCATGGTGTAGGCCACCTGGCGGTGGAACCATTTGCTTTCGTCCAGAGGTAGCCACCTAATCTTTGGTCGAATGTACCTGAGTAGATTTCTGCACATTGGCAGAAGTATGATCATGGTGTCCACGCTCAGACAGAGACCCGCTCCTCGTGAGAACCAGACACTGAACTTTAGGGTGTTGAGTGGCGCCAGACGATCATCGGATGCTTGCTTGTACCATCCGAAGACGAACAAGAAGATATGAAGACCATGGAATAAGGTGTAAAATATGATCTTGCGAATGGTGAATTGTTTGGCTAGCCATGACGGCTGCACTGTTTCCACTGCCATGATGTGTGAAGAAAGAGTGGTCTTAAGTGTATGCCACTTGGTGGCAATTCGAGTAAATTTCGTTGCAAGTGTTGATCAGAAGTTATCTCGACATGGCCAGTGTTGTGAATGTCTCCCGGATGGCTTCCTTAGTGAGCGAGAAAGCGTCTTCGGCGCCAATGCTTTCTGCAATTGTTGTATCTGTCGTCCCAGCGTCCTCGGATGGATGGAGCTCACATTGAAAGATAGCACAACTTACAAGATACGAGGAGAGCATCACCTAGCTGGACTGACAGACGGAACTGCTCAACCCATACCGAGTCAGTAGTGGGCACGACGAAGGGCCAGATGCAGACGCTCCCAGCCTCTCGCAAGCGCCCACGGGCTCAAAGGACGTCGTGTGGATGCGAGGCATATGCGTGTGACAAGGGTACATGCAGGCACTTAGCGAAAGCAACAGATTCATTGGCTGCCGATGCTCCGAGGCGGCTTGCGCTTGTTCTGTCCTTGGTCCTCGATGTTGCTGAGCAAAAAATCGGTGATGAGGCTCTCCTGGTCCACAAATCCCTGTGGTGTTGTATGCCAGGCATGCGACATTGTCTTCGCTTTCGCCAGGCGATGATTGTCCTCATACCATTAGTCGCACAAACATACAGTTTATGCGCACGTTGCGCGCATCGCGTTCCGTCATGTCGACAGTCTAAGGCGCCCTGCATCTCCACTGCTTCTTCTCCAGAGAGCTCAGACGCTCGTGCATGAAGCTCGACTTCATTCGTCCACTACGCGCCTGCAGTCTGCCCACCGCCTCTGCATATCGCTGCGATTGTCTGCTTTCGTCCGCGTGCTATTCCTGTGCACAACCACGAACCGACGATTCCATATCCCGGCCTACCAAGGGCGCTTCTACGATGCAGCCAAGCAGCCGGTATTTCATTTCCCCGCTAGTCTTCACAGCCATGCTCGCCATGTCTCCCTCAATCGCATGTTCATGCTCTTCTGTGGCGTTGTCGTTCGCTCCCACGATCACCTTGCATCCATACTAGCCTCATTATCTTGCTCGACTTATTGCGCTTTTCCACACTAGAGCCCGCAGTACGCCGGCCTGCGCTCTTAGTCTTCTTTCACTCTTCTAATACCAATCCCCCGGATCCCATCGTTAACGAGCCGGTCGATCTGCCTCTCTGCTGTTACTGCTACTCTTACGCCGCACCGTCTTCGTCGTTTCTCGCGCTTTGAATACATCGACTGAGATGAGTGAACCACGACGAATCTTATAGCTGTGTCAGCTCCAACATCGCTCAGGCTGCTCGTCGGTGTCTCGTCTTCGCGCCGCGCAGCAGCATGGGCAAACTGATCAAGAATCATTGGGCCCGTCTCATCATTCTCACATCTGCATGCTGTGAGTCCCCAGCAATGCAAGAAGCAGACCACGCTTAAAGCTAACCCAAGTCCCAGACCAACTCGCCGGCGCAATCGAAGGCTTCTTCTGGCCCAAATTCTTCTTCGACTTCCTGACCAAGAACTTCGACGCCGCCGTAAAGCCCGTTCCAATTCTGCAAGTCATCAACGTCGTTATCGCTATCATATGCCTCGCCTACGAGTGGCCATTAAGATGGGTAGCGGGGACACACCTACACAGAAGCATAGTGGCGAGACTGCTGTTGCTACCACTGGCTACCTTGAGCGCTGTGCTTCTATATCAAACCACGAATGCGGCACTCTATTACCTCATCGGATGCGGCATATATTTCTGGGCTTATAGCGAGGGAGAGGTGAGTGCTGCTGAGCCGTCGTACTTGGGGTGCGATGCTGACGATTTCCACAGGTGATATGCGCTGTTCCTTGGACATTGCCCAAAAGGTCAGATCGCAGGGTTAAGCCTCTGGATATGGGGTGATGATACCCACTTAGTCCTTGATGATACCTCTTGTTTTGAATTGCATAGCGACGGATCTGGCGTTACAGGGATGCCTTTCGGATGGATAGCAGTCATGAAACGAATCATGACGATGCATGGCTTGGTCTGCCTGCGGATGAATATGTCTGTAACAAGTGCGATGACATAAAAGATAATGACTGCCAATGAAGCAGCAACCTCCTCCACTGTGCTTCATATCCATACTCTACGCTGTCCTGAATTGCCGACATGGGCTGGGCCCGTGTTTGTGTGACAAGCTCATACGAGAAGCATCCCGACTCGGGAGGACAAGTAAGAGTGAAATTATCCCTTCATGCAAAAATACACATACAAGCAATGTCTTATATCGACAGCATTTTCCTTTCGTTCAGCGCTCCCATCCTCAGGACTTTCCAGGCAAAGCGCTCAGCGGCTTACCACAGCGCCACAGGTATCCCATCATCCCAGAGCGCAACCATAATGTACAGCATCAAACAATCCACCTCCCGTCTGTCGCTAGAGGTTCCACACTCCTTCCGTTCATCATCCCCTGTCGCTCATGATTCCCTCGTCCACGTCCAGTCTCTTTCTAAGCGCCGAGCATGCCACCGCCGCCCTGCTTCGCGGCGGCCTCGCCTTGCATCTTCTCCGAGACCTTGACGTTGACTTCGAAGAACTTGCTCACGCAGCGGTCGAGGCAGACGGACTCGCCCTTGTTGAGGTCGGCTTCGCGGTACTGGGGAGGAATGCACTTCTTGGTGCAGGTGTCGACGAGCCTGAGAAAAAGGGAGAGTCAGTATGGGATGGTGTATGTTGCGAGCGCAGTATGCGCAGTGATGGATTGCGAAGCGACTTACTGGTTGAACATGCCGGAGACCATCTCGATCTCGGCCTCTGCTGCTGCGATCTTCTCTGCGGAAGAAGGCTGAGGACGGGCGCCGCCGAAGAGGAAAGACATTGTGTGGAGTTGTGTATGTGAGGTTGGTTTTTGGTTCGGTGGATAGTGTTTGGAGTTTGTGCGGAAATAACTGTTGCTCGTAGGTTGTTGCTGGTTGATGGATGCTGGTCTCGTGCGCGGCGCTCACTTGGTGTTGGAGCGGACTCAAGGTCCTCCTCCAACTTTTGGAAGCTCAGACCAACGACCACCTCCGACATCTATTAAAGAGAGCTGTACATCCCACAACACTTCGCATGACGCATATGTGGTCTTGACGGGATGATCGATTCTGCACAGCGACCAAAACGCAGATCTCTACATAAATAATGGTATTGCCCAATTCTCTTGCGCGGGACATCTCGCCGCCACCCATACGCAAACCACCAGCGACCAGATCTTCAACCAACAAAAACAATCCGGCAAAAGAACAAGCGGAAAATGAGCGTGAGCAGCGCATAACCTCTGGCGGTCCAAGCCTTGCCGCCATCGAAGCTGGAGAAGCTCAAGTCAGAGATCACTTAGCATACTTCTCTCATCACCTACGCCTCATGTCTAGAGATACCCCATCCGCCCTGCCTCGTATCGCCATAGACGATTTTCAGGACCTTTACCAGCGTAACAACCACCCACATGGCTGCCACTTCGTAATACACCAACATGATCATCCCATCTCAGGTAACGCTTGCAAGTGATAGCTGTACTCAATACGCGATGCTGATCAAGGTAAGGCGTGCACTACGACCTGCGACTACAATTTTCGCAGACGAGCACGATCAGCTTCGCTATTCCGTACGGCCTTCCAGGAAATCCCAATTCCATACGACCAAACCGAATTGCTATCGAGACGAGGGTTCACAATCTATGGAACAATTTAATAGAATCCGCAAGCCATGCGACAGGCTCCCTACTCATTTGGGACACTGGCGAATATGAAGTGCTACCTTATAGGGAGCAGGTTGCAGCCCGTACAACAGATGACGAACTATCGGATGCTGATACTGATGACGAAGTCAGTCCACAATCGAACAGCGAGAAACTTTTCGCAGGCTTTCAGGAGAGGCATCTTCGTCTACGGTTACGTGGAACAAGACTGCCTCAAAGCTACACGATATCCTTGCGCTTACCTTCGGCGAATGACCGCAACACACAGCCTGTGAAGCCGCGTCGGAAGCGGCGTAGACTTGACCCGTCGAAGATCTCACGACGTGGTCCGCCATCAACAGACAGTGAAAGTGAAAGCGAAGCAGTAACCACCGATACAGTTGAAGGCGAAACCCGGCAGTCAGAGGGTGACAACAGCAATGCTGGCATCGAAGCTGAAGAAGCAGCTTTGGCTTCTGAGGCAGAGGCAGAGGATGAGGATGCCGCAATACGCTCCAACAATGCCTATACTGGATCGACCAACACGATCGGCTCTATCCATCAGCGGCATTGGTTCCTAACTTTGGATCGCGTCAACACGGGCTTCCACAAAGCGCGAAGTGGCCCAGATCGAGGTCGCTGGATCGGTGGAAGAGAGCCTTTCATCGTTCGCGGCCGAGAAGTCGAACGAAGTGTAGTGAGCGGGCGAAGCGCTGATGAAGTGATGGCTGATGCGGACATAAAGGCGTTTCAAGGAAGGAAGATGTGGAGGCCAATCACCGAATGAAACGAAGCATGACTACTGAGTCCGGCCACTTCACGATCCATGTCGCTACGTCAGGTGATTCTGTCTCACCTTGTTCGGCTAGCCGCTAGAATTACCTTGTTTTGATTTGACGTTGCGGCTCGAGCCGAGAAACAGGCCCAACAGCGTTCCCCGCCTGCACCCTTGAAGCAGCAGCGCGACCTTGCAGACCGACATCAACCTTAACACCTTAACCCAGTGGCTGGGGCGGGACATGTTGCCTGTGTCCACACCCCAACACTGCATTGCCGCCCGATCCCCTGACGACATCTTTTGCGCCGACTGATCAGTACTAAGGGAAAGCCGCTGTTGTATGCTGAGTGCAACGGCACGCCCAAATTCACCGTACAATTACACTGTTTAAGAACATGAGACCGCAATTACGGGAACTCGGATTACATTCTTAACAACAATGGCAGACCACGCGCTGCAGTCATTCCTATCCACTTATGGACAAGGCGATGCGGACGGCGCCAGCATTCCAGACCACCACCAATCAGCCTGCTGCTGCGGCAACCCCGACTGCGCATACCTGAAGCAGAACCAGGACTCGCTGGATGATCTGGAGCAAGACGTGCGAAACGCCGCCAAGCTAGGCCAGGTATGTACCACCCTGCTCTCCAAGACTCTTGTCTCCCGCCGCCCGTATTGAGTGTGAATGCGCTATGCAGGTACACGCTGCGCATCCTGCGAACGTTAA
>Ga0265797_10009891_pt1 | contig 12253 bp, 9 predicted proteins | sample P2T30metagenome_FD_192433 | JGI IMG/M metagenome (GOLD analysis project Ga0265797, IMG submission 192433) | Plant litter microbial communities from East Loma Ridge, Irvine, California - P2 T30 | ecosystem: Environmental > Terrestrial > Plant litter > Unclassified | place: USA: California... | reverse complement strand
GTATGCGCCTATCGCATTGGGGGCCAAACTGCGCCTCGCTCAGTCAGGAGTGCGACTTGCCAGGCTCAACAACTCCATTGTCTTTTGAGACCCATCTTTCACACCATGTCCGGCATCGAAATCGCAGGTCTAGTCTTCGGTATTGTGCCCATTGTTGTCGAGATTCTGAAGTCTTACGGCACAGCCAAGCGCAGATTGGCGACCTTCTCACGACACGCAGAAGTTGCATACGACATCCAGCTGAAATTCGAAGTAGCAGCAGCGAACTTTGGCAACGAATGCCGCCTTCTGCTGCAGTCTACCATTGCCCATCCGAGCGATGTCTCTGAGATGATGGAGGACCCGACCCACGAGAGCTGGCAGGAACAAGGCAAGGAGATCGAGCAGCGACTGCGAAACTTGATGCAGCAAGATTACCAGCTATGCCAGGATATAGTAACGCGACTACGCGATATCCTTCGCGAGACACGAAACTGCCTGTCCAAGCTCGATAACAGCCTGGGCAACGCGAAACAGTCGCAACACGAGTTCGCACGGAAGCTCTGGAATGGCTTCAACACAGCTCGCAAGGAGAATGAATACCTCCAACAGCTCGATTCGTTGGATAGGTGGAACAAGTCGCTGGGCAAGTTGTGTAAACAGAGGCGCAAGATGCAGAAGCGTCGCAATATTCCTTCGGCTTGCATCATCCGCAAAGCCGTGCCAAGGAGCTACCAGCAGATCCGTGTCGCCTCACAACAATTGGGAGAGTCGATCCACGACTCCTGGTCTTGCACCAACACCTCGCACAGTGGACATCAGGCCAAGCTATCGCTGGACGCTAAAAGTGAGCATGACAACGTGCAACTTGATGTTGTGATTGCTTGCCAGCCAAAATCGGACACCGCGATTCAAAGGTATGTCACAGCAGACCTAGGAACGTCTTTCGCAGTCCGCAAGACAAGCAAAGACTTTGCCTCTAACGACAATGTGTAGTCTCTCCACGGACGTACCAATATGGCTACAAATTCGCTCCATTACATCTCTCGCGATATGCAGGGTACCGACACCCTCTCCGCCAGCGCTAGCGAGTGTAATACGTAGCGGAACTAATGATGCATCGCGCGTTGAAACCCAAGCACCGCCCATCAAAGCCAGATCAAGGAAGAGAGTGCGAATCAGCGATGCCAAAGATAACGTCAGGTCTGTTCGAACGCCCGAATCAAGCAGTACGGTAGCAACACAAGCTCAGTCCTTCGTCATGTTGGACTTGAAGACAACCAAAAGTGTATGCTGCCATGTGACGCGGGTGCGCTCGTCTTCGTCAGCATGCCAAGATGGTTGTGTAGGATTTCTCGAACTTGCGAAGAGTCAGCCAACAACCCGCTTCATGTTCTACGATGCCAGCAAACTCGCGACCAATGATGTTTTTGCTTGCACTAGGCGACAGGGATCATTACCCATCAGAGGGCTCGTGGAACGCTTCCAGATATTGCAAAAGATCACACTTGCGCATAAACTGGCCGAGGCTGTTCTCCAATATCACTCAACCTCTTGGTTGCCGCAGGCATGGACTCTGCAGGATGTAGCGTACTTCACGAGCCCATCTCATGCGGATGCGAGCGACATGACCAATGCACTGGACAGCTTACATCTGAGCAAGTACTTCCCTGACCACGCCCCGTTAAATCTCGAGTCACAGCAAACAACGCTTGATCTCAAGCATAACTTCGGCATCCGTAACCTCACCCTGGCCAAACTCGGAGTCGCATTGTTAGACATATGCGCCCAGTCAATAATCATGGCACCGGGGCTAGATGGAACACCCCAGTCACGTGACATCATCGAAGCGAGAAAGCTGCTTGATGAACAACACCATTCAATCACGACGCTAGGCCCTCGCTACCTGGAGGTCGTTCGCAAATGTCTGTATTGCGACTTCTCTTGCGATGATGATCTTCATGGCAAAGCACTCCAAAGTGCAGTGTACACCGAGGTTGTGTGCACTTTACAAGACATGAAAATCAAGTGGAAGAAAGTGTTCGGTCTATGAAGAATCGCGATAGATCCAGCGCGTAACCTTTTGGGTCGATGGAAGGGTAAAGAATACCATTGACCCTAGATGTGCAGTTCACTGCGCATCAGGTCAATGATATGCACAACGAGACCGGCGACGCGTTCTTAGACGGAATCTGTCGCTATTGCACCACATTCGCCGCCGTGTGTTTTGCTACATGCAACATTAACGGGACTTGCTCAGCCTGCAACCGCACAACGAGATGCTTCGGAGAGGACGAAAGAGGAAAATCTTGAGAGAGGCGTGGGAAACGTGAGTCGCGAAAGCCCGCCTGCGCCGAACAAGGCCAGGTCAGTCTCTGATTCAGAGGAAACCCCTCTTGGCTGGCTTATCCTGGCGGGGATTTGGGGTCGGAAAGGGAAGCGGGGTGATCATGGCCGGCAAGCCCGGGCTTCTAGACGATGGCTCGTTCTGGACTACGCCAACCCGCAATGAACGAGAATCGCTGCCAAAATACTTATTGAATGTGTCGCTCATATCCCCAGCACATTGAGCTTAGCTACTGAAGCAGACAGCTTGGTGGCCAAGCGTTTGCAGGATAATGTGAAACGATTTCAAGAAATCGCGGCATCGCGAGTGATACATTGACTCGGTCTATATTGCAGCGATCGGCCATTTTCCCCCGGGTTGCGAGGCCCGGCAGCCAGGTCGTGTGATCGTTCAAATGTTCTCGAATGCCACGTAAAAGTTTTAACTGCGTCGCGGTAATCCTCCTACGATCCGTGTTTCGAAAATGCCAGAGAGGGTAAACATCACTGACACGCGAGCTGACCGATTGACAGCGGGCACTAAAGCCCTGGATCAATCTCCGATGCACACTGCCGCTCACCGGTGCCAAAACCGTACCAGGCTAGGGAAAAGTCATGTGAAGAAATTGCTAGACCTCAGGAGCGATGGGCTTTCTGCACCAACGAAGATTGCTACCACTTCTTCGATGAGCGCGACTTTGGGAGATTCCAGACAGCTCTATCGCGCACGAACGTTGACGTTCACTGTGTGATCCAGTGTATTACAGGTCGTGGAAAGGGGACCACTTCGTGGCATGGCATAGAACGTGGGGTAGTATGACGACACATGTCAGAGTGGGGCAAGCAGTCCTCCACGAACGCCGGTTTCAAGTCATGACAACAGTGCTGGTGCAGCCGAGATTTGAGCATTTTGCTAGTATTAATCATGACTGCATTGGGATATCCCTCCGCTGTGATAAATCATTCGTACATCCTGGCAAAGCGCGTAGAAAGCTTGTCTAGCTGGAGACCGCTGATGCCCGACTGCGTATTGGCAGGCAAAAGGCTTCAGGAGCATCAAACATCGCGACTGGCCGTGCACCATCCACATTGGGAACTGCCCTCGACACCATCGTCTATCCTCCTCCCTGAAGCCCTGACAAAAGCGTTAGCTCACAACGCAAACCGCGAGGCGCACTCACTTACGACCGATCGCATTTGTAACCTTGTTTCCGAGCAGGAGCTGTATGATGGCCACGCTCACTGAAATTGTGCCAATCGCGATGCTCGTCCATGTATCTTTAGTCGGCCATGCGACCACGCTAGAGGCGGAAGCTCCAGCCACGGAAAGGAGCATGTTCTCTTGACATATCAGACAGCAAAGGTTTTGGACTGATGTGCAGCTCATGATACGTTCGGTAAGTGCGCTTGGTATGTGAATGGTGGTGACGGTGAATGCGGTTCCGTGATCGGCCTACGGGAGGAGGCTCGATGGAGAAGCAGTGCATATATGTACCTAGATCCCTTGGTGGCCACGGCAGCAATCCCGACGATTGCAAAAGGTGTCGACTGCTACAGGATACTCACGATACGCAGGTAGCCAGGGATAAAAGATTGCGCATAAACTATCAATATCCGTTTGTTCGGGTTTCTTCAGTTACTGCGAAAATTGTAAGGAGCGTGGTAACTTGTCAGGCGGGGCTTGATTAGCGTCGGTCATCTTGCAGGTGGGCATGCAGGTGGGCGGGGGTGCGAACTCCAAGGCAAGCGCACCCCATCCCATCTCCACGAACAGAGACAAAACGCCCTCCGCCGACGCAACAGCGGGTACCCTTGCGAATAATCCTTGCGAACGTCTCTTGCCGGCCAGTTCACAAGTCCGATTCGTTTATCGTGCCTGTCGATCTTCTCGCTTGGCTCCCTAGTTTCAGGCACCGTCATACCTTTACATCCGTGTCTCCGTACTGAAGATGCGGTAGAAATGCGCAATGTCCACGGTTTTCCACACTCCATCTTGATAGACCGTGCGTGTCTCGTCATGTACGCCACTTGGGCGGTCTTCTAACATGAAGCTCGCTCTGAACCAGATGTGCAGCAGCCGTACTGGATGGTCATCATTGCAAAGTCCAGCATACTTTGCAAAGATCTCACACGGTAAGGAGTACTGGAAGCAGATTTCATTATGCGTTGATATGTTTGGGAGCTTTTGCAACCTTTCATGTGTATTGCAAGACCTTCGTTACAGTATAATACTTCTCATTGTTTCGCCCTTCAACGCGGTCTTGCACTCAAGTCAGCCTTCATCTACATCGTCGACCAGACATTCTACTACTGTCTAACATACTACTGCATTTACGCTTACATACCGCAACCTTCTTCGCTGCCCAAGATCTTATTACTTCGTCTTCAACACACTGATCCAGCCTCCAACATGGCTTCTTCCTCTTCGTTCAACAACGAAGGCTCCCTCGTTTCGTCTCCACCAGCCATGAGCGAAGTTTCAGACTTCTCACAGAATGCTTCCCAAGAGCCCGAGTACGGAAGACACAACACCTCTTCTCCTGCTTCTTTCTTTCATCACGGAGAGAACCAGGGCATGGACGCCATGATGAACGACCTTCCCGACATGGCTGGGTCAGAGCCGAATCTCATCACCAACACTGGAAGCAGTTTTATCGCTACCCTATCTCTCTCTCTAGAATTCCAGACCGTATTGGATCTTCTAAACAGAGGAACAAACCCAAACAACATTGTCAAGTACGTGGAAACCTATAACACCATGGCGGACTCTGGCAACTTGAACGACCTCGCTATTTTAGCTGGGCTTCCTACGGATGATCTCGCGAAGATCGTTCTAGACGTCGGTAAGATCAGACACCATTATACTATGATTCACACTAATCCTCGCTAGTCAATCTCTTGGTTTACCCGACCGCCGTCAACCCACTCCCGACCTTCGACCCACTCCCGACCGCGAATTCACTGCCCACTGTGGAGTCACTGCCGACCTTCGAGCCATCCCCAACAGCCGAACGCGACTCCGCCGACGAGTGCACAGCCCCGCGCTCAGAAACCTCGAAGCCAGCATCCGTGTCTCGAACAGGATGCCCGGGTGATAACTGGGGTTGTCAGCCCGATGAGCTCAATGCGGGCAAGAAAAAGCTAAATGGGGGCAGGAGGTTTTGGACTTCGTGCAAAATGTTTTGCGTACATTTCAGGGCCGAACACCTCGAGGAATGTCGCGATGGCTACAGCTGGCAATGCCCGCTGAACTCGTGTGATCGGGTATTCGGCGGGGATGGGGATGGGCTCATGAAGCACCTGTATCATGAGCACTGGCAGTGAGAACGCGATCGCGGAGAACTCGAAGCTAGTCTCTGATAGACGGCTGCACGATACTCACGCCTCTTTCCTTGATCGACTTCTGCCACCATGTCTTTCTCTTCGTACACAGACCTGAGGTCATGCTCGCTACAGTTCCTACTCTTTCCCCATCTCGTCTCCTTTGGTCACGGTCGTTACAGTATATCATGTAGAAAATGCTACTCTTTACATCATCAAACATGCTTCTTTACGCTAGTTCGTTGGCCATAGCTCGTGAAACTTATCGCAATCTGGTACATCATGCCGATCTGGGGAGGTGATATACATTGAAGACATCACTCAAGCGTCGTGTAATTTGCTTCGTAGTCCTCACGCCACATTCTCAGACGCTTCCGCCGTTGTGGCCGTCGGTGAAACTGGCTATTAGAAACATGCGATGCAATAGCTGTTGAGTAGACCACCAGATCAACGTTGTCGCCCATCCACATGCTGAGGCTTCTACGCATACTGCCTCCCCTTCCTCAGCGGCGCAACATCGCCATCCAACCGCCCAATCCCCAACCTCCCGATCGCATTCTCTCCCTCCACATCCCCAAAACGAATGCGCACATGTCGCATGAACCGCGATCGGTCAGCGGCGTCGAGATGCGTTCCCGTAGCCGGCAAAGCTACATAGGGGTTATCCCTAGTCGCCAGACTGGAGAAGTTCATGAGTATATCCGGGCCACACGAAAGCTTCGTCCGGACGTAGAGAGGAACCAGGCTCGCCATGATGAGAATAGTGGAAGAGATGATGAGCGCCACGACCCATTGGTAGTGGGCGTGAAAGACCTCGACGTTGCTGCGTTTTGTGCCCGTCGTAGCCCATGTTCTTGCTAAACTATAGTGGTCATAGTTCCATGTCGACGATTGGCCCGCCCCGGGGGACTGAAAGCTACAATTTGAGGTCTTTCCAAATGGACAAATGTAGATGTTTGGCCCAGTGGAGCTGATCAGTTGGCTCCCATCCTGGTACTTCCAGGCGATGGATTGATCCAACCAGGTCGTGTGCTCGTTGAATGCGCCAGTGAAAACGCTTTTGCCATTCATGGTTGCCCAGTATGCATTGAGCATCTGTCCGATTCGTATTCCAGCGGCTTCGGCAGTTGTTTCTCCCTTCGATGTCCGTAATTGGTTTCGCGGGTCTGTTGGGTCCTGGACGTAACCTTCAGAAAGCAGCCCCGAAGACGATTCGATCGCCTTCTCCCACATAGTTTCATTATCCCGATATATCAGCCCTAATTGCGTGTACGCCACAGGCGGGTGCTTGAGAAGGGAACGGCGAACATGCGATGCCGAACAAGTGGTGTGTGACGCACACGAGACTTCGACCTCGACGTATGCCGTTTCCAGTGTACAAACGAATGGTTTATAATCAGACTGAGGCTCCGCTCTTGTTTTCCAGACGAAACTGAAAGGCTTCAAATCCTCAGCGGAACGTCTAGATCGTTCCACGGTGTTCTCGGTCCAGTGTAGATTCCCGATCCAACTTGAGTGATTGTATTCGTCGTCCGGGAATGAAACATTAGAACATCTCGGATGAAAATACATGGCCTCGATCTTGGCTGCGTAGTCGGCGTAATCTGGCGAGTCTAAGCCACTCATCGGCACGCCAATGAATGAACTATAAGAGTCGCCCGTGCCGTTGTTGGTCGTATACCAGCCTTCTTTGTCGGCATTGGACGTGCTCTCATAGTGTTCGATCCTGGGGATTTTGACATGGCCCCATGCATCACGCGGAGAGGCTTCTTTGGTAGCTGGGCTAAGAAGTGCGGCCACGTAGAAGCTGTTCAAAATCGACTCGGTTGTGAATTGGTCAGGTGCCCACATACCAGGTCCGGGTACGACATAAGTGTAACTTGCGCCCTCGGAGTGCTGTTTCGGACCGAAAGTTATCTGTCTAAAAGACGACTGACCACCCACAGGAGATAGCATCCAGATAGCGACTAAGCCCAGACCTACGTAGCTGACCGTCCGTAGGTGAAATTGTGAAGCAACAGTACTAGTGAGAGATGTACTACCAGCTAGTATGTCCAGGGTCGAAATACGTTCGCCCCTCTCAAATCTCCATAGCAGAATCGCATGGGTGGCTCGCCCAACAACCGAAGCAAAGAGTATGGGGTAGATCGTCGGGCCCTGGATCCAGTAAGTAGCTTGATGGCGAGATCTGGAAGCTTTTGACTCACCCAATTCGAGGCCTGCTCGAATCTCAGAGCTGCTCGTTGATGAGAGCTTGTTGGCTTTTGATCGAATGAGAGGACCAAGACGGCGAAAACGAAGAAAGTAAATGACATTGCCAGTAGTGATATGTCGACAACGAGATACCAGATCAGTAAACTGGTAGAGATTTCGACCGACCGCGGTGACGTTGGCCAGCCTTGGAGGGCTCGCAAATGCGTTTCTTGTGGCACTTCATCGGTAAGCACAGAGCCTGGAGGCGTGCTGCTTTTGTCGAGCTTGTGTGCGCCATCGGTGCTAGCTTCTGAGTCGAGAGGAAGTGGGTCATCGCGGTAGGGGAAATCCAGTATTGATAAGTCGGTACTGACTTGCGACTCGAATGAGAGCCGTCCGTGGCTGAAGATGGAAATGGATGCGACCTCGGAAGTGCTGTTCTTCTGTGGATTGTCTTGTCTAGCTGCCATGGCGGAGAAGCGAGTTGAACAATCCCGATGATGCCAGCATATGTGCTCTGACGCGAGGGGCGAGCGGTCTGTGACCGAGTGTATTCATAATGACAGGTCAGACTGAAGGCTGAGCACGTGCGGGCTGCATCATGCTGTGGTGTAACATTGCGTCCAAGAAGGATTGAATTACCCTGCGAATCGAAGAGCTGTATCATCTCTAACCGATTGCTTGGCTTGTGGTGAGTATTACACACAGCCTCGAGGGATTGCTGCTGACGAGTGGTAGATAAGCTAGAAGGCTGTGCAATCTACCGAAGGCGTTCCATACTGATACGAAAACGCCAATCTGCCGTAAGCTGACAGACATGAATTTTCAATTCATCGTAGAGCCAGCACGTTGAGGCGGTATTGAGAGAGGGACGTGGTAGTTGTAGTGGTGATGATGATGATAGGGCCTAGGTGCCGAGCGACCTCAGAGTTGGGCGCCAAGCTTCTGGACTCCCCGCGTGCTAGTGGCTCCCACCATCTGCGCGATTTGCTAGGCGATGCTATAGCGATGCTGCAACATGTCACACCTTGGCGTCTGTGTAGTAAACTACAAGAGTAGGGGATAAGATGCGTCGCGACGGGGTGCTCTTGCAGTGGTATCACGTGACCCTTGGCACTCCGACAGCCCGATGGTCTAGCCTCTTCAAGCCTTAGCTTGTGCGAGCAGCTGAATCGCCGAGCAACCGACGCGTCCTGGTGTCTTCTTTCAACTCACTACCATCACGATATCATACCACTGGATTCGCGACGACCGGGTACAGACTGCGCTCTCACATCATGTCGCAAAAAGATGGTGACCGGTATTGCGCACCACGCGAGGCCTCCTGCCTGGCAACAGATGGCAGGCTGGTGACGGGCGCGCGATAGGCTCCGTCTGGCCCAATAACGCCACAAATGATGTACACCATATGCAGCCCCCGCATCTCTCGACAGCCTGCATACAGATCCCGCTGTCTTCAGCTGAGGCTCCTCAGCTCTCGATGCACAACTTATTATGACCTGTTTGGGTTTGACGATGCCTTTTCCACCTCGCAACCACCGTGCGATAATAAGCCAGGAGCCAGCTTAAAGAAGGTAACCGACCTTTTTCCTCAATGTCGCAGAAGCGTCTCGATGAGTACCGAATCTGTCGGTCAAGCATGGTCACCAAGGCATCTACCTACATGTGTGTTTCGCGATGGCGCGTTTCCCTTCTGACATGCTGCCGCATCACGTCGGATGCATGAAAAGGAATTCCATCGCCGTATTCGTGGGCGATATTGGATGCAGATCTTGGCTGCATCAGTCACCTTCAGCTGAAAGCCGTGGGCTTGCACGCCATTCTCCTGGGAACACGATATATGGTCGCGAGGTCCCATGGTAAGTCGGCTTCCGCATCAGCACTGACGCAGACTCAACCTCCCAAACGTTATCAGAACAGCGAACATCAAGCGTCTCAATAACTCGATCGAAAAGATGGCGGTAGGCTGGGAAGTGCGATTGGGAGTGCTGATCTTGCTGTGAGGCTTCACATTCCCCAATAAGTCCGGCCTACTGATTGCTCTTGTCAAGACTATCTCTCCAAATCCTCGCTCTTGCGACCGACCTTGGTGTATTCAAGCCGCGAGACAGCTCAAACACAGGAGACTCCACCGAGAAATCGTCAGGCCCAACTACAAGAACTTCTCGTGTTGTCTCTCAGATCGTCTCCCTGAAAAAGGCAACGACATGGTTTCTGAACATGACCGACATACAAAGTCTTGTTGCTCCGCTTCTCTCGGTTGCTGTCGGCGTAGTGCTTATCTCCATCGCGTTCTCGAATACTGGCAAAACGTATCGCGGCACGGATGCAGAGTGCAACATCAACCTTGATGCTGACATCAGTGGAGATGGTGTGCGCGCGTCAATCTGGGCTCAGATTGGGGTGCTCATCTTCATTAGCGCCATAGGGATGTTCCATCCATATGATACCGGAATTAAAGAGGTCGCAGGTGGTCTTGTTCTTACCCATACATCTCTTGTCATCGCGCTGATCGTCCAGATGCACCGCGGTGCATTGACGTCCGTCGACGCTGCGGTCGGTGCAGCAATCCTGGATGTACAGAATGTTGCTCTACAAATTCCGTTCTCCCATAAAGAGACCTTGGCAGCCAGATGGCAGGTCATTCTCATTATCCCAACGCAGATACTGGGTCTGACTGTGCTTCCATCCCTCGTTACCGGACTCGCGCGTGGAGATTTCGCGTCGGAGGGCTGCGAATGCCTTTTTATATTCTGGTGGTCATGGATCAGTGACTGTGGCGACAGCTCCCGCGATGACAATGAGCTTTCTTGCTTCTACGTCTACTATTCACTCCGTTGGGTTATGGCCTTGCGATTGTCCTGCGAGGTACTGTACAAAGCAGGCCGATACCATCGAGCCGAGAAGAGTGCGCGCCTAGAGATTCCCTTGACCGACGAGGAGGCAGCAAAAATGTCGGCAGAACAGTACAACGATGTTCCCGGTACAATTTCGTTGTCTTACTTGATCTGCGGGTTGTATTCACTTACCTCCATGACCGTTGCAGAGATGACAACCAGGAACTTCGAGCTTCCTACGAGCTCCAGCGTGTCCTCCGTCGGTCAGATCATCGCCATCGTGATCGCTGGATCGACAGTACTTCGAGCTCTCTGGGAGTTCGTCGGCATGTTCAACGAGGAAGCTACGAAAGGCTTCCCAGATCTGATCTTTACATTGTTGCGGCGTCTACATGACTACTTTATGGCCTCAAAAACGTGTGGGGAAAAAGACCCAGAAGAGGTGGAGGAAGTAGTACCATATCATACCTGTTCACGACCGCAACGAAATCACTTCAGCGAATCGCAGCCTTCGCCATCATCTGATGTGCACATACCGGAAATCGCCGCAGGTGCAGCAGGAATATCACCATCACAAGCTTCACTAGAATCACCACCACGCCCACAACAATCACCGTCACCACCACCGTCGCCGCCACCACAAGCTGAGCAAACAGAATATTTATGGTCAACATCGCGAACAACATCATTCTCATCATCAGTATCCTCACGTGGGCGCCACGGCACGACACATACAGAAACGCACTACCTCCCAGCAGACCAGCGATACCGCTTCACATTCCGTAATCCGTTTCGACTGGATCGGGGTCCAGTGTTTACGTCGAATGTGAGATGATGTCGGCAACGTAAAGAACGTATGAGGGGTGGAGAGGGGAACGATGGAGCAGAAAGGGGGGTGTGTGAGGAAAGGGGATTGTAGCCGAATACGTGCATACCACGACGGCATCAGTAGCACATGAGATTTGCATCGCAAGCTTCAGATTAAAACTTTATTCGCAATGGAAAAAACTTCTTGCTGCCAACCAACGCACTATCGGTCCGGTAGCACTGCTGAAAACCCCCAATCAGCGCTCCTTACGCGCAGTAGCAGACCACCAAATGAATCTCCATGGTAATCTTACACAAACCCCCCAACTTCCTCTTCCCCTTCCACTTCCACCCTCACTTCCTTTCCTTATCCATCGCCAAAACCCTCTCATAAAACTTGTCAAAACACTTATCAAACCTCTCCGACGGCTTCCCCTCCACCCCCCGCGCAAAAATAGCATACTAACGCTTCCTCTTCTTCTTCCCCTCATCCTCACTCCCATCAGCCGCGGCCTCCTTATCTTTCCTCGCCGCCTTCTTATCCAACTCATCCCAGCTCTCCCCCTCACTAAACTCATCTTCACTGCCCTCATCACTCATCTCCTCAGAAGCGTTCTCGTCGAAATCGCTTTCGTCGGAGGATTCATCTGAAATGGCGAGTTCAGATTCACTGACTTCGAAGGCGGACTCCTCTTCCTCCTCGCCGTCGCCTTCGTCGTCGGTTTCGTTAGACAGAAAACTCCATCCGCCGTCGGCGAAGAACTGGTGGGGGTCCGACGTCACGGTTTTCA
>Ga0265797_10009890_pt1 | contig 12253 bp, 11 predicted proteins | sample P2T30metagenome_FD_192433 | JGI IMG/M metagenome (GOLD analysis project Ga0265797, IMG submission 192433) | Plant litter microbial communities from East Loma Ridge, Irvine, California - P2 T30 | ecosystem: Environmental > Terrestrial > Plant litter > Unclassified | place: USA: California... | reverse complement strand
TTGGAGTGTATAGGAGGTACGGCCGACATGCAGATGCCTTGCGCTTTGCTTCACTACGGCGGTAAACCTGATCGGCCCACTGATGCGGTGGTGCCATGTTGACGCGTATCCATTACAGACACCACGAGAAACTCCAATACACTTCATGTACAGCATTTCATATCAGGTGCCACAACTGGATTCACAGACCCTCGCCATCCTGGTGCATCCTCGTGAACACCACTGCCGGCGTCACGAGCCAAATAGGCAAATGTAGAAGAGTGCACTCACGGAACCTCGCCGTCCTGGTACATCCTCGTGAACACACCTGCCGGCGTCTCCACCCAGACCGGCAAACACAGCGGCGTGCATAGCTCGTCCAGATCGGCATGCATGGCTTTGATTCTGAAATCCATCGCCACCAGTTTGCGCACAGCAACGTCGTGCCAATTCGTGTCCCATGTAAAGTCCCCACCGTACATGTCGGCACTGACAGTTGAAGGCCGTCGCACAGAAGCCAGTGGCTCGACCACTTGCGCGTAAGTCGTCAACAGCTCTGTCCAACAGTCGGACAGATCTGCTTTGCCAAGGCGAATGCGGTCGTTCAGAATGTTGGACTCTGCACCTGGGGCGAGTTGAAGGGATAGGTGTGTGAGCTGGTGCAAGATCGACGAAAAGTCCGCGTGATTGGAGAAAGGGAAGATGGCGGTGTATTCCAAGCTTGTCAGATTCCACAGCGGTTGAACAACGAAATTTTCGCTGTGGTGATTTTGGGTACCAGTCTGTACTTGTGTAGGTCTGCGAATGATGCTATCTTTGATGGAATAGACAATTGAAGGAGGGCCACGTTCAAAGAACTCGTAGGTGCCATAAGCTTTGAGAAAAGGGCCTTCGTTCAAGCCAAGATGGGTCCAAGGGCGTAAGTTGAGGACACTGGAGGCTGCGATCGACGGGTATGAAGTTGGAGTTGAGCGCAATGAGGCGTATGTCGGAGTTTCAGTGGTCGTGTGGCTCGTATTAGCCTGACTGAGCGTTAGGATGTGGTAGTCCATCTCTCCGAACGCCCAGTCACCAAAAGTATCAACGGCACAATTTGTAAGGGAAGCGAGATCCAGGGGAGGAGCCAAAATTGTGATGGTAGATGGATCGATCACAGTGAGAAGATGAGCCCAGAAAGCTGCACTTGCTGGGAACCGCCAGTCTTTGTCAGCAGCTTCGTGGGGGAACCGATGCAGTTTTGCTTCAAGCATTTGATCGGTGTAGAGTACGAAGTTGTTGACAGCATTGGCGATGTCGTTATCTTGCAGAAACGCCAGGAAGTCGAGCAAAGCATGGTAAAACCGTTGGATCCAGGAGTATGTAGTTGAAGGCTCTGTCGAAGTTTCAGGATGCGATTTACCTGATGCCAGATTGACATCGCGTTGCGAAAGTGCTGCAACAACCATATCGACATGATACTGGTCAATATCGCCCGGCCCGTTTTGCACGGCTGCGGGAATCCTGCCAGTGGCGGCCACAGACTCGTTGCAGACTGGGCAGGCATTCCATTCAGTCCTAGGTGGCCTGTCCAGACGAAGCCTAGCATACTTGAACAGTGTCGGTAATACAAGTCTCCGCCATCGTTTTGACACCAGCGAGACACACTTCAGAGTCTGGTCTTCGCTATCAGTAAGCCCAAGACAGGGCTCGTGACGCAGCCTGCCAGAAGATGGTGGCGGTGTATCGAGAAATTCGAGAACAAGAAGCTGTAGCTCTTCAGGTAAGCTGTCGAGAGACGCCATGCTGAGTGTTATATGTACATGTATGCTCGTGCGTCAAGAAGACGAAGAAGGGTGTGTTCATGTTGTTCGAAGGTGGTGCTCCGCTTGCGGGGCCACAGTGGTGTTAGCCCTAAACCCTAAGATATCAATCTTTGTCGCCGATGCTTTGCGAATGTCATTCATGTATTTAAGGTACATTTGTGTACTCATTGCGAAGAGGTAAATTGTAATGATTGACCATTAACTGCGTCGTATGCCCTATACGTTTTCGTGGAGTTTCACATAAGAAAAGTTGCTACAACGGCATATGGCTGATGGTAAAGCACATGCAAACAACACGAAGTAGTTGATAAATCTCGAGTCACCACAATACATTGCGAACACAACATGATTCTGGTCATGTTTGGTAGTGCACTGGTTACCAAAGCAGTATTATCGTATTAATCGACCGCAGATATTGAGATACATATGCAGATCGTTCAAGCCGCAAGACATCGAGGGCAACCGTATACATACTTCAGCACATCGCCTCAACATATTGTATTAAGTGTAGAACTAGACCATTGCGCAAGAACTACGCGAATGGACCGATTGCAAGGACCAAACGCCGCGCAAAATCGCCTTCAAAAGAACAGCATCAGCTCAAAATCGGTGAATCTCTTTCTTGCTCAGACCCAACTCGGCCAACACTCCGGTCTTGCCGGCAACTGCCTCCTCCATCTTAGGAGGACCACACAAGAACACCTTTGTACCCTTCTGGTCGCCAAAGTTAGAGCCGCATTTTGCGATCGCCTCTTCCAAGAGCACACGATCCACGTATCCCTTTCGGTATTTTTCTTTGTCGTTCTCTGTAGGCCCAGACCCTGATACTGCGTACGTTACACGCAATCGCTGCGGGAATTGAGCTTCTAGCTCTTCGAGCTCACGGCGCAGCACGATGTCGCGAGAACCGTTTACGCCCCAGAGTAACTGGACCGATGTCTGGTCTTTGGAGTCATTCGTGAGGATGTCGCGGGCGAGTGAAAAAATTGGGGTTATGCCGGCGCCACCTGCTACCAGGACAACAGAGCGCGGTTGTGCGGGACTTGACTTGTAACCATAACCGGGGATTGGGCCACGGACAGTGAGGGAATCGCCGGGCTGTAGATTGTGCATGTGGGTTGATGCGCGGCCAGAAGGATAGTGCTTCACCATGAGATCGAGAGTGCCTCGTTGAGTGGGTTCTGAGATGGGTGTGTACGGGCGAAGAGTGGGAAGCCAATCACCAGGCGCAGTATGCTGGGTGAGAATTGCAGCTGAAACGTTGTTAGCCATCCATCCCCAAAAGGTTGACTGATACACTGGCTTCTTCCACATACATGAAGCTGGCACGCCGCTAATCTCACGCTCGCCTCCAGGAAGCTCGAAGGTGATGCGCTTCGTATCGTGGTTGACTTGCTCCACGGCCTTGACTTTCAAGCTCTGGGAGAAGATCATAGAACGAGGGAACGAGAGAGTCTTGGAAGGCTCGCTGTATGCAGAGTCGAGGCGCAGAGGTTTTGGGCGAGACATGTAGAATGCTGTGCCGACCACGGCTGTCGCCGCAGCGGTCGTAAGGATAGGTCGTCGTGCGAAGATGGCCGCCATGCTGGTAGTGAGAAGGGAACTGAGTATAGAGAGAAGAGCTGAGGAAGTGGAATGGCTCGCAGTACGTGGTCACTGTAATGTCGGCCGGGGCTGGTACGTTAAGTGTCGATGTAAGCTGCAGTATTATCACTTGGCTTGGATGATGGAGATGTCAAGATGGTATGGGTATGCACAGCGCCTTATGTTTAAGAGCACAGATCCCTCACGCGGTGTTCGCCTACCGTAAATGTGTTCGTTCGGGGTCAGGAGTTTCTAAAGACCCGACGCTGCGTGGCACTGCGAGCTGAGCTGAGCTGCAGTTCATGGCGTTTGACGTGGTACCTTCTGCAGCAAGAGGGAGCTGGACAACAAGCACGTGACTTTCAACCCGAGCCCTCGCGGGATTTGCTGAAAGGAGATGTAGCCGGCTGCGAGGTCGGCCTTGGGCGCTTCCGACCACCGTCCGGATATCCAGCGACGAACGACTGGACGGACCAAGAATTCAATCCCCGTGCCGATCGGGTTGTCATTCGACGCACAAGGAACAAGGAAGTGATCGCTGGCCATGCAAGATGCACGCGAACTCCTTTGCATGCATCAGACGGTCAGAATTAACATACGCCGGTTGATCATCACGTGGTTGTCTACCACCGAAAGAAATGTTGAGCCTCACGCATTGCTCCAGACAGATCTCGGGTATAACATTCTTTGGTACTGAAGAAGCCTGTTGTCGGCGGCAATTGAGATGAAGTCTTCAGAGTGAGAGAGTTCTGCTGTGCCGCTCGCATGCTTGGGTCAGGCGGCTGCAAAGCAGCGGCCGCGGGCAAACCTGTTGAGATGCAGCCGATGGTCATCGAAGAGCCTTTCGACTCCTCCCTCGCCCGCCTCGCTCGCCTCGTCACCACCACCCTCCGGCTGAATCACAGCAACAATATTTGACTCAGCGGTGACACCTACCGACCCGCACCTGTTGACAGGCTGTCTCCCCGTGTCAACCCAACGACTGGCCGCCTCACCCACTCACCTCAATCTCTTCGGCGGCGGCTCGGAAGCGTGGGCGATCACACACAAAGCGTGGAGCCGCAATGACATCCTTGTCGACCAGGCGGGTAAGGCGTTATGGATCTGTGGGACTCGTCTTCCGCCGGGAACCACTTGCCAGGTCTCCGCGCTGGAGAGCAAAGCACAAGCGGCAACTGAGGGAGTCTCGAAACGCTTCTTGGCAACTCTCAACGGCCTCGCGAACATCCACGCGGCTTCGCTCAGGTACTGCCGGCGCCAACTCCTGTTCCTGACCACTCACCTTCACTGGCTCGTCCCGCGAAATAACCTTTCTTTGCAAAATGATATGTATGGCGCTCTAGGATCCGCGTACCTGCATCTGTCCATTCACGGTCTTTCGAATGTTCCCATGTGGATCAGTGCATTGTTGTCTTTGCTCCATTTTCTGTGATTCTAGATGCACGGCAACGTGATCGCACAATGCGGAAAGTGTTTGCGCACCGCACCGCAGCTGTGGGCCGCATGTCACTCCACGATACGTCCGCCTATTCGACGAGAGCACCACACTCTGCATGCGCGATGTCACGGTTTGCGCCGTGCCAGTCTGGTAGGTTGAATGCGCCAGGTTTGCAAGTGACTCGGCGATTTCACGCGCACTTCTCTGCGGCGGCTTACGCACAAGTACTTAACCTCCCAATTCCCTCTGGTCAGCACACTCATTTCCCAACATCGTCCATCACTTGATATCGTATCTTTAGGTTCCAGGAGAATCACCAACAGTCCTTCCCTCATTCTCGCATCTGCGACCGTCTGTCCCTACTAACCACCTGACACTCCTTCACTTAAGACACAACACTCTCTCAAAGATCACGAATCAATACTCAGGACAACACTCTTTAAACATGTTCTTCTCCGTCGCCACCATTGCAGCCCTCGCGGCCAGCACCTCTGCCCTTGCGATTCCCGCCAAGCGTGAGGCCATCGAAATCACTCCTCACGACGCTTACTCGTCGTCGGTTGGTGTACTTGGTTGCAAGATCAATACCGACCGCGTCGCCTACTGGCCCAGCGCTGTTAGCTGCGACAAGATGTGCGTTCGCGTCTCTGCCAACGGCCGCAGCGTCAACCTTCTCAAGATTGACACTTCCGGTGGCGCATACGACATCGCCTACGACGCTTACAACTACCTCCAAACCGGCAAGAGCGCCACTGAGGACCCCACCGTGGGCGGTGGCGTCCCGGCTACTTACGAGGACGTCCCCATGAGCGAGTGCGAGGACCTCCTCTTGACTGAGGACAAGACTCTTGCCTTCACCGCCGCGAACTCCATGAACTTTGTCACCAGCTGCAAGGAGACCGACTCCTGGGTCGGCAACCACTTCTCCCTCTTCAACATCGCCAACTCTGCCTGCACCCTTGGCGTTGACGAGAGGTGCGAGTACCCCGACCTCACCAAGGGCAACCAGCCCACCTGCCCTCACCAGCTCGGTCTCCAGACCGCCTTGGAAGGACAAGCTGTCAAGAACATCGCATACGGTACCGGCGTAGTTTCCAAAGCCCTGCAGTAAAGCATCACGCTCATTCGAAAAACGTGTAGTACCCCACAAGCCTTAACTCACCTCGGCGGGATCCTGAGAACACACATGGCACAATCACCAGACCAACAAGCACAAGCACCGGAGATGCGCGACTTTTCAGCGAGCTAGACGCTTAGCGAAAGATGCACACGACTCCCAGACGACGACCACCAGACGCCATTGATAAACACGACACTCAACACAGATTGCACGGCCAGCGAAGCGAGTACTTTGGCGACCGGCAATCTCCTCCCTTCTTTCCAGGATCGGAGCTACGAATTTCACGAAGGGTTTTGGGGAATATCCAAAAAGAAAAAACTTTTGGCGTACACGTTCGATTTCTTTTCTTCTCTTCTTGCTTGGATTGATCAGTGTCTTCGAGATATCTTGATCTTGATCTTTTGTTTCTACTTCACTTCTTGTCGGTCGCTACCAGTGCGAGAAATTTTGCGCAGAGTTTGTTGCTTTTTTTCGTAGCAATATCAAAATGACCATTTCGTTCAACCACACACCATTTGCACTTTTCTTATCGGCATTTGCATGCGAGTATTCCGTTGAGAATGTTGATGATGACTGCGCAATTCTCTCCATTGGTCGGAATTGTTTGAACCCCATATTTGCCTCCCTCACGGTTGCTGCCTTATGCCGTGTCGATTGCTAATTGGTACAGCACACCACTAACTCAGATCAAGGACCACTCTGCCCTTCAGTTTCTGGCTCTCCATCTCCTCAAACACACTCGTCAACTCATCCATCTTCGCCAATCGGAAGTGCGTCTTAACAATCCCCCTCTCAGCAAACTCCAGCGTCTCAACAGCATCCCTGCGATCACCAACCGCAACGCCCACAATACTCAACGCCTTTGCAACCATAATTGATGGGAACGCAGTCGCAATCGGCTTCATCTCACCCTCAGGCAGACCGACCGCCACGAGCGTGCCTCCGTAGCGCAGCAGACCCATCGCAGAGGCATAAGCGCCGTTGGCTGCGGTCAGCACGAGGACAGCTTGGGCTCCGAGCCCGCCGGTGGCTTTCTTGACTTCTTCTTCGGCGTTGCCGTCTTCGTGGTTGATGTAGACTTCGGCGCCGCATTCGGTGATCAGGTCTTTCTTGCCTGGGGAGTCGATGCCGATGACGCGCATGCCCATGCCGCGGGCTGCGATTTGGATGGCGATGTGGCCAAGCTGGGGAGCAGATGGGTTAGTGGCGTGCCTTTTGTTGGATGGAGTCAATGGTACTCACTCCGCCGCCAGCTCCCAACAGAGCGACCCAGTCTCCGCTCTTTGCACCTGACTTGCGTAGGGCGCTGTAGACTGTCACGCCTGCGCACAGCATGGGTGCAGCATCAGCGCTCTCAAGGCTCTCTGGGATTTTGGTGACATAGTTCGCTGTAAGATCTTAGTATGCACACCAAACGATGCTCCTGTAAAATCCCGGGAAGCATACCTGGTCCAAGAACATATTGCTGGAAGGTGCCAGGCGTGTAGTAACCACTGATCTTCTGGTTGAAGCATTGACCTGCAGACAAATGCCTGTTAGCAAACGTTCTCTTTGCAATCGCAGCAAGGATAAGAGAACGCCATACCATCATGCCCAGACAGACAAGGCTGGCAGTTACCACAGATACCGCTGAGCCACTTGATGCCAACACGGTCGCCGAGTTGCAAGCCATTGCTCTCGCTGCCAGGACCCATCTTGACGATCTTGCCTACACCCTCGTGGCCACCGACCTGGTTGGGCTGTGTGGGGTGAGGCAGGGAGACCCAGCGGTTTGTCATGATGCCCAGATCGGAATGGCAGACTCCTGAGTGGGTGCTTTGATTATGCTTGTGAGCTCCAAGATGAGAAGGTGAATTGCCTTTGGGCTACTCACAGGTTGATGAGGACCTCGCCAGCTCCAGGCTCAGGCATGTCGAGATCAACGACCTTGGTCGAGATCTTGCCGGGTTCGTCGTAGACACATGCCTTGTAGGTGCTTGGTAGGTCCGACATCGTGAAGGTACTGTGTTCTCCTGTTGTCTGTGAGAAAGCTTAAGGTGCTGTTTGAAGTTGATGGGAATGAAACAGTGTATAGATGTCAAGAGATAAGAAGTTACACTTATGCAAGCTTTGAGGGTTCACAAGCAATGACAGTATCAGCACACGTGCAATTCACATGGTCAGATGATGTCGGCATATGCTAGTCTAACACGTAAACAACATGCCGGCGTACAGCAGGAGCCGAGGAAGTGAATTGAGCTGCCTGGAGTGGTGGAGTGAAGTGGGGAGCTTGAGCGGGGTTTCGAAGGAGGGCTTGTGAGGGGAAGATCGTTCATCTCAATGGCAAGATACCTCGAGTATGCGACTTTGCATAGGGATATTAGCATATAGCCATGTTGGAAGGCGTTTGGACAACCGCTGATCAGATAGTTCTATATGGATGTTCTCACTTAATGAATCGTTCGATGAACCTGCCAACCTTCTTCAGAATTGCACACTTACGATCTTCCTTCCCGTGCAAAAGTCGCTGTATCCTGACATGACCGCATGTATACATTGAGCAAACAGATGCAGTGCGACGTGTTGCTGGTAGGTACCGAATCGCGCAGTCGAGGATCTCAGCCATGTTTGACTGGAATCAAGGTGTCCCTCCTGCCATGACTCCATGAAATTGCCATGTCGTCGTAGGGCGCAAAGCAGAACCGAACGGACACTGCAATGTGAGCATCACGATCGTCTTCCCTGCCGTACAATGAACCTGTCATTTTCTGGGCTTGTCAGCACACAAGCAACAACCTCAAACACCACCCCAGCAGACCAGCAGACCCCCTTGCTATCCATCCTTCCACATCGAACGCACGCGACGTCGCACAACAGCAAGCAAGCATGGCCACCCCCGGCGGCACCTCGCTCCCCAATCTCCTCGCATCCATGGAACCTCTCCTCCAGCCCGGGAACTTTGTCTTCGCCACCGTACCACCATCAGACACGACCTTCCTATCGCGGCTGCAGGCGCATTCGTTCGAGATGCTGTTTCGCGAGAGCGAAGGCTGGACGCTAATCGCAAGTAAACCCACCGCGGAGGCTTTGGGATTGGAAGCGATATTTCCGTGCAGGAAAGTTACGTTGGGTGTGCATAGCAGTTTGGATGCTGTTGGATTTATGGCTGCTGTTACGACGAGGCTGGCGAAGATTAGTATTGGGGTGAATCCTGTCAGTGGGTTTTATCATGATCATTTGTATGTTTCTGAGAACTAAAGGAACGACGAGGGTGCTTTGCTGACGATAAAATAGGTTTGTACGTGAAGGCGAAGAAGATCGCATCGTGGAGACAATCAGGACCATGGCGGAGGAGTGCAAGACTGGGTTGTGACGAGATAGTATAGATAAGTAAAAGCAATACAAGATGAGAAGCCAGCAACGTTCCATAGACTACATATACGAAATTGTCCATCGAGGTGTCTGTTGATCACCGAGTCCAGCTAGTTTCTCTTCCGTCAAACCAAGTGTGGGTATCGTGTTCCTTCAAGCGCCGATGCAACAAGCAAATACAGAGAAAAAGCAAAACCATGCAGATACGAGCTTTTCAAGCTCCGACCTCGATCATGCGTCCCAAGGCTTCCTCGACATCGATACCAACACCGAACTGTTCGATCGCATCTTGAGCTCTCGGCACACCGATCAAAGCAATGTTGCGTGGCACCACCACATCAGCGACATCGAAGCAACCGAAAGCGACCAGTTTCTTCAAGACAGGGCAGCTCTTGAAAATTCCTGCAATGACTGTGGTGTCAACCCTGTTGCAGAAGCTGACGTTGATGTACTCGAGCAGAGGATAAGACTCTGCCCCGTTGAAGACGTCGATGAAGGCACCGAGCTCGATGTGGCGACATGAAGAAATATCGAGATGTTTCAAATTGGACCCAGAGTGCTTCATCATCGCTCTGAATGCTGTGCTTGCGAAGCCGATGGCATCTTCCGGTCCATCCGGGTTGTTGTTGTCAATGTCGCGTGTGGTATTGAAGTCGACAAATGAAAGTGGTGGATTGCTCCAGTCAGTGAAGAGTCTGGCATAGCCGGAATCGGATGCTGTGTCGTTCTCTGAAACGCGCAGCTTGGAGAGACGATGACAGTGCTCGTGAATCGTGTCCAAGACAGTGTCATCTGCGTCGAGGAACTTCCTCAGTGACAACGTGCGCAAGTTACTGCCGCGCTGCTTGATGAGGTTGACAAGGCTGCCAGCAGAAACTTCAAGACCAATTTGCAACGACAAGTGCTCCAGCTGTGGCATCGTCGCAATAGCATCAATGGCTGGCTCGCCAATTCGACGGCATAGCTCCAGTTTGAGGCGCTTAAGATCTGGGCAATGAGAAGCCATGGTTTGGACGGTCTCGTCTTCGAACGCTGCGTCAAGCCATTTGAGCTTGATCGCTTCAAGTTTGTCGCCTGCGACCTCGAAGCACTGCTGCCACATGTCATTCGTTACAAGGTTAGCAGCGTACATCTGCAGATGCTGGAGGTTGTGGCACTTTTCGAGCATGTACGCCATAGCCTCATCTTTCATCTGGCATGTGTTGCCCAAGACAAGCTTTTGAATGTTGGGCACGACTGCGAAGATCTGCTTGTAGTCGTCAACCTCGAGGTATGCAGCATCGTGCAGGATGACCTCGTCAAGATCCGGGCGTAGGAAGAGCGGCAATGTCTTCGGCTTGAGGACTCGCTTCTTCGAGAAAATCTCGCTGAGGCGCTCAACGATCGGCGCAGGCATATCTCCAAGCTCTTCGATATAATCGTGGTATTTTGCGACAGTTTCGATGCAGATCTGCTGCAGTGTCTTTGCGCCACCGACCGCAAAGCCATCCAGTCGGTCGCTCTCCAGCTTGCGTCGTTTGCGACCAACGGGTTTGTTCGCAGGCTTCTTCGCCGCCTTCTCGTCCTTGGCCAATTCTTTACCGCACGGCGTGCAGAGCAATCCGCCGTCAGGGCCCGACTTGCTATAAGGTGTGACCGTGAAGCGTTTGCTGCAGATCTCGCAGTGCTCGAATTGTCCAGGTGCCGGTCGTGCCTTCTTGTACATCTCATTGCCCAGATCGCCGTCGTATTCTGACCCGTCATCGTCATCGGATTCGCCCTTCTTCGGTTTCTTCTTCGGCTTGCCTTTGCTCTTCTTTGTCTTCTTCTCTGCCTTCTTCTTGTTCTTGATCGCATCTATCGCCTCTTTCTCCTCGCGCTTGCGCTTCTTCTTGTTTGCTTCGGTTTCGGGCTGCGCAAGCTCGTCCGCCTCCTCGTCGACTGCTGCCGGGTCGGCCGCGGCATTGGATGGTCCTTCGCCATTGGCGTCTGCCTCCCGTCTGCGGCGTTCGTAGTCATCCCGGATTTGAGCAGCTGAGATGTTGTTGGCCTGAAGATGGGATGTTAGCCTCAATTGCTGGAAGGTCAAAGGAGATCGTAAGATGCTTACGGCAAGGAAGTCTGTCAGCGCAGACTGGGGACCGCGGATGCGGTTACCGTTACGACGTCCTGTCATGATCAATGAAGATCAACCGTGTCTTGCTGGAAGAGTTGACGCGATCACAACTGACTGCTCCTAGCAAGTAGAGATGTCGGAGTGTTGCAAGAAGGTAGGGGTCTGGGATAGGAAGGAGGGATTGGTGGTGGCAAACGATCAGATACGCAAGATCCCGGATAAGATAAGATAAGCAGGCAGCAATCGCGTCTCGCGTTTCACTTAACGCGTGAGCTAAGATCGCAGCGTACTACCTAGAGTACCAGTGAAGTACTTTGATAGATCAAATAATGCAATAGGCAAGGCAGTGAGGAGCCAGGTTCCGCCTGAATCAGGTGGTCAAGGTACTGGCGTCTCTACAGCGCGCGGCATGGGAGTGTTCTGAGTCTGACGTGCACGCTAAATGCAACAAGCATGCAGAGCGATGACGATCTACTCAACCCATCGTTTGCCTGGCTCCAAGTGACTCTTCGCACGTGTTCTCCAATGCGGAACGCGAATGCGAGCATGTTCGCGAAATTACAGGAATATTCGAGAAGCTGAGAGTAGCTCCCATGAAACTAGCCGACTTTCAGGTACCTAATAAAATGGGCTGCGCCCAAGGAACACGAACTGCTATTTATGCTGACCCAATTCTCGTCAAACTTGAACTTCGGTTCGCATGATTATTGCAGCAGATAGCTACTTACTTTGACCGCTCAAGCATTGGATCGTCTTATCGCCCCCAGATTGGGATCTCCGAACAACACTCGTCGCAGACAACGCAACTACGCCAACATCATCTATAGCGCATCATAGTATCTGCGCCATCCAAACGGACAGCGGCATTGATCAGCCCATCCGAC
>Ga0265797_10009889_pt1 | contig 12254 bp, 11 predicted proteins | sample P2T30metagenome_FD_192433 | JGI IMG/M metagenome (GOLD analysis project Ga0265797, IMG submission 192433) | Plant litter microbial communities from East Loma Ridge, Irvine, California - P2 T30 | ecosystem: Environmental > Terrestrial > Plant litter > Unclassified | place: USA: California... | reverse complement strand
GTGAGTAGTCGGCAGGTCGCTGTTGTCGTTAGTGGAGAGGGTGGTGTTGGGTGGTGCAACAATTGTTTTGGCTGACTTGCTTTGGTCTTTGCATGGCGGGACTACTCGCAGCGCGCGCAGGTCCCCTCGGACGAATAAACAACAAGGCCCGAAGCGGACTAGCGTAGGCGCGACATGTTCATTATGAGACAGCAGCCGGGCCCATGCGGTGTTCACTTTAGGCATCCTGGTGACCTCATCTTGATCCTGCTACTTATGTCAAGCACTTCCCTGTTATTGACCATGTGTTCAGCTTCACTTCAACATCTTCGTCCCTGATTTATGATTGCGCATCTTGAGAGCGCTTGACCGACGGGCAACATAATCTAGCCGAGTCACGCTCAGACGCTGATCACATGCACGCGCGACATCTTCGCGTGGAGGCATCGAACACCTAGCGTTGCAGCTGTCGACGCTTAACACAAACATACTATGGCTCCAAGCAGGGGCAAAGGTAAGGCCCGCGATGCGCCAGCGGTCGCTCCAAGGCGTAGCGCAAGAACACGCAAGAATGCTGCCGTGGACGCCACACCTGATGTGTACGGCGAGATGGTGGCAGAAGCAGTCGCCGCTGAACCAGTCGCTGTCGCTAGTCGACCGTTGAAGCGTCGTAAAGTGTCACGAGAGCCCGTCACTCCTGTCAAATCAACCACGCAAAGACAAGCACCTCCGTCTTCTGTAAGCGGACCCGCAAAATCAACTCCAGCGCACCAAACGGACGATCAATACGATAGCGATGCTCCTGTTCGAAATAAGCCTCAGCAGACTGCTGAATACTCATCTGAGTCTGAAGAAAGCGATTTTGCCTTTGAGGACGTCGACTTGGGCCAGAATGCTGCGGCAGGTCCATCCCCAGTCGAAGACACTGACAAGGATGACGACGACGAGATCAAAGACGTATCGATATCAGTCGCACCATCAAGCGCGACCAAGAAGCCTGCAGTGAATCGCCGCAAACCAGCAACTGCCGTTGAAAAGGCGTTCCGCTTGCGGGTGCACAAGATTCACTTTTTGACTTTACTGGGACACTGCATGTACGCAAATAGCAGATGTAATCATCCAACGGTTCAGAAAATCATGGGTCGACTGGTCGATAAACGCATGCGATCGTATTTGAATCCGAAGACGAACGATTCTCAATTCCAACGAAACCGCTCGTTCATCGATGGGCTGGAACAGGCGAAGGCTGCCCTTAAAGCGGAGTTCCGGATCACAATGTCTGGAATGGCAAGGCCACGCTGGCCAGTAGACGGCGGTGAAGAAGGACCTTCGTCTGGTGGCGAACCTATGGACCTTGCCGATTTTGCAACAGCGGCCAAAGATCTTGAAGGCTCTCAAGATACAGGCAACCAGCTGTTTTGCGCGATGCTTCGAGCTGCAGGTGTGGAAACGCGACTTGTGTGCTCCCTGCAGATACTTCCGTTCGCGAACCCTCCACCAAAGGCTAGCACACCAGTGAGAAAGAAGAAGCCGGCCGTGTTTGCTATTGCATCTGACACCGACCCAAATCTAAGCGATGCCAGCGCTAGCGATGGCAGCATCGGCTCATCAGCAGCCATCGGCAAGATACCTTCTGTTCGACAGAGACTTGGTCAGCCCAGCTTTGCCACTAGCCCGAAAGTAGCACCGCCGAAAGAAAAGAAGATCCCCATTCGCACGCTGTCATATCCAGTGTACTGGGTGGAAGCTTTTAACGAAGCCCACCAGAAGTGGGTGCCTGTGGATCCGATGGTGACCAACACGGTCAACAAACCTACTAAGATCGAACCACCATTGACCTACGACCTCAATCAGATGATGTACGTCGTCGCTTTCGAGGAAGATGGCGTGGCACGAGATGTGACGCGACGCTATGCGAAGGCCTTCAATGCGAAGACTCGCCGCCAACGCGTGGAAAGCAGCGGCGAAGACGGTGCCAAGTGGCTTAAGGCAGCCCTACGACTCTTCCGTCGCCGCCAAAGACTAGACCGAGATCAAGTCGAGGATTCTGAGCTTGCGCAAAAGGAAGCGCGCGAGGGCCTTCCGAGCAATGTGCTTGACTTTAAGGGACATCCATACTATGCTTTGGAAAGGCATTTGCGGCGCCATGAAGTTTTACATCCACGACGTGAGGCAGGAAAAGTCAATGCAGGTACTGCTGCAAAGCCACGGATGGAACCAGTCTTTCGGCGGCAGGATGTGATGTCATGCAAGAGTGCAGACAAATGGTACAGACTTGGCCGAGAGGTCAAGCAAGGGGAACAGCCGCTCAAGCATGTGCCTGCTCGGATCTCTCGACGGAAGGATCTTGAAGACGACGGCCATGACGCAGAGCCCAGCACAACCGGACTGTACTCAATCCACCAAACTCAAGTCTATGTGCCGCCGCCAGTCACGCGTGGCAGGATCACAAAGAACGCCTTTGGTAATTTGGACGTCTACGTCCCATCAATGGTGCCTCCAGGCGGTGCACACATCCGACACCCACTCACCCAACAAGCTGCCCGCGCTCTCAGAATCGACTACGCTGACGCCGTAACCGGCTTCAAGTTTCAGGGACGCCAAGGAACCGCGATCATCGAAGGTGCCGTCGTTCCCGAGGAACACCGTGCAGCTGTACTAGCAGTGATCGAAGGTCTTGAACAGGAAGCTTTGGAAGAAGAAAGCAGAGCTCGTAGTCTGACTGCACTCCGTCTCTGGTCGCGCTTCATGAAAGGCCTACGCATCGCCGAGCGAGTGGCGTCTTACAGCGAGAAAGTCGCAGAACCTGACGTCGATGGTAAAGACGTCAGCGAGACTGACTTCGCCAGTGGTGCTGTCGGTGCTCTTTCTGAAGACGCGCCTGATCCCACTATGCCTACAGCAGGTCAATACACGCTTGATGAGCTCGCCAAACCCGCCAAGCTAGCTCGGAAGAACAAGAAGAAGATCAGCGAGAGTGAAGACGAGGATTACAGAGATTCTGTACCATCAGGTCGCCGCAGCGGTCGCAAGCGTGGCGTTGTCGTCGTTGAGGACGATGAAGATGAGTACATGCCGAATGCCGAGGACGGAGGCGATGACGGAGGCTTCTTGCCTGAAGATGCGCAGGAGGTGCATGAGAGCGGTGGTGTATTTATGCCTGAAGGGGATGGCGAAGGAAATGAGGACCATCAAGGCGGCGGCTTTGTGCGTGAGGATGGTGATGCAGAAGACATGGGAGGTGGATTCCTGCCTGAAGAGGGGGATGCGGACCACATGGGTGGTGGATTCCTACCTGAAAATGACGGCAATGAAGCAGATGGCAGTGAGGGTGGGGGTGGTTTCGTTGCCGAAGATGCGGATTACGATTCAATTGATGGCTTGTTCGATGAGGAAACGCAGAAAACCCATCAGGCTGCTAGTCAGGATCACCCGCCAGCACCTAATATCGAAGCATCAAACAGCGAGATGAAGGACAAAATCACTGTAGTTGAGGACATCCCTACAAGACCTACTGGTACCGAACTCCCAACTATGCAGGACACGACAACCGCAGATATCGCAGCGCCAAACCACGACACGTCAGTGGTGGAGGATAATGCTGCCGCCGAAGATGAACACGACACCGACCATGGTAGTCTGTTATCGCACGACCCGGAAGACGACGATGCGGAACCAGATTGGTTGGAAAGCGATTGAGATCGATTCTTTCAGATAGTGATGTGCTCTTGGGGTAGCGAATGGAAAAGCACTGCCTACTCCTGGCGTGTTGTTGTCGCATGTCGGCGACCTCCAGATACGATTGATAGTGACGAGAGACGGTGCATCGGGCAGGCTGTATGCCCGGGTGCCGTCATTCTGGCGTGTTTGTGCGTCGGTGGACTGCGAGATGTGAGCCGTGTGAGGTCCGTGGGGTATATTCACCTATTGATGGGGTAGGGTTAGCGCGCAGTGTCAGTGCCGTTGCATTGGCTGCATTGAGAAGGGATGAGGGTTTGAAGGAGACGACCGTTTTGTCTCTATACTGGACAGCTGAAACGTGACGTCTGTCAATCGTGGATTGCTTCCATCTTGCTTTTAGCCATCATTGCAAGTATCCGCGGTTGACCTTGACGCCACTGGCAGCTGGCAAGGCTATCAGCTACAGATACGTATAAGAGCAAGGCTTTGGCTGTTCTTCTTACATCCTCCATATGGATATGCAGGGCAGGTACGACCACCGACCCCAGAATGGAAAGCTGAGAAGTGGCAGCCAATAATCCTCTCGAATCCTTCCCAATCAGTTAGTGGTTATTTTTGGATGGCCCGTGAGATCATCCTTCCCGATCGCTTCGCTTGTTGTTAAACTCCGAGCGCTAGCGAGAGTTAGCTCACCGGCACTATCGGGTGCGTGCCAACAACACAAACACCCAAGCTGAGCACACGCCGAAGGAGTTCACACACTGCACTGCTCTCACGGTGAGTCGGCGTGTCAGATCGTGTGTACCTTTTCTGATGCTGTGGCCGTAAGTGGCGATGGCGCGCATGGCGCCAATGCACATCACGCATGGCCCATCGGCCTCTCGCTGTTGGCTTGCGCCGATGTTGGCGCTGGCTTGTGCCTCCCCAGACTTTCTTTGCGAGCTTCCATTCGGCATCCCCTCACCCAAAGCCCGCAGCCACTGCAACCTCTCTCATCACCTCCGTAGCTATGCTGCAAGGCTCAGGCACAGGCACTGCCTGTCATACGCTGCGGATGTGTTGCGTGAGCTGAATGCGGATGGGCGTCAGCAGTAGAGTAAGGCCATCAGCTGCGTCCAGGTAGCTTGCAGGGCTACCGACGGCTATCTGCGAGGTGAGTTGTGCTATAGTCCAGGCCTTGCGTGCTATACCGTCTCTTTTTCAACTCTGTCCTTTTCTTTTGCTCTGCTATTGTCCTGGACCGCGAGTTCACATACCTCCTCCATCGTTGTATCTGTCTTTAACACCCATACCGAAAACATGGCTCCCGCCTCAAAGGACGGCCTGGACATCATCATCCTGGGTGGTGGCATCGCTGGCTTGACCACCGCTCTCGCTCTCACCAAATACGCTCCCAAAGGACAAGTCCCCAGGATCCGCATCTACGAGATCCGCCCTGTACCAGCAACCATCGGCGGAGCCGTCAACCTCACACCAAACGCTCTCAGACTTCTCGACGATCTAGGAGCTCTCCCCATCATCCGCGAGCGAGACTACGGCCGCACAATCGACTACCTAGAAGTCTTCGACGTCTACTCCACCCGCCTCGCCACCTCCGACTTCAGCGGCCCAGACGGCAAAGGCATCGGCAACCCACCCTACAAAGCCCTCCGCATCACCCGCGGCGACGCCCTCAAGGGCGTCCTGGCCGCCGTCGAGCAGCAAGAGAACATCTCCCTGACCTGCGGCAAGCGCACCGTCGACATCAAGGAGACACCCGAGAACGTCACCCTCACTTTCGAGGATGGCGAGTCTGTCAGCGCGGACCTGCTCATGGGCTGTGATGGTATTCACTCCGTCACTCGCCTGAAGCACGTCGATCCCGAGCGCAAAGCGTCCTACTCTGGCTTGTGCAATGCTTTCGGTTTCGCCCCCGTCGAGCCAGACTTCCCCGTGCACTTCGAGTGCACGGCTATCAACTTCGCCCGCCGTGGCATGCTGCTGACCAGCTACCACAATTCGCAGAAAAACTCTGTGTACGTCGGCGCGCTGATGCAGCTGCCCGAGCTGGAGTCTCGCGATGGCTGGAAGGCTGCGGGTGCCGACGCCAAGAAGATCCGCGCGGACATCATGGACAGGTTCGGCGATGCGAAGATCCCCAGCATTAAGCCGTTGATTGAGAAGACGGAGGACTTCTTCTTGTGGCCGGTTTTCACGCTGTCGAAGCATGGCAAGTGGAGCACTGAGAGGGTGATGTTGCTTGGTGATGCAGCTGTAAGTTGTTGACCTCCCCCTACATGAGAAACAAACAAAACACCCAAAGCAGCCACAATAAACTAACACTCTCCTTCCTCAGCACGCCATGCCTCCGCAAGGCGAATCCACCGGCATCGTCTTCGAAGACACCGTCCTCTTCTCCCGCTGCCTGACGCGCTGGATCGAAAAGGGCAAGCCCAACACCATGAAAGAAGCCTTCGACGCCTACGAGAAGCTGCGCCGCTCGCGTATCGAAGCCGCTTTCGAGGAGAGCAAGAGCGTTGTGTCGACTGTCAGTGATGCTGGCTACATCGGCCACACGATCAAGACGTACATCATCCCGTGGTACCTGTGGTTCTCGCGCACCAGCAGGGAGAAGCACTTTGTGGAGGATGTGACGAGCGTTGACATTGGGTATTGATTGAAGAGTGTTGGGGACGAGGTTTCGGTTATGCATATCCTTTTATGGAGGTGCGGTCGTTGATCTACGCTTTTCTTTTCTTTTCTCTATATCACACGCTTTACATACGAATGATAGAATGATGTCCCTCTCCTACATTTGAACTCTGTATGCCATTCCTCCTATGGAATCTATCACTTGGAATATGTAGCAGTATGCACCGTTGTGCTTGTGCCGCTGCTGTACACTACCTTACCGCCGACGCCCTTGAGCGCTAGAAGTATTCGGCCACAGTGAGTAAGTCACATTATCCTGCCACGCACCATAGAACGTCGTTTACTCCTCTTCCAACCAAACAAAAAAATCATAGGAACTACAACCAGAAGCCAACATCCAGCAACACAAAAAAAACCCCCCCGGCCTTCTACGTCACCACAACATGAAAACGACCATCCAGCCAACATTCAGGGTCTGTCACCACAAACCCATAAAGTCCACAAACTCTCTCGCACATTTTCCAACACGCGAAAGTCTAACCTAATCTAGAGTTTATACTTTTAGACTTTCGCTAGTTGCGCTCAAAAGCCGATCCTTCGACGTTTCTCCCCGGCGGAGTTCGCAAGTGGGGAGCCATGGCCTTTTTCCGAGATTGGGATTTGCTTTCACACTGGTCTGCTTAACCTGATCTTGGTTTTTGGCCATGATCGATTGATGGGATCGTGATAGGGAGCGAGTCATGGTATGTTGGTGTCGGTTCTTCTGTGTGCTAAAATGGAAAATGTAGTTGTTGGTATGGCAAATGGTGAAGTTGCACAGATAATGGGAAATGGGAGGAGATGTGTAGGTAGAATCATGTTTTCTCATATTTCATTCAAGTGCTAATCAATAAGTCACATTATATATCTGGTCTCGTCATCGGGTCGAAAGGTAAGGGTGCCTGTTTTCAAGGCGGAGGTTGAGGGTGACGATTACCGAGTATGCGATTGCAGGAGCAAAAGCAAGAACGAGGTATCATCGTCAAGATGTCGCTGGAATCGCGTAGCAAGTCGCAAGAACGATCAGGTCAACCATCTAGACGAAGATGGAGCGCTTGGTCTTAGCGGCAGGTGGTGGGGGAGCAGGGCACTGGGTAGGGTTGAAGACACCGAGGTTGACGAGCCAGGCACCTGGGACGCGTTAGTCTTCAGTTTCAAGGTTGTTGCACTGCATGATCGAAGGATGACGCACCGGAGTTGAACTCAGAGTAGACGGTCTTGATGAGCCACTTCTGCGAAGCCTTCTTGTCGGCGTTCTTGACGGTCTCGAGGACGATGATGCCAGTGACCTGCTGGGGCTCCTGGCCGGGGCCCTTGGAGAGCCAGCGGATGGTGACCTGTAATCCAATTGTTAGATCTGAGAAATCCCCAAGCGACGTCTAACATTGTAAACTTACAGAGTTGCAGTTGTTCCAGAGGTTAAGAATCTCAAAAGGAATGGCCGGCTGAGCACCCTGGCCAGACTTGAACGATTCGCGGGAGTCGAAGACTGCAGAGCCGAGCTGCAAGGGAGTTATGTCAGCGTCAGACTACCATGTTATGCACGAAATCGTGGAGCGCTTGCTCGCCAGCCATGCAGACTGCAGGCAGGCAGGCAGGCATGGGTAAGGCAAATCCTTGGGACCGGCTATCACACGTACAGGAATGTTCTGGTCGACAGTGCAGGCACCGTTGATCAGCTCAATGACCGAGTCGGAGTAGTCGACGAAGTCGGTGGTCAAGGTCTGGTCGGCGAAGGCATCGCTGTAGGACGCGATGAGGGTCTTGAAGTTGTTGGCAACCTTGCTCGCATCTGAGTCGCTCATGCAGTTGGAGGTGGTACGCCAGTAGCCCCAGGGAGTGGCGGCAGCGGATGCAGTAAATGCAATAGTTGCGAGGGCGAGAACGGAACGCATGTTGGCGGTGATGGTGGTGATGTTGGGTTGTAAGGCTAGGTAATGAAGCTGAACGAATGAGTAGTTCTTGAAAGTGTTGGTAGCACGAACGATTGGAAGCTGTGGGTAGTGGTTGGTACGAGGATCTGGTGAAAGTACTGATGATCTTTTGGGGACCTGAGCTGTGCTACTTATTCTTTTTCAGAAGAGTGCCCAGGCCTACATAGCACGTTCAGATACGGCATCGACGAGGGCTGCAGCTGGCCCTTCGTACCTTGGCAATGCCCATTCAGCGATCCACAGCGCCATGGAGCAGACCGCTATGCCCTTCCTGAGCCCAAGAAGGACCAAGGCCGGGGGTGCCGGGGTGGTGAGGTTGCTGCAAGTGGTATGGTCTGGCGGCAGTGAGACACCAGCACATGCCTGGACAGTGCACGCTGTTCGGCAAGGATGAGGTGGTGGTAGTGAGGGACCACATGGGAAGCACCAGATGAGAGTGAGTGGCGCCGTGAGCCGTCATCAGCGTGATGCTACGGCAGGCGATCTTCTCGCTTTGCTAAATGCGGTGATTGCCGGTGCAGTATTCTCCGAAAGCATGCTTGCAAGTGCATATGCTGCGAGGCCATGTAATGTATGCAGCCGAAGAGGCCAGGCATGACGGTGGATCTTGCAGCTGGTTACAAGGCTCAACGGTGGTGCCTTATCTGTGAATTGTGATAGACGAATGTTAGTAGAGTATGATGGCATATCTGATATGTTAGTAGTCTGAGTGTACTGTACAGTATTGCCCACTTCCGTACGACGCCCCACATGGCCAAGTGGTGAGATGGCTGGCGGTTTAAGCTCAGCGATCAAGCTCCTAGATCGGCGCTATTGTCTCAAGCCTCTCGCCTTGCTTGCTCACGTCGTTCTCTCCCTCGCCTTCCCAAGCTATTCCCATTACACACCTCAGCTGAAGGCTCCAAAATCAGCAAAAATCAGCAAAAAATCAGCCCTGACTTGTCCTTGCGGGCGGGGATGCGAGTCGGCAACCTGCATCGCTCTGTGCGCCACCACCGACCTGCAACAGCGGCACACCTGCAGACTGCCCATGAATGAGCTGTCTCTCCGGGCTATCCAGCCTTGCTGATTGGAATGCTCCACCATCAACAACGCCCCGGCTGAAAGCAGTCAGAGGTCAAAAGTATCTCCGGCCTGTCCGCTGTCAGCCTTGCTCGTATGTATGTTCCCATCGAAGGAAGGAAGCAATACTGTAATGCAATGCCATGACAAGCAATGCAACCTGCCTTGGCCACCGACACTATTGCTACCAAATCCGCGTGGGCGCGCGCAAAGCACTCCACTGGTCGCACTGGGCGCAGCTTGCATGTGCTTGCATGTCGATGGCGCCAAGCGACCCTTGCTCGCAGCTGTCACAACGTAAGCACTTACTTGGCTCAGGCAGTTCGCTACCATGGAACCACAAGCGACGACTCGCTCCTCTGGAAATTAAAATGTGCATTGAATGAAGTCACGTCGTACGGCTGATGGATCCTCTCGTGTCGATACCCGTGGTCGTTGATGAGCCAGCGTTTCTGTGCACACCAAACGGGAAGTCAGGAACAGGCAGGATCTCGAGCTGATCCTCAGAGAGCCGACCCAGTCACAAGGTCTATTCTTTCGACTCAGATTGGAGTACCATCAGCAGGATCTAGCGTCTCACGCGGGGAACTACCTATTATGTCTGTTCACTCCTGGGGAGCCTATACTACATGTGAGATGCTTATTGTCAGCACGGATTGTCCGACTGCCCTTTCATCTCCCCCATTGTCAGAGTCCGCCAATGCTAGCCCGTGTTAAGATCTAGATTCTACTGCCAAGTGCTCAGATGACCAGATGGCTGGAAACTGCCCTGTCCCTGGAGCCATGTGTGCTGGCTGGGCGATAAAACAATGCAGGATGTATCATGGACTAGCACCCTGTGCACCGGTATCAGGCACCCGCGCAATTTTTTGACCACGGCTCAGTCGTTTCACAGAGCGTGCCGGATATGACCTATGCTTTTCCTGACAGCCCGTTCCCAAGGCTCAACGACGGGATACTACAGCCCATTGTCTGTTGTTTGTTATTACACAAGGTAGCACGAACCGCTTCTCGAGCGGAATACGTGCTCTTGGCTCTGGCTTGGGAAACCCGGTTGAGCAGAGCATTTTAGGGCCTGGTCTTGGGTCTTCTTTCGATACTACCACAGCACGAAAACTACCACGCAAGGCAGCGTTTTGGAAACGGGGGAACAGTGTCATTGCTTCCGCGATATGCAGTTCTTGAAAGAAAGCGGCACGTGTCAGGCCGTCGAAGCAAAGGCCGTGGAGCATTTCGTCGTGAACATGTTCCGAGACAAGTACATCGAAGTATAGAAGAGGAAAGCCGGAGCTACGAGACTAGGCATCAGTACAGAGGTATCTGAACGTTTTCATTGGACGCATGTAGATCGTGAGGGTGTAAAGCGATCAACGCAGACAGGTGCTCCATCTATGCAAGTCAGAACGCAACATGAATATACAGCTAGTAGCAGTCGAACGTAAGGAGATGATCAGCACACATACATGCTCGACCGTTTTCGTGCTGACGTCTTCTCATGAGACGCGGAATACCGCTCCGTACACACTTTATGTATCACGGCCCACCTTAATGTAGGAGTCGGATGATGTCTTGAATGCCCAGACTTGCAACAGCCAGCCGGCGTTTTTTGGCTGACGACGTTCACCAAGCTTGCTCTTTCTTCCACAGTCTCGCCATCTACACCGCTGCCCTGGCCACGAATACACATCACGTGTCCGAACATTTCACCCTCGCATACGCAGATGCCACTGCGATGATCGCGCTCTCGCCACCACACGCGCCTTGAGAGCGTGCGCGAAAAAGAAAAAGCCGTCGTCCAAAGCTCGCCTCTGGTCGCACTACAGCAAAGCAAAAAACCCTCCACCCGAGAGCACACACACACGCACACAACCCGCCCAACAAACGACCGAAACCACCCCCCAAAATGCAGGGCTTCAACATGGGCCGCTACGTCCCGCCGGACCTCGAAGGCACCACCTCCGGCAACCGCCTCAACGCCAAACGCGCCCCAGGCACCCTGCGCAAAGACGGCACGCAAACCGTCCGCTTCGAAATGCCCTTCGCGGTCTGGTGCCACACGTGCGCGCCGCACGCCATCATCGGGCAAGGCGTGCGGTTCAACGCCGAGAAGAAGAAGATCGGGTACTACTACAGCACGCCGATCTGGCAGTTCCGGCTCAAGCATGCGGCGTGCGGGGGGTCGATTGAGATTAAGACGGATCCGAAGGAGACGGCTTATGTGGTTGTTGAGGGGGGGAAGGCGAGGGATTATGGGGAGGGGAAGCATAGGCAGGGAGAGGGCGGGAGGGAGATTTTGACGCCGGCGGAGAGGGAGAGGAGGAGGGAGGATGCGTTTGCGGCGTTGGAGGGGAAGGTTAAGGAGAAGGAGGCTGTGAAGGATAATGCTAAGCGGATCGAGGAGTTGTATCGATCGCGGGAAAGGGATTGGGAGGATCCTGGGAATGTGAATAACAGGTTGAGGGAGTCTTTTCGGCGCGACAGGAAGATCTATCAGAGGGAGGAGCGGGCTGTGGAGAGTTTGAAGGTGAGGATTGGCACTGATATGGAGATTTTGCCGGAGATGGAACAGGATGCGCAGAGAGCAAAGCTGGTGGCTTTTGAGAAAGGCAGCTCTGTTTCTACAAAGACGTCTGGTTCCTTTTTGAGGACGCCTGCACGCACAAGCTCTAGGACGCCAATTTCAAAGTCACGAAATGTTTCGGGCCAGAAGAGCGAGACGAAGAAAGATGCTCTACGACGACAACTCGTCAACAGCACGCGTGCTGCGATGAATCCTTTTGGATGAGAGGATGCCGGACTGTTGCATATAGATTGCTCTGGAGTGGCTATTTCTTTTTCGGCGCATAGGAAGATACCCTTTGGATGTTTTGTTCATATTTCTGCGATACATGTGTGTCGAACGCGACGGGACAACGCATACTTTACATT
>Ga0265797_10009888_pt1 | contig 12255 bp, 9 predicted proteins | sample P2T30metagenome_FD_192433 | JGI IMG/M metagenome (GOLD analysis project Ga0265797, IMG submission 192433) | Plant litter microbial communities from East Loma Ridge, Irvine, California - P2 T30 | ecosystem: Environmental > Terrestrial > Plant litter > Unclassified | place: USA: California... | reverse complement strand
TCTAGACCACGCCCGCTAGCCTGCCAGTCATCTCGAGCGATCCAAACACAACACTGTCGCCACACCCTACCGCAACGTCTCCATATTCCTTGCCTCTCCCACGGCGATATCAAACGGCTTCGCAGAGCAGAACAGAGCAGAGCAGAGCAGAACAGAACAGAATAGAGCAGCACTGCTGTCGATGAATAAACAACATCGTCGCGTAACCGGGCTAGGAAGAGAGAAGGGGGGTGTAGATACCACGATGGCATGAATGCTGGATACTTTATATACAGAGAGAGAGAGAGAGAGAGATAAAGACCAACACCAACAAGAAATAAACAAACCTCGGGAGAAGGTAAAGAACAGTGATCGCCATTGCACACTCACGCGGCCACTTTTTTATATTCGACTATTATTATTATTTTTTACAATTTTCCTTCTCTTTGCTCAGTCAGGAATCTAGTGGCGCTGTCCTTTGTTTCATTTCTCTCTTAAATTCGGGAATGCTTAAAGTGTGTTTTGGAGAATTAAAGGTAATTGTTATCGTGACAAGAGCATTGACTGTTGTTTTCTTCTTCTTTTTGGTCTTTGGTAAAATGCCGACTACCTAGAGAACTACGTTACAAACATGTAAAATTTATTCAAACTGTTCGAAAAAAAAAACTTCTAATCAAACATTGTATGCGCCCGCTGTATGTCATATGTTTGACTTTCCAGTCTCCAGCCATCAGTCTTCCAGTCTACTAGTGCCCCCTCGTCTCCCCATGTCTTTCAACCAGTACCTTCAAGATAGCCGCTGTCAAAGGCTCGGCATCCTGCACTCCATCTCCATCCTCTCTCTTCAGCACCGTCGTCGACCCAGACACCTCATCCACACCAACGACGTCACTAATCCTAGCCCCAAACTCCACAAGCACCCGACAAAGCTCGGCATTGCCCGCGCGAATCGCCGTGTTAAGCGGTGAATAGTACGTCCCGGTGGGAGCAAGATTGACGTCGGCACCACCCACCTCGAGTAGCACGCGCACCGCCTCGACATTCGTCGGCCTCGCAAACACGAGTAGCGTTAACGGTGTATCTCCACTGTCAGTCACTTCGTTCACGCCCTGAGGGAACTTTTCCGCCAAGATGCGGATGATTTCTGGGTTCCTCGAGTTGGCCGCCAGGTGGAGCACGTTTCTGTCCGCGGGTCCTGCAGATAGAGACTTGGCGCGGTGGTGCAGATGGGGTGTCATGTCCATGTAGTCTTGTTGCGTAAGCAGGTATTTGACGACGTGTGCTTGGCCCCAGAAGACTGCGTCGCCGATGGATTGGTAGGGGCTATCGACTTGGGTCTCTGCCATGAGGGAAGTGGCTAGTTTGGGATTCTGTTGGCTATTGGCTTTCTTGAAGAGGGCTTCGATTACAGGTAGGCAGCCTTTACGGGCTGCAGAACAGAGAATCGTGTTGGCCCAATCGAGGGAAGAAGTGTCATCGGCATTGTCGAAGAATTGGTTGACGAGAAGCGAAAGAAGCAAGGCCCATTGTTCCTCAAAGACTGTGTCGCTCCGTTTGGACTTTTCTCGGAGTTTCCAGATGGTCATGATGTTGCAGATCAGAGGACCACTTTGGAGTTTGTTCCGCAAGGTTCCACTTTGAATGAGAATATTGGCGGCGGTGAGATCGCCAGACTGCAGGGCCCACTTTAGCACTTGTGCAGGCGATTCCTCCCGAATACAATCTTCGGGCGTGCATTCCAAAAACTTGGTGAGAAATGCATGAGAGCCAAAGTGGGTTGCTACAACAAGCTCATCAAATTCCTTTACATCAAGGTTGATTTGTGGAGAGGACGTCATGTTTGGTCGCTTGTAGGTCTCCATCCAATTCCGGAGCGTCAAAGAGCCATGACGGGCAAGCTTGGATACGTCGGAGATGTCAGGGAGAGCATCAGGTGAACATTCCTTGAGATGTTCAGTCCAATAGCATGCAGCATATGTGAAGAGCTTGCCAAATCCAGCCAACTCGGGGTCAAAGTCTCGCGTCTGTGTATTTCTGGATGTAGATGGAATCGGGCTTTGTGGTTCATCGTCTGCATCGCTTTCATAAGTGTGTACGTCAAAGTGACTAAGAAATTCGCGATCTTTTTGGAGCTGTCAGTCTCAAGTATAGCGCTAGGTATGACCCAGGACTCACCATGTGCTTGTTCTTCCATTGCTTCCAGTGTATCCTTGGGAAATAGATCCTTGTCCTCGAGATCGCTCAAAAGCAGATACTTGATACAGCATCCCAGCAATCTGCTGTGGAGCCTCGGTTCCCGCTGCTTCTTGCTCGTTGATATGCCACTATCGCGTGATCCCCAATCTTCTGGAGCCTCTCTGACGATGAGATCTTTCAGTGATTGATGGACTATGCGTACAATGGCACTCCCAGTCGTATCCTCGACTCTGACAAAGGGAGTGATGAGTTCGAGTAGTCCTGTAGAATCCATCATACATTCTTCCAGATCAGAGAGGCTAGAGATGTTTTCTTCTTCTATTCGAAGTGTCACCACGCATGCAAGCTCATCCAGGGTGAGCAAACGTCCAGAAACGGCCAAAGTCTCGAGGGCATATTCAACCTTGGCTACGTCGCTACCTCCGCCTCTTACAGCTTCTTCAAATAGTTTGTGGTACAGCTCCGACAAGCTTTGCGGCGATGGCATGCGCTCAAGGAGACGCTTTATCTCCTTCTCACTTCGATGGGGGCGTCTGAGGTACTCGAGTACCATTTTTAGCCATATTGCCGAGCCCTCCGCCTTCTTGGCCAGCTCTGTCACGATGAGTTGTCTGATCTCCTCTGGCTGTCGGTCCAGGATTTGATTGACATGAAAAGTAGCGATTATGTGGTCCCGGTTCAATGAAGCGTTCATCTGAAGGATCCTTCTCCCAGGCGGCAACCTGGCTTTGATAGACTCGTCATATCGGCAGGAAAGAAAGACATTGACGGGAGCTCCATGGTGATTGAACTTCTCGAAGAAATTGAGAAGGTGATCGCGATTATCGTAATCGCATTCGTCTACTCCATCCATGATGAGATAGAGTCGTCGAGAAAACTGTCGCAGCACACTGACCAAGAAGTCGCGTAATGCGTTGTCGTCTAGTGTAGGGTCTACTAGGCTGTTCTTTGTCTGCGCTTCCTTGTACCATTCCATAAATTTGGGTTTTAATCGGACCATACGCATCAGAATCTGCGACAGGATGCTGCGGTATATGTTCCTTGCTTTATTAGTCTCGTTGTCGTTCTTGCAGTAGTAAACGCAGACGAATGGTTTCAATGAGCCTGACAGGGCTGGATGGGAAACGAGGAAGTCGGCAACGAAGCTAGTCGTTACAGATTTCCCGGATCCCATATTCCCGAACAAGATGCAAAATCTTGCGGAAGGACTTGAGTGTGCGCCCTTGGACTCTTCAAGCCATTCTCGGAAGTCGGTCGTCGAGACTATCCATGTACAAGCCTCATCGGATCGCTTTTGGAGTGAGTTATAGTACTCGACCTCCTTGTTTTGGCTGCCGCTATTCAGAAGCATCCGAACTACAGACTGGGTCAGATTTTGTGTTTGTACCCGGATACAATACTTACGCTTAAGATCAGACTGCTCATCATCGATTTTCTGGATGAGATTAACCGCCTCCATGTTAAGAGCTTTATCGAGTTGGTCAGCATTTGCTGTGAACGAAGCTACAATCTGTGGTAGCCTTTCCTTAAAGCGGCTCTTTTGTAAATTGACGAAGAAACTTCCTCCTTGCAAGACATCCATAGCCGCAAAGTAGAATTCGAGCAGGTTTGTGTAAATACGCACTAGGATCTGGAATCTTTTGTTAGCCTGGCTCTTTGCACCTAATCACTACGGCTTGTTCATACGCAAGATAATGACAAGTAGACTTACTGCAAACACGGGCGACTCCGGAGACCTTGTCGAGTCCCAGATGTCATCACATCTTTCGATGATGGGAATCTTTTGGAGCATTGCTTCGATATTTTCCTGGAACTTTCCTTCCGCGCCGCAAATTCCCACAGCAATCTAAAGCGAAATTTATCAGCCGAAGCTCGCATAACTTCCTTGGAGACCCTCTCACTGTCATAACTGATTGAATGATACCAAAGGCATTGCTGGCAATCGGATCCAACGAAGCTAGTGGCGTCGCAAGACGTATACTGCCGCCCAAGAATGTCAAAAGAGGGCCAAGTTTCTGTGCGCCCCGGCGAAAGGGAGACTCTTCCTTGCTCTTGTTGTTTGAGGTGTTCAGTTGGTCAAATAATTCTCGTAATCCTTGTGTGTTTTTCAAGGCTTTCAACTGTTCCTCACCGAGGCTTGAGCATGCACGATCAAATGCAGCACTCAGCGAGTCCGTTCCGCTTGGTTCTTCAGGTTTGTCGGACTTGTCCGGTTCGGTCAACTTCGCGGACGATGAGATTGACACGTGGTTTTTGGCAAGCGACGAATCCCCATTGACGTCTGACGATAACACACGACCCTCAAGTCTGCTTTCCATTATAAGTCTAGCACAATCAGGGTCACTAGTTGGTGATACATACTGTCCTGCGGTGTCCGCTGTAGTCTTCTCGCCTGCTCTTCCTGGTGATCTTTCCGGAGTTCGAGGCCTCTTGCCGAAACAACCACACAAAAAGCGAGTCCTGTGTTCCTGCATGTTGGCCTATCTCTTTATTTTGCGTGTAGCGCGTGTGAGGATGAAGGCGTATCGATACGGTTGATATAGCTGTTGAGTGTAAAAGTGATAGATTAGAGTATGGTACCTGATTATATGCCAGGTGATTGACCAGCCAATCCAGGTGATTAGCCAAGGGAGGAAGGAGAAAATACAATCACAGCACTATTTATAGGCCAGGTGATTGAGCAGCAGGTAGTTGACCAGCGACTAGGTAATTAGCTAAGGGTAGAATCACGTTAGCACTATTTATAGGCTAGGTGATTAGCTAAGGTAGAGGCTAGGTGATTAGCTAAGGTAGAGGCTAGGTAGTTTTAGCTAAGAGTAGCATCTAAAACTTAACACTAAAAAAGCTGTAATACTATTAGATAAATAATAATCTAGCGGCGTTTTAAAATAATCTAGTGCTAAGTAGAAGTGCTAACGCTGCATAGACAGAATTTGCAGTTTTGCAATAGTAATAGCGAGGGCTATAGGCTATAATAAAATTGTAGAGGTAGAAAAATAGAAATAGGGGGAAAACTAGTCGCTTCGCGAAAATTTCTAGGCCTTGCAGGGCCGCTGCGCGGGACTTGGATTTGTTCTATTAATATACTAGATAGAGTAGCACTAGTGCAGAAGCACCTACCCATCATGTGATCGCTCCTTCAACAATACCTAGGCAGCCAAGACCACCTTGTCACATAACAATCGGGTACGGAGTCTGGCAGTCGCGATGCTGTTGAGAAGGGGGCCGCTCGGCAACCCACACTGTCTGCAAACGCTTGAGATATGATGAAGACTACACATCCTCGAGCTTCTCGATCGCGTGCTTTATTTTGCAGGTGTACCGTGTTTCTTGAGCACGAAGCCAAAGTACTCAAAACTATCCCCATCGCCCATGACTTCCATAGCCAGGTCCCATTCATTTGCGCGATTGATAATCGGCTTGATAAAGTGCGGTTGCCGATAAGTGATATAAAGAAACACACCATCGTCTTTCAAGACCCTCAAGACCTTGTATCGTAGTCAGCACTGATTCCTCTGCCTATTCCCACCTTCTTCCAAACTTACCTCATTCATATACCTCCCGCTATTCTCAAGTACTTCGTCGGGCGGACTCCATGGACTGCCGTAAATCATTGCATCCAGCGTGCCCTTGTCGAACGCCACATCCACGGATTTAGTCGCAATTCCACTCATGTCCCGTACGTCGCCAACTTGCCATTCTACTTGGGGTTTGTCGCTGTGTCGTGACTTCATACTTTCAACGACTACTGTGGAAAAGTCGAGGCAGAGTTGGTTTGTGTAGCCCCGCTCGAGGAGGTCATATGGGACCGTCTGATGATGGGTTAGTCCTGCCACCATCCTAGAAATCCCAGCAAGAAAAGTCAGAGGCATAACCTACACTGTCCCCACTACCCAAATGAAGCACTCTCTGCGTTTTCCCCTCCGCTCCCCTGGCACTGAAGAGATGCTTCTCGAAGAAAGGTTCCAGGGCATCAAAAGCGCGAAACCACTCATGCGTTGGCTTATCCCCGTCCGCCTTTGCATACCGTTCATCCCAAAACTCTGCACGCCCCAACGCTTGCGCCTCCTTTGACGACATCATCGTGTTCTTGATTCAAGTGTGATATCTTGGCGAGTTGGACGTAAAGATGAGAAATCAGGAGACGGCAGTGAGGAAATGGTCCAACTTAGAGCCCCGCTAGAAATGTCGCTTAGGTGAGGCGCTCGATTTTATTCCAAGGTTGAGTCAATTGACCATACCAGATTAGGCTTAGGACCACGGACTTGGACATTCAAACCCAACAAAACACAAGGTCGTGCGATGGTATGCGTGTAACTCACTGCAAATACAATTGCAATTGTGAATCAAGATGTAAGGCTGAATTCGCTTCCGTTCTCCCCCACGCAGTCCACGAATCTGACAAGCAAAGGAAAGGTATAATCAAACAAAAGATCATTCCCCCAGTTTCCCCATCTGATCAAGAAAACCACGGCAATACAGCAGAGCAAGAAGAAAGCAAAGGAAAAGAGTTTTAGGTTGGTTTCATAACTACATACACAGGGCATTAACCTCATTTCCTTTCCTTTGATGACTATGCTGCTTTTCTTCTTCTTTTCATGTCAAAATCCCCACAGTAAGAGTCCAGATCAACTGGAAGTTACTACGAACTAAATCCGCACGCTGCCAGGGGGGGGGGTGGTGCGTATGTGAGCATGTGAGTACAGGAGTGATGTAATTTGTGATGAGCGCGCCGTTTATAAAGGAAAAAGAAGTGGGTTGTCTTGTTAATACAGGTGATATCGTGTCTCGTAGCGATTGGTTGTGTGGCGGGTAAAATGAACGACACAAATAGGGTGAGCATGTCATCTCGTTAGGAAGTTTTCTGGTGGGCTAGCTGAAAACTGCCTTATCTGGATGCATGTCGCTGGGCGACAAAATCCATCATCTAGGTACCTGTATTTGTACCCAGCCAAACTGGGCATCGGGCACAGAAAGAGACGAATCGTCTATAGTTCGTCCTTGACGGCTTGCGTGGCCTGAGTAGCTACGTTGGAGAGGCTGCTGGCGGCTTCCTCTGCACTTCCAGAGGCGGCAGCGTACATTTCTGCAATGCGACTGTTGGCAGCTGCTACCGCGTTCGCGATTCGGCTGTTGGCACTCTCCATGGCGCCTTGTTCTGGGCCATAAACAGCGGAGCTAGCTGCTGACGATACGTAGGCCGCGTTTTCGCCCACGGCAGACGAAATCGAGCTGTAGACGCCACCGGCACCGCTTGTAGCGGATGCAACGTAATCTGCGGCAGTAGTTGTGCCGAATATGGCGGCACTGATGGCAGCTTGTGCAGACATAGCGGCAGACGAGAAGCTATCTTGAGCTGCTTGAGTTCCATACAGCTTCTCACTCACTTGAGACTGAATCGATGAGTAAGCGCTTGCCACGGACTCGCTGGCTTGCTCGGCAGCGCCCTTGGGAGTGCCGTAAAGGGCAATAGACGCACTTTCGACGGCCATGTCGAGGGATGCACTAGCCTGGCTCAAAACATCTTCAATCATAGCTGGAGGCGTGAAGACTGCGCTGACTACAGATGAAGCCGAGGCGTAAGCATCGGAAGCTGCGTCAGTCACTGCATCATAGCCGTCGCCAGCATAAGAGCTGGCAGCGTGAATACCCTCGCTGGCGTAAGATTGCGCGGAAGCCATGGCTGCGGGGAGAGCCGTGGAGTAGGCGGATGCAAAGCGGTTCATGACACTCTCAGTAAAGTCTGGCTCTTTTCCAACAACGAGCTCGGAAATGAGAGCTTGAACTGCAGCATACTGCTGAGCAGCCGCTGCTGTAGCCTGGGCACCGTATGCGCCCGCTTGAGAGTAGGCTGACTCTGCCCATGGTGTGGGCTGACCGTAGACTTGATTGCTTGCTTGTGCGATGAGTGCTTCCCAGTTCTGGCTCGCCTGAGAAGCGACGGACTCAGTCCAGGGGGTTTCAGAGCCAATGATACCAGAGCTGACCTGAGAGGCAGCTGACTGTGCAGCTGCTTGGGCGTTGGCAGCGGCTGACTGAGCTGAGCCAGAGACTACAGATGCTGCAGAAGCTGCAGAAGCAGCAGCAACTGAGGCTACAGACTCCACAGTACCTTGCTCAGGACCATGGACAGCACTTGAAGCAGCATCGAGAAACTCGGAGTACCGGGCGTGCGCAAGACCGACAGCCTGGTAGTATTGTCGACGAGCGCCATCGGCAACACCAGTGGACTGGGGTGAGAATTGAGAGGAAGCCTGGCTTAGACCTTCTGCGAGTCGAGACGATGCGATGGACGAGACCGACTCGAAGTACCCTTGGGTAGGACGAGCAGCATAGCTCTTCACTGACTCGGTGTACTGCATGGCATTCACCAAACGCTCACTAGCAGCAGCAACGGAATCCGAATAAGCCCTCTCGAAATACGACAGCATGGTTTGATGTGCAGGCTGCGGCTCCCCAGAGACTAGGAGAGACAACTGGGCTTTGGCGTTTTCGAGCTGTTCACTAGCGACGCGTACAGCATCATTGTAACGCGAGTTTGCCTCGATCTGGACAGTTTTGATGATTGCAGTAGGCGTCGGTGTACCAAAGATGGCGTATGATGCCGCAGTTACAGCTTGAGCGTACTTTTCGGCTGCGACGCTGGTGGCACTTTCAACAGCTGCTTGTTCGGTTCCGTATAGAACGCTCGATGCAGCAGCAAGCGCTTTTGCGTATTGTTCACTTGCGATCGAAGATGCTGACTCGACGTTACCTTGCGTCTTTGATGGGCCCACGAGCGCTTCGCTGACAGCTCTGCTCATCTCAGCTGCTCGGTCTCCAGCACCTGCTAGCACGCCCTGTACCTTGCCGGAGTAGGTGTTGTCATCGTCGTCATCTTCAAGGGGCTGGTCAAAGACGATTTGCTTAGCCTCGGCGAGTATTTGCGCATTAGCTCCACCAAACACCTTCTTGGGGGCCTCGTAGACCTCAGACGCCTTCGCAGCAGTGTCATCAATCACCTCAGATGCCTTAGAGGAAGCTTGTGAGAGTACACTCTCCGAAGAAGGTGTGTCTTGAACAACCTCGGAAGCTTGGGATGAGACCTGAGACGCTGCTTCCTCAACAGAGGATGTGACGCTCTCGACAAGTGGTGTTTCGCTGCCTAGAATGGCTTCAGAAACCTGAGATGAGGCGTCAGATGCTGCTCCGCTGATGGAGGATGCAACGCTTTCGGTGAGCGCTGTTGAGCTACCCTGTACAGCTTCGGATGCTTGGGAAGAGACGTCGGCGTACGCCTCTTCGGCAGAGGAGGCAATGCTCTCGGTGACGGGTGTAGAGCTACCCTGAATAGCCTCTGAAATGTGAGATGAGACATGGTCAACACTGTCCATGACCTGCTGAGCAGCTTTGCGGACGCGGGGCGCAAAGGCCTTATCGGAAAAGTCATCGCTAGCATCGCCTGCCCAGATCTTCGACTTGGAGACATCCTTCAATCGTACCAATTCGGAAACCATGTTCGAAGCGATAGTCATGGCCTTGTCTTCAAGGTTTTGAGCCTCCTCATGAGCGACACGTAGGCCCTCATGCCTTGAGCCGACAGCCTCGACTTCGGCCTGCCACTCTTCGAGCGTGTTTCTTAGCTTATGGTAGTTCTGCCAATCCTCGTACGTAACACCATCGGTCCAAGCCTGTGATTACAGTTAGCAGAGTTTGGGGCAAAAGAAGATGTAGTCAACGTTGCTACAACATACCCATCGCATGCCAACTTCTTGAAGGCCAAGACTATGGATCTTTTCAAGAACCTCGACGGTACTCCTGACAGCAGCGCGTACCAGGGAGTCAGTCTCTTCCTCATATGAGGTCTTCCAGACACGAATATCCTGCGCCCGCTCCTTCACCGCAAGACCGAGCTCCCGAGTTTTGACACTACATTTCTCATGCGCAGCCTCTAGGTCTGCGTCTGAAGCGTCTTCAGGAAGCGTAGCGACGGTCTTTTTAATATACTTCTTCAGCTTGGCGATGGTGGCGTCTGCAGTCTCCTCTAGCTTGACAAGCAGAGCCTTGCCGTGTCCGTTGACTGCGTTGTCAATCTGTCGCTTGGTGATGTCTGATACTCGTGTCTCCAGGTCTTCGGCGCCCTTGTCTGCCGCTGTCGCAAACTTGGTTTGCCAGTCACGCAGATCTTGGTTGAGCTTTTCCTGGAGCTCAGCGCCGGTGAGTTTGGGCTTTTCAGGTTTGGCATGCGCTGAATCATCATTTGAAGCCGTGCTTGCTGATTCGCTGCCGAAGAAGTCATCAAGAACACCCCAACCAGAGCCTCCGGTGGAGCTAGGAGATGCAACAGAGACGGAGGAGCTTACGACGGTAGGAGTGTGTTTAAGAGACTCTGATGGAGCAGTGGTCTGAGACTCGGCAGCCGACATGACAGATTCGACCTTCTGCTGGTCCTTGTAGCGGCCGAGTCGCTCGGAGATACGGACCAATTGAGGCTCAACGTTGTCTCCATATAGCACGCGTAGCTGGGGCCAAACACTACGAAGGAAGAAGGCCCATGTGGCGTCTTTTGCCGTGTGGAGGTGCGGATAGACAACGTGGACGAGGACATGGTGGCCGTAGGCGTGTCCCTGTCGGAGGTAGGGCAGGGAACGCTCGTAAGCTGGGAGCAGGGTATGATGGTACACGTCCTCGGAGCTAGCTTTGATGTCGTTGTAGTAGGGAGCGGCAAGGTGGGCCACCTTGTCGACATGCTGGCTAAGATGTTGGTTGTACTGTGCCTTGACCTGATCCTGCGCCTTTAGCAGCTGTGGCTGGACAGTCTTGTGGTACTCGGCCTCTGCATACTGCTTCGCCTGCTCGACGCGGTGTGCACCGTAGGTTGCGTAATTTTCCTGCGCGAATGTCACAACGGGCGTGGTGTAGGGCTTGAGCTTGTGGATTTGCGGGGCGACGTATGTCTCGTAGTATGGGTCGATGTAGGGTGCGGCGTAGGAGCGGGTCTGCAGATAGGGCTTGCACACGCGCGGGGAGTCGTCGTTCAGCTGGGTGAGCGAGTCCGGACACCGGAAGATGAAAGTGACGATGAGATACCAAGTGGTGAACCTCGCAACCATGCTCACGAGGGCAGCTGTGAACGTTCGCCGGGGCCGTTGCGAGCGTCTCGACCGCGTCGTCAGCTGGGTCTTTTCTGTGTGGCCATTTGATTTTCCACTGGCAGTGCTGTTGGCGGAGCCATTGGCACTGCTACTGGCCGAATTCTTGGACTTTTTTGCCCTTCCGTTGGCCTGGGCGGCCATGCTCGCGTGTGGGTGTGTGCGTGTGTGTGTCGGGCGATGAAGCGGTGACGCTACGTAGATTGCGGGCTTCTGTGACGTCGAGGTTAGTGATACTTGGCGGGCACACACTGGCAGCTGTCCAGACGTACGAAATGAAGCAAAAGACCCTTCGCTTTTGCGAGAATGAGAAAGGAAAAATGGTGGTGATGGCGGCTCAAAGCAAGTTGCTTGTTAGCGTTGAGGGCACAACCGAGCTGCAGCAGTGATGTAATTGCACGTGCGGACGCGGGAAGCCAGACAAGACGGGATGTGGGTGGGATCAGGATTTGGACGCGCGATGGGGCGTGGGTGGGTGCTGTCACTGCTAGGTACTACGCGATAGACGCTGGCAGGTGTACAGGTAGTGTAGTTGGTTAGCACGCAGGCGACAGCTGGCACGGGCCGAGTGCAGTTCAGGGTGTGGTTTCTATTTTGTACTCTCTAGTCTCTCGATGCAGGACAAGTGCCGGTGCAGTGCCTCAGAATCCCCCTGCTGGTGTCTGAGGCAGGGCAGGCTGCCTCACAGGTGTGCCCTGCAACGCCGATCAAGCGTTCAACGACGGCATGTGAAAACCCCGACCAAGAGTTCATTCAATTCTACACTGGCACTAAAACTAAACTGCCTACCGTCTCGGGCGTCTTGCGGGCCAGTGCTAGGGCCGGGGCCGGGGGGGGGGGGCAGGAGCACGCCAAGACAATAAGCGTCCGGCCCGGTAGACTTGTGTGTCGTCAACCATGGACCGCCAACGTCGCCATCGCCATTGCCATCACCATCACTACCACTACC
>Ga0265797_10009887_pt1 | contig 12255 bp, 6 predicted proteins | sample P2T30metagenome_FD_192433 | JGI IMG/M metagenome (GOLD analysis project Ga0265797, IMG submission 192433) | Plant litter microbial communities from East Loma Ridge, Irvine, California - P2 T30 | ecosystem: Environmental > Terrestrial > Plant litter > Unclassified | place: USA: California... | reverse complement strand
TCGCCGACAAGAAGGGCATCAAGCCCAAGCGCCGCGACGGCAAGCTCGAGTACGACGACGCTGCCAAGGAGTGGAAGCCCAAGTATGGCTACAAGGGCAAGAACCCTGAGGGCAAGGTGCCCGAGGACTGGTTGACCATTGTGGACGACAAGGAGGAGAAGAAGGCGAAGCAGATTGGCAGCAAGAGGAATGTTGGCAAGGATATCGACAGGAGGAACAAGAAGATCATGCAACGGAAGAGCAAGATGGGTGTTCGTTGAAGAGGTGGTGTCTGGCATGGAGTAATGTTGATTTGAAAAATTCCACGAGCGAGAAGATGGAAGCTCGCTGCGATTTGCTCGGATGGGAAAGCAAGGGCATACCGCGAAACGGCGGCTGCAATGGCTCACGTATCGCGGCGTACGCACTCTGTCACAATATGGGACAACTACGTGTCTCGCTGCCTGTGCTCGAACGGCTGCTCATGAAGACGGTGTAAAAGGACATTGCATGTAAGATGAAGTCTATCGGACGATCAAAAGGAGTTTCTGAACTTTCAAGGGAGTTGAACGGCGTTTCGATACCCTATACATAGCAAGACAATGGGTCGCTCGACCAAACTCATTACGATCCTTACCGTCCCAGGCACTCTTTCAAAATTTCACTTGGAACCTCTTGCTGGTCCGTAACCGCTCTCCGTAGAAGTAGAAGGCTACGGGCACTGCGGACAGCGCCAAACTGACGAAGCCTAGGAGACTGTTGCCCCAACCCCTGCAAGAACACGGCTGTCAGTATATGTTCGGATCAAGATTACCTCACGAATTTGCATCGAATCGAACGAGCAAGCAGGCGTTGCTTGGAAGATATCCAGAGAAAAAGTTTGGGAGACGTACTGCACAGATGTTAGCTCAAAAATAACAGAGACTACCAGGTTTACGCTGCAACTTACCAAACCAAGGGCATTATACATCTGCAATCCGAAAAGTGGGAAGACTCCACCCAGGATCTATGCTTACTGTCAGCCAACCTGCCTCGACAAAAACCATCGTCGAAAAGACGTCCTTACCGATCGGAGAATGGTATTAGCCGCCATCGCGCTCGCAGCGTACATCGTAAAAGCATCGATCAGGTAGGTGTTCACCGCCATGAACGCCGCAATCATGCTAGAGAGAAAACCAAAGTCAGCCACGCCACTCATCAAACATCAATTACCCATCCTGACCAATCGAAGAAGGAAAAAAAAAACAGCAAACTCACCCAATCCCAACCAAAAGCGTTCCAAACAACGGCACAGCCCAATGCACCGTACTCGCATTCTGCGCCGTCCACCCATACACAAACAACCCAGCGGGAATAAACGGTGCGCCCAAGATCAGCGGCGGCAGCCTATACTCCGGCTTCCCCTTGCCTCCATTCTTCTCCGTCAAACGCTTCAGAATCCGATCGGAACTATACCCCAGCGCCGCCAACCCCATGAAATTTCCAATCCCAAGACCGATGTAGGTTAGACCAACAGTCGACTCGCTGAACCCGTAAGCCTCCCTAAAGACGAAGGCGAAGGTCGTGAACAGGAGGTAGAGGATGCCGTAGACGACGGCCATGTACAGCGACATGAGGGCGCAGATGGGCGAGAAGAGCATGAGTTTCGTCGGACGGGTGATTGCGCGGACGAAGACTTCTTTGGGCGTGAGGTTCTGCTCGAGTTTGGAGCGGAGGTGCGGGTTGGAGGTTTCTTTGCGGAGACGCTCGGTTTTGCGCGCGAGGAGGACGGGCGCGTAGGTTTCGTTGATGGTGAAGAGGGCGGCGAGGGAGACGACGGCGATCGCGATGGCGAGTACCCAGAATATCCAGCGCCAGCCGTAGGCGGCAGCGAGGAAGCCGCCGCAGACGGGGCCTGGGAGGGGTGGCGTTAGTTGGTGGGTCTGGAGGGTGGGTGTTGCGGATGATGGTGAGTTACCTAGGATGGGGCCGAAGAGAGCTCCCATTGCCCAGAGGCTCATGGCTAGGCCTCTTTCTTCTGGACGCATGAGATCTGCCACAGTACCTCTGCATGAGAAGTCAGCAAATGGGATCATGGAACAATAGACGACGACATTTCAACTCACCCTCCAATCGTGACCGGAGCGACGCCCTACATCGAAAGTATTAGTGAATTGAGTCCCCAGCATGGCATGAAGACTCGTCATCATCCCAGAGAATGGACCTACCCAACAACCAGCAAAGAACCGGAAAACAATCAGCATCTCCATATTCGTCGCGAGCGCACACGCGATCGTAAAAACCAGATATCCCAAGTTACAAGCATGGTAGATATATAGACGGCCGTAAAGCTCGCTGAGCGGTGCGATCAAAATTGGACCGAAAGCGAAGCCAAGGAGATAGCTGTACCTGGTCAGCATGTACTCTATGATGGACATCTGTAGGAGATGAGACCTACACCGAGACGACGAACGTCGCTGTGATTTCAGACGTCGAGTTGAAATCCTGCATCACACGTGGTACACCGGGTGCGAAGAAGGATGATCCAAGTGGCGTTAAGAGTGTGAGTGCTGATAGGACTCCGATGTTCAGCCTGGTGAGTTGTTAATATTGAACGACTTTGTTGCGTGAGATGAGCACACCATTTCTTCCTTGCGGACCAATTCAGTGGGTTCTCAGGATCTGCATCGCCGTCCCAATCAACAATGTTAGGATCGTGCTCGGCGTCGGTCACTGCAGGTTCCTTCTCGGTCTGGGTCTCGGCAGGTAGGCCTTTTTCTACATCGTGTGTGCTTCTCTGTTCGAGCGAGACGGTGGATGAATTCTTGCTGGGCTTGATCTCGAGGTCTTTGTTGTTACTTGTGTTCACTTGGGTAGAATGAGACTCTGAGCCGGCCTTCTCTTCAGGTCCAGGTTGCATTGTGGCGGGATCCAGTTCTCCATGGTCAAGTGTTGTCTCGCGGCCTTGAAGCTCGTCTTTGCTTGGGTCAGACATATTCGTGTAGTGGATACTGATAAGTGGCGTTAGCACGCTCTTCACCCTCCCAAACGCTCGAAGATCACAGTCCATAACCTACCAAAGTAGTCAGGATAGTCATATCGTGCAATACCGAGAATCCTAAAGCATCAACAGTCCAGTTCCACGAGTTCGCCACACATCAAACAAGCAAGCAAGTCCAAACCTACTCTCCAAAATCAAGCAAGAGAAAGAATAACATCTCCCTCAAATCAAACCAACCTCAACCGAAACCGCACCTATGCATTCGTCCGTTTCCGCAAAGTCGGCGATACCTTACGCCCGACATGCCTGCATGGCCATCTTGCAAGCGCTTTGCATAAAACAGCTAAAACAGCGACCCTTGCTCGCCTTGGGCGGAACAGTAGTCTACCGGGCTCGCTTGTATGCCAGCTTTGCCCGATGGAGTTAATCGGACGAGCATAAGGGCATGCACAAGCTTTCTCGGCACCTCGACGTTCCAAAGTTCCCCGTGGGGGGCGCTTTCGAAGGGCTGGAGATGTGAGGAGGCAGAGGGCGACCGGAAGGGTTTATCCAGCTTGGCGCTCGTGTGGCTGCGGCACGTGTGATTGCGTTTTGTGATCTGTGACTCTGTAGCACCGATAGGGTGGTCTGGAACAGTGTGTGCGGCTCTGTTTGCCGATGTTGGGCACGTGTCTTGGGAAGCTTAATGGGGAGAAGCCCCTCCTTATGTCTGACCGTTGCGATACTATTTGAGCAGTGATTGTCGCTAGCGACCGTGGCGCTGCTACCATCATGCGCAGAGCGATGGCATACTTGCTCTCGCCATTGAGATACTGATCACGAGATGGTCTCGCATCTGTTTTTCCAAGCTAGTGTACTCCAGCATACTTCTTGAAGTAGTCGTGTTGACCACTGAGATATCGTTAGTATCTCCGTTATGTAGATGGCATTATAACTGGAAACTAACGTCAAGATAACATAAAGGCCAGTGAGATGCTGTCGCCAACTTAGCCATGTCAAGCGTGCGCAGTATTGGTATCTCCGTTAGGTATGTGCTATTTTAACTAGAAAGTGGCACTAGAACGACAACCGTGCCACTGAGATACATTGAGATGCCGTAGAAGGAGCGGAATAATATCAAAGACTCATATACTAACATAGGAGTGCCTAGTCACGAAAGCCATGACTTTTGTCGCCGACGAGATACGCTCAGATGGTAGAAATGGCAAGAAGGGGACCTCAAAAACCCAGTATGCTGCTGCCATCACGCGTGGTCAGCGATTCAATACTTTTTGCCGCTGAGATGCTGCCAATCACATGTAGCCATACGAATAGCTAGGAGGCAAGTTTCTTCTACCGTGGGCATGTTATTGATCCTACTCACCATTGAGATATATTGAGATGCCATCAAGGGCATGTGATAATCTCAAAGGCTCATATGCTAACATAGAAATGCCTGGTTACGACATCCTTGGCTTGCACCGATGGGATACGTTCAGATGGTAATGATGGTAGGAAGAGGATCTCAAAACCCCCAATATGCTGCTACCATCACGCGTGGTCAAAAAATTGGTACTTTCTGCCACTGAGATGCTCATCGCTGTTCTCGAGGAGGGTGTGACAAAATTGAGCACGGGCATGCAGCATTAAGTGATATCTGAGAGAAGTCGCAATTCAATGCTCTCCGCTTTCACAGGTACGGCTCACGGCATTGTAATCTACTTCCGTTGTGGAATTGATCTCGTTGCCATTGAGATGTCACCAACTGTCTTGCGAAAAGAGGGATACTAGAATGCGCAGATTTTCTTTTCCATTGAGCTACATGCTACTTCTTTCAAGCCATTCGCAATGCCATGCAGGCATTGTGGTCGTCATCAAGCTCATCCACTGACAGCAAACCAGTATGGAGTACATTCCATTCTCAGTCATCCATTTCATCATCCTCGCCTTCACCGTCCTCTCCTTCATCAACCTCACCTTCGTCGTCCTCCCCTTCGCTCTCGTTGTCCTCGTTCCAATCCTTGCCCTCGAGAAGAGTGGTCTTCCACTCCTCGCGAGCCTTCTTGGCATACATGCGAGTCCACTCACGCACCTCGTCGTTGAACTCCACCTGATCGTGGTGGTAACCGAGCGTCATGGTGGTATTGACAGGATCGGAGGTCTCCGCCTGGAGCAGCATGCCATAGACAGAATCCAGCAAGCGCGTCATGCTCGTGTCGGTGGTGTAATCGCGCCCGAAGATACTGTGACAGATGCGACCCTCGAGAGACACGTTGGGGTGCTTGATGCGTGTGACGAACCGAGCCTTAGGAGCAAAAGCTGGATATCTCTCTTCGGCATGGAGGTAGATCATGAAGGTGCCTCCTTCGTACGGGGTGCCACTCGGTCCTTGCATGATGGCCAGCCAGAAGGCCATGTCGCTCTCAGAGACATAGACATCGTAGGTAGCGCTCGGCCCCCCAGCAACAATTTGCCTCATCTCGTTCATGAGGCGAGAGGTTCTCAGGTTCGAGCGGGCACTATTGGCCACGTTTATGGTACGCCCTCTAGAAACGCGAGAGGCATCGGCCAACGAGATAAAACCATCCTCGAGGTTTGGATGCGGCTTGTGCGGCGGCAAGGTGTGTTCATCCACGACCGTTGGCTCAACATTGCTTAGGCGGGCAATGAACTTGGCCATAAACTTGGAACGAGTCCAAGATTTCTGGGTAGCAGTTTCAATGTCCGGGCGGTTGTTGAGTGATAGCACGCATTCAAGCTCGCACATGGCCAGGGCGTTGGCCAAAGAGAATGGTGCGAACTTATAACAGCCCAGAGTGTCAGAAATTGCCCACAGGGTGGTGTTCTCTTCATCGCCCAAGCAGATGCTGTCAAGAGCAACGTCATGATGGAAGAACTTGTATGCCACGCCTTCGGCCGTGTTCGGGCCTGACTTGGTGTCCACTCCGTCAGAGATGCAGATGATTCTCTTCTTGGCATTTGGGTACCGGGCACCATACTCGGACACTTGATCCTCAGCAAGTGCAAGAGCGTCGAACAGAGCAGTGTCACCTTTGGCTTCCATGTCGTTGGTAGCACGACGGAAGTTTTCGACGACGTGAGAAATTGGCATTGCCACTGTAGCCTTCGAGGAAAATGTGATAAGACCGACGTGGGTCTTGTTGTACCCATAGGCCAAAATCTTGTTGATCAATGCCTCGAACATCTGCTTCAGAACATCGAGCCGAGTGAGGACGTTGTCCTTTGCTTTGTTATGCGGTGGGTGCATTTGAACCTTGAGGACCAATTTCTGATCACGAGTTGCTTGGGTGTCGGTGTAAACATCCTCTTGGCCAAGATGACCAAAGCAGTAGCCCCTATTGAGATAGAGGTTCAAGCGCTCGGTGGAGTCAGGGTGTGGGTGTCCCACAGACATCTTGTCCCCACTGCTTTGCATGTTGGTCCAAAGCTCGAGAGGTTGGCTTGTCGAAGGGGTAAGCTGGGAGCCTTCGAAAAGGGCGCGCCAGTATTTCCATTGGACAGATGCCGTGCTTTGCGAGTCGTATCTGTTCACCCAGTAGGACACTGCCAAGCTGCCATTGGCACCGTACACTTTCACTAGTGCTAGGTCCCCGGGAGCAACACCATGTTGAGTGATATGATTGCTGGCATCGGCGTCCTCGGCGATACGGATTGTGATGGCCTCTTCATTTTGCAGCCCATAAGAGCCGATGGTGAGAGGAGAGGGAACGATTGTCCGGTTGCCGTCAGATTGAACGAGTTGGAACATATTGTGGCGTGCTTGAAGACCACGGAATGCCAACTTGTACAGATCGAATAGGGTAAGACCCCGCGAAACAAGACGTGTAAATCCGCCAAGGTGACTGTTGAAGTTGAGAGTAATGAGGTCAGGGGCAGAGGTGGAACGTCGCTTCTTTGCAGGGCGTTCCTCTCCCGTATTCTGAGCTGCAGCGACCAAGCCCTCTCCTTTGATCCACTGCAGGGCAGTGCGAATGATATCGCCTTGCTCCGACATTGATGTGTCCCGGAGACCAGTGCCATTCATTGGGGACGACTTTCGGATCGTGAACCACTGCTGCAAAGCATGACGCGAGTAGTTGTGTCCGTCGGCTGCCCTGACAGCATCTACCATGACATCGTGGCTGATGGGACACCGAAATTCGTCAGGGATCTCAGTCACATGATCAGGGAGCGCTGAAATGTTGAAGTGGCTGGCGGAAGACGTTGGAACATCGTCTCCAACTGACCAGGTCCACCGAACCGAGCTGGGCGTGAAGGCCATAGAACGATAGACGAGGAAGTCCTTCACCTGCTGCTCATGAGTGCGGAGGCCAGCGTAAAATGACTTTCGACTCTTCACTTCTTGGGTACGCTGGTTGAGGATGATTGCAGGACCGTAGCGGAATTGCTGGCGGAGACGCGCGACCTTTTTCATCTGGTGTGACAGTTGATTGGCAGTGATGTTGTTGAGTATGGCAAGAACACGTGTTGCAGCATGTTGGCGTTGAGACTCTGGTGAAGCCGCAACGATGGCAATCATGTCAGTGAAACTCTCATGTTTGCAGAGCTCTTCTTTGACGTCCTCAAATCTCGCATCAGCGAAGTACTCGCCTTCTACTGTCGGCTGCAAGACGCCACTGTCTTCTTCCTCGATCTCTTTAATCTCCACAAAATCCGTGGGGTGCCGCATGCTTGCACTGCAGTCGACGCAGAACATAAGGATCTCGTCGGGCGCTTCCAGCTTACGCACAGTAGCACCCCCGTACGAGTCAAACACAGCCGTGCCTTCGGATTCATAAGACTTGATGATGGGGTCAATCAACTGTTCCACCACAGCGGCGTCGGGAGTCTCGGTAACGCCGGTCAGGGGTCGGAAAACAAGTGAAGAGCGTCCCGGCTCACTGCATCCTTGTTCACCAAGATAGACGGCAAGATGAGCGTTGCGGTCGAATGTCAGGCATGGTGCGACGGCGGAGGTAAGCTGGCTTGGTCTATGCACCGACAATTTGTTGCGTCCGCAAAGCTCAGCAAGATACTGAAGATCGTGGAGCTCACTCTCGTCCATAACGTGAGCGATATTGCCACCATCTGCGTATGTGTAGTTGGCGACGAGGACATCGTGGCATAAGACTTGGACTTCCGCACGAGCACCTCCTCCAAGCATAGCGCGACGGATCGTCGTGCTCTCCACGTGGCCCTGCGACAACGCAGATTGCATTGTGTTCGAGGACAGGACGCCTGCTTGTGAGAATGCATCAAAGTACGCCTTCTCGACGATGCCGGCTTCGGTCGAAACTGGCTCGAAGATAGGCTCATTTGTGACACTGTCCCGTATCTCGACGACTTGCAGGGCGCCGAGGTAGGGCCACTTCTGTGGGTTGGCAAGCTGGGACTCGTGCAGTTTCACGCTCCTCGCTTTTTCCAGCAGGAACCCGAGCAGGAGTCGGCTTCCTTCGAAAAGACGCTGGCGTTTAGCCCCGATGAGATCTTCTGGCATGAAGGTTTCGAAGGTGTGGAAGAAGCTGTGGCTCAAGGCGGCACACTCACCGGGCGTAGGAGTCTTGCCTTGGCCCAGAAGATGCAGAGTTCTCAAGGCTGGTGGGAAAGAGAGCATGAGGTCGACAGCATGCAGGAAGGCGTCGTAAGACGCTGGATCGTCTTCCATATCTTGCATCATGCCGGCAACCACTCTGAGAGATGCCAGAAACATAACGACGCCACGATCGGTCTGCTTGATTTCTGGACACCAATATGCTCTGTTACGGAAGACTCCGCCCTTGCCAGCGCAAGTAACATTGGAGACGGGCGTGGTACTTCTGTTTACAGCAAAGATGTCGAGAACGCCCTCAACACACAGCTTCAGCAAGCCAGTCTCCTCGACGGTCTTCGACATGGCTGCGGTGTGAATTGGCATCTCGGTAGTGTGAAGGTCAAGAATCTTGCTCCAACGCTGATCAGATTCATCTGGCATTTCAGCAACGCGGGCAGAGGCTGGAACGTGCCGGCTTTTAGCACACAAGGCGACGACTGGAAGTTGTGTGTATCTGCCCTCAGCATCGAGCTCTCCGCCAAGATAGTGCACCTTGCTGCTTGCCTCAAAGTTTACGCCAAATTGCGTCTCGAGTGCGTTGAGAAGGTTATCTGGCTTTGGTCGCGAGACCACCAGGAGATTTTCCACAGTAGACTTGCCATGTATGACAAATGTAGTCGCAGGTGAGGAGTGATGGTCTGAGAGTTTGCGGGCAAACGAGCAATTACACTCGTCAACGGAAGCTTTCTTCTCGAATTTGGCGGAAAGTTTCAGGTGGCGGGCAACCTGCTCGTGCAGCTGTTGGAGTGTGGCATTGACCGAGATGGCGAATGTGGGCAGTAAGCTGCGAAGTTGCTTCGCGGTAGCTGGTGTTACGACGCGAACACTGACAGCATCGCCCTCGATGGGCGGGGCAACAGGCTGGTCGGTGGCCGAATCTGATTCTTCTGCAGAGTTATCAACAGCTCGCAGAGGGACGATCACGTCTCCGGCTGTGGTGTTGCGCTGTGAGAAAACAGCGAAGATGGTCTCCGAGCCGAGGATGACATCAGACAAGACATCGTTAGGGTCAATGGTAGGGCCAGTCTGGCTCTGGAGGCGTAGAGTGATGTTATGAGTTTCGGCGGTGACCGGGAGGTTCTGTTTGATGGCTCGCTTGATGATTTCGTCCTTGAATGCGGTGACAAGCGAGGTCGGCTGAAAGGGAATGAGGATGGACAGACGGCCGCCACCTGTATCGTTGATGATGGTGACGGTGTACCGCTGCATGCTGGCGGTCACTCTGTCGCGTTGTGATTATGGAATTGCTGTATCAGTGTGGTGTGTTGGTGTTGTGGTAGGGTGTTCGGTGTGGGGTGGTGTTGGTTTGAAAGCACATCTGCGCAGTGTGGATGCGCTTTTATGCTGACGAGGTGGGAGGGCGCGAGATTAGAGAGGGAGGTGAAGGTGAAAGACAAAAGTGAAGTTGTTCTGTTTGACAGTCTTGGTGCCTGAGAGCGTTTGTCTTATGCAGGAAGGCGCGACCCAGGGCCGTGACTGCCTCAGCCAGACACACAGAGTAGCGCCACCTCACGCAGCCGCCACGCAAGCACGTGAACAGCCCGTCGGCCAGTGGTATTAGCGGAAGTGACTGCTCAGTATGTAAGCGATTTGACTGATATGAGAAAGAGAGTGAGTTGGAAAGGGAATTTAGTAGAGCTATTGAGACATAACGCTGGTTCCAGCAGCACCATTGCCGTCTGCGAAGCGAATGCAGTTGCTCGCCAGCATGATACCATGAGATTTTATCTGTCTTATTGCTTGCCATGAAAGCCATCCATGTGCTCTTGTGAAGGCTTGCTGAAGATACCAAGCTGCTGGTCATTGGAGCAGACAATGAGAACCATTCAACTCGTTAATGCTGTCTACGTTATCAAGATGACCAAGCCATTGGCTTCCTTTTCCAACTCAGCAGTTGACAGCCAGGTGTCATCTATGTTGTTGTCTACTTCACCTTGATGCTGTCTCATGACGTTGGAATGGTAGAGGAGGCAATGCCCTCAGCGCTTATCAGCCAGACTCATCCGCATCCATTGAGATGTACTCTTTGCAGTAGTTGCTGTGCTTTCACCAAGCCAGTGACTATCGCCTTCACTCACTTGTTTCAAGACCAGTATTCGACTCTCCCATCCCGTCCTTACAGTGAGGTGACGTTGTTGCGCCTTTGAGACATGAGGAGCCGAGCCTAGCTTGCCAGACCAGCTCAGGGGTCTCGCACGGTTGTACCAGCGAGAGGAAGGGGGGTCGAGGGGTGCTGGCTGATGACTGATGACTGATGAGAGGCGCGGCGAAGGAAGGAAATGAAGGCGTGTCTGCAATACTCACTGCGCACCATCTGCCCATGGTTCTTCTAGAAAGCTGCGCATTCACATGGCCACGGCCTAATAATACTTAGCGTCACGGGACGCACAGAAGCTTGAAGAAACAGAGGGCCTTGGGCCAGTTGCAGCGCGAAAGTGGGGCAGCTGTTTGGGCATAAGTCGAGGCGGCAGCGCCGCCCTGGGACACGAGACAAACATTACCTACTCCACCATCAATCCCCCCAATCCTGTTCAACACCACGACCGACTTCTTCCGCCTTACCACCCCACCCCACCGACAAACCACATACCGCCCTCTTTCCATCCACCCACCCGAACAACTCTACCAAAATGGCCACTGAGGTGCGTACCCCACTGCGAGCATCCCTCCGCAGACCGCTTGTGTTCACGTGCGATGATCTGCTGTCCTCAACGAAAGCTCTGAGCTCCCGTCACGAGGCACCACCGAGAACTATGCTGACTGGTTGTCTCCTGTAGCGCGAGAGGTATGCCGCCGAGCACTTCGACACGATGACATAACCCAGCGCCGCGATATTGACTCTTCCCTACAGCAAGACCTTCCTCGCGAGGCTCTGCGAGCAGGCCGAGCGCTACGATGGTAGGCGCCCACGATAAACAACATGAACACACGGGACACGCGCGCTGACATGTTATTTCCCTCCTGCAGAGATGGTCACCTACATGAAGGTTAGCATACACTGGTCTGAGAACGCAAAACACTAAAGTACACCATGACTGACATCAAAATAGGAAGTCGCAAAGGTACACTCACCCGCAAACGCCCGCCCGCGCCATCGACACGCGACCCTACAGCGCGATCGCTGCCCGATATTCAACCGTCCAATCAACTAACACTTCACCCATCTAGATCGGTGGCGAGCTCACAGTCGACGAGCGCAACCTTCTTTCCGTCGCCTACAAGAACGTCGTCGGCACCCGCCGTGCTTCCTGGCGCATCATCTCCAGCATCGAGCAGAAGGAGGAGGCCAAGGGCACCGACAAGCACGTCGGTATCATCCGCGAGTACCGCCAGAAGATCGAGCTTGAGCTCGAGAAGGTCTGCGAGGATGTCCTCTCCGTCCTCGACGAGAGCCTCATCCCCAAGGCCGAGACTGGCGAGAGCAAGGTCTTCTACCATAAGATGTACGTCGCCCCGGCATCAAAATAAGCTTTGCGCTATCGACATGGGAATAAATTACTGATAACGATTACAGGAAGGGTGACTACCACCGTTACCTCGCCGAGTTCGCCTCTGGCGACAAGCGCAAGTCTGCCGCCACCGCCGCGCACGACGCCTACAAGGTTAGTACTACGCTCCAGCGCAAGACTGAGACACAATATCTAACGCAACCTACAGAACGCCACCGACGTTGCCCAGACCGAGCTCACTCCCACTCACCCCATCCGTCTCGGTCTCGCCCTCAACT
>Ga0265797_10009885_pt1 | contig 12257 bp, 10 predicted proteins | sample P2T30metagenome_FD_192433 | JGI IMG/M metagenome (GOLD analysis project Ga0265797, IMG submission 192433) | Plant litter microbial communities from East Loma Ridge, Irvine, California - P2 T30 | ecosystem: Environmental > Terrestrial > Plant litter > Unclassified | place: USA: California... | reverse complement strand
CCACTGGTACGCAAGAACCCAGACGTTCTTGGGCGCGAAGAAGAAGAGCGTAGGAGCAACGGCGTTGAAGTTCTGGCCGTTCTGCGAAGCAGTGCTCAACTGGGTCAAGCTGCTGACGGTGCCGAAGTTCATGGAACCGTACTTGGTACCGTTGTCATGGTAGGAGGCGTAGACGAGGTGCTTGCCGTTGTAAAGCTGGGTGGTGAAGTCCTTGAGCGCGGCCCATCCGGACTTGGGCTGGGCGAGGGGCTGGGATGATGTCCACTTGTAGGTGGTAGGAAGCTGGCAGGTCTGCGCCGAGGCAGAGGAGGCCAGAAGGGCAACAGCTGCCGCAGGCAGGCTAAGGTCGGAAGGTGTGAAACGCATGGTTGCTGTGAATCGAAGGAAGTTGGTGGTGAAGAAAAGAAGGGCTTTACTGTCAAGACTGTGAAGTGAAGTGTGATGAGGCTGTAGATGTTGGAGAACCACAAGGTATATATACCTGCAGCCTCGCTATCGGACCTACCGCCCATACAAAAGCACTTACATTCTGAGCCCTCGAAAGCCGCCTCGGATCCCGTGCCATTTCCGAACATGGGAAATTGATCGGCCATGCCGCTCGCCTTGTTCTGGCTTGGTATATTTTTCCGTTGTTCTGTGTATATTAATGACATGCCGTTTCAAGGGCTGTAGCTGGCTGCACGGACGGTAATTCTCCGTAATGCGGGGGACGCCCGGCAAACAAACCCTTTTGCCGTTTAAAAAAGATTGGCATGCTGGGTTTCTGCGAGAGATATAGTAAAAGGCTTGAAAAGAGTGCGCGTTTGCGCACCTACACACAGTTCTGTTGCCGTTGTATTGGCGAAGCTTGGTAATGCGTATTCAGACGTCCACCCCCTTTGTGTTGCTGGTGGGCCATTCCGACCAGCTTCTCATAAGACGTTGTTTCAAAGTTATGCCCTGCGGCCACAGGGCGCATCTCGCCCTACAAAATCTCGGCCCAACTACCTGTAGTGTAATTGGCAGCCCGCGTGTGACGACCGATACTACCACCGGGTGTTTGCTAGAACGCATGTTGCCTTACCGATTGAAGGCTAGTGCCCGTCCAACTAAACATCGTCCAGCCTGAAACGCCCGGTGGCCGGAATCTTGATGCATGACAGGAGTGACGGTGGCGCAAGCATGCCCAGTACCCAGTGGGGACAAGTGTGAGCTGATCGCGGGCGGGTCAGACGGTACCTAAGTGTCGGAGGTGGCGTTGCTTACGCTGCGACACTCTGAGAAAACAAGATTGCCGCTACACCCGTGCATGCTAGAACGTTTGTTTTGTTTCCCGCAGATAACAAGGAATTGTGCATGTGTTCCACACATGTTTTGCGTTACCACGGGCGGTGAGCGATGCCAAATCGCATTGCCGTAGTGGTGCACTGACCGCATTGTGAGATCATCTAGACGGTCTGCATACGGTCGCCTTGCACACCTTGCGCCGTGGTGGCACGACAATCACATGAATCAAGGCTTGTGAGGTAAAGCTTCGGAATCGACTCGTGGAAATTCTTCCGCCCGCCGAGATGAACGAGAGTACAGCCGCACACCGTTCGCTTGTAGGGTGCTCAACCAAGACAAGTTATAGCACTACTGGCAAATTAGACATGAGTTGGCAATTGAGTTGGAGGCGGTGGACAATTTCCTGGGGTTCCTCCACCTCTCAGGCTTCTAATTTGAGGGCGAGACTGACTTTAGACGGTCGCTAGTCCAAGAGTGAGCTGGTGTGGCGCTTGTGGGTGTGAACGTATCCTGGGGTGCATCTGTGTTTCCAAACAATGTGACCATAAATGGGCAACTGCTTCCCGTTCCACCAGTAACAAATGGATCCGCTCACCAAATGCGGTAATCATCTAGAAAATATGGGTCCTAGCGCCTACGTCGGCTCTCGTACCGGTGGAGGCTCGTAAACGCTTGACAAGTTTCTCTGGGCGTCCAAGACACTAGCGCTTTCCAAGACCAAAGAAAGATCGTTCAAGCCGGCTTCACGCAGAATCTGGGGAGAGATGATCCGCTCCATGGGGATTCCTTGTTACCCGGTGGTTGGGGGGCTTTATTGGACTCAGTTGCCATCATACCTCTTGTTCCATTGACAATCCTTTCTCTCGTCCCGTATTCACTGCTATCTCTGATCTGTGGGTTGCTGGAGATCGTCCGTATCTCGGCTGGAAAGGGAAGATACCGAACATCGATTCGTCGGTAGCCTCGGCCACGTGGTCTTGATCGAGCATCCTGGACCGCAGGTTGAGATACGAGAGAAGACCGATCTGCTGGTCGTTACCAAATTGGTGCTTCTGCAAAAAGCAAAGTTCGCCTTTTCTGTTATCGTCAATGTTGCCTTCCCAACCAGGCACGGCAGATGTTCTGAAAATCTCTGGTACAGCTTGGCTGCATTCGAAGTCTAACGGTGATAAGACCCCGTGATTAGGTGCTGTCTTTTAGTTGCGACATTGGCTACTAGAAATCCGTGTTCGAGAGACGGGAGCATCTGATTGTGGGAGCTGTCCCGAGGCGCAACAGCATTAGCGTGCGCTGATCTAACCAACAAGATATTCGCAATCCGTAGTGCAGCTCGGGGAGGTTTCCACGCGCGCTGGATTAGAGAACGACCGTTAGCTGACAGTGAAAACTAGGTTGCGGGTCGGTCATGCGAGGCGAGCGCTGACTAAGCCGCTACCAAACTCTTACCACTGTCGCATTCGTCACATCTACCCAGGTACATTCAAATGTCACACAACTGGTAGTACATGCTACCCTTCGAAATCATCATATGCTTGATACTCAACCCGACCCCGCATTTTGTAGCCTGTCTCTTCTTTCATCTGGTTAAACGTAGCGACTTTCTGTAAACACATGCTAAATGCGGCTGTAAACATCCTGGTATATATCAGAAAACGTCATTATTAATGGTGAGCTTGCAACATCACATCCTAAAGATATTTAATTGCAATCAAAAGCACGATAATCATCTACCATGTCACCTGTGCTTAACTCGCAACCAATGTTTCAATTATCAACACGAATTGCATGTTATCTATTAGCTGTAAAATAAATCTCAAGGATTTGCACTTTGAGGAGCAAGTATGATCATGGTAATTTGTAGTCCACCCGAGTCTTCTTACACCTAGAAATGTCCTTTCATGGTTGAGCCAGCTTGACTACGTCTAATTTAATATTTGTCTACTGCCATCTGCTGCCAGGTTGCTTGAAGACTCTACGCAATGTCTACCCCGGGCTGAAGCCAAGACTCATTTCGAATACTGCCAGTGTGTGAGCTAGTGAGTAGTGCCGATGATAGAAACACCTACTTGTCCATGTCGTTCCACTGCATTCAATCTCTTGTATCGTTGCAAACGTAGCTGCGCACGTTGTCGTGTATCTATCGCCTCCAGCCCTTCAATGTGATTCATTCCGCACTTTCATATCATGACCGTGGCTCAACGTCTCATCATAGATATATTCCGTTGTTGTCATCTCCTTGTGTCGCACCGTCATGTGTCTGTTCAGACACTGTAGCCGTGCCATTTGCAGTCGTCCCATCCAGAGCCGTGCCGTTGGCAACCGTACCATTCGCACTTTCCCTACTCTGCCCTTCCTTCGTCGCCTCCTCCTCCCTCGGCCTCCAGGGTAGTCCCCTAACAACGCCCACCTCATTAACAATCGCTTCCCTCCTCTCCTCAAACCTCTTCATAACAACTCTATTCTCCAGCAGTGCCTCATAGCAATCGCGATCATCGTTCTCGCGGGCAAACTCCTCTAGCTGTTTATTGCTGCTCTCGAGGTGCGCAAGTTGATTTGTAAGCTCGGAGTATTTGGCATACAGCGATTCGACAGAGAGATCGGAGAGGGCTTGTGAGAAGCGTGTGAATGTTATGGGGGCTGCGGAGGCGGACATGGTTGCGTGGTGATCGTCGGGTTAGGGGCTTGGTTTGGCGGATTTCTTTGCGAGTCGCAAATTGGTATTAAAAGTTATTGCAGTGGAAGGGAAAGAAAAGAGTAGCTGGATTGTAGATGTGGCGGAAGGGAGTCAAAGGTGAGGCTGATGCCTGCTTAGTGGGGTAGCTCTTGCCCCGCAGTCGCGTATCAAGACTGTAATTGCGTCAGCGCTACCATGTGCCACGTGTGACTCCGCCTTCACAATCGGTTTGTTCAAGCTAGAGAAGCTATTGTTTGCACGGTCGTTTTGACAGTTAAGATTTTTTTCTACGAATATATTGTATTAAATTGAGATTCTCTTAAAAATCGACAAGGCACTTTGGCGGGTAAGATACACTCTATTCCGCTGCCTTTGACTGTCCACTAACGAAGAACCACAGAGTGGTTAACGCGCTGGCCTGCTAGTCCCTTTGGGGAAAGTCAGCCAGTTCCTTCGGGAGCGTGTGTTCGAATCACACAGGTGTCGCACCAACCAACGTTTTTTTTGCCAATTTTGTGCTCACGACTTCAGTCTCAGAACTGCGCAATCTCCTTTTTTTGCTTTGTATATGGTTTACATTGGCATTTTTCATATAAGGGTCGTTGGTGAATATACTATGATGTGAGGTTCTTTTTGTTGTTGGAATATTGGAATATGAAGTATTGATTTCTTGCTGTACATTCTGCTGCTATCTTCCTGGATTCATACCGGGCATCAGGTCTGGCTTGTCCAAGACCATGCCCCTAAGTAGGACCAACTGTCTCAAACCCTCCCAATCTTCGCCCTCTTCGTCTCCTCGTCTCCATGTCTCCTTGAAACCCCATGCGCATGCGATACGATCTAGGGCGGCGCGTTCATCTTCCCTAAGATATCGGTCCAGCAGTGGAACACCAGGTCTCCAGACTACCCTGTCGTGGTGATCGTTGTAGGTTGTGAGAGCGACAAAGCCAAGGGTTCCCGTGCACATGACATAGGTACTCATGCCAGCGAAAGCGTATAGCTTGAAAGTCCAAGGGTCGATAAAGCCGCTGTATACCGAAAGTTCCTGGGCGATCATGTACAGGGCGAGTGGCGTAAGACCGGCAAGGACTGCTGGGAAACCCATCTTGGTAATCATGCGGTGCCGCCGCCATGCAGGAGCCCGATATGTTTGGTCGACGACAGCCAGAGCCAAGTTGATGTCTTTTGCATCGATTGCAGCTGTCAGAGCTTCATCGGCGAGATCAGCGGGTATTGCCTGCTTTGCCGACTTGGGAGAGGGTCGGGTGAATTTGGGGGGCGAGGAGCCTTGGATGGGGACTGGTTTGTTTGCGTAGAGATATAGCGCCTCAGGAATGGTCTTGGGTCGAGCGAGTAGACGTTGCAAATGGATGTAGATGCCGAGAACGCTTGGTGAAATGAAGACTTTCTCATGTGTGATAAGGCCTTGTGCGAGATTTGAAAGATAGGACGGTGATGGCAGGGCGTCCAATCCTAGGTGTTTAGTCCTTGTCTTCTGTTCATTCTTGACGTCTTCATCGCTAGTCAGTCCCGAGAGTATCGTGCTGGCTGAACTTTGGCGGATCGTTGCCTTCTGGCGCAATGGCTGTCGGGATCGTATGGCGATTGCGTATTTTGCAACATGTTCTATTCCTTCGAGCACCTCTAACACAGCGGCCTCTGATTCGACTTTGGGCGAATTGCAAATGTGCTTTATTCGAGACTCGACCTCGGCCAGCTTCTTCCTCAACGCTGCGACCCTGTCCGAAGTCTCAGCACCCCCATCTTCTCTATCCTCAACTTCTACTGCTCTCGAGGCTGTTGTTGTAATAATTCGTACAGGAGTTCGGGGCGCTATGGCTGGGGCGCGCACGGCTTGCCGCCGTATCGAGGGTGCGTTGAGGGATGATGTGGACAGAAAGGCGCGGCGACTTCCGGGCAGCAGCAGCATGTAGTCGCACAATTGGCATATTTGGCGCGAGCGAGCGCGCATTGGCAAGCTTCCAGGCTTCATTGCGCTGGTCGGACCCGTGGTGGGCGCAGTCAGGTTTTGGGTGACGCAGCCGTCGGGCGCTGGGTTTCTAATGCCAGGCGCCAAGTGTGACGGAATGTTCCAACCATGACCATCACTCGAACACGACACTCTTGCCCGCCGACGCAACACAAGCAGGCAGTAAGAGACTGCACACACCCATACAAACTCGACAGTGCGATAGTAAACACACCAAAGCGACGCGCGAGACACACTCGACCATGCCTCCTCCACCACCCCCTCCGCCGCCCATGCCGCCCATGGGACGAGGCGCTGGAGGGCCACCACCCCCGCCAATGTTGGGCAAGAAGGGTCCCGGAGGGAAGGCACCCGCAGGAGCAGGAAGAGTAGGTGGTGTCCCCCGCAAACAGCATGTTTTTGACGAACAGTGGCACCATGTCAAGCAGCAGCTAACCGGCCCCAGGGTGCACTACTAGGGGATATCAGCAAGGGAATGAAGCTTAAGAAGGTCACCCAGGTCAACGATCGATCCGCCCCCATAACAGGAAAAGTCAGCGACGGCGCCAGTGCTGCGCCTATGGGAGCACCCGCCATCCCTGGTATGGGAAAGCCACCTGCGGTACCTGGGAGTGCGCCGCCAGTTCCCGGCGGAGGAAACCGAGGGAGGAGCAATAGCGATGCGGGCGATGGAGGAGGCATCGCACCGCCGCCGTTGGCAGGCATATTTGCTGGAGGCATGCCTAAGCTGCGAAAGGCAGGCGGCGTAAACACTGGCGCGGACCAAGGCCATGCACCATATCAATCAGACCCCGAGTCGAATCGCGGCTCAGCACCCAAACCGCCACGAGGGGCAGCCCCGAGGCCTCCAGGACCTCCTCCTTCCGCCCCTCCTGCACCGCCTGGAGGACCACCCGCGCGGCCAGCGCTCAATGCTCTTCGAGGTCAGGATTCAAGGCCCAACTCGGTAGCTTCGAGTATAAGCGGGAAGCCAAAGCCACCGCCGCCTATTGGAAAAAAGCCGCCTATGCCACCGCCATCTTCGCGAAAGCCATCCGGTCTTGCTCCACCGCCGCCAACAGCTTCGCCAGCTCGTACTCCCCCTGTTCCAGGAGGTGCTCCCCCTCCACCACCACCGCCTCCTGCTTCGACCTCTCCTCGACCCACCGGCGTACCACCACCTCCGCCTCTTCCACCACCATCTCCGGCTCCGCGAGCTCCAGCACGGTCAACACCACCCCCGCCGCCGTCGGACGACGAATACGATCCTTATAAATATTCAGCTCCAGCCGCTCCGCCTCCACCACCAAACGGACATGTACCGTCTCTCGCAGAAACGGCAGCACGTAATGCCTTTGGTCGCGCATCGCCTGCTGCGCCTCCCCCACCACCCCCAGCATCACCGCCAAGTGCACCCGCACCTCCCCCACCACCCAGCGCCGCCCCAAGTCGACAGGCTTCTCAAACACCATTGCGCTCAATGATGGACCCGAGCTCATACACACTGTCAAACGGTGGATCAAGTATCAAGAGTCCGACCCACTCGGGCGGGGGAAGCAGAGAAAAGGGCAGGGTCAGGCCAATCCAAGACTTGCGGTGGAGATTCCAAGATGAAGGGCAATTTCCCCGACCCAGGGAATTTACCAATGTATCAAAGAAATACCGCGCTGGGAGAGGCAGCAGTGTGCCTTTGGATTTGAGCGCATACGAATAAAGTTAATCACTCGTTACAGAGAAAAGCAAAGAAAATTGGGTTAAAGGAGGAGGACGAGAGAATTCTTCGTATTACTGCGCGAGATCCCGTTGATGGGATTCTTTCTCTGTCTAGGGAAATAGATTTTGGGAGCTTAGCCTTGGCGTTGCATGGCGTTTTGGTGTTGCTGTGGAAACTTTGGAGGCGGAAAGGCTGGTTTGGTTGGATGTTAGAAAGGTATGGGTGGGTTAGCTTCTTTCGAAGGAAATATCAAAACATCCTCGAAAGACAAGTTACATTTTCCCTTGCGCGAATTTGGCTGTGTGTGTGTGTGCAAGATGAGTGATTTGATGATGGCTGACTTTGGACACATGGATGTACAAGATTTCATGTCAGTCATCATATCCAGCTTACTTTGAGCGCAAGATCACGCGTATATCCAACGCCGATCTTGGTCTTAGCTCCAAGCGATCGTTCGGTAAGCCAAGTACTTGAAGACGTTCTTACCGCCCTGTCACGTGTGTAGGATCTTCCGGAACTACCTTCGGCCCGTATCTGATGGCGTCAAATATAGTGATACGCTTATTTTGGATCTACAAGTTTTTAAGCCGGCTTGGCAGATTGTACGAGGTTCCCCACGTGTAGTAACACCGACTATTTGTTTGCTTGCATATTGGCATTTTGGCTACAACATCCGCCCTGCAATAGTGAAAGTACTCGACTATGACCAATCCGCTCTTGAGCACATGAGCGATGCAACTTTTTGCTCTCTAAGCAGCCCCATCCCTCTTCCAAGCAAAATTAACATGTACTACGTTCGAGTACTTTGAGGGGGTTGATGTAAGACTGGCTGACTCAAGGTCCATGCGTTCCGCCCGTGACAAGTCTTGAGCACAAGTGAAGCAGTCTGATGAGAATGACACCAGAATTTGTTCACCCACGCGACTATATCAAAAAAGCAAACGTGATCACAAGACGACTTTGTTTAGTGTAGATTCGAAGGGATTCAGGGAACGCCGGCCCCACATGAGGAGCCGTTTAGAAGCAGCGAGGCAAAAGCGAGCAATAGTCCTCTAGCCTTTGTGCTACAATATACAGAAAGATTCAGTCCGAGAATTTGTGCGAGACTATACACTGCAAGGATTCAGGGAGAGACGCATGCCTTGCTCAAAGGTGGCATATTAACATCTCGCTCTTACCATGGATGTTGTTCGACCAGAGCCCCCATAAGGCCCGAGAATCTTCAATCTTGAGGCTAGATTTGCAGTATCTAGAACTAGGATGGCCGCTGTCTCTAAAATAACAGTATGAGATGCTTCAGCTATCGCTTTCACCTTTCGGGGCATTTCCGGTTCGTACCTGAGAGAGATTTCCAAATGAAGTCGGGCTTGAATAAAAATGATGAAGATGTATATCTAGGTCAATGAGGCGCAACCAAAGATACCGGTACGATGGTTATTGTATGAATGCGATGACCAAAGACGTCAGCACGAGTCCAACGACGTCGAGAATGTAGGAGATGCATGCAGGGCTTTACCAAATTAGGAAACATCTGATAGCACTAGATGATGTGGTTCTTTGATTTCTCAGTTCAGCCCTTGCTAAGCCTACCTAGGAATTCAAGGGCGTCGTTGAGCGCCCTTTCTGCTAAGGCCTACGAATCCATATAGGCAAGTACATGCGAGACGTCAAGGCGGAGGAGCTGCGATTTAGCCGTTGATGGTTTCGATGCTGAATGCCGCATTGCCGCCAGCTTAACGCAGGCGCTCTTCGTCTGTTTGGACTAGATGTCATCGATCAAATTTGGAATATACATGGTTGAACCGCTCAAGTTTTCTGAGCCTTCCTGGTTTCGGTGAGACAGGTGATGGGGCCCAGATGAATCTAAGTTTGAGCTTGGTGCGGTCGCATGCCGGCCGGACTTTCGGACTTTCGGAGCTCCGGCCTCGTATCTTAGACCCCTGGTTGGGGGCTCCAACACTCCCATTAGCAATCATTGCTTGGATGACATCCGAGGTGTGATTTAGCAGGACATTCGGTGAGTCGCCAATCCGAAATACAAACTTCCGTACCTTGCTTTCCTTCCACTCTGGGACGTGCCCTTGCGAGCCACAGCAGCCACATTTCTGCAGCCATGACCATGAAACTTGCCGTATGTGTATCAGCTGCGAGGAGCCGTTGTAGCCGCTTGCTAATACTTCAACAAAGTGTCTTCGTTGCAAGCGTAAAAAGATCAAATGTGACCGCGCAGACCCTATATGCCATCAGTGCATTACCGGAAAAGCGGAGTGTCAATATGTGGAGCGGCGCCAAAGACCCAGGCCCGCACAGCAAAAGGCCGTAGTACAGCACCTGAGCCAGAGACTAGAGATGCTCGAGAAACAGATCAGCGCCTCAAGCGATACTTCTTCACAGGCGGAGTCGTTCAAGACACCGGGGCAGGAAGTAGCCCGGAAGGCAACGCCAATAACATCTCCAAAGGGCCCGTGGAACGTAGCAGCAAATGGCCAGGACTCGTGGGTAAACTACTCCGAGACAAACATTTGTCCCGCAACAATGACAGCTAATAGAGATAGATCTACCGGCTTGCCACAGACACCCGCCGTAACTTCCAAAACCAGGCTACTCCAGTCGCGACACCAACACAAAGTATCGACAATGCCATGTTGTCGCTCAACGAGGCTCTTGACGATCTCGGCAAACTGAGAATCCGGACCGAAGCCGTCAATGTCGACTTCAAGTTATCCCCTGCAGAGGCACGCGCATGCATAGACGGCTTCGCCAGTGTGATGAACGCAATGGTTGTGCCAGATTGGTTCGCCCCTAACATGATTGATCTTGAGCTTCTCCGTGCCATAACGGACGTCATCGACTCCCCGTATGTGAACATCGATTCTGGAGTACGTGTCATGTATTTCAATGCGTTGTACTATGGATTGGAGCAGAGTCACGGCCCGGGAGGCGACCTAGCAGCAAAAGCATATATGAAAGTACTTGAGAGTGTGCCAGCATGGCTCGAGTCGACGACCGAGGCGATTGCAGACGGACCAATAGCTGCCATGACGAGCTGGACAGCCATCATCATGCACGATTACGAGCTTTCCTGGAAATTCCACTGCAAGTCCTATCAGCATATCAAGTCGCAAGGCATAAACCAAATTGACGCCACACCTGCAAGGGACTTTGCAGAGGAGAGTCAACGAGATACCTACAGATATTTTTACTGGCATGTCATGTCAGTCGACGTGTTGTTCCGCTTGTTCTACGGTAAACCTACGGTTGTGAGATGGTTCTCAGACAAGGTCCGACCACCGCTCATCTTCAGTCCAAATAACATGCACCCATCAGCCTTCAACACTATGATTAGCATTACATGGCTACGATACACGGTACTGACAGTAGAGATTATTGATTACGTCGACAACCAAGTGCAAGGCAAAACAGACCCGAACGTTGCTCAAAAGGTAAACGAGTGCTGTGTACAACTCGAAGAGATGATGGACGAGTGGAGACTAGAAGAATTAATGGACCACCAGAGGACGACAGACGACCAACGGTGCCTGATTGCAGATTTTATCAGTACGTAACGTAAAGTTTGACAAGGTCCACATGAGCTTACCTTGTTTTTTCTAGTGAACGTATACACTACCATTATTGGGATTCAGCGACTGGTAAAGAAATCGAAACCGGATGAGATTAGCTTGCGGGCGGCCCGGAAAGTTTCAAACATCATCTTGGATTTCCAGATCGATACAACGTTGAACGCAAAGACTAAAAGTATTACCCATCAGTAAGTAACAGATCCCACGTATTCTTTGGGGGGGTAGAGTTGCCCCAACGTCGGATAGCTAAGTAGCAACATGGCGAGCCCATCAATACACCTACTAACTTTCATCTAGCTTCATAACCTTCTACCCCTTCTGTGTAGTCTTCACACTTTACGAACATATACTCGCTTGCTCCAAACCAGAAGACTGCGAAAGCGACATTGTCGGCCTCGAAAACATCGGCCTCGCCATGACCGAAGCTTGTGTCACACACAAAGATCTCGCCCCCTTTGCCAAGACGATAAACGCCCTCAATCGAGTCTCCCGCACCCTGCAAGAAGAGCGCCGTAAAAGCATGACCACCCCAAGAGATGCAGGAGGAGGAGGAGAGGCACAATACCACAACGCTACACAAGGGCGCGTCAACCAACACCAACAGCATCAGCTACCCCATACAAGTTTTGACACTATACAGAATCTTGTCGCAAATGAACTTCCAGATTTCGACATGTCTGCTTTTGCATCAATGCCAGATTTTTCGATGAATGTCGAGGGAGATTTCCAGTCTCATGGCTTCTTTCGCGCGCTGGAGAATGACCTTGTTATGAAGAATTGGCCGACGGGTGACTGGTGGGACTTGAGTGGTGGTGGTGATGGTGTGGATGAGGCTATGGGGCAGGTCCCTGGGAGGTAATTAGCGCGCTCTGGTTTCCAAACATGTTTTGATGTAAATGTATATGCTGACTGTGGCGCAGTGGAGATATACAGCCTTCGCAGTATTCGTATCCTACTCCAAACCCGTGAGCTAAGCAGACTGCACTTTGGGGAATTTGTGCCTAGACTATTGGTTGAGCTATGGAGTTGGTTATTTGTAATTGCTGGGGGGTT